>Ga0065711_1004118_pt1 | contig 24920 bp, 25 predicted proteins | sample Hoacrofraction12_FD_59098 | JGI IMG/M metagenome (GOLD analysis project Ga0065711, IMG submission 59098) | Hoatzin crop microbial communities from Cojedes, Venezuela - Epithelial fraction 12 v2 (version 2) | ecosystem: Host-associated > Birds > Digestive system > Esophagus > Crop | place...
AAAAAAAAAAAAAAGGTGAGACCATAACATTTGATATACTGTAACTCACTATTGCATCTCTGTCTAAACTTCCAATTGCTACCATCCTGCAGTCCCTTTACAACTGGCATCATTTTATAAAGGGGTTTCATACGTTTACATGGTACAAATCACATACTAGCAGAGAGCTCGTTTCCTATGTTTTTCTCCTGCTCTTCTCAATGACCTGCAGTATCACCCCTGCAGCAACGACAGAAAATGCGCACGTGGAAATGTTACCGTCATGTATTTTTTCAGCTGGTTTAGCAGCTGGATACAAGCAGGAGGAGCCAAACACGACATAACCTGCCAGCTCTCCCAGGACCATTCGCTAAAGCTGGCGTAGTGCGACCTGCTGCTGGAGAAAGCACCCGCAGGCCAAGCCACAGGTCTGCAAATACTGGGTGCCTTCTGGTGGGAAAGAGAAGCTCACAGCACATGTAATACCACTGTTTTGTTTTTTTTTTTCTATTTTGGCTTTTTTCTATTTTGGACTTTCTGTTTTTCTCATTGCCAGTTTCATATAATCATAATCCAAGCCTCATAAATACTTTTAATACCGAAACCTGAGACACAGGAAGGAAAGCTGGTGACTTCTGGTTATGAAATGAGCTAATGAACAGGGGTAAGAGTGGAGCACACAAAAACTTTGAACATAGCTCTTTTATAGCTTGAGATGTTGTGGTAACTTGGAAATGATTATCCCTCGCTGGGATTTATGGCCCTGGCTGTAAGGCGCTGCCCTTCATCTTACAACGTGAAGGCTTTGCTTCATAATTTTCCTTTTGCATGCACAAAATCAGGTTCACTGTCTTAAGAATATCACTAGAGAGCAAACAGTACTCAGTACCAGTGGATCTTTATGAATATGATCTCCTGACTTATACCAGGGACCAGCTCTCTCCTTTTCATCTGGTCAGTGGCTACTACCAGTGAGCTGCAGGCCGGTGATGTTGCAGGGCAGGGCAACATCTGTAAGATTCAGATCTCTCTTGTGCTCCTCCAGGATCCCACAACCCTGCTTGCCCTATGCTATCACTCTGTCTTTGCACTTCACCGTCTTCCTTTGCTTTTAAGGAAGGTCCTTAAGGCTGATGAGGCTTTCCTCTGCTTCACTGGATCTTTGCTCCCACAGGCCAAAGATACTGAACGCTGTAATTCCCTCCGTGTCTTCTGAAGGAGAACGGTCCCCATAGCGCAACAGGTCCCAGCTGGCACTGTCCATGCACACACAACCCTTCTCAATTGGTATTGTACGAAAAAAGCCCTGCCCAGAAACGGGATCGCATGGGCTTTCCATGTGTGGCTGTGTCCTGAGGGCTAAGGAACATCACCCTGCCTGTAATGGACAAGCAATGTTTTCACCTTCCCAGTGAGGTCTCAGGACATTCAGCTGATTTGTGGGAGATTTGTTTTGCACCAAAGTCTACTCCAGCCCTGAATGGCAGGCTCTGTGCTCAGTCTCAGGGATCACATCCCTGGAGGAAACACTGAGCTCCTAAGCACTTCCAAACTGTTAATTCCTGAATCTTATTAACATGAGCCAGCTCAGGCAACTGAGAGCAGATCGCAGCAACACTGCTCCTGCCTCCACCGGCAGCCAGCCCACGAGGCCTCTGTGCTGCTCCACGGTATCTTATATAAGACTCAGATTGCAGGAGCAATGAACAACTTCGGAGGGCCAGAGACAATCTCTCTCATCACCTCCTCTCCCTTCCCAAATGCTTCTTTCTTGCCTAGAAAGCCCATCATCATTTCTGCAAGCACCTTCCCCCCAACACCTTCTCTGTGGTCCTCTGCTCTGCACCGTACGTGGAATAAAAGTTAGTGTTTTCCCAGCTGGAAACGGCCCCTTCTCTGCCTCCCTTATTCTCAGGAATCCCCACAAATGCTTCACTGCTACCTCCAGCAAGGACTGGCCCCTTCTGTTGCTAATTAGGGAGATAAGAGGTTCCCCCAGGCACTTCCAGTGAAACCGAGCCCATTAAATGAACGGCAGGCAACATCTCTGGGGAGCGAAGTTACACAACAGCTGCTTGGAAACAGGCAGTTTGTTACGTGTGCTGGTTTCAGAGACTCAGCAACATTAAAAACAAAAGCAACTTTCAAGTCCAAAACAGTGTATTTAGGTCACTGGTACCCCGGGGATAATCCTGGGGATGTTGGTGATGCGAGGCAGGCAGCAGGCGCTGGGAGCTTGTGCTCAGAGCCTGGATGCGCAGAACGTGGTGGTCCCTGCACGTGCACCCAGAGAGGCTCTGAAAGCCGGGTGTATGGGGGACCTTTCGCTGCTCCGGGGTATGCTGCGCACTCGGAGTGTTAATCCTGGAGCGTAATGTGAGACAGAGCCCTCCTGGGCTTGGACACATTGCCAGCGTTTTGGTGAGTGTGGTGGAGTCTTGTGGGCTTGGCTCAGCTAACCCAGCTGCCCAGCAGCCTGGACATGAGGAATTACTTATACAGAAGGAAACTCCATACAATCTGTACAGATACAACTTTAAACCCTGGTCAGTTATGCCACTGTTGTTGTCTTACAGTCTTAGAAGTGCATTGTGTATCTCCTGCAACTGTTGCTCCAAGCCATGTAAAATTATCATCTTGCAAAGAAAGCAAGAATCGTTTAAAAAAAAAGGATGCAACTGACCAAAGGCACTTGAGGGAGGGACTAGTCTTAAGATCCGTAGGACAACATAGATATAAATATATTGTGGAAAAGAACATCCTGGGTGATTTGTCATTCCTGTAGTGACAGAAATATTGGTGGCAGAAACAAAGGCCCCATCTTCAACAAAGGGTCGTGGATAAACCAGTATGTGTAAGGGGTCCGTACTCAATAATTTATCTAGTTTAACAAAAAAATCTCGAAAACAGCAATTATCATATTTGGCTGAGGCAAAAAGGAAATACCTCCATCTCAACAACAATGATTTCTGCTGAGGATCCTGCTATAGTAACTATTATCACAGGCCAGATCCCAAGTTCCTCTCCTCCAGCCTTATCCTGGCAAAATCGTGGTCTTGCTTTCGGTTGGCATCAACACTCAGCAGCTGCGAGGGGTAGGTGCGTTGCAGAAGGGGGGCAGGTTGTCTCTGTCCCGTTGCTCTGCCAGAGCTCTGCAGAGCCAGCTTTCCAAAACCAGCCCTTACAAAGACGGGGTTCAGAGGGAAAAGGAGAAGCCCAAATCTAAGCATGGGTTTTGCAGAGACTGGGCATTAGGCACGATTGGTACGGGAGGCAGCCAAGGGGCTGCTGGAGTGTGTGAGCTCCCCTTTGCAGGCCCGAAGAAACATCCAAGAGGAGACGTGTTTTTTGAGAAGTAGGTCTCATGATGTGTTCAGCTCACTGGAAATTTTGGAAAGATTTCTGCTCTGATCTTGTGCGTTATTTCCTCCCTTTTTGGGAACTGTGCTGGCTATTTGGAAATATATCTGTGGCCTCCTTTCTGAATCATTATTTATTCTCTCTATGGTTTTTCCTACTGTCCGTTATTAGTTGTTATGCCTACATTGTATAACAATAACAACAACAGTAATATGAAGAAAGTCTTCAGGTCTGGAGGCATTAAGAAAATGAAGACTGAATCAGCGGAACTTGTAACATAAGGATATGATTTTCATTTTTCATTAATAACAGCTAGTCTAGAAAACCAGGGATGTTTGAGTATAATGTAGTAACAGCACTGCAGACATCTCATCTGAAGAAAACAGCACTATGGACCTTGAGCCTTATATGAGGATCCACAAATATAGCTGGGAAAATAATTAGGTATTGTATTTTAAGATATCGGTCTGAATATGGTAAACAAGACTCTATCAGCAAGTTTGTAAGTACAATTTTTTTCTCTCCTCGAGCTTTTCAGCATTCTTGGAAAGACTTATCTCAGCAAAATCTCAGCATACGTATCTGACTGGCCCTTCCCAAAGGTAAAAGGATAAAGCCCTTTGCAAGTGACTATTAAGAAAACTTGGCAACAACAGCTTGCAGGATGAATCCTTGCCAAAGATTAATAAGTAGTTCCACAAGTAGTGGAACTAATGATGCCTCATTTCCTACACGTATTTGCAAAATACAGCTACTATTTGCAAATACAAAGGATTTGTATTTTGCAAGTACAAACACAAAAACTTTCTAACTGAATTGTTCTAAGACTTTGTTTCCTCTGGGTATGTTTATAAAATTCCCCCTGCACTTCCCAAAGCAATCAGTTTGCAAGATACTTGTAGAAACACTTTTCAGAACTATTTTTGAAGTCTCTGCTTGCCAAAGTTGTTGAAATCAGCAAACAGATCAAAAAGTTACTGGGAGGACACACCTACAGACACACCACGGGACTGTACAAGCATTGGTTCTGCAGGAAGCAAGGAACTAAAGTGAAGTTGTGAAAGAAAACATGGGAGAAAGCATCCATTTCTTCACAGTGTTGCAGTGACAGAAGCTGCAAGGCATCCTCTGTGATCAGTGCTGAGACGTACAGTAGCCAAGAATGAGGCAGCCCAGCTCCTCTGGTTTCAATGGCAAAATCATCAGTGCTGTTAGTGAGACCACAGCTTACTTTTGCACAACACCCAGAGGATGAAGTGTTCAGTGAGGCAGCCAAATCTATGGAAGATACAGAACGATTAGGAAAAACTTCAGAAGGCCCAAGTAAAGGCTGCTCCTGTTAAACCCAATGCACGTTTTGGCATTTGCATTTAGTGGGAGCAGGAATGAACCTAAAGTTAGGTAAGTGGGACAAAGTGATGGCAGATGGAGCTCTCTGTATGCCAGTTAAGGGAAGCAGGAAAAAAATATTTAATTTACCTAATATCTAAATGAAAAATTATGAGTTAGATCTGATCTCAGGGAAAAGCTCTGGGCACCTCTGTGAACAGCGCAGTGTTGAGAGGGGAAGCTCAGTGCAGAGCAAAGCAAAACCAAAATAAGATGTCATGTATTAAATAGGTCAGGAATGTATATAGTACCTTAATAATTCATAAATAAATCAGCTGCATAGCTCCACCTTGAAATCAGTGTTAGGTGTGGTCAATTCCGTAACGACACAGCAGAGAGGAACAGAAAATGCAGAAAAAACCCCGGCACCGTAATGACCGGGACAGTGGAGGCTGTGTTGGGAGAAGGAAATGAGTGAGCAGGATGGTTTAGCTTTGTGAATAATTGAGTCAGGGGAAACACAAGCACAATGAATTTCTGATTTGACCTTTAATAAAGTCTCTTGTCACCTTCTGAGCACCTTCCATGAATTTATATGAATTACAGTCTAGTAGTTACACAACACCTCGTGTAATAAAAAATGGAAATCTAACTTTATGACACATATAATTTTGAGACAAAAAGAATTGCTGAAGAATGTGACCAAGACTAGTTGCTGTAGTGATAAAATTAGTATTAATATAGTTGGTCATGGTGAAATTCTGTCATTTCTTCTGCCTCTCGTATAGGATTCCCATTCAGCTTTGTGTGGCTTACTAAAGCTGAGATTCTTCCTGCTGCTCTCTAAGCACAGCAGCGTCCACATGGGGAAATACACTTTAGATGCAAAGAGCTAGAGCTGAGGATGGACAGCCAGAAAAAGCCAGTGTAATCCTAGTTTCTGTCACAAAGGCATCACTTAAGAGAGCGCAGAGTTATGCTTTCCGCACTCCCATGCAGTTACAAATCTCTGGAAGATATCAGAGGTTTATTTTTTAAAGCTGCGTCTTCTCTCTGGAGTAACCACCTGAGGGCAACATCACACATGCAATGGGACACGCAGGGCTCCTGCCTGGAATATTGCGCTCGCTTCCAGGAACTGCATTACCAGAAGGATCGTGACAAACGAGAAGCAGCTCAAAGAACAGCAACAAGGGTGATTAGGAGGCTGGACCTACTATGCAGGAAAACATTACAAAAGCAAAACCTAGTTTGCCTAAGAGATGATTGATTAGGAGCAGGATCCTGGCCTCCAAATATTTGAAGAGTGAAGAAAAATTATCCAGCATAATAAAGGAAGATAGAACTATGAGTAATTGGTGAAAATGAGGCAAGGAAAATGTGCCTGGTCCTCCTGTTGTATTTTTCCTACCTGTGAGATACTGGGCTGTGAATTGGAGGTATTCATATTCTGATTCTCTAACGAAAGATCAAGGGTCTGTCAGGGTAAGCATAGTACGGGCCAGGAGCAGAGACACTTGGTCAAGAAGAGCAGCTCACAGTTTACCTGACAGTCAGGATATGACTAGTGCGTAAAGCACACGAATGTTTTTGGGGCAGGAAGGTAAGGATAACACGAAGTAAGAAATTCTTTGAAAAAGAGAAGTCTTTCCTCCAAGAAAAGTGTCAGAAGTCCCAGGAAATCCAAGCTGTTCTCCCCCACCCACAACTTTCAAAACACATATGGTTCCAAGAAGGATCTTTCTTCTTTGCTAGCTTATGACATATTTTTGAGGGTGCTCTAGAGCAATATTGATTTCAGGCCAGGGTTACTTCACCTTCCCATGCCTTTCCAAGGAAGGAAAGTGTTTGGGCCCTTGGTCAGGCATGACAGTGTTTGGAGGCAGCCCGTGGGACACATCACGATTTGATTCTGGAGAATTACTTTTCTGGTTGGCAGGGGAGTGGAGGCATCCTGCTGTGTGCAAACACTGAGCTGGTGCCTAGAACAAGGCGTGGAAGGGAGTGCTAGTATTGGTGTGAAGTGCCACCTACGTGTGCAGACAGGTCTGGAGAGGGGACACAGAAGTCCTGCCTGCCCTGCAGTCCAGGTTTGCCTTCCCCACTGCATGGATTTGTCTACTGTAGCACAACTTCGGCAGAGCCTTACGGCAGTGGGCGATGAGGTGTTTGCCATGTTGATGAACTAGTAGTGAACTGCGGGCTGGGAGGGCGGTGCAAGGGGGACCAAGGGGACTGAGAACCGGGCACCACGCAGTGGGGACACCAACGAACACCTCTAATGGCTCACGGGATGGCCATGACAGAAGAGAGGCAGGAGGCCCTCCCCAGCTGCCTGACACGGTGGGAGAGAGGCGCAAGGAGTCTACCAGTAAGGGGTCGAGGAGGATAGGACAATGTGAGCTGGATGCACTGGGCAGGCTAGCAGAGCTGTGGTGCTGCAAGCCCTGGTGCTGCCTGACCCCCTTCAAAGAGTGGATTTAGCAACCTGGGAACCTACGTATCTGGCAGGATCATGCTGTGCCAGTGCTGAGGGCAGAGTTTAAGCTGCAGAGCTAAAGCTGTGGCACTTGACGGTATGATAGCATCTGCCCTCTGCTCAGGAAAGGAAAAGCTTACACAGTGCTCACGGGGGGGGAGCTCTGAGGGGCCCTGTAAGCACAACACAAGAAAATGGTGCTAAGACAGAGGCATGGCCCGTCATTTGGTAGCAGCTGCCAGCCTGCCCGGGTTAGCGCTGCTCAATAAAGCAAGTGTCACAAACCGGGACAGCACAGCGGTGGCATCTCCTGTCTGCTCGCCTAATCCCAGTCTGCACTTCTGGCATACCCAGCTCTCTCGTGGCACTAAGTGTGCATTTTCGTGCAGGTCTTGGAGTTACCAACCCTCACTAACCCAGTTCTCCCGCTCCATTCCCCTCTCAGTATCCCTTGCTGGTGAGGTCTGAGGGACACAGGTCTAGCTGAGAGCCATCTCTTTCCCCACTTTTCCCTCTGCCAGCTCTCAGACATCGACCTGGCACCCCAGTTCAAACCTCCACATGTCAGGCTCTCCCTTTCTTCCCTTTCTGTCCCTACATCCATCTCCTTTAGCCACTGACGGGGCCACACCAGCCCTTGGAACATGCCAGTACGAAAATCAGCTCTTTGCACAGAGCTCGCTACAACCATGGAAACTTGCCCAGCGTTTTCAGAAGTGCCTGGCCCCCCGGCAGACATGGTGCGGGCTCAGCTAATCCTGAAGGGAAATGATTAGCAGCTGTAGACTTGCATCTCAGTGGCACGGGATTTGGGATTCATTTTCTTAAAAAGTACAGAGCCAAAAGCTTCAGGGTGATCTGGGGCCACTGGAGAGCCCTGGAAAAGGAGCGATTCTGGACCTGTCAAACATGCGGAGTGCCCCATTACACCAGGACTTTGCAGAAAGATCCGCAAAATGTTTCTTATTTAAAATGCAACTGGAGAAGGGAATGCTGCACAGGCAGACTCATCTAGCTCCAAGTAGTTGGGATGTCAACAGCAGTGAAGCCGCAACAAGCTTGCTCAAGCCCCTGACGAGACTTGACTGGCCTTCCTGGAAGTCTGTCTTGCTGCTGTTTCATCCTCATTAGAGTTTATACACAGTTGCTATGCTGCAATTAAACATTGATGCTGTGGTGGGAATGCCCTAAGTGTGACTGGGCCTGAAAATTTGGGAAGCAGACCAAGCTCTAGTAACTAAACTGACTTCAAACAGAAAGCAATAAAAGACAGCAACCCCTCCTTCCCTTCCAAGATCCCCTATTTAAGAAAGAAAATCCTAATTCTTCTAACAGTCCTGTTATAGCACTGAACTGTACCGATGATGACAGGTCTTAAAAAAAAAAAAAAAGATTGGCAAATCTATTGTCTCTGCTCAGAGGGCTTATCTGCGAATATGGCTTACCAGAACCCTTTCCTAGAGTCTGCAGCAATATCTTTTTTCCCTGAGATCAAGGCGTCAACACTCAAATACATCAGCCTATCTCAGACCCTGGAGGCAGACTAATGCACTGTCTCCACTAGAGCACTATCCCCACAGCCCGCTGTTTTCAGGTTCCTGTTAAAGATTAATAATCAAAGAGCAAACAGCTTTTGTTTTGACTCTAATACTGATTCAAGCCTGGATCTCTGTTTCAGCAAAAGCAAACCAAGCGAGTGTTCATTTGTTTTGAGAACTACTGGTTCCTAGGAAAGAGGACAAATTTCTCTTTCTGTCTTCTGGGTAGCTACTGCGGGCAGCTCTGTGCCCGAAAGGCCTTCATGCTTCCATGGCACAGCAGCTGGGACCCAGAGCACATAAGACCATAAGACAGTTCCCTATCATGCAAACTTAGAAGAAATTGCTAGGAAAAAAAAAGGCAAAGTGATTTTCCGTTAAAGGGCATTAACCCATGGCTTTTCCGGCAACCTAAAGCCCTATCTGTTCTTTACCAGCATCCTCTGCAGGTTTCCAAACTGTGTATCTCTGAGCTGAGGACGAGGAGCGGAAAGAAGGAGACCAGTACTGAAGTGCTTATTGCTCCATGTTATTTGTAATATCTCCTGCCCTTAGGTTCCACTGTTGCAAAGCAACATACAAAGGGTATCTGGCAATGTGTTCAAGCAGCTGACCTGTACAGTGACATGAAGAGGGAGCTACAAACTGTTCTGCTATGGAAGACATGGCAGAGGCCTCCCTGGCTGGAGGGGAAGTCACCACTACGAGACTGTTTTGTTTTTCCTGGCAGTTCCTTCCTGGCTTTGTTTTCCCTTGCCCATAGGTTGTTTTCCTGGGAGAAGTGGTCAGAGAGGTTCATTTGATTTCATCATATCCTGTTTTCACTGGCTTCTGGAAAATAAAGCGGTTGTGAGCATGAAAGAGAAAAAAGGGTTGAGCCCTTGAACAGCGACCTGTGGAACAGCAATGGCTTCCACAGCTATATGTGCTCCCCAGCCATGACAGCCCCTCCCTGCTCCACAGACCCCGAGGGAGGAGGTGCGAGAAAGTCCAGCATTCTCCCACGAGCACAGAGATGGTGTCCAAGTATCTGCTGGTGTGTCACCAACAGATCACAGCCATTGCTGGCTCCTGCCTCTTGGATGCACGAGCAGGGCAGCAGCTCAGCTTTCCAGGTGTTTTCTTGCTCTTTCACTTTAGCTGCTGGGTGCCGTTATCCCACCCTTTCCCCTTTTGACTTCAAGAGGAGGAGAATGCGTCCACCAAAGCAGAGACACACTGCCCATCATGAAATGATGTTGGTCTGGGAAACCCGGAAGGCAGCAGCCCCCTTTGCTTAAGGCCTCACACTTTATTCATGCTCCCTTGCTCTGAGTTTTGGGAATATAGACCCAGCCAGCTTTATCTTATAGCTGGACATGGAGAAGGGTCAATTCACAGCCCTTTGGAGCTGCTCTTGGTTTGCTGGCCTCCAACATCGGCCCCATTATGTTTCCTGACATCCCTTTTCCATCTGAACTGCTCTTCCATGTGCAATATTGCCATCATTACTGCTCCTGACTGCACTGTGCTGCTGTGCAGAGGCTGGTGCTTCACTACTTCCGCCAAGTTCAATCCCATATGGTGATTTCCTGGATGACAGTTTGCATGGATCCTGGCCCTCATTTTCAAAAGGCTCAGAGGTGGAAGGCAGTTAATTAATGTTATCCTCCTGTGCTTCCTGACCTGGAAGAGTTGCAGGGATGCCACCTAGAGTTTCATACATTATTTGGAGAGAAAAGCATCTCTGCTCCCGAAATCTATCTAAACCCTTTGTATCACAAGAAGCCTTCACCCTCCAGGGTGGTGCCCTGGATATTGCTTTGTGAGTTCCTTCAGCAGGGGGTTAAAAGGAGAAAGATGCCACAGAGTATCTGCGACTGTATTTCTCAGCAGGAGACCATCTTTGGCTCCCTTCCCAGGGTTGCAGTGAACTTCTGGGGGCAGTGGTGGAAGCTGAGAAAGCACAAGGCCTTTGTGGAGGACTGTTAGTACATTATTTCCCTCTTTCCATTTTTCCTAATGCAACTGAGTGTGTTCAATGGCATATGCACGGAGTTAAAAACATAGGTGGCTCCAGACAAGCGGACCCTGCAGGTGCAGACACTAACTGCGTAATGGGGTGTGAGTGAAAGGAAGCCCTGGAGGTTATCCTGACATGAACCCCTCGCGGTCAAAACAACTGGAAGCAGTGGCATGAAGGGGAACCAACCTGCACGGTTCAGCCTTTTCTTGACGGGTCTGGTGAGCCCATGGAATCCTGCCGAGTCTGGTGGGGCAGGAGGAGCTGGGCCGCCAGAAAAACACTTGAGTCCATAGCATGCCCTGTCTCCCAACACATCCCAGCCTCAGAGAGCCCTTCTGTCCCGGCAGCACAGCCTGCTGGAGGAACCGCTCTCCAGGAGAGTGGCTGGGGATGTGCCAGAGCATGCAACTCATTACGCGCGAAAGCGCTACACCAAAACATAAAGGAACAAGAGATTAAAGGGGAACAGATGTTGGCTGATCTTGTCCACCCTGCTCCTGGGAAGGAGCCCAATGCAGCTGCTGCCTGCCCGAGGCTCTGCTAGCTCAGGGTAGCCGGACTGGGATCCTTGCAGCCTTGCACCGCTCTTCAGAGGACAGAGCTGAGTATGGCCCTGGTGGTATTCTTCTCTGCTGCGGCAGCTTGTTTCATGGGGCAACCGCTCTGTAAAAATTAATTGAAATGAACCCCTGTGATCATAAGACGTGAGCATTTAACTGCGGGATGCTGGGCCCCTCTGAGCTGAACCATCCAATCCATAATGGGAAGGAAGATCTGAACCACTGGGTCATTAGTCCCAAGCCACGTTAAGCCATCTGTGTTGCAAAGTTTGCCATCAGAAAAGCCAGAATGGGCTACTGACACCGCCTGCCTCTACATACAGTTGAGCTGCTAAAACTCATTTTTCTCACTTAGTGCATAAGCCACATTACTCCCCATTTTTGCATGGTTTTCCTGCCTTCCTTTCATTGTCCATAGTCTTCCTTTCAGTACTCTGTCTATCCCTCCCTCCCTTATTCTGCATTCTACTCTATCAAGCCACCACTTAATCATACAATGCTGGACTCCCTCTCCTCACGTTCTGCTTGCCCACCCTCTCTTTTTTCCTAAATCCTCAGGGCAATGCTGCCACACACACTGATGTCTCTGAGGGATTTTTGAAGGTGCCTCAGCCAACTTCTGGAGAACTTCTGCTCCTGTGTTACTTAGTACAAAAAGACCCAGTCTTCAGTCATTTAAATATCTTTCTCTAGAGGGTCCTGATGGAGAGGGATGAAAAAAAACTAGTCAAGAAGAAACAGCACAAACTGAACAGCTTATCCTTTTTTGAATATTCTCCCTCAGTATCTCTAAGCCCCTTCTGCTGTTTACTGATCCCTCCCTTCTGCCAGTCCCCACCACTGGGAGCTATTGTCCGCCTAATGCAGAGTAGAACATGGCAGTCAGCTCCGGCCAAATTCAAACCATCAGTTGTAATGAGCCTGCCACTGTAGTATCCGCAAATAGCTGTGAAATTAAGCTTGAAGACTTAATGGCAGAAACTGGCCTTTTATTTGCATATAATGGCTCACTCATAGACCTTTGATAACCGAGGAACTGCGGCTGTAATTGTGCAGTGGAGCTCATCACCTTCCAGCCTGTGATGGCACTTTCCCTGCAAGCGTATCCTGCGTCCTGCCTTCCCTGTCTCCTACACAGCCAGAAACAGGAGAGGGGATCAACCTTGCTGGTGCACCTCTTGGACTGCTTTGCCCCACTTCTTGCCGCATGCTCTGGGCTGTTGCACTGAGGGCTCTGCTGAAAGCACAGCAACATGGCTACAGCTCTGAGATCACACGGTGCCTTCCCTGCAGGGCCACCTTAACAGCTCACTGCATACCCTTTCCCCAGCACTCAGTGCCACCAACAGCATCTTTCCTGTGTCTCTCCAAATACAGCATCATATGCTACCTGATCCTTGCAAAAAAGAACATCTTTCTCAGCAGGTGTCCTCAGCCCCCCAGGAAGTGTTTGCCGTTCTCTGTTTGCAGATCTCTTCTCATTTGTCAGCCCAGCCTGGTCACTCATCGCCTCCTGATGTTAATGCTGGAAGATAGGGCCACTGAGTGCAAGAGTGGCAAAGCTGTCATGCTCCAGCTGGGCAAAAGTGGAGCCTCACTCAGTAAATATTGACATGTCTACAAGCAAACAGAAGGCAGCTTTCAGCAAGCAGCTCTCTGGCTCCCTGAGCTGATGCTGGACCAGAGACACTTGGTGCTTTGTGGTTATGAGCTGCTGTTTACAGAGGGCAGGATGCAGGAATGGATCTCCAGCAGCTGTGATGACAGTGGCAAATTGACGGGCTCACAGCAGCCACCAGCTGCGTGCCCACTGCCCACCTGCAATACAACAAGTGGCTGCAACCACTTCAGCCTCTGGAAAAACAAGCTGTCTTCTCCATCCTTCAGCAACTTCCAGACAGGCTTTCTTCAAGAGGATATTCGAGACAGTCTCCATTAAAAATAAACAGCACAAAACAGAGATTTGTTCCAAGTCTTCAGTTCCCCAGATTCCCTGTCCTAAAACATTGCCCTTAGTATGTAGGTGGTTATTGCACCTCCTGTAGGTTGTCAGATTTAGGCAATTCACAGGTGCAAGTGCATATGAACACAGAAATCATCTGACTGAGTCCTTCTCATGGATCCATGGAATTGAGTAGTCAGTCATTAGCAGCATCAGTTCTTATACGTTTAAAAACTCCAGCTTAACTTATGTCCTGAAACAGGAATTTTATGCCCCCTTTCAGACTACTGCCTGGTAGCTAAATGACCGCATTCCCTGCACAGGTGGAGCAGAATTCTTCTGCGAAGAAGAGATGGGATTGCAAGCCAGGGGTGGTGATGGACTGGGTTCGCTTCCTGGCCCACCCTCTCTATGACTTTGGGCAAGTTATTTGATCCCTTAATGCTCTAGTTCCCATCCGTGAAAAGGAGGTGATAATGCTTTCTCTCTCCAGCTCTTTCTTTTACCTACTTCGACTGAAAGCGACTTTGCTTTTTTCTGTGCTTCTGTGTTTTGTGTTTGTTTGTATTCCCAGAACAATTAGATTCTGATACACAGCAGAAGTTCCCTGGTACTGCAGTAAATGCAAATAATTATCTGTTCTCATTCAGAGCCTGCGGGCACCATCAACAGCCAATAAACAAGAGGATGACTCAGATCCTTAACTGACATTGTAGGAACCTTAGATAGAGAACTAAGGAGTGGGACAGTAAGTTCAGAAGTAGATCCCAGGAGTCACCATGTGATTAGTCCCTCTCACCTCCTTTTCTGAACATCCAAGTCCTTTCCTTATATTTGTTTTCCACTCTCTGGTTTGTTTCTACCACCTGCCTTTCACTTGCAGACTAAAGACAACTGTTAATCCCCAGTTCCTTTCCTCCACATGAAATAAACACTCTAAGTAATGTGTGTGCTTTGGAGCGGGGGCAGATCCTTGCCATGGAGCACATCTTCTCTCCCTTGCTGTCTCTTGCCATTTTTCATTTCTAAATCAGTCTGGCAGTTTCTCAGAGAAGGGATGTTGGCTGTGTCAGGCAGCAAGCACAGTGTGCCTGTAGCACTGCAGTACGCTTGACAGGCTGTTGGAGTAGACTGCACTAGGATGAGCGTCTTATTTATTAATTTCCTAGACTAAAGCAGTCACTGAAAGTGTTCTGTCAGACAGGTCCTTTGCTGAACCAGGTGCTGGGTGATGACAGGTACCGGAACTGTGGAAGAGGAGGGTGGAAACTGCAGCCAAGGGGCAATGGAAGAGAGCCCAAGATTTGGCCGGTGCAAGACCAAACGTTGCACTGCTACAACAGCTACAGCCCAAGCGCTGAGCTGGGCCGGAAGGCACCGAAGCGCTGCTTCGACAGCACTGGTCTTGTGATCCAAACCTCGGCTTCTACAAAGCAACTGTTTGATAGTAAATCATTTCAGCTGTTCCTCTCCTTTGGTCGTCCCTGCTCGGTGGGGCCTCTGAAGAGCCCCATAAAGAAACCTCCAGGCTGGGGTCAGTTCTTTTGCCAAGATCACTGGAGACCATGTCAAAGCCAGTGCCAAAAGAGCTGTGTGCCTCCAGCACTGGCAAGTCTACCAGTACAATTCAATTGCAGGGAATGAATGTAACAGGATGCATTGCTGGAGATCCAAGGGAGGGACAGAGACAGAGAAAGAAGAGGGAAACACAGCAAAAGACAAAAAGAAAACAAAAAGGACACAGCAGACACAAAATGGACCTATGGGGAAATTAGAAAGGCAGACTGGTGATACCTTTTGTTAAATATTCATCGAACGATGGTTTGCACAATTACAGCCAGAAGCAATAAGAACAGCAGGCACTGAAACTGTACTGGCAAGCTGCATACCTCTTCCACAAGTCATCCATTCTGACCACTGCAACAGTACCAGTGTAGAGCCGTCAGTACATATGATGTTGAAAATTATGCCAGGCAAGTTTTTCTTACAAACTGCTTCCATTATAAGAACATACAGATAGAGCAGCTACACTGTATGTCACCTACACATGGAACACAAAATGAAGACTGTTACTTGGTGGCTGGTCTGCCACTCCACACTGGGAAAAGCAGGACTGGATTGCACCTCTGTCTGCTGTGCTGAGAAGAGGATGAGCAGTAAATAATTTATTTAGAGGCTTTTTCTGGCACGGACAGATAGACACAGAAAGGAAACATTGCTTGTTGAAAGGTCAGCATATATTGGTTATGAGCAGAGGAATGTTCTCACAGGAAACACTGAGGGCTGTGCAGAAGTAAATATACCTCCGGTGTGGAGTGGCATGGCGATCCAGCTGAGTCCCTCTCCAGGGACCAGCTTCCCAGGGATGATGCACAAGGCCCTTGGGGTATTTACACAGCCCGTTCTTTAAAGACCAGCTGCCACTCAGCACAGTTTATCTTCTTTTCCTGATTATTCAGTCTGTGTTTTCTTTGCTCCTCCTGGCTGCCTCTTCCTCCGGCTCCTGGCACGGTGAGGAGCCAAGGCCTCAGCAGCACCTGCGTGCGTGCGGCCAGCACAGAGCTGCCGCGTCCCCCCGTGCCCAGGGCAGCCACATGCCTTGCTGCAACGCTGGGTGATAAGGCTGCCACCACGTCCTTCCCACGCACATTTGCTTCTAAGCCCAGAAACTTGGTATCTTCCTGCGGCATGAAAACTCTGGTCTCAGCCCCTGGCACCTCTGTGTTTTGTGTTTTCTTTCAGACAGGAGGGCTCCCTGACATGACCAGTCTTCTTGCAGCTACCAAAATGAGGACAAATGGATTCAGTTTGTGACAAGCCTGGCTTAACTCTAGTAGAGGCACAGGGAATATAACGAGTGAGGATCTTGCTGGATCCCTGCGTCTTGGTCCTGCAAAGGCTCCAAATTCCAAGAGCCTGTCAACAGAAACAGGCTTTGAGGTGAACACAGTGCTGGTGCTCCTACAGAGGGTCAAAGCCCCTCTTTATTTCTGCTGGCAAAGGCTTGCGTGTCCATGTCTGCTAGATCTCCCTGTGGGGACACAAAAGTCTATGCTCAAACACTTCTTGCGGTCTCCACGTTGGGCTTGGAGGAGCCCTGACTTGCACATTTCCAAACACACAAAGATTAAGCGGGCCAGGCTGAACGGCTGGCCTCTCTTCAACGTACTTCCTAGCCAGAGTTTTGCTTACTTCTTGCAACAGGAATGTTGAAAGGGATGCATTCTTCTTTGTGGAACAAAGAGGGCACTGTCTACCAAGCTTTTGCTGTACAAAATCAGCTCAGTGAAATGCACATTCGCTGCTTGCCTGCTCCCTTCCTTCACAGGTCGGCTGTCTCATCTACCTTCACTAGACCCATTATTTTTTGACCCAAACGTTGTAACAATAAAAAAATCGATATGGGCTGTCCATAGAACACAATTCACATCTGTTTCTGGAACACAGCACCTAAGAGTGAGAGAAGTTTCTTCATTCAACGCAGGTCTCTTCTGGAGTGCAAAGAAAGAATCCTCATAAAATATGATATAAAAAGGAGAAGTACTTACTAAATGCACAAACGAAAGCCTCCTTTGCTACCTCCAGGTTCTATTTGCATTAAATCTCTCAGTTTAAAAAACAGTAGAGGAGAGGAGAAATGATACTGTTACTATTCATTAGTTGTTCATAGTACCCAAGAAGGTGCTGTTTAAACTAAAAAGAAAAGAGATTTCTTGCTTGCTGCCTTCTCTCAAACCTGTGCTTCCAGGGTACGAATGAGTGCCTTGATGTTCTTACTACAGATGGAGGGAGCAGGGGGGGCTGCTCTGGTGGGTACGAAGTCTATGAATGTTTACAAGGTGGGATTTCTACAGCATACAAGGGAGCTAGTCATCAGCCAAGGTTACTTGTGGCTTGAGCAACCATTTCAATGGACTTTAGCATTGTTATATAATTGTAACCAGAAGTCCTCTGGGAGTTTGAACCATGCTGTTGTGCTCTCACAACAAGCAATTTGTGAGGCATCTCTCCCCTCAGGAGTCCACATTAGTCAGTAATCTGGAGCAGCTGTGAGCTTTCTTTGGGAGAGAGGTGCTCCCAATGACCACAGCCCAGGTCATGCTCTAATCATCTCCCATGATACTTTCTTACAGCTTTTCTTCAGAGCATGTAGCCACCTCACAACCATTTTAACTTTCTCATCAAGTACATATGGTAGGTGTATAATTTTGTTTCTCTGTGCAAAACATGGAGCATCACACCCACCTTACCACAGCTGCTTCACTGCTGTTTCTGCTACTGCTGTTCTTGTTTGCACCCTACAGATGAGATCCTGATCCAGCAAAATCAATGAAAACTTTGCCACTGACTTCCACCAGACCCAGGCTTCAACCAGTAGCCTCTGGCTGTCACTAAACTTATATTTTAACCCAGATAGTTTCTGATTTCAGTCTTTTTCACAACATGATTCTTCCAACCACTCATCAATACACACATCTAACAGCCTACCTGAGCTCCTATTTCTGCTTACATCAAGTGGATGATGTTTTGAAGTAGGCTGCAGCTTTTGCCTTCCCTCAGCCAAGTTCACACAGCTGTGGTCCATCATTTCAAAGAAATGATTTCAGGCTGCCAAGATCTGATTCTGGGTTAACAGGGGACAAAAATAAAGCTGTGGTCAAATGAAAAGGAAACATTAAGTTGTTTCGTATTTTGAAACTGATCAAGCATTTACACACAGAGACCCACTGAAGTCCTAGAACTAGACATCCAGATCAGTCAGTACTGACCCGAACAGTTCTCTCCCAAAACAATTACACCTTAACTCATCCCTGACGGTAGCCATAGCTCTGTAAAACAAACAGTGCTTGAGGTTGCCTTGTGCTGGTTCTCTGGAAAAGGAAATTTGGTTCAAAAGCACTGCTGTAGTCCAAGTCTGCATACCTCAGGTGCTCAGAAGTTGGCAAGAGCCCATCCCACAGTGATTCTACAGTGCCACGTGAGCTTTGTAATGCGTTGTTGTTAGTCTGAGGTGAACCCTATGAGACACTATGGCTGCCTAAACCAGAAGCCCACCACAGCAGCTGCTCCCCTGCCCTCAATCCCAGTTTTCTTTCCAATGGAAAGCAGGAAGCATGCCAGGGAGAAGAGGGAAGAGAGGGCAGACAGTTACACACCCAGGCTGCATCCTGACAAGCAAGCAGGATGTGAGAGCAGTGCACATCTGGGCCTCTGAGCTGGAAAACAGTCCCAGGCCTTGCGGTTCAGATGCACCTCCATGATTCAACGGTTGTTGTGAGCATGAAATCGCGCTGTGGCTGGCTATAAAGCCCAAACAACCGACCATGTGAGACCCACCCCATTTCCCATTGGCATGGTGCTGTGCTGTTGCATTGACTAACTCACAGTGGGGGCTTGGGCGTGTGGTTTTTCTTATTGTCGTTGAGGAAACTTCCCTGTCTCAGATCTGCAATGATGTCCAGATCTTACTGGACAAGGACAAGGTCACTATGCTGTGGGAAATTCTGAGGTAGAGGCTGATAGAAGCAAAGGCAAAGATAACAATTACTGCAGGAAAGCAATCTGGTAGACATTGTTATCATTATTATATGTGACACTACTTGTATTCCTGTGCAGACTAAAGACCACAAATGAGACTAAGGGGAGGACTAATTCTGCTAGGTGCTGAACAAACCTAGAGTGACCCTCCACCCTTGCAGTTTACAGGTGTAAGCCGGGCTCATGTAAAGGAAAACCTGTGAAGTGGCAGGATTTACTTGTTCACTTTTTTTGCTATAGATTCCTTCACTTCTTTCAAGATCAGAGAACTGGAAAAGAGATCAAGCAAAGAAAGACTGGAGTCTGCAAGGAACTGTGTGGCTCAAGCCTACAAATTATGATTTTATAGGGTTAATCAGATTTTAGAAGTGATGCAGACAATGATAAACAAATCAAAGCAAGAAGCAGAGAGGTAGGAAATAGATTTCAAAGGATTATGACTCTGGATCAGGTTATTAAGAAGAGTCTTCATGCATGCCCACAAAACCACAGACTGCATTCTCTCTTTAGATCATGTAGGAGTCTCTAAGCAGGCAAGAAGGAAAAAATTCTGCTAACGGAGCTCTGTCAATACAAAAAAGTTAATAAAAGTTCATTTGATTAAAACAATTTCCCAACACAGAGGATGAACCACATTTTACAGGGTGGTCTATTACTCCTTTCTGTGACAACCGTTCTCTCAGTTACAAATGATTACTTAGCTTTTCAATAGCTATGTTGGAAGCACACATCCATTTAATATTTGGAATTTTTCCTATATAATTCCCTTCAGAATGGGCAGTGTGTGTTTAAGATTTTACTAAATGAATAAGGACAAATTCTGCTCTTTGAAAACCTGACATGGATCTGAAGTATCTGCCCTAATTCAGACTTACACTTGTTGCTATATCAGAGTAAATGAGAGCACACTTTGGCCTCATAATATCCAGCATAGGTGCAGGAATGTAATACAAGAAAGGCTTACTTTGTAACTGCTTGCAAGATTTAAGGCAGATAAATAAATACTAATAACAAGTCTTCATTTCTGAAAGGAGATGTTCACCCTGCCCAAAGCACCATCCAAGTCATTACAGGATTCCCAGGTGCCAGTATTTGGAAAGAGTATTAGCTATTCAAACAGTTTAGGTAGAGGTCTCTGCTGTTGTCTCCCCTGGGTCATCTCAGATTTCTTCAATCTCTGCCCAGAACTGAGCACAGGCAGGAAAGGAAGGCTGGAAATTTCGGAGGAGTAACATTTTCTCCAGAACTACAAAGAACGTATTTTTCAGTCTTGCAGTAAAAAACGAGGAAAACCCTCCTTTGTTAGCGTAACTGCAAGGCTGGCTGGGCAAGGACCACATGCTGCATGTGGTGGGACAGACTCTGCAGCAGATGCTGTGCAGGGAGCCCTCTTTTGCTCCCCTTTGCAGATATAATTTACCTGGCTTGACTCTATTACTGGGAAAAGAAACCACACAAAAGTGTCAACACAACGCAGCTGGGTTGTTCCAACAAAGCAATTCAGCAGCAGGTGGGAAGAGCGAATCCACACAAAGGCAAAAGTCTTGCTGAGGGGATGGCTGAGCTATGCTGACAAGAGTCAGTGCCCCCGAGACGGGGATGCAAACATCTCTCTGGGTGTTTGATGCTTGGAGGGTGCAGACAGTCATATGAAGCCATCCACCCCACGCAAGCTGGTCTCTGGCTCCTGCACATTTTTAAATGTTAATGGTTCTAAGCAGGTGCCTGAGACTGAGCAGAAATTTCAGACTGGAAACTATTTTCCTGAGGAAAAAATAAAAGGCGTTGGAAATCGCAATCACTATAGAAAGCGACATGAGAAGGCCAGTGTCTCTGACTATTTGGCAAAGGGAGAGATGCGGATGTCTCCAACTGGAATAAGCGCTGCCTAGATAAAAGCAAAGTTTACTAGAAGAAGGATGTTTTCTGAAATCTCATCATCTTCACTTAATGAGATCTGCCTTGTCAACTGTTCTGATCCCAGAGCCCCCCTGGATCCACTTCCTCGCTTCTGCTCCAGGCTCCCAGGCAGTAGGCCAGTAACGCTTATCCCATCCTCAGCTTGCCACCTGCTTTTCTCACGCATCGTCCAGGTCTTTGTTGCCCCTGTGCTTAATGGTTAGAGAGGCCCTGCCCAGAGCCACCTGCAAGCTGCAGACTTGTTGGCCTTTTTTCCAAGGACAAGTTGATTAAACCTTGTTACACCAAGACTGTGCTTACTGATGGCTGCTGATCATTCCTCTCTGCAATACGTAGTCTTGGTTGTGGCTCTGCACAGCCTAAGCCCAGGGATTATCATCAGCAAGCTGCTTCCAGGGAATCACCAAAACAATTCAGCAATCTTTCATGCAGTCCATATCCTTGCTTAGGATGTCTAAAAAAACCTGTATTAGTTATTTGTGAATACATTAACTCCTAGTGCCAAGACATTAGGACGACGGGCAGCCTGAAATGTGGATAATACCTATAACAACGCGTTAAATCTTCCTGAAGCCGAACCACAGTCAGGACTACGCTTACACAGCAATTTCTCACCGTGCTGTTTTTCGTTTTCAGGGTTCCTGAACAGCATCCTCCCACTCAGACTGTCGGCAGTTTGACTGGCAGTATGGTGGCTGCAAGGTCGGGGGGCTGCATCTCACCCCTCTGGGTATCTGAAAAACACAAAGACAGATGTGTGTGTTCAGCTGCCAGCTGGAAGAATCACAGCTACTCATGTGATGCCCAGGCAAGACGATACAATCAGCACATTGGTGATTCTTACTCCAGTAAACTCTTTACCTGTTCTCTGTGCCAAAAGCAGTCTGGAAGATAGATGCTATTAGGAGTGCGATGAAAAGCATGAAATGAACCTTAAAGACATAGAAAACTTCATGTCACAAAAATCACAAAGCTCTTTGGCTCTCATCCCTGTCTTTTCCCAAGTTGGGCAGGATAACCACTCTTTTGGGCATACTGCCTGCCCAGGATTGTGCCAAAGAGAATATCCAGGGAAGGCTTGTCACAGTCATCCTGGAGATTTCCTCTTCATCTCAGCGCAGCTGTTCCCATCCTGACCTACTAGTCTGATTTCTTGCTGACTTGTTATTGAGAATGCTACTGCAGGCATTGCAGATGTGGAGCAGCCCAGCCCACGGCACACCTCGCACCTTCACGCCTTCCTCTCAGAGTTTCCCCGTGACTGTGCACAGCCGGCTCAGGTCTCACTGGTGGAGAAACCAGCACTGGTCCCGGGCAAGCCGCAAGACCCTCATCCTTTTTCTTTCAACACTTTGCAGTCAAAGTATTCCCAGAGCTTTCCCATATTTAGTACAATCTCCAAGACAGAGGAAAATGTCTGTTTTATACCAGGGGTGGAGTTCCCTGGTCCCTTCCATTGCTATTAAACTGTTACTTGGCTCCAGTTCCTTACTTTATGCTCAGAATAGCTCAAGGTTTTGAAGTTCTTGAAGTTTGTTCAACTGTTGGTTATCCACAATCTCCTCCCTTTCTGGCAAGCAGCCATCTATCATGCCTTCCTTACAAGAAAATCTCTGTACTTTCTTGTTTACTATCTTTTACTATCCTATTTGCCTTGTACAGTAATGACTTACATACAGGAAAGTGACTCAAAGGCACAATGTGTCTGAAGCCAGAGACAGTCTGAACTTTGGAGATGATCGGGGGGAAAATCAAACTTCATATTCAACACACCTGAGACAAATAACCTCTATCGATTTCTTGCTACGTCAGAACCAAATGCAGACTGTCCCCACCACATGAAGAAGTGACCTGGATGGTGGACAGCAGTATAACTTGCGAGCAGTGTCAGCCTAATGGATGTACTACAGCTGCCCTGCAGGAGTATTTGGAGGGCAGCCTTCTTAATCTGAACCAGCAGAGATGGTGACATGGATTAATAACTATTTTTGTTTCTCTTGAGATGAAGTATATTAAAGGACATGAAGGAACATGAGATCACTTCCTACTACATCACTGAAAGTATTTTCAAATGTTTTATAAAGCTGTGTGAGCATACAGGAGCCACTGTACACTCAGCAGTAACTTAACATGTATTTCAAGATGTTTAACTCTGACACTGCAAATAGTTCTGTGAGCTTTGTTACCTTGTCCAGGATGAGTGGAAGCGAATCCGAGCTGGATTTCTCACCCGAAAGGATGCCAGCTCTAACGAGGCGGCGCTGGGAGGAGCTGAAGCTGTTTGGCACAGAGGTACGTGCGTGTTCTGGACAAAGGCAGGAGAGCTCTGTGTTCCAATGGGAGCGGCTGTGCGCTGCTGGAACATGGCACCTTCCCTCCCTGAAGCAGGTCTCTAAGGAAAGCTGCCTAGCCAGTGGCCGGCTGAGTGACCACTGGGGCCTCTGCTCCCTCCTGGCTGCCCAACTGCTGAGCAGCTCCTTGGTCGAGCCTGGGATGGCAAGGGATGGGAGAAACAGCTTTCAAACTGTTTAATAACAGTGATGGTAACCTTTGACCTTGCTGAATAGCAGCGCTTTTGACCTTTCATTTGTTAAATAATATAACCACTTACTTCCCAATCCTTATCAGTATTTAGTAATTGGGGTCAAGACAAAGCAAAGCAGAGTACAGTTACCCACCAGACTTAACTGAACCAGGAAGAATTTCCTTAAGGATAGATTTCCTTTTTGATAATCTTCAGTGAGGACAGGCAAAGACTGGAGACTGGGTGGCTTAGAAGATCCATAACAGGCTAAAGAGCCTCTCCACTGTTAGCATCTGGTTTGAATCCAGCTGTTGTTGACAGTGGGAGAAATTCATTATCGTTTCAGGTTGCCTCTCCGACTTGTATGAAATGGGTTGGGCTTGCAATTCTACTGTTTACTGGCCAGATAACAGCCATGACATAAAATACACACAGTTCTAGAGACATCAGTGATTAAATGAGTGTACAAAGCCTGAAAATTCCTATTCCCACAGAGAAAAATCAGACTATGGCACAGTGGTAGGTGACAGCGTGCGCAAAAAAGTTCACGGTCAGTCCTGCGTGTTCTGCCCCGATTCGTGTTGAAGAGAGGGTGGTCAACCTTCAGGAATGTGAGTTGCTTTTGCTGCGGCGTAGGTAAGACTAATGGGTCAGATCATGTGTTGCACAGCTCATTAAGCATCTCGCTTGACAGACAAGCGGGTGGCGACTGTTGCAGGTCCCAGGATCGGTGTTTTCCTTAGAAGCGAACAGGAAACGGATGAAAAGGAAATCAAAGAATTTATGACGTGACAATGGATTGAAATGTAAGTGCACACACATGCATTTATTTATATAATGCACACATATAAAAGCTTAAACTTCCTAAAGATGTCAAACAAAAATTCTATTTGTCTACGAAGCTTCACAATCTCATTAGTTATTTATTGCATTTTGGATTGAGCTAGACTGCAAGATTTTTACGGCAGGAGCTGTTTGTGGATGTCTGTCCGTACATGATTCAGCAAAATGAGCCCCCAAAGAGCAATCCAAATGCTCCAATTTATAAACCAATAATTTATTTATAGATGTACAGGAGCTAGATGAGACCTGCCAAAACGACACTGCAAGTAGTGAGACTCAGAGGGGTTTTTTTTGCTGCTGTTCATGCAAGAAACGAGGCAAATGGAGCCCTTTGTGGTATCCCAGCTAAGGTGCAGTACAATCGTATGCTCTCCTGCTTTTTGGGCTTGCCGTCGGGTTCAGGCCTCTTGAAACTGAGGAGCGCCTGTGCAGGGCAGCCCCCCAACCTGCCAGCTCTCTGGGCCCCGGGACAGGGCCAGCTCTACGCAGGCTGGGCACAGCCAGCTGCCTGCAGGCCCCCCAGGGCCCTGCTCTCTGCTCCGTTGCTCTGGAGAAGGCCGGTGGCTGACCCACAGACGGCACCCGGCCTCCACGCCGTGACTACCCGCTCTCACAGGATCACAGAATGGTAGGGGCTGGAAGGCACCTTGTGGGTTATCTAGTCCAAGCCCCCTGCCGAAGCAGGGTCACCTACAGCAGGCTGCACAGGACCTTGTCCGGGCAGGTCTTGAGTGTCTCCAGAGAAGGAGACTCCACAATCTCCCTGGGCAGCCTGGTCCAGTGCTGCGTCAAACTCAGAGGGAAGAAGTTCTTCCTCATGTTCAGATGGAACTTCCTGTGCTTCAGTTTGTGCCCATTGCCCCTTGTCCTGTCGCTGGGCACCACTGAAAAGAGTCTGGCCCC
>Ga0065711_1033733_pt1 | contig 24920 bp, 14 predicted proteins | sample Hoacrofraction12_FD_59098 | JGI IMG/M metagenome (GOLD analysis project Ga0065711, IMG submission 59098) | Hoatzin crop microbial communities from Cojedes, Venezuela - Epithelial fraction 12 v2 (version 2) | ecosystem: Host-associated > Birds > Digestive system > Esophagus > Crop | place...
CTCAGAGGGAAGAAGTTCTTCCTCATGTTCAGACGGAACTTCCTGTGCTTCAGTTTGTGCCCATTGCCCCTTGTCCTGTCACTGGGCACCACTGAAAAGAGTTTGGCCCCATCCTCCTAACACCCACCCTTGAGATATTTGATCATTTAATAGGCTGGAAGTAAATCATGTATAGAGACATATTTTATTTATTAGTATGAAAAGTGACGGTAAAAACGTGAAAATTACTGCAACTGAATCTAGGTTGTGTAACTGATTTGCATAGGAGTTGATTTTACCATCTGTTTACTACATTTAATAATACAGTACCAGTTTATAGTGTCTTCATTGGTTTAGGTTATTGGTTCCTGAGTATGCACTGTGTAATTGCTCCTCGATATCAAAGCCCATGGTTGACTGGAACATAATTTGCATTTCATCTTCATTTCAGTGGCTCTGTTAATTCCATTCTATCATTCCTATCAACACATGATGTAATGACACTAAATGAACATTCACAGTAATTTGCCTTGAATTGTCTGCTTTGTCACTTGTACCCCATTTTTGTACTGATTGGCAGAAACAACTGTTGTTGGAAACTGTCCCTTTCACATTGTGAGTTGCCTCACTAAAGAACAGGTATGTTAATTTTCTTCTTGATTCCTTTGCTCTTGTATTATTTGTCACCCATTCTGTTTTTATCACTTCAAATTTCTGATTTCCTTGGATTTCCAGAACAACTGCAGTTTTCCAGGAAGGAAAGGTGAAAATTCATTAGCGTCTTACCAGACAATCATAGAATCATAGAATCATAGGCTGGAAAAGATCTCCAAGACCATCAAGTCCAACCATCCGCCCAACACCAACTGCCTACTAAACCATATCCCCAAGTGTCACATCTACACATTTTTTAAACACCTCCAGAGATGGTGACTCAACCATCTCCTTGGGAAGCCTGTTCCAATGCCTGAACACTCTTTCAGGAAATATATTTTTCCTAATTTCCAATGTAAACCTCCCCTGATGCAACTTGAGGCCATTGCCTCTCGTCCTATTACTAGTTACAGGGGAGAAGAGACCAACACCTGCCTCACTACAACCTCCTTCCAGGTAGTTGTAGAGACTGATAAGATTCCCCCTCAGCCTCCTCTTCTCCAGACTAAACAGCCCCAGATCCCTTGGCCATTCCTCGTAAGACTTGTTCTCTAGACCTCTCACCAGCCTCGTTGCCCTTCTCTGGACACGGTCCAGCAACTCAATGTCCTTCTTGTAGTGAGGGGCCCAAAACTCAACACAGTACTCCAGGTGGCCTCACCAGTGCCAAGTACAGGGGCATGATCACCTCCCTACTCCTACTGGCCATGCTATTCCTGATACAATCCAATATGCCTTTGGCCTTCTTGACCATTTGGGCACCCTGCTGGCTCATGTTCAGCCGGCTGTTGACCAACACCCCAAGGTCCTTTTCTGCCAGGCAGCTTTTCAGCCACTCTTCCCTAAGCCTGTAGCATTGCATGGGGTTGTTGTGACCCAAGCACAGGGCCCGAACTTAGGGAATTCTTTTTTAAGTAGAACACAGATGAGAAAAGGGGAGATCAGAATTATTGTATGTAAAACAATGTTCAGTTACAGCTTCTACTGATACAAATGTTTGAGATCAGATCAGATATTTGGAAAGAGACCCTTTCAGAGATTAATTACACTTTACAGTGATCATTCTTGAAAGCATGAACAATGGTGGTTTTCCTCCTAAGAGTCGCAAAAATGGTTGATCTTACTTGAGTTTGTTAAAATAATCTCAGGTAACTTCAGATTAGTAGGTTGACCTGAAAGTTGCAGAAGCATGAATAAACTGATGTTTTATGGAGCTCATTAAAATTAGTTCAGACTCATGCATGGCAATGCTAATAAGGTGAAGGAGATGTGACAGTGAGGATGTTTATTCTGATCTCAACTGAGCAGGGGAAGAATTCATATATAGGTCTTCCCACCAGTTAGGCAACTAGTGTGAAAATAAATGAAAGACTATACTTCCAGCACATTACAGCCTTGTAATATAAACTAATAGTGTTGACATGTCATAACATACTCCCGTAACAATAGGCAGAATTCGCTGCAATTGCTCCAGTGCAATAACATGCTATAAAATGTACAGCTGATGGGAGCTGGAGCTGGAGAATAATTTAAGATGAAAGTTTTGCCCCTGTAGTCCAGGCATGTCAGATCTTTTTTCTGGTCACAGATTGTGTACTTGTGAAGTACTGTGTTTGTTAAAGTTGGTTTTGCAACTTGTGTACCTATGGAAAACATGAGTGGGTGGATTTCACACTGTACAAGCCAGGTACATCTTTAAAAAACAGATCTGTGCTAACAGATAATGGAGAGTAGGACAATCCCAATGTTGGAGGATTTTAATAAACTGGATTTAATGGGAGTTGAAAGTCCTTGGTATCACTTAGGACTTTAAAGAAATCAGTTTTACACCAAATTGATTGATGAATAAATTCTTCTACTCCTTTGAATTCAGTGGTTTTCCCCAGCATACTGAAAACCTTCATCAGTTTTGCAGAAATACATACAAGAATAGAGCACCTGATTAAGATCTCTCCCATGAGGAAAGGCTGAGGGAGCTGGGCTTGTTCAGCCTGAACAAGAGAAGGCTGAGAGCGGACCTAATAAATGCTTATAAATATCTGAAGGGTGGATGTCCGGAGGATGGGGCCAGACTCTTTTCAGTGGTGCCCAGTGACAGGACAAGGGGAAATGGGCACAAACTGAAGCATAGAAGTTTCATCTGAACCTGAGGAAGAACTTCTTCCCTCTGAGGGTGACGGAGCAATGGAACAGGCTGCCCAGGGAGGTGGTGGATTCTCCTTCTCTGAAGATATTCAAGACCTGCCTGGACAAGGTCCTCTACAGCCTACTGTAGGTGACCCTTCTTTGGCAGGGGGGTTGGACTAGATGACCCACAGAGGTCCTTTCCAACCCCGAACATTCTGTGATTCTGTGATTCGGTTCGATGTAAGTAGATGAATTACGATATAGCTGCCTTCTGCTCAAGGAGCTGGCACTCTTCAGTGGTGAATGTATCATAAAGATACCTGTTAAATGTGAATGTGTGACTGAGATACGTAGTGATTATTTTGTATATTTGATGTAAATGCAAATGAGTGATTTGTGCAGTCATTAAGAATTAAATACCCAACTCTACTGAGTAGTTTTTAGGAAATTCTTGGAAATAATAAAAAGTAAAGCATCAACTGTATGTTTAAAGCTGTTTCTGTGGAATAACATTTACTGTTTATCACAATTTACACTTTATTACTCTGTATAAATGTAAGTACAAATGAATATTTATTGTTCTGTTTCTGTGTGCTTATGGAGACCATCAGTTTAATTGCAAAGTTGAACACTAAATTATGTTTTATATTTTGTCTTGTGAGTGTGTGACTTTTGATACTTCCAGTGTGACTGAGAAGAAATGAACCATGCAGAGCAACAACGGATTAATTAGTCCTTGTAGGCTGGTAATCATCAAGAATAAAAGTTTTACTTCAAAAATTGGATTGCAGTATACAGAAAGCTTGTTCCAGATATGATCATTCCTAAATGTCCTTGCTTATCACCTTATAAATAGCATGTAGTTTTCAATAATTGCTGTGCTCTGTGTTATTTGACTAGCACTTATGTTAAAAACAAAGTAATCTGTTTAATTAAGTACCACAGCTTTAAGTGTTTTAAGACAGTGAGTTTATCCATTGCTCCTGCTACTTGCTACAGTGGTGAGTGGAAAATGTATTTGCATTTAAAGATCTAAAATTTACGAATAAGTTATGTGTTAGCATGGTAGACACTGCTGTATTGACCTTTTCTCTTACAGGGGTGGAAGGTAAGTCATGATCCACTCAATAACATCTATAGGGCCTTCCCTGTTCTCTGGATGTAAGAAGTAAGTATTTTTCATGCAGATGTGGATTTTTAAAATAATGCTACCTAAGACCAAGCATCCTTGATTTTTCACACAAGGATAGGTAGTAGTATAATATTAAATGCAAATATGAATTACTTTGGAGAAAAAATATGAATATTTTATTTTTAAAAAGTAATTACAGTGCCAGAGAAAGTATACAGAAATTGAACCTGTATGGACTCATAAGTGCACCAGTTAGCTGGCATCCTTTCCATTTAGGAGACCAGTGGAGAGCTGCTGTCCACATACACAAAGGGCACTGCCTGCCTTTGTCATAATGGGATCAAGACACAAATTTACAGCATCTTCCATTCAGTTGCAGAAGAACTAGAGGCACTTAAAAGCATTCAGATAACCACCTACAGGAATTGCAGTCACTGCCAATATCAATTGACTGAACTTCACCTGTGGATGGAACAGAAGATCAAAAGTACAGTGTCAGAAATATGTCAGAAATATGCAGTGGCTGAGGTTGAAGTTTGCTCTTCACTGTAAAGTTAAATAGTTCTTCTCAGAGGCTTTTAAGAAATATGGCAACATCTGGGACAAACTGATTGAGACTGTTTGTCAGGATGGCTACAGACATAGTTTTCCCATATGTCTCCAGCACTTTCCTCTGTGGTTCATTAGTTTACTTGTGGTTATGTTAGAAGCTGAATGTTAGCTCCTGACTTACAGTTCTAACTTGCTATGCCTAGACTAGGAAATGTGCTGTGGACAAAACTTTGACGTGGAAGTCACCTGTCATGAAAGCACACATATCCATAATCTGTTAACCTCCAAGGTGTGACAGTCATTTCAATTCTGTGTATTGGGAATGCTCCCTGGCATAATTCCCAAATCATGGCTTAGAGTTTTTGGGAGAGACGAAAGTATGGGAGGGAATATTCTCTCAATATAACAGCAGAGATAATTGAGGTTCCAGTGCCCAGGAAAATTAGGGCCCTAGGGAAAGAGGAGTCCAAGAAAACTAGTTGATATTCAAGGATCACTGACTCCAGCCTCAAGAACAGAGCATCCCAAAAAGCTGGAATTCAGGCAAAAGTGCCAGGAGGCCTGCATGGATGAACAAGTAGATCCTGGTAGAACTGAAATATAAAAAGGAAGGATACAGAAGGTGGAAGCAGGGATAGGTAGCCTGGGAAGAATATAGAGACACTGTCTGAACATGCAAAGATGCAATTAGGAAAGCCAAAGGCCACCTGGAGTGGAATCTGGTGAGGCATCTCGGGGGCAACAGGAAAGGCTTCTACAAGTCCTTGGGAAGAAAGACTAGGGAAAATGTGGCCCCACTGCTTAATCAGGCAGGGGCCATGGTGGCACAGGACAGGAAAAAGATGAGGTACTGAATGCCTTCTTCACTGCAGTCTTTGCTAGTAAGACCAGCCTTCAGGAATCTCAGGCTGTGGAGACCAGGGGGGAAAGTTTGGAGAATGGAAAAATTACACTTCATGGAAGAGGATCAGATCAGGGAATACTTCAGCAAACTGGATATATATAAGTCCATGAGCCCTGATGGGATATGCCCATGAGTGCTGGGGGAGCTGGCAGATGTCATTGAGAGGCCACTCTCAACTGCCTTCGAATGATCTGGCAGTAGGGAGAGAAATCTGAGGACTGGAGGCAAAAAAATTACTGGTATCTTCAAGAAGGGTAACAAGTAAGACCCAGAAAACAACAGGCTGGTCAGTCTCACCTCTATCCCTGTGAATGTGATGGAGCAACTAATCCTGGAGATCATTTCCAGACACATGAAAGACAAGAAGGTGGTAGCGAGTAGTCAGCATGGATTCTCAAAGCAGAAGTCAGGTTTAATCAACCTGATCACCTTCCATGGTGAAATGACTGGCTTGATGGATGAAGCAAGAGTACTGGATTTACCTACCTTGACCTCAGTAAGACTTTTGATATGTTCTCCCATAAGATCCCCACAGAAGAGCTGATTAAGTATGGGCTGGATGAGCAGACAGTAAGGGGGTTTGGAAACTGGCTAAATGGATGGGCCCAGAGAGTGGTGACTGGTGGCATGAAGTCTAGTTGGAGACCAGTAACTAGCAGTATACCCCAGAGGTCGGTATTGAGTACAATCCTGTTCAACATCTTGCTTAGCAATCAGGATGATGGGTGAGAGTGTACCCTCAGCAAGTTTTCTGAGGACACAAAACTGAGAGGAGTGGCTGATATGCCAGAAGGTCATGTTACCATCCAGACGGACCTTGAAAGGCTGGAGAAGTCAGCTGACAGGAATCTCTTGCAGTTCAACCAAGGGAAGTTCAAAGTTCTGCACCTGGGGAGGAACAATTCCCTGCACCAGTACATGCTGGGGGACACTCACATGATGCTTTGCAGAAAAGGCACTGTGGGGGTCCTGGTGGACACTAAGATGAACATGAACAAGCAATGTGCCCTTGCATTGAAGAAGTCTGATGGTAGCCTTGGTTGTATGAGGCAAAGCATTGCCAGCAGGTTGAGGGAGGTGATCCTTGCCCTCTGTTCACTACTGGTGAGGCCACCCCTGGAGTATGGCGTCCATTTATAGGCTCTCCAGTACAAGAGGTAAGAAGCTACTAGGTAGACTCCAGCAAAGGACCATGAAGATTATTAAGGGACTGGAGCATCTCTCATATGGGTGAAATGGGACTGTTCAGCCTGGAGAAGAGAAGGCTCAGGGGGATCTTATTAAGGAATATAAATACCTGACGGAAAATTGCAAAGAGAACGGAGCCAGACTCTTTTCAGTGGTGCCCAGTGACAGGACCAGAGGCAATGGGCACAAACTGAAATGTGGGAGGCTCCATCTGTCAGGAAATGCTTTAGTACTGTGAGAGTGGCTGAGCCCTGGCACAGGTTGTCCAGAGGCTGTGGGAGTATCACTTCCATGTCATCAGTCAGGGATTTTAAGGGATAACTGGCGGTGCTGGGCTGCCTGCTGGCTGCATGTAAGGTGTCTGTCACTTGTGTTGGTAAAGTTAACAGCACAGGGATTAAGTCTTAATGATAACACTGAGCCCTTACTATGCATTAGGACCTCCAGGAGCTGATATTCTCTCCCACTGCTAGTGAAGGGGAAACCAGAAACAATATCACCACCACCTGGATGCTTTCTTTGCTTGACTTGAAGAGTGAACAAGATTTCGTACAGATTTTTTCATGTAAAGTAGATATTGGAAAACATTGCCAGATAGCCAACTGAACAGAAGATAATAATTCCCATTATGAGGCCATGAAAAAATAAGAAAGGAACTTGGTGTTAACAGGCACTAAAAATATATCTACATTCTTATTTCTTGTGAGAAAGAACAGCTGTTAACATGTCTTCCCGTTTCCCAGCTCGAACACTGAAATACAAAAATACAACTTCCAAAATCTGGAATTTCAAATGGAAATAAAGAGATTTTTGTTTTGTGTTTCAAGGCCATGTATTTTTCCTTTACTATATTTCAGTTTCCAAGTTATTGCACTTCTTATCTCTCTAGTTTTGTTATAAATGTGGTATTTCAGCTACTTTATACTCTCAATAAAGTATTCTTCAGCATCTGAATATTACTAATATGCACAAAAATTGTAAGTCTTACAAAAATTTAATAAAAATTGTTGCAGATCTTGACCTGCTCATGACTCTCAATAGTTTTTCAGTCATATAACTAAAGCTCCAAGGTCTGCCATGGTAAATTAGTGAGCTAGGGGTCATTAACAAAATGTGAATTAATATAAAACGCATAGTAGGCTTCACATTTTATCCTTTCTCCAGATGGTTAACTAAATATTTGCAAGCACAGTATGACAGAAATATGACAATATTATGTACTTAATGGCACTGTTTATGGAAGGGGGTTAATTTTTCTACTTCTCTCTTTCCTCATTTATTAAAATAACGTGTTTTAATAAAATACGGTGTCAGTCAACATCTCACTGTTTGCTTTAAGTCGATAATTAGGTTATCTTTCTTTAAAAGGATGGAAAATTATAATTCATTGAACAAAACAGAAAAACATGTTAAAAAAACTTGCTTATAAATATGTAATTTCTTTAAGATTGAAATGACACACCCCATTTATTTATATAACACTTTGACTTCCAAAGTAAGCTGTTCTAAAGATTCATGTTACAGTTCCTGCACTATTTATTAATAAAAAAATCATTTCAATGAACAATATTATTTTGTAGTCTTTTCAAGAAAGCTTCACAAAATTTGAGATTACAGCTAAAATCTTAATTTCTTGTGAGGTATAAAGAAAGAACTGCTATTTTAAGAGTTCATTAAATCACTAAAATAATAAATCATTAAATTAAGTGTGAAGTATTTATTTATATTTAATTTATAATAGTCTCAAATTTATTAAAATATTTAAATATAAATATATTATAAGTATTAAAATCTGGTGACTTGATTAGTGTAAGAACCAGAAGACCCTGGTGACATCTTTCCCAGATAATCTCAACCTGTGAGATTCATATAGGCTCTGTGGCATCGTAGTAAGTCTCCTTGTGTGCTCTTCCCTCATGTGAACAAATACCTTGTAGACCTATGCTTTTTACCTTGTAGCATTACCTTATAAACAAGACAAGTTGTAGGACTGCAGAATTACTTCAAATATGAGGAAAAACTAATCCCTTGGAATTTCAATTCCAACTGACAAGACAAGGACTGTGAGGTCTGTGTGGAAGTCTGGATGGGAGTCCAGAAAAAAAAAAAAGACCAAATTGAGTCAGGCAGATGAAATTTAAATTTATAAATTAGAGCTTGCTCAAGAGTATCAGTAATCTGTGTTTTTTCCATCCTTCAGCAATATTTCATTTGGGAGCTCAGAAACTGCTTTGGTGATTAACACTTTGCATATTTGTACTGCAGAACCATGGCCATATTCTGAAGACTTGTTACATGACTTACGGGTACTATAAATTCAGAAGCCATCTGAAGCTTAAACAGGTGTTTAAAAGATTGGTTAAAAGAGCCACCCAGAAGCGTTTATCTCATTTAAAGCTTAACATTCCTAAGATAAAGCATGCTTTTCTGTTGAAATCTTTTGAGTTGCACAATTTTGAAAATCATTCACAATGTCTTTCTGACACATTCATTGTTAAGAGAGAGTAAAAGAGATGAGTATGAGAGATACTGTATTTTAAAGGTGAAGGAAATAAGGGTTTTCAGAAAATAAAAAAGAACTAAAATCCAGCTAAAAGTGATATAGACTGACATATCTCTATTAAACACAGTCCATATTTCCTTTCACCAATACCCATAAATAAGGGAAAAACAGTGGGGAAAGGATACAGCAGACCACTACCTCCAACATACAAAGCACAGAAACAAGCACCAAGGATTTAACTTGCAAAGAAATGATCTCAGCCTTACAGAGATGATACTGATCTTCTTAAATCACAGAAGTGAGGATGGTAGTGAATATAATAACAGACCCTAAGAAGTTGTTTTTAAAAGGTACATATTATTTAACTATTAATGAAGATTTGACAGTAACTGAGCCCTGTTTATACACAATACACATAGCCTGTTTAGGACAGGGTGAAGCTTTCCTTCTCTGTAGGATTTGTTTCTCTCTAGTTTCCCCCAAAGAGCAAGAGCATTATTCAAAGCTCGTCCTGGTTCTGAATATCAGCTGGGATAGGGAACCCAGGGACTGTCTTGTGCTTCTAAAACTTAGGGCACTAAACTGTATTGGAAAAAGATTATTCACCCTGCTGTCTCCTCAGCCCAGTCCCATCATGGGAAATAACCTTCCTGCCTTGCTTGTGGGACTTGAATCACTTGCAGTGTACAGTGTACAACCTCTGCCAGTGATATCCTGAAAAATACCTTGTCCACTTGTAACAATTGAGCAGCACTGAGGATTTAGAATAAAATCTTGAGTTTGAAAATGCAGATGTCTAGCTGTGCAGAGCAGGATCCATTCCAAGAGTAAGGAGAATGACCATGATCTGCTTGTGGTCAATTCTGGAAGAGTTCTGATACTCTCCATCCCTGTTCTGAAGTGTGCATAACTGCTGGAAGGAGCTGCAGGGTAAGACAGCAAGACTCTTAGAAGAAAAAATAATTCCAAGTTTAGTAGCTTGGTAATTTGACAGGACATTTTGACTGTGCTGAATTTTATTTTATTCTTTATTTTGCTTATGGTATGGTGGGTCTGTTATATTCACCACAGTAAAATTGAAAGAATTGGGTAGTAAGATCTATTTTTAATAATCTACCTTATTTTCCTTTTCTAGTTTAGATTTTTTTTAACAGAAATAAATGTAAAATACTGCAATTTATAATAATCTACTGAATGGTATTCCATTTTACAGCTGAATCTTAGACGACCATAGAATTCTCTTCTTTAGTAGCTGGAAGTCAATTTGTATAAATGTACACATACACACATACGTATATATGTACACACATGTGCACACATGCACACGCATTGTATCTATACAAGCCCATCTCAGCAATACAGTAGCTTTTTAGAGTTTAACTATACCACAGGCTCACAGCATGGCTGAGACGGGAAGGCACCTCTGAAGATCACTCAGTTCAACCTCCTGCTGCAAGCAGGATCAGCCAGAGCAGGTTGCTCAGAGCTGTGACCGCTCAAGTTCTGAAAGTGCCCAAAGATGGATATTCCAAATGTTTTACTTTTTTTATTTCAAATACTTTGAGAATGAGAAGTACCCTCTCTCTAAGAATGGCATGGCAGTTCCAAGATAAAGTTTGCCTGCTCGCTCAGTTGGGAAAAAAGAACTGGAAGAAAGATTTACATGCTATGCATAAAGAGTATTGTAAAGACTCAATGTCCTCTTCTGTTAAGATAGCATAATCATAACTTGTTGGCATTAAAATTTAATTAGTGCTGAACTAACTTGATTAAAGAATGTTATTCTGATATTAAAAATCAGGAGGAGCATATTTCCTATTTCCCAGCCTGGATATGTTAAGAACTTAACTGTCAAATGACTTGACAGAGAGCCAAAATCTTGCAGAAATGCTATTACCTGAGATAATATTTGAAAGGGGAAAAATGCTGTAATTAGAGCAAAGCTTCAAATAAGTAGAACACATGAAAAGAAAGGTCAAACCAAGGTGTTCTCTCACTGAAGCAACTCTCGATACTACAAGAAAGAAAGTCTCTTTTGGTGAACCTTCCTGGCTACTCATTGTAAAGGCTAAAGCCTGTTAGAGACAAATTGGCCCACTTCAAAAGAAAATATGTAGTGAGGTACATTTGCATATTTCTTTAAAACTACTTTCTTCTCTCATTTCTCCTTTTGTACTTCTTCAGCTTCTGTCAGTACAGGGAAATAACTACTGATGATGGACTAAAAAGTGATCAGCTCCTTAGGAGAATCAGTCTATATGGAATCATTACTTTCTGGGCCAGCTACAATGGATACATAAAACCTGAAATGCTCATGTTCATCAGAGGAAAGAAATTGCTCCCTAAATCCTAAAGACATGTCTAAATGACTGTGGCATGTCTTTTATGTCCTCTAAGCCTATGGCCCAAACCAGAGTGTTTTGGCAAGAACACACAATGCCTCAGGAAGAACAAAAGTGAATCGCTCCAGAAACTAATGCTGAGTGAAACTGAGTGCTAAAGCAAGGAGTTTTCATTGTCATGAAGGATTTTCTTCACAACTTGAAGTATTTCTAACAGTTATCATTATTTCTCTTTGATATTTTTGATTGAGTAACCCTTCATTATGTGAACAGCAAGAATCTATATGAAGAAATCATGGATGATAGAATTATTACATTTGAGTTACACAGTAGAAAATATCAAGGCACACATTTTTTTTTTCTGTCAATACTGGAAAAAAAGAAATACAGAATAGAGAAGGAAGATACCAGAAGACACTGGTGGTGCTGAAGACTAGAAGAAATGCTAATAAAATTTCAGAAAGTGTGTACTTGCACATTTCAATTCTATAACAATATGCTACCATGGAATGAGCAAAAGAAAGATAACTGTCAGATTTCTTAGACATGGTGCTTCTGTGGACAGTATTTGCTGTTGATCATCACTGGGGACAAGGTGCTGAGGTGGGCTTAATCTCAAAACAGCTTTTACAGCCCTCTACATTGGGCTTTTACAGAAATTTTCAGAAGAATTGAGCCTACTCATCTGCAAAATTAAGGCAAGTGTTATTTCGCCTGATGTTACAGTACATTTCCCAAGCCGGTTTGGAACTAGGCATCTTCCACACATCATAATGTGCAAAAATATATTCAGCTGTGATAAAACTGCATGAAATACACTAGTGGAAAAGTCCAGCTCTAGTAAAGCCATAGGCTTTTTTTGAAGAAGATGGTGGTGTGACAGATTAAATGGCTTTTGTTTACTTGTTCATTTAGCTCTCATATCTTTTGAAGAACAATTATTTTAATATTTGATTGATGAACTCATTGAAAAGTACTAATATGTTGTGCCTTTAAGCCACAAGTAAATAACTTTGTTTTAAGTTGTGGAAATGAATGCTTATCTTGGTAAAGATAGCATTCTCATTAATGATCTAGAGTTCAGTAGTAATGTATAGCTCAATGTTGGTAAAAACATTTGATAGAATTGACTCAGTTTTCAGGAGGACCATAAACTCCATTTCCTGTCTAGAAGATTTCTAAAAATAAATTTCAGACTCTTTACCATTCTTTCATTTAAAAGCTAGGATAACAGTAACAAATAAGGACACAGTTTCAATGCGTATTCTCTTAGACAAAGCTACTCACTGTCAAATAGAAGTTTTGGCTCTAACAGAAGATCATAAAACCACAGAATCATAAAATAGTCTGTGTTGGAAGGGGCCTTTGAAAGCCGTCTAGCCCAACCGCCCTGCAGTGAGCAGGGACATCTTCAACTGTACCAGATTGCTCAGAGTCCCATCCACACTTCTTTTGATGCAGCCCAGGAGATGGTTGGCCTTCTGTGCTACGAGTGCACATTGCCACCTCATGTCTAGGTTTTCATGCAACAGTACTTCCAAGTACTCCTCAGCAGGGCTGCTTTCAATTCCTTCATCCTCCAGCCTGTGTTGATTGCAAGGGCTGCCCTGACCCAGGTGCAGGACTAGGCGTTGTTGAACCTTTTGAGGTTCACATGGGCCCACTTCTTGAGCTTGTCCAAGTCCCTCTGGATGGCATCGCATCCCTCAAGTTTTTCTGCTGCACCATTGAGCTTGGTGGTGTCTGCACATTTGCTGAGTGTGCACTCGGTCCCACTGTCTATGTCGTATATGAAGATATTAATCTATACTTGTCCCAGTACAGACCCCTCAGGTACACCTCTTGTCACTGATCTCCACCCGGACACGGAACCATTGAGCACTACCCTCTGGATGCGACCATCCAACCTGTTCCCCATCCACTGAACTGTCCACCTATCAAATCCATGTCTCTCTAAATAAGAGAGAAGGATGTTGTGGGGGACTTTGTCACAGGCCTTATGGATGGATACTAATGACATAGGCAAATAAGCTCTTCGGATCCTGCTTTTTGTTCTCTGTGTCTGTAATAACATTTCAAAAAGAATTTGTCTCTTCCTATGGTTTAGATTTTGTAGCTTTTTCCTTAACCTAAATGAGAAATTCATTGAAGGCAAGCATTTCACTACACAGAAGAGAAAAATGCTATATTTTACAGAATCTAAGAAATAAGTCAGTTAAAGATAATTCTTGATTCTTATATATATATATACACATGCATATCCATATACATGCATGCACATGCACAAAAAACAGAAATCGGTAATCTATTCTTCTTTTCTTCTTGGAAAAGTAATTTTCACAACCTTGAGAAAAAATACTTCACAGTAGTTTGTTGAGAATACAGGAGTACTTGCAAATTACTGCAGAAAGCAATTTTAAATGCCATTGCTACCTCAAAACAGATTTTCCAAAATAGATGTGCAAGGATATCACATCTACCATTGAACCTGAAAGTTGTAAAGCAGAAGTAATAGAGTCATTTATGTGCAACTGCACAGAGTAGAAAAACAAGAGATGAAACGAGGACTAGTCAAAATATGTATTGTATTGTTACTGTTATATTTCACTTCAAGTGACCAAACCTACATAGTAAAGCTTTTAAAGGCATTGCCTGAGATTTTTGCCAGACATGGATTTTACAGGTCAGACAATCCAGTCGGGGAATACTTCAGCTGATATTGTCACTTAATTGATATTTTCATTCAGGTATGTTTGCTTGGGTTTTATGATGGGTGATTGCTAAGGCACGCTTTCCTTTACTAACTGCTGCTCATAAGTAAGTTGATGTTTTCATGAAACTGGTAGGTAGGGAATAGAGAAATAAATGTAGAACTTTATTATCATGACACTGCACAATGCCATGATTAATTTGCATTTTGATCATGAAGTGGTGTTCTGGTACCTTCGCCTCAAGAAATATATATTTAATTTCAAAAAGATTCAAAGACAAAGTTGATCAAATGCATGGAACAGCTTATGTAAGAAGAATAAGCAGTTGAGCTAGGAATTGTCAGCCTGGAAAAGATAAGCTTTAAATGGGGTCTACAAAACCAGAAGTGGCACGGTGCACAAATTATTGTTCACTTTCTCTTCCAGTACAAAAATTAATAGTGAGCCAGAAGATGCCAGTAAGAGCCAGTTTCAAAGCCAAAAAATCTGGTTTTGCTGTCAGCAGACCTGTGGCACTTCTTGTCTCAGGGTGTTGTGGCTGCTAAATTGGAACTTGAAGAAAAACTGTGCAAATGCCTTGAAGTGGTTTAGTGAAGGCTACCTAATGTGCAGACTTACACTTAGAAAGTTGCTATGGTAAAAAGCAATAAGCTGTAAATGTGAAGCCAAGAATTTACTGATAGCCTGATTAGAACTTAATAACATCAAAATACAACAAAAAGTTTTTATTAGTTCAGTTACAGTAATGCTGATACTGATAGATCAAATTAATACAGAAAAGCTATATTACTAATAATATCCCTAGAACTGTCATACAAGAAAACTTACTACTACTTACCCATTGTCTTTTGCATTTTGATCATCCTTTCAACAACACTGTAGATCTTCAGGCTAACAACAACATGCTTCCTGAGGCAGAGTAGCAGTGAGGAGGGTGTCAGTGATGTTCCTAGTTCTTTGCTGCAAGGAGCAATATGCTGGTGGCAAGAGTCACTTTCTTCTCACTCTTAGACCTGTTCTTGTGTTTAGCACAGTCTGCTTCCCTTTCACGGCTTCCCAGGTAAAGTCTGAACACTGTGCAGTAGCATTCTACAATTGTTATTAATGGAAAGTACTATTGTTTGTTACACAGTGACTAGCCAGGGTTTTCAGGCCTCATACCGCATATGGTACTCATGGAGATTAAGCTAGAACACTATTGAAACAAAGGAGTTATGTTCATCTCAGTCAGCAGTAGAGGGATTTTTCACACTTTATAGAAGTCTATGGAAGTGTAAACTGGAGTTTCTGGGAACTGAATTTTAATTGTGGAAGCCAAAAATAATATGGTGTTTTTTCAACAAATCATACAGAAGAATTTAAACTCTGTAGGACAACATAAAACAAAAAAGAACCAATCAAGAAGAACCCACCTCCATGCCAAGTTCAGTTTCCTTTTATAATGGAAAAAAAATTTAAGCCATTCAGAAAACTAAAGTTTAATTTCTATTAAGAAAGGAAACACATGGACAGTTGCAGTAATTGCCATGTTGTCCAAGCTGTTCAGCCTACTAGTAGATACTATGAAAAAAACCACCAAAGTTCTTTAACCATCCATCCAGCCTGGAAGAGTTCTGGCATTTTTCAATTTATACAAGACATAAATGACAAATTATACTGTAGACATTTGGAGTTATCTATTCAGGTTCTTCTTGATTAGAAGTTCATTTCATGCTGAATATTAATAACATAGTGTGAAGAACTAACCCAACATTTTTTGCTAACTTCTTGAAGGAAGTTGCATTTCCCACTTTTAAACAACCCTTCCCTCCCCAAAACACACCACTATCATAAAAAAAACTGTTTTCAGTATGTGAAAAATTAATCACATAATACAAAATGCTATTAAAAACATCCTTTTAAAGAGATATTATTGAAAACACTGGTATCTTTCTAAACAGAACCAAAACCGCAGGTAAAATTGTAGAGTGATGGAAAAAGAGACAGCTGTTCAGCCACCTCATTCATCCCTTTCTAGTGAAAGACTCTTCCTTAAGGTACACATCTAGTGCTTCACTGACTCCTTTTCAAAGGCATCAAGCAGTGTAACTCCCATCTATGCCCATGGGAGATTATTCAGTGATTTCAGAGATCTCGCTGTCAGGAAGATTATTAGTCTGCTATTTAGCCTAAATTTTCCTTATCCTAATTTAGTGCCATTACTCTCAGTTACCCCATCATAACATGTTTGGGGATGTAACATGAACAAAGAGATACTTAACAACGTGATAAGCATCCCATTGGCTTTGCATAGGGAGGCTTATTTTTAGATTCTATTTAAACTCTGAGGGTCTTGCCTGAAGTCTCAGCTGAGGCAATAAATATAGGTACAAGAAAAAATGCTGATATCAAGATCTCATACATAGCCACCATCTAACAACTACTGCAGGATGTCCTGTTTTGTACCTTTTCCTTTTATGCAACTGGTTATCCATGTATAAATATGTTTATAATCACTTTGCTAACTTAGATTTTGCTAGAAAATAAACTCTGCACTGCAATAACAGATGTACAAAGAGAATTACCCTCAGGATATTTAATAAACCCAGTCATGCAGCATGAACAAAAGAAAGTAGAGAAAAAAAACATCAGCATACTCCCTTAGCAAACAGAACAACAGATTCTTGTTTTCTTTATTGGTGTTTTGTTTTAGTCTCCCAAGTTTAGAATGCTGAAACCCAAATTTGGTGATTGCCATAGTTTGTGAGGTTTTTTCCAACAAACGAGCAAAAAAATTAAATCCACAGTGATGCAATACTACAAGAAGGACTCAACTAATGCTATTGAGAAGTTTCTGTACTAAAAGATAGCTTACATCTGTAAATTAGTACTTTGTAGTTTGGAGACATACTAACTCTTTGACAAAGCTCAGTGATGTATTCCACAAACAAGAGAGAGAGACAAACTGAACTTGCCGTAGATACCATCATCATGAATTCTAGGTCAGTACAGAGCAGCTTTTTAGTGACCTAAAAATATGGGTACAATTCAAGACCTTTCCAGGCGAACTCATACAGAACTTTATGGCACTTCCTCACGACCCCCAAACTCCCCAGAAAAGATTAAATAACAAAAGGAGTTGGAGTATATTTGTTTCACTGTTGATAACATCTGTGAAAACTTTTAAACTAGAGTGTCGCACATTCTATTACAAATGAGACGTTCAGCTACCATGTATCTTACCTTTCCTAAGGTGTTCCTCATCCATCCCCAAAGCACAAGTTCAGCCATCTGAACGGCTGTGCTAAACTCATACTTGCTCATATTCCAGTTTCTCAGATTCTAGTTAGATAATTTTTTCTAGCCACACCCCAGATGTTAGAGCATATATAAGCAGAGTGAAAGAAGGATGAATGCAGCAATACATACCGCTGCTCTACAAGACTCTGCTTCTCTCCTGTCACAAGAATCCTTCAGCTATCAGATATACTACCTTAATGACAACCATGAAACTGATTAAATCCAACCAGGCAGTTAGAAAGTAACATTTCAGTGCTAAGTCTTAACAGATTTCCCTATATATAGAGATGACACCTTCATTTGGTGTTTATTTTGTTAACATAAAATCATTCTTAGAAGAAATATCTACATTCCACATTGCAGGATTCAAAACTCTGCCATTTTTGAGTTATTCTGCTTTTACTGCTGAAGTTATAGCTTTATATATATGTATACAAAGACATGTAATTTCCTCACACTTGGAAAACTCCACAACTACTGAAGGCACTTAGTTTAAATTCCTTTGAAGAAATCATCTTTGGCCAGGAAGCAACATGGAAATTCTCAGCCTAGAAGGAAAACTATCAAGAAGTTATCACTGTCAGAAAAAAGGGTGTGATTATTAAATATATTTTGGTAGCCTAATAATAACATTTCCTTCTAAGTGACAGCTATAATTATGATTTGCTAAAAGATAACATAACAATTTCCAATAATCTTTCCAAGCTCAGCATTTGGACACTAACAGGAAAGATAGTGTCATTAAGGAGAGAGCATCATCAATTTATGACTGCACCTTTTGCAACCCAATTTATCCAACAGATTTTAAAACCAATATATGAAAAATCTTTACAATTCTTGGAGTGAATGGATGGCACAGCAATATTGAAAATTACAGTATATGTACACCAAAAGAACTGGTATTCTGCTCTAGATAAGAAGCTGCCAACATTTGTATTACATACCTCTGTTTTCAAGCATTTGTGAGTTGGCTATTTTAGATAACTTAGAAAGACTGCTTGCAAGTCACATGCCAAGGTATCATGTAAAAGAAAAGTGTGTTTGTTACTTAATCCATTTCATACCCTTTACACACAGCTAATCATATTCTAATCATATTGTAAACACTAACCGTGACCTAAGATTCAGAGGAAGAGCCTTTACTTATCAGAGGGATGAGAATGAGCAGGTTAGTCTGTGAGTGGCTGTGCTGGCTGTTCACAGAAGACTGTCTGTCCCTAATCTCCTCCCTTGCAGAGGAGACTTCAGGCACAGCTGGTGGGACCTGCCTGAGCACCCAGACACTCGATGCCTGAGATGTTATTGTCATGTGAGACATTTCCAGACCCTCTGTGAAGCCATTAGAAGGAACAAAAGTGACTAAGATGCCTAACATATAAGATGAACGACTTGAAGTAGTACCGCTTCCAACGTAACATAATACTTGTTTTAAATACCCATTTTGGAATTAGTACCAACATACTGTGCCTGTTAGCTCTAAGTTTGAATCTATACTGTGTTTTCTGTGGCTGGCAATAAACTTGGATTGAATATGAAGAAAAATGTTGGTCTAACTTAATACATGGGTGTAAGTTGTTTGGTTTCCAAGGTAAATGTGAAAAAGCAGTAAATATTGCAGTAACAGATTAATGGAAGCTGTAATCCTAATGGGTGTTTTGGACGGTGAAAGAAATATATGAAAAAAGCAAAAGAGTTAAACATGTGTACCAGAAATAATAATGTGATTTTCAACTTGGATAACTGTGACCTCATTCTCTCAGAAGGACATATCAGGAACCAAAAAAACTAACCAACCAATCAAATTGGAAATTACTTTTTTAGTGCCATTTAGAGGGAAAGAAATACAGTGCAATCAATCTGAGTTGCACCTACTGAGACATCCATATGTCAAACAAATTCCTTCAATGGAATTGCAAGTCATTCCCCCAAAGCCCTAAATTAGGATTTTCACAAGTTTTGGTATCCATATGCTCTTGGAATTCCATGGCTACTACATGCCTTATTACCCCAGGCACATATGAAATTCCTGTCTTGGATGTTATATATATTACAGGAAGTCTTCAGTTTCAGAACATTATCAACAAAAACATGAGGTACCTAAAGAAAACAAAAAAATAGATACAGGGCTAGAGACAAGGAATCACAGAATAATGTAAAAAATAATGAATATGAAGAGCTTTAATAAATACTGAGAGACTAGACAATGAGAGGGAGTATACTTGCGGGTATATCCAATTATGTTCCACTGATGTTGCTGGCATCTAAGTGCGAATAACATAAATATCTAAAAATTTCTGAATCACATGAAATGATTGTAGCTAAATAACTACACTCTGAGAGAGAAAACCTAAGAATAACAAGTTTAAGTATAGAAAGTTGATAACGAATACTGAGAGAGGAAGGAATGCAAGCATTAACATTTTAAATGAAAGTCTCATCCACTTTGGCAGCACCTTGCCTGCTGCTCTTCACAGAACTAGATGGGAGCTGAAGAGAGATTCAGGTCTTGCAACAGATGCAGGATGCAGCAGCAATGACCTTGCTGTTCCTGGCTGCTGTTTCCCTTTGGCTTTCTCAAAAAAGCAACACTTGCTAGTCCCTGTCTCAGAAAGTCACATGCACCTGTCTCCCTATTCCCAGTAGGACCCTGTATCCTATGGCTTGCTTTCACTAAACTGTATTAGATATTGCATTCTTCATACATGTTTGGTCTGTTTTATCATTCTTGTCCTGTACTGGCTGTGTTAAGGTCCTGCAGCTCCCCAGGTTCTGACACGTGGCTTCCATCTCACCTGGGGCCATGTGTCTACCAGCTGCGCCATTCACGCTATGAACTTCCCAGGGTGGTCAGCCCCCAGTGCTGGAAGATAGGGAAGCAGAGTGGAACAAACCTCCCATAATCCAGAAGGAAGCAGTTAATGACCTGCTATGCCACCTCGACACTTACAAATCTATGGGGCTGGATGAGATCAATCCAAGAGTGCTGAAGGAACTGGCAGAGGAGCTGGCCTAGGCACTATCCATCATCTGTCAGCAGTCCTGGTTAACAGGGGAGGTCCCAGACAAATGGTGAATTGCTAATGTAACATCCATCTACAAGAAGGGCCAGTAGGAGGATCCTGGGAACTCCAGCCCTGTCAGCCTGACCTCGGTGCCGGGCAAGATTATGGAGTGATTCATCCTGAGTGCGCTCACTGGGCATGTGAAGGACAACCAGGGGATCAGGCCTAGCCAGCATGGTTCATGAAAGGCAGGTCCTGCTTGACCAACCTGATCTCCTTCTATGACCGTGTGACCAGCCTAGTAGATTAGGGAAAGACTGTGGATGTGGTCTACCTGGACTTTAGTAAGGCCTTTGACACAGTTCCCCACAGTATCCTCCTGGAGAAACTAGCTGCCCATGGTTTGGATGGGTGTACGCTTCACTGGATAAAGAACTGGCTGAATGGCCGAACCAGAGAGTGATGGTGAACGGAGTTAAATCCAGCTGGTGGGTGGTCACAAGTGGTGATCCCCAGGGCTCAGTTTTGGGTCTGTTCTTGTTTAACAACTTTATAAATTATCAGGATGAGGGGATTGAGTGGTCCCTCAGTGAGTTTGCAGATGACAGCAAGTTAGGTGGAGGTGTTGACCTGCTTGAGGGTAGGAAGGCTCTGCAGAAGGATCCGGACAGACAGGATCGAAGGGGCCGAGGCCAACAGTATGAGTTTCAACAAGGCCAAAAGCCAGGTTTTGCACTTCATTCACAACCACCCCATGCAACGCTACAGGCTTGGGGAAGAGTGGTTGGAAAGCTGCCTGGCAGAAAAGGACCTTGGGGTGTTGGTCAACAGCCAGCTGAACAGGAGCCAGCAGTGTGCCCAAATGGCCAAGAAGGCCAACAGCATCCTGGCTTGTATCAGGAATAGCATGGCCAGTAGGAGTAGGGAGATGATCATGCCCCTGTACTTGGTACTGGTGAGGCCACCTGGAGTACTGTGTTGAGTTTTGGGCCCCTCACTACAAGAAGGACATTGAGTTGCTGGACCATGTCCAGAGAAGGGCAACGAGGCTGGTGAGGGATCAAGAGAACAAGCCTTACGAGGAGTGGCTGGGGGATCTGAGGTTGTTTAGTCTGGAGAAGAGGAGACTGAAGGGGGATCTTATCAGTCTCTACAACTACCTGAAAGGAGGTTGTAGTGAGGCAGGTGTTGGTCTCTTCTCCCCTGTAACTAGTGACAGGATGAGAGGCAATGACCTCAAGTTGCCTCAGGGGAGGTTTAGATTAAATATTAGGAAAAATATATTTCCTGAAAGAGTGTTCAGGCATTGGAACAGGCTGCCCAAGGAGGTGGTTGAGTCACCATCCCTGGAGATGTTCAAAAAGCGTATAGATATGACACTTGGGGATATGGTTTAGTAGGCACTTTGTTGTTGGGCAGATATTTGGACTTGATGATCTTGGAGGTCTTTTCCAACCTATGATTCCAGGATTCTATAACTTGGAGTCCATGATGTACCGGCTCCTGTTCTTTGTTGGCTGCTTGAATAGCACCTTCAACTTGTACTTTGAAATTAAGACAAGTCAATTTCTCTGTTAAAACTAGTTAAAAGACATATTTATAAGTCTTTTCCAAATTTTTGAAGAAACCAGAGATTCAGGTATCTCAGTACAATGTTAAGATTTACCCCTTGTTTCCTTAGTTTTCTTTAGAGATTGTAGGGGATACATTACATTGCTTCCATGTATCAGAAAATACTGTTTAAAATATGCTTTGGAACTTGAAATCTTAATAGTTGGCGCATTTCACTGGAGTTATGAGTTAAAGATGAAGGTGCTCTAAAGTAAAATATCAAGAAGAAGTTTATTTCCTCCAAGTACAAAATGATCTCTGCCGTTTTGATTGAGCCTTCCATGCAATAAGATTTTCAGGCAAATCAAAACTGAAAATCTGTGATTGCTGTCTGTGACGTAGACCAGGAACCTTCTCAAAGACAAATGTTGAAACATTCAGAAGACAAAAGATGGAATATTGTGACCTTTGTTGTTAAAATTTTATAGAAGACATGAAACACTGTTTGTTTCTGCAGATCTTTAAAAAATTTACCCTCCTTCAAGAATTGTCTCCAACTGACACAATCCAGAAAATTAGCTGCTTTCCTAGTCCCTACTTAAAACAAGCCAAAACACACATAACACACTGTCCTGGGTTGGACCAGGACAGGGTTAATTTTCACCGGAATCCAGGAAGGGGCACAGCCGGGTGGGCTGACCCCACCTGGCCAACCAGAACAGGGTGCTCCATACCATGTGCCATCATGCTGGGTTCCGGTGGGGTGGAGTTGGGGGGCGAGGACTCACTTGCGGCTCGGGAGCGCGTGGCGCCGGTCTGGTCCAGGAGAGCGGCTCTCTGAGTTGAGTGGTTTGTGTTGGGTTTTCTCCTTATTGGTATCATTGTTGTTACTGTTCCCTTTGTTTGCTGTTCTGTCAAACTGACCTTAACCCGACCCACCAGTTTCTGCCTGTTTCTTTTCCATTCTCCTGCGCACCCCGGCGGGGGGAGGGGCGGCTGCGTGGCGCTTTTGTTGCCAGCTGCAGCCAAACCATAACATTAAATTTGGCGCCCAAGCGTGGGACGGGGATAACGGCAGGGCTGAGCAGCGTGTGTTGAAACAGCTTTCTTAGATTTCTGTTAATTTTTGTTGTACGCATTTACTGTGTTAGCTAAATAGTTGCTGGTAAAAAATGCTGCTGACTTTGATCAGATGGCTCTGGTATTTGAATCCTTATTTGCAGTATGTTTTCACTGCTGTGCTGCTCATCATCGCTGGGAAAAGGATCAGGATGATGATTTTGCTCTACTGTACGATATTGACTTACGACATGATAACATCACTGTGCATGAAATTAGGCTTGTATTTGCATGCGGCACTGCGGTCATTTCCATACCTCAGATCCTATGTCTTAGAATTTGCTAATAATGGAACCCAGTCTGTGGGCAAAACCGGAGGGGATACCTTGCCACTTTTTCGCCCCCCCTCTCTCCTTCAGGCTGGACCTAAGGGCTTTCGAGAATTTCGAGTACCCCTGGGATGCTCAGGGCAGCACTCTCCTTTTGTTCTGCCTCCTGAATGGGTTGTAGGTTTTGTTTAGTGTCAAACAAGTAGTTAAAAGAACATCGTGCAGAGACCTGCCCCAGGGCTAGATAGCTGTGATTGGCTGGGTGTGTGGGACAGCATGGGAAAGTACCTAGGGCAGTGGACACCCGCAAAGTTTTTTAAACTCACCCCTGAACAATTACAGAATCTGGACGAACTAGTAAAATATCTGCAAAAAGTGTGCTGCCACTCTGGGAACTCCAGAGAGACACAAATCACCGCAGCGTGCTGGGGTCTGGCCCACACCTACCGAGCTGCCCTGTTCAACACTGTTCAATGCCTTAAAGGGGAAAGGGGGGAAATGAAGTGACAGGCACTGCGACTGGCGCTGTCTCCCCAGCCGGCCCTGCAGACCCTCCAGCCCAGCAGGCAGTCACAGCCCCCCCCACCGGCACCACTGCTGCTGCTGCCACGGCTCAGGGGCGACCCCGGTTTCCCTGGCAGGCACAGCAGCCCCTCCAGCCGCAGCCCTGGCAGCAGGCATCGTGGCTGAGCCCAATGACCAACCTGTGCTGGTAGAAGTTGCCCTTGTAAAACTAAAGAAAGACTCAAAGAGAGCAGATCCCTCCGGGAAGGATAACAATGAGCCAGGGTCATTGCGGGAGACAGAGACAGAGATCATCACCCGGTCCCTGTCCCTGAGCGAGCTGCAAGACATGCGGAAAGATTTCAGCTGCCACCCAGGTGAGCACATTGTCACCTGGCTGCTGTGCTGCTGGGATAACGGGGCCAGCAGCTTGGAATTAGAGGGCAAGGAAGCCAAGCAGCTGGGAACCCTGGCCAGGGATGGGGGCATTGACAAGGCCATTGGGAAGAAGGACCAAGTCCTCAGCCTCTAGAGGAGACTTCTGTCAGGCGTGAGGGAGAGGTACCCCTTCAGTGACGATTTTGTATGCTATTCTGGCAAGTGGACCAATATGGAGAGGGGTATTCAGTACTTGAGGGAATTAGCTGTGCAGGAGCTGGCTTACAATGAACCAGACGATGAGCAGGTACCCACAGACCCAGATGAAGTCCAGTGCACAGCATCTATGTGGAGGAAGTTTGTGTGGAGGCAGGATGGGTGCCATCAAATCCCAATGGATGTCATCAACAAAATAGCAGCTATGTCTCCACCAACCAGCAAAAAGGAAGCACAAGCCCTCTTAGGTGGTGTGGGTTTTTGGAGGATGCACATCCCAAATTACAGTCAGATTGTAAGTCCTCTGTACCACGTGACCCGGAAGAAGAATGATTTTGAATGGGGCCTTGAGCAACAACAGGCTTTTGAAAAAATTAAACGGGAGATAGTTCATGCTGTAGCCCTTGGTCCAGTCCGGTCAGGTTGAGATGTTAAAAACGTGCTCTACACCGCAGCCGGGGAGAATGGCCCAACCTGGAGTCTCTGGCAGAAAGCACCAGGGGAGACTCG
>Ga0065711_1033735_pt1 | contig 24915 bp, 7 predicted proteins | sample Hoacrofraction12_FD_59098 | JGI IMG/M metagenome (GOLD analysis project Ga0065711, IMG submission 59098) | Hoatzin crop microbial communities from Cojedes, Venezuela - Epithelial fraction 12 v2 (version 2) | ecosystem: Host-associated > Birds > Digestive system > Esophagus > Crop | place...
AGACCAGGTTGGACAGGGCTCTGAGCAACCTGATCTAGTTAGTGGTGTCCCTGCTCGCTGCGGGGGGGTTGGACTAGATGACCTCTAGGGGTCCCTTCCGACCCAAAACTTTCTATGATTCTATGATTCTTTTTAAGGGGTTTTAGAAAGATTTCAAATTTCTGATAGAATTGGAATTCTATTTTATAACCTACTTTACAGTTCCAGCCTAATTTTTCAAAGCCCATGAACATATGCTTAAAGGTATTCCAATCTGGCAGAGAACAAAATGTCTTCTTTAATAGTAGGCATGTGTACGTAGTGGACAGGTGACTTTTCTAGGTGCATTTATTATTATACAAAGAGAAGCAGAAAGACTGACATTCTCTCTCAGTCTCTCTCATCGTTGTTTTGCAAATGTTCCCAGTTAGTGTAGCATACAAATGATTTAACTTAGTAAAGGTTTTGGCTTCCCCATATACCCTATCTTTTATAGGAATGTTTAAAAAATATTTTTCAGACTTCTTGTCCTGCAAAATTTGCATTCAAGTTGTATCAGAGTGCACTTTAAAGTTGAAATGCCAGACATGTTTTTTCTACTAACAAATTAACCTGCTGCTTAAGTATTAAAATATACAATTAAAACAAAATAAACCCTTGAAACAACTTCAGGCTATTGTGGGATGTCCGTACAGACAGGGTGGGAATCATCTAGTATTCTGATAAGGCTTTAATAACTAATATATTTCTCAGTAAATATTAAACCTAGTAATTAAACAAAGTAACATCTGCTTTTTCCTTTACATTCAGTTAGCTGTGAAGCAGCTTTTGGTTTAAAATTATATTAGAAGCAAAAAATTACGCGCACTCTAACATTTTTATGTCTCATATATGTATGTCCCACAGCTGCTTGTAATTGGACTGGCCTATGGATATGCAGTCATGAAAAGCCATGCTTCACTACTTACTAATTTGCTTGCATAGGCACAGTCTTTGAGGTCAGCACATTAGATACAAAACAATGACAACTCAGCTATATGTTATTTTTTAATAATAATAATAATGATTTTTTAAAAGTTTATGGCCTCAAAATATTCAATTTCAAATAGGCTTTGATTTAATTAGTTGAAGAGATTGATGATTCTCAGAAGCTTAAATTAATTTTGAAGTTGTGTAAGTGGAGATCAAGAAAGAATTGAAAAAAATAATCTGTGACGGTGGTTGGGGCATTTATAAAAACTAAGCCTGAACGACTAACACAAAGGTGCCAAATCTGGCTCATTCTTCACAAGAGAAGTCATGCTGTTGCCACATCTTCAGTGTCTCTTTGCTGAAAAATTTCAGTAACATGTAAAAGAATACTTCAATGTAAAGTAAGTAAGGAGCAAGCATGTGAAAGCATGCAGAGAAAGCACACAGGGAACATCTACATACAAGGAAGCATGCAGAGAAAGCATACAGGGAATGGTTTTGTAGAGTACCTAGAACAGCTAGTTAAACACTCGTGAACAATGACATCCAAAAGCTTGATGCCTCTACACAACTAGAAACGTGACAGCAAAAGAAACAAAGGTATAGACAATATTTTGTGACACTATTCAATTTTCTGTCCAAAATCAGGTAACAATTTGACTGCTACCAGTAATTAATGCCTAATTCTGGGTTCTGTTGGTTACCACCTAGAGATAAGCTTCAATTTGCAGAACAGTCTAGTTGAAAAGCTGAAGGGAAGAACTTATAACTGCCAGGAAACACTACTCTGAGGAGAGATGGTCTTCTTCATACTATTCCTTTATGCAAAAGGCTGTCTGTAAAGGACATTTTCTTGGATTTTAAATATATTTTCTGATCTTTGATTCCTTCTGTGCACCAGGATATGAATATATATATGTAAACATGTCTATGTCAGCATACTTGAATATACACATACATATTTTAATACATATACATATTTGAATAATATATATGGAACATATGGAATATGTGTGTATATATATATGGAGCAGATATATACGTATATGGAGCAGATATATACGTATAGGGAAAAGGATTATTTCATTTGGTTCAAAAATCTGTCCCAGCTTCCTGGAAATAAATTTGTCTTTGGAAGTCCATGGCTTTATAACTGTCAGGTTCAGCTACAGAAACTGTTTAAAAGTAGAAGTGAAGCTGCACACTCTGAAACAACATCATCCAATGTTACGAAGTTTTCACTTAGCACCAACCTGGTTAGCAAACATTTTTATGAGCATCCTGGTCCCTATTTCTGGACCAGGCTCTGTACTGGCACTACCACTGTTACAGATAGCATCAATAAAATAGAAAACAATAGTATATAGTATATAGGCATAAAAAGTGCTAACCCAAGGCAGTGTGTACATATAGAAAACAGAAATTTCAGTGAAGCCAAAGAGTATACCTCACAAGTGCGGAATATCCACCTGTGACTCTTGCAGTGTTCCAACAGCTTCCTGTGTGTCAGAAAGACTTTAGTGTAAACAGTGTTGAATTTTTTTGCTTCTCCTGACTCCTGCAGTGACTGTTTGCTCCTTGGCTTGAGCAGCTCAGCTGCAAACCTACCTTCTGGAAACAGTGGAGGATGGGCTGACTTACTGGGGCTATTGGTAAAGTGCCCCAGGTTCTTACTTTATAGACTTGTCATGATCTGAGGTGAGAGATGCTCTTACATAGTTATCTTAAATCACATTAGACTGAGTCTGGATAAGATGAAATGCACATAAAAGCATTTGTTCATAACATTCAGAATAAACAAAGTTAAAAGTTTATAAGAAAATATAAAATAAATGTAATTAAAAAAACCCCCAACACACTACCCAGTGTTTAATCTAATTACAGTAAGAATTGGTTTTCTTTTCCTTATTCCCTTGAGTGTGCAGAAACAGGGTTAGAAAAGCCAAAGCTCACTTGGAATTTAGTCTGGTGAGGAATGTGAAGGGCTTCTTTAGATATATTATCAACAAAAGGAAGACTAGGGAAAATGTGAGCCCTCTACAGAATGGGGCAGGAGACCTGGTGTCAAAGGCCGTGAAAAGGCTGAGGTATTCAGTGCCTTGTCCTTGCTCTCCACTGCTAGAGTTTTGCCCTTGGGAATCACAGGCCCCCCGAGACCAGCGGGAAAGTCTTGAGTGAGGAAGACTTACCCTTGATAGAGAAGGATCAAATCAGGGGACATGTAAACACAATGGATGTGCACAAGTCCATGGGACCTGATGGGATGCACTCATGAGTTTTGACGGAGGAAGCTGATGTTCTTGCAAGGACACCTAAATTATCTTTGAAAGTTTGTGGCCACTGGGAGAGGTTCCTGAGTGCTGGAGAAATTTTCTAGTCTAGATCTCAATCTTAAAGATGTCTTGTTAACAGTTGTTAGCAAAAATGGGGCACAGACACTTTGAATAATAAAATTTTGTGAAGAAAGCTATATATAAAAAACTAAATTACTGTCATATTATTTTTGAAGGATTTTGTGATTTTGTAGTAATGTTGTACTAGAATACGTAATCTCAAAGGGCAGAGTTAAGGTTGTATTTATAACCTTCATGTTAATATTACCTGACTTCCTTATGTAAGCCTGTGTCCTCAGCATTTCCCAATACTTTGTGCATAGAAGAAAAAACAGTCTAAATATTTATTAATATTTCAGTAAACAGCAATTTGTTTTCTCACTGTGTGATTTATATCATAAAAGACATCAGTAAATACCAGAACAGAAAACAGGGGTTTTGATATGTTTTTTATCATGACATTTATTGCTTTATGCCATCTAGTGGACTCTGTTTGCGTTCAGTATCAGCTTTACTAACTGCAGAACTTTAAACACTTCAACAGATGCTATTCTAATATGACCGTTTCATGTTTTCTTGATACATGATTGGATAATGGAAGATCTCATGATGATGCATAGGACAAGTTGTCTTGTTACACGCTTTAAGATGGAAGGAATTAAACAAACTTAAATAACAAATGTTCAAAATGTTATTACTAATTTGAACTGATGCCAGGATTTTTTTCAGTGTTACATATGTGTTTGTTCTTAGTTTGGCTGAAATTTTGACTATGAATAATGAGGCACTGAAATAAGTAAGCTGACCAGAAAATAACTTAGAGCAAGATAGCACTATGTGGAGTGTTTAAGGACTGTATTATTATACAAAGAGGCATAACTGCAGTTTTTGGGATTTGACTGTCCTGAAGAAATGTTGTTGCCCTGCAGGGTGAACCTATTTTTAAAAAGACTGCTGCTTTTCTTAGTGGGGAAAAAAAAAAAATCTGCCTCTTCTTTACTGGACAAGGAGAACTGCAGCATTTCAGAAATGTTTAATCTGTAATGTTGATAGTTAAATGTTAGGTTCTTTTTTAATTTGTAAAAAAAAAAAAAAAAGTTGTTGGATAACAGCTTTTAAGACGGACATACTGACCCTGCAGTTTATCCAGCATATCCATTCACATATTTATCCATTCAAGTGCTGAATTGTCTATTGTAGGTCTGTACAGCAGTAAGTTACTGCTTCTAGAGGAAAATAAAGTAGTTGCAGCAAATGGGCTGAGACAAACATTTCTGACGGCTGATTAATTCCATCACAGAAATTTGGCAAGCACTGTTTATACTCTTCATGTACAATGTTGCCAATTGTCAGTCTTTGTAATGGATCTTGTATCGTGGATGCTTTTATCTTGTACCACTTTTTAGCTCTTTGTCAGGCAACTTGCTATCTTAAAAACTCAGGGGCAGAAATCAGGAAATGACATATGTATTTTTATTTTCACTGAAGAAATTATATTTATAGTCTTTTCATCCAAAATTAGAATATGTTGAAATAGGTGTGACCCTAACTGTGCAAAAAGAGGAAAACTTCAGGAAAAAACCCTACATCCATGTTTGTTATTCTTAAAAGTAAAGATTTTTAAAACCATCCATGATTTTGGGATTTGTATTGGCAATACTGCACATAACTCTGGCATGGTATATCTCAATGCAGGCATTTTGCATTCTAGCAATTCATAGCAGTCATGAATGGAGCTGCCAAAAAAGTTATTTTCTGCAGTTTCACTGGCACTGAAGCTGCCAAACTATTTTTACTCGTAATTCTGATTTTAAATCACAGCTCCAAAGGAAAGAGTTAACTGGTCCTCTATAAAATCCAGTCTTCTATTACATAAGCAGTTGTGACTAGCAAATTGAGATGTGTTTTATAATTTTCTGCTAGTTTAGAAGCATGAATCCTGTACTATATGTGCAACTTACACCTGACAAAAAGTATATAAGGTATTAACAAAGGGAAAACACCAAATCAACCCGTCACCCAAACTCAACTGGCTTTTACAGTAATGATTTTAAAGTAGGAATATAATAATGACTTGAAGGACACAAAACAATATACTTTTACACTGCTGTCAAGCTGTTGAACCATAGAAGCCAGGTTTAACTAAAAAGAAAATCTACAGAGTCCTCTTCTGTTGAGTAGTATTACACTGTGGTAACAGACTGAGTTTTAATTTTAGTCTGTAGATATACGCAACCTGAAACACAGCACCATTGTCAAAAAGAGCACGTGCTTTGTTGCTGTACCTTTGCCTCTTTGTAATAGTAGAGGTTTTGCGTCGGAGACTAATGTTTCATTTTATTAAATATTTACCAACAATCTATTGGCCATATGTCATAGCGTTTGCATGGTGACAGACTCAGTATTCGTCACCTTTTCAAGATGATTCTGTTAAATCTGCAGTGTTATACAGGTTCACAAAGCCCTTTCAGTAACCCAGGTTTTTGTTCTTTGTGCTGTCTTTGCTAAACTGGCGTCAGTATCATATTTGTGCTCTGCTGAAATGGTTTTCAGGAATGAGCTTTTCAGGACTTTTCTGTGGGATACCATGGAAGATGTTGGGATTCCTTTCTCAAGTACTATTTACCTGACAGAATTTGTCTTCAAATATTTTCTAAGTGCGGAAACACTTTCCATATGGAAACACTATTAGTCAAATGTTATAATAATACTTGAAAGGCTCTTTCCACTCTTTTGTTGTTAGTGTTATTTACCAATCTAGTTCATTTTATGTGCTGTTGTCAAATAATCAACTAAAATGAAGAAAATTATCACAGGTTAAATTTTTGTAAGGTTTGGATAAGGTTCACGCTTTGACTACAGGGAGAGGGGAACAATATACTTGTTAAATCTTAATATCTGTTCTGTCTAACATATTATAGTTTCAAGACTAAGAGCATACTTCCTTTATCCTGTCCAAATTTAATTATTTTCCATGTTTTCTGAGGCAGAATAATTTTTATGTAAGGTGGTAAAATTATGATAATATCAGTTACAATTATTTGGAAGTTATTAACACCTTCTAATTTCTGTAATTGCAGAAGATATATTTACTGTATAAACAGATATGTTTTCATATTGTAAGGATGAAAACCTATTAGATCTCAAGATAAAAATGTATGTTATTATAATTAAGAATGCCAAAATATAATTTGTGAACAAGAAGCAACAGATAACTGAGTGACGTGCAAGAGAATGTTTTTGATTACCAGAAGGAAAAGGAAAGACTTCAATAGGTCACTTTACATGATGTACCTATTCAAAGTAAGGTTCTTACAATTATTTAGGTCTCTAATATCATGCACAGCGTTGTGCCCCAGTAGGGAGAGAGTTATGCCGCCTCTAGCATCGACACGTGCCACCTAGGGATCAGACCCCTGCTAGTAAACACATTCGCTAGCTCCTTTCCCACCAGTACAAGCTCCTATAAGTCCATCAGAAGATCACCGTAGTCATAGATGTATGGATAGAAGTGACTGGAGGTCTGAGTAGTCTATTGGACAGCGGAAACTGTCAGTGCTTACCAGGCCAACACTTCACATTCATATACCTGTTCCCTACAAGATTATTTAAGGATAAAGAGTGCTTCTTGTCCCATTGTCAGTCTGTATCGCAGGCGGTAGTTGGATGGGAAGTCAGGCTGACACTGGTACTTTCATTTCTGTTTCTTCAATGCCGTGGTCAAAGCTGCTGAGTCAGCGTAGAGGGCTCAATAGTGTAGGTCAAACAAAGGGGGACAGAAATTGCACCATGACTCACAAACAGAGCTGCCCAGACACTCGACCTCTTTTCTTTTGTGGCTAAACACTAGGCAATAAATCAGCTCTATGGTTTTATTATACTGTGCAAGATGTGCTGGATAGAGAGATTTCTATGGCACACAGTGAAATTAATTAGGTAATATTTGGAGGGGTAAGCAGTATTTATTTTCATTGTATTCCCATTTTTTGTGGATACAGAGAAAATATTTGACAGGTAAGGAGAAATTGTTTAACAATGCAGCCATAACCTAAAACCTAGCTAGAGAAGAAAGCACAGTGGCAACAGGCTTTTTTCCTTTTTTTTTCTTTTTTTTTGTGAGCTTCTGTAGAACTTATGGACATTGAAGAAATATCAAAACAAAATGAATAGGCACTGGATGGCTGAGACATGATTAATAAAAAAGGTAAGGGTATTACTGCTACTCAGACCCTTGGCCATCTCAACAAATCTGGTTTTGATATGTTGCATGCTATGAGCACTTGAAAAACTACATAATAAATGAGTATAACTGAAATTGTCCTGTGTTTGTTGTGCTAGATTGCAAGGAAGCATTCTTGTCAGCTAGATTTGTCATACCTTCTAGAAGGGAATGTTGTACCAGGACCAAGTTAGAAGATGTTGTTCAAAATTGTCATGGAAAAATGGTGTCTTATTTGGGTTTTTATTTAAAAAAAAACAAACACTCAAAATCAGAGGGAAGGTGAAATGCCTGGAAAGCAAGGCTTACTTAATTGAAAAAATGAGATTAAAATGGATTGTAACCTTAATTGTAATAAGACAATTGATCTCATTTTGACTTCCATTTTATTAGCAACTCAGCATGAGTCATTACATAAGATATTTTTCTAGAAAGTATTCTTCACCACCGTCATAGCCATAGTGGTAGTAAAACTTAATAGCTGTGTGCTTAAATATAATTATTGAAAAGCATGTTTTGATATGGTTTTCACAGACAAAGCAGGTAATATTTAAAGAAAGTGAGAAACATTTAAGAGAATTCTGGGTAGTGAGTCAGTCTGTATTGTAGTTGAATATCACTACCCTTCACAAAAAGTTACTGTGATTCTAGTTATAAAGTAGATTTGTGGCAACCCTTTCATAGAGGCGTTAATAGGGTATGATGACAGGTACTTTACAAAGACATTTTATGAATAGGTTCGGTATTCTCAACACAGTAATAGCATGTATCTCTCCTCACAATTTGAACAGTGCTTGCTTTTGACTGAAGTATGAGGAATGGATTTTCTTCTGACAATAACTAGTTAGGCATATGAACAAAAGGAATCGTATGCAAATAAGGGTGTCTTTAAATTTTCTTTTACAGTTTACTGTTTATTAACTGGCAGATTAAATACTTTGCAACTTAGCTGACCAGTTCTAAACCATGAAGAGCAATGGACAACGTCTATATGAAACTGTCCATATCTAATTAAGAAAAGTGAATTAATATCCTTAGTATATCTCAGTTTTCTATCGTAGGAAAATTCACTAGCTGCAAAAAGTTAAAGTAACTGAATCAGTTTAAATATTGAGTTTAGCTTGGGAGCTCTGGAGTGTGGGTTTATTCCTCCTCCTTTTTAAATCACAGAAGAACAGCAGATGAGGACCTGACTCATGAACGGATGTTGTGATGGATGTAGATGCCCTGGAGACAGTCTTCTTTGGTGCTTGGGTCAGATAAATGTTGCTAGACATAAGTTAGTAAAATTGACATGAAGCACTCTGAATGTGGTTTGGGAAAAAAAAAAACTGTCCAGGATTTGATGTCCAAATCTATAAAAGAAAAGAAAAATGCAATGCCTGAAAATTGCTCCTTTTCCACATTATATTCAGAGGCAAAATTACTCATATACAACTAGATGAAAGAAGTCAGAGAAAAAACTGGTTACCTGGTGAAAATAAATCTGAACACCATTGTTGGAAAACATTTTAAAATTTGTTTTATATAAAAAAGGGAAAACCCTCAAAGATACAACTTTTTTCCCAAACCGCTTCTTTTCTGAATGAAGGTTACTTTAAAATCAATGATAAAACAAAAAAACTCAACATCTACCGATCAGTTCCCTGCAGTAGCTACCAGAATTAAATACCATTTTTCCTGTCATCTGAGAAAACACATTTATAAATTCTCTGTTTGCTTACTGAGCTTCTTTTCTCTATGGCTGAAGCCCTTTTTTTACTATTCTGAACCACTCATGAATCCCCAGAGCTTTTTGTTTCTTAGCTGCTTAATCCTTACATATAGCTGACGAATATTGCCATAGGTAATCGGAAGCATTCTCAACTGCTTGTTTCTTTCAGGCCTGTGACTCGAAGCCCGAAGGAATGGTCTAGGCAGAGCTCTTCTCCCAGCTGGCTGTGACCCAGTTGGTGTTAGAAGATGCCCCTGGGAAGGATGAAAGGTATGAGCAGTGAAAGGAGGGGGAAGGTGGGGACTCAGCAGGGGATTGCAGACCAGGATGCCGCAGCTCTGAGGAGCCGGAAGGAAGAAGTCATTCAAGACAATAGTTAAAGCAAGAGGTTTGTAAAGCCCCTGAGCTAGAGGGAGAAGTTTATGGCCCTGGGCAAGGCAATGAACTTACTGCTTTGTTACAGGAAGAGAGATGTAGTTACTCTGAGACAGTTAAAAGTGAGGTAGTATTTATTTTAAGAGTTTTGAGTATAAATAAACTGCTTTCAGAATTCAAAAGATACCTGAAGGTCTATCTGAAGCCAGGAAAGAGTGCCCCGGCTTGGTGCTTATCTGCTAGGAAACAGAGTATTAGAACAATCTGTCTTCCCCCTACTTCATTCATTTCAGATGCCCACAGCAGTCAATGAAGGACAGAAAGGCCTTGTGCATGCCAGGTGCACAATTCAATAATCATCTTCTCACAAAGGAGGTTCAACTCCTCCTTTGTTGCCAAGTCTCAGGGAATAGAGTACATAATGAAGTAGAATAGCTTTCTTTGTAAATTGTATGTCTGTATCTCTTTCAGTCTATAACTATGTGTATAACATTTCTGTAGCTGGGAGAGCAAGTAGCTTTTTCCAAACCTGTAAGAGCTATTCCAAATCAATTCCTAAGTGTTAGAGTGATTCAACCTTCACCTTCTCTGCCAGTGTATGAAGCATCAGCAGCCATGTATGCTTAGAGTTCTTGCCAAGTGTACTTGTAGTTCAGGAGAAAATAGCAAGGAAAAATGGCTTCATGGCTGTTGCATATTAAGACGACCTTGAAAATTTTGTATGGGAAGGATTAAGTTGTCTGCAGTGTACAGAAAAGATCTGAGCTAAAGAAGTTACTAGAAATGGTAGTTCTTTAAACCTGTCACACGCTCCAGCCCCCAATTGTCTGAAGAGCTGTGTTTGCAAAATACAACAGGTCAGCAATGTAAACAATTAATAGTTGGAATCCTTTTTTCTTTCTAATGTGAAGAAAAACATAGCTGAATAAGAGTATTTCTAGGATTTGCTATGTATGTGCCACTCTTTCAAAACTCTATTTCCTCTAAAGAATACATGGCAAAACTCTGAGGTATAACAGGATAAAGTAAAATTACAAAATACGATCTTTCAGAAACATTAAAAATGTTGCATATCCCCATTAATGTGTCAGTTCATTTCAAGATTTCAAAAATAGCAAGTGACTTAAAATAATTATTATTACTTCTGCCCTTTGCAGAATTCTATAAAAATAGTTTTTACAACATGTAATAAGAAACCGTGCCATACTCTCCCTGGTGATTTAGAAAGCTAATGTGCAAATGACTTGCCTTTGTCTCGAGGGAAGTTTGATTGAAGCCATGAAATAGTGGGTGAACCAGCATTTGTTTCCTTCCCCAGACAGTGGATGTTTTGCGTTATTGACATTGATATTTTGGGAGAGTATATGCATGCATGGAACAAAAAAGATTCATTTAATTAGCTTAGAAGAGTTGCTCTAAATCCAGATTTTTTTTTCCTGATCTAAACCACAGATAAATCTTCAAAGCAAACAATGCTATCAGAGTCTACCTCTAAATTTTATGATTAGATTTTATGATAGTGTGTTAATATGAAGCTTTCAGTTCAAATATCAGAGAAGCTGAAATGAGAGAAGACTAGACTTCGTCGAAGTTCCTCTCTTTTCAGGTTGTTGAGAGAAGCATGGGTTGTAAGGTAATGTGTAATATTTCTCTTACAGATATGGGAACTGTTGTTATTCATTTAAAAAGTGGGTTGTAAGGTAATGTGTAATATTTCTCTTACAGATATGGGAACTGTTGTTATTCATTTAAAAAGAGGAAAAAAACCCAACCCCAAAACTACAAGCCAGAAAGCCATCTACGGCAAAACTATTTCCCTGAAAAAATGTCATGCTGTGATAATTGTAACCTCTTGAGACAGGGGCTTTATAAAAGAATTGTTGACAGATCTTTTGCAATTGGGTACTTCAGTTCTGCATTTTGTTCTATTCCTAGGCATGAAAAGTATCTGTTTCAAGAACTTAATTCACAATTTGGTCTGCTTTGAAATGTTAAAGTCTGGCAAAACATGCTAACACAAAAGAACCTTTATTTGTAGAATCACATAAAGAATGTTAATAATAGAGTTTCTTCAAACTCTGTATTAAGCACAAATCAGAAGCTATAAATTCCTTTTTCCAAACACAGTTTTGTTTTAGTTTTTTTGTGTGTGTGTGTGGGTGCTTTCTTGTGAAAAATAAGTTTCTGTATATTTTTAGAGCTCTGTATGTGTAGAAATGTATATTTAGACAACTTCATAAGAAATATTTTCACTTAAAAATGATTCGTAGTTTAATCATAGGTCTATGTATTGTGAACAATACTTTGAAAACAATTTCATCTTGACAGTGATAATAAAGTTTTGTTCTTATGCAGAGAGTTTATGTTAATTAACTATAGTAACAGCACAGAAATCATTATTTTAGTTTTACACATGATTCTTTTTGTTACTGTGTTGCAATAGATTCTAGCTGCCTGCAAGTCCTATTGCTGCTCCACACTGCACACATGTTTTTCATGAAGCATCATTGATTTCTTGCACCTGGTTGAAATCTCCAGTGGAAGAGAGAAATTGGGAAATTACTCTGTCTGCACGCAAGGGTAGTTTACTGCAAAAGAACAGCAAAATGGAGATAAGTAAGTAGACTACGTTTTTTATGGTGAATAGGCTCTTTTTTGTGTGTGTTTTAGAACTATGCTGTAGTACAGAGTATAGTGTATATTTTCTCAAAGTTGCTGGAAAGGTAATTCTCTAGCAAAGCTGATATTTAGTTTAGCAGTGGTTCACCTAGAAGAAAAAAACCTGAGACTTCTTAAAAAGAGTATTTAAAATGAAGCCTCTGCTATAACAATCATTGCACTTTGCCAGAGGGTAAGAAATTGTGCCTTGTAATAGAAAGGGTTTGTTAGTTGAGGTCCTGCTTCAGTGAGATTTAAGCAGGTTTCTGAGACTGGTTTTTCTTTTTTTGGTTGTAGTAAGGCAGAACTCTGAAGTGTGCTTCTAAATTTGGGCCTTTAGCAACCACATGTTTCCGAACCAAAACAAAGATTTAGTAGCTCACATTCACAAAGTTGACTCCTTTTATTTTTCCTTCCTTGAGATTTCTTTGTAACACTGTGGGTTTTCTTAACTTGTGCTCTGCGTTTATGTAAGAAGACTTGTAAATATTGTCTATGGTTCTGTACATTAAAAATGGTCTCTAAAGAGTGACTATGTTACATTATTGAAGGACAACATGCCAATTAATCCTAAATTCACATGAAACTGCAGGAAAAAAAAATCTTGCCTAGCCTGTGGTTGGTAAGAGATTGGCTGAAGTGGGTGTGCATGGAGCTGCTTTTCACTGTGATACGTAAAAGGCAGAAAACAGATGCCAGCTTGGTGCTGTACGCTATGTAGAGAGTTTCCCTCTTTTGTTCCTACAGTGTAGGTGATATAAAAGGACCAAAGAAAGATAAGTCCAGGCCATCCTTTGCAGGAAAGTAGCACGTTGTATGCTTTATCTACAACTGTTGAAGACACGCCGCTGTCTAGGAAAGAATTCAATATTTAAGGTGCCAAAATATATGAGCACAAGATTAAGCATAACTCTGTAGCCACTGAGTCAGATTGGTGTATGACTCAACAAACTTAGTCTGTGTGTGTGTACGTGTGTGTATATATATATAAAACAATATACTTGGGAAAATTCTCATTTTTGAAACTTTGGTATTTCTTCTTTTGGATTTTACTTCTTAAATATTTAGTGGTTTGTTTTTTTTTCCCATGACTTCTTGTACAGTTGATATTTCATTTTTCTTAAAGCTTAAAAGGCTGAGACTAGTAGTTGAATATTGGTTGATACCCATTCTTTTCTAAAAAGAAGTATCTCCTTTTTGTGTTGGAAGTTTAGAATTCCAGAGTGAATCCTTCTGAAATTGATACATTTTTGCAAATAGAAGATGAATATTAAAAAAAAAAAATCATATTCATTAAATTTAGTTTTTAATTTAAAAGAAATTTTGAAAGGTAGGGTTTTTTTTTTTTGAACCAACTTTAACCAACTCAGTAGCAGTAAATAATATTTAAGTTTACAGAAACTCCTCAACTATAAGGATCATTACTTTAAATACTGTATACAGTAGCTGCTTGCCAACTCCATGACCAGAACAGTTCTCCCTTAAGGTACAAGAGGTAATTATAATAGAAAGTACAATGTGCTCTTTAAGGTCACCACAAAACTGACAATATTTGATATGTAACCCCTCATTTCAGTAGAAATTAAATTGGTGTATTTTCTGTTCAGGCTCAGTTTCATGGGCTGGAGCTTGAACCTGTAACTTCAGGCTCGGTGTTTAGTGAAGTACACTCTGACAGAAAATTAGACTCTTAATTAGATACGAGGATATAAAAAAGACTTTGGTTGTCCAAGGCACTCTGCTATCAGTCAGTATCAGGGTAGGCTAGCAACACTGCATAAATGCACAGTTTATCCTCTAACCATGGGTTCCCAATGCCTTATTGTTTAAAACATCTGAAAAATAGGAAGGTGAACATTGCATGTTTTTGTTTTTACATACGAAGTGTGGCCATAGGTTGGTGCTGGATTCAAATATTAATTAAGATTGAAAATTGTGTTGAGTAACTGTTAGCAGTGGCGAAAAGTGTTAATTATGGCAGCAATGAAAATTTAACAGTTAACGGAGAAAGAAGGATCTCGTATGTACCCAGCGTGGGGTTCTTGCCTTCCATCATGTAAGAGCACAACGATCAAATAGATAGACACAATCAAGAATCATTGTTCCTTTATAAATTCTCAGTCATTAAATCAGTAAAGTTCTAATGGGTTCTGTACCTCTCACTCTCTATTTCAGTGTTTAAAAAGCCTTCTTCAAAATATACTAGTTTGGATAAAATAAAATAAACAGTCTTCAATACTTATGCATAACAAAAATAGGTATCTTCATTTGAGTAGCTCCTAAGTAATGAAAATCATTGTATAATTTTACTTAGTATTTAGACAATGATTACCTACTCCATCATGAGGGAGAAAATACCACGTGCTGTTGGAGTTTCTTTAGTCTTTTGTGAAGAGGGAGAGTTGTTTGCCAGTAAGTTTTAGAAAATTGTAAATTTTCTTTCCCAGTTTAAGAATTTCCACTTAAATTCTGTTTCAAAAAGTGCCACATCTCAGAATATTAATTTTCTCTGAGCATTAGAAAGCTTTTGGAACAACTTTCTCACTGTGTTATTAAGTTTATCATAGTCAAGTGCTCTTCAATGTCCCAAGCCTCAGTGCCTCAAGAGTTTTTATCACCTTTTCACAGCAATTCATGCAATTCTTATGGTTAGTCAGTATAACACAAGGAGACGTGAACTGTGATGCTGTGTAGAGTTCCTGGAAAAATATGACCCAGCGGCTAAAGAATTTAATTTATAAAAGAAAAATCTCCTAGCCTGTTAGCAATGAGTAAGCAGCAAGCTTGTAGTTGAAGAGCTAAGGATAGGGATTGGATTTTTTAAATTTTCTGTGTACCAATAAAGTCACTGCTTGCTTAGTAGTTCAACTTCTTGGGGCCTTCTTAATTAAATTTGTATAGCAACAGCTGTAAGTGGAGAGTCTGTGTTGTCAGGGTCTATGTTTCTAAAGGCAGAGCACAGTTTAAACATAGGAAATTTAACTATCCTAGTCACTGGAAGCCTGCATCATTTTTAAGAGTGTCCCCTTCCCTTGCATGATGTTTTTAGTGATGAATTTAGTGAGAAGTCCATTCTTTGTAGTGTGGCAGTAGATATAGTTAAAAGCAAAATAGTTGATGTCCTGAAAGAGCTAAATACGCAATATGACTGAGCAGGAACAATTGAATAGTGTAGAGAGGCAATAGAGGAGCTGCAGATAGCTTAATAGAGGTCATCAATCAGAGAAGCAAGCACTGTACAACGAATGTGGCACGGTGCTTGATCTGTCTGCGCTGAAGGAGGGATTAAGAGCTGGATCCAGCACACTAGTGTGTTTGCAGCTGCAGGCAAAGACATAATCACCTTGGCTTTTTCCAAGTGTCTTCTTAAGAGGAAAGTCTGAAATACTATCGTTACTAGCAAATTAATGTTGTCTTAAGATAAACTTGCTGGTTTCAAAATAGATTATAGGGTGATGAAATGGTGTTCACACCTAGAGATTCATAAATTTGTGCTTTTAAATTCACTTCTCCTACCCGCTTCGTGCATATTTCCACTAGTGTCAGCGTGTTTGTAGCTTCTAACTCAGAATTTCCTCAGTGTGAGGAAATTCTGAAAGTCTGATGGAAGATCAGCTTTTCCAGGCTTTGTATTTTTAGGCACACAGGTATCGAAGTGTTCTATAAGAATTTTCATGTATCTCATTAAAAATGAAAAGTAATAAAATAAAAGGAAATAAAAGTGAAATAAAGTGGTGGGGTTGGGGATGGAAGACAAAAATGAAATAAAAAATTAAGTACTTGAGCTATCTGAATGTTGCTAAAAGCTGTTGAGAACACCTTACTTTCATTTTATGACAAAAAAAAAAAAAAGATGTTGCAGTGTGATGTAATTTTAGCAAAAGTGCTCAATAATTGTGAAACAGTGTTAAATTGGAAATTCTGAAAAAATCGTTGAATTAAGTCTATGCTTTATTAATTATGACATTTTCATAGTTATCAAAATGGCATTGTGATTTTTTGTATTGTGTAAATTACCATATGGAATCTACCGGGGAAGGAATAATTCTGGCATTTTACATATTTTCTAAAACAGGCATAGTTATGGATAAATTGGGATTTTTGTTCTTGTTGAGAGGACAATATTAGGTCCTAAGGTTGTAAACATGTTTAATTCTGTTTTCATACCATACAGTGATACTCCAGTAGGACAGTTGGGTTGAGCTACGATAGAGCCGGTAGGACCTTTCCCAGTTGCTTTTATTTGGGATAGGCAATAGAAACATACATTCTAATTACAAATGGAAACATGTGCAGTTTGAAACTGCAAGTTTCACTTGCTTCTTCGAACTCTATTATTTCTCCCATTATAGATGTTTTATTTGTTGCACCAACATAAATGTATTAAAACAGCAGTATCACTTTGGGTTGTAATTTTTAGCTCAGAAATTACTGGAGTAGTTGCAATGATTGTTATCAATATCTTGCTAAAGTGGTGTGACTGACCAATAAACTCCTAAAATGGAAGCAGGCTCAGAGGAGATGGACAAGAGTGGAGTGATGTGCCTAGGAAGCTTGGAAAGTCCAGGAGTAATGTAGGATATGACTGACCACAGTTGTTGCAAAGAAGCTGACTTTATCTCACCACAAAGGGGTCTGGAGAGTGGACTTTGGTTTAGACAAGCAGCTATCAACAGCTGAGTTGATCAACTGGTCTAAATGTTGGTCATCTAAATGTTTCTCTCATTAAAAAAGTATAAACATCTCCCTGAGTTAGCCAAACCAGCACGGGGGGGAGTGAATATGTGGCTCAGCCCAACACAGGGTACCAAAACAAGACAACTAGCAAAATTATTTTGAAGAGAGTAATGGGCTTGAGCTAGCTTCAACCCACGTTTTCCTTCTTGGCAACTCAGGATGCCCAGCATTGCGACAGTGAGCACAGTATAGAAACCGGTAATGAGAATCAGATTGGTATTGTGGTTGAACTGTATATTGTAATTGCTATATTTTGCTGAGTGTAACTTACGTTTGTGTGGTTGTTTCTGTATATTTTGTATCAGTCTGATAAAACAGAAACTGCATCTAGCATCAGCTATCTTCAAATAAGTAAATTTTATATTAGACATTGTGCTCTCCATGCATGGAATATCTAAAAGAACCTGGTCAGACAGTGTTTGTCTCTGACAAATGGGCTACTTGTGTAGTGTTTTAAAAATTTCCATCTAACTTGTGAGATACGTATGATGCTCATGATGGAATTCATGGATGTTTGGCATCATGAATAATCATTAATAATATTTCCACTATCGCTATGTGATAACCAGAGTACTCTTGTCAAAGAATTTCCTGAAAAATCTGTATGTTTTCAATCTTAGGGCTTCATATTGAAGTTCAATAGGATGTAAAATTTCAGGTTTCAGAAATTACTAAATTAGAAAGTCGAGAGTTTCTGATGACTTGATATCATCAAAACTTACTTGAAACTGACCTGATGTTTACCCTATCAAATGTCATATCGTAGGCGTTTAAATTGTTTCGTGATCTGTGAGTTTATTCCAGTTGGAAATAGAGACTTGATTCATTTAGCCAGAGATTTCTACATAATGTTTTGCACTCTTTTATTTATACGTAGTGTTGCCATGCAGGTGTAATTCCACACTGATGCGTGGAAAGGGGCCTGGTTTACTTTTCTACAGAAAAGTTAACGAAGAATAAAGTTGGCTTCTGGCTAGACGTGAATACAGTTATGTTATAAAAGAACAGCACAGTGGCACGATACTAAAAATTATGTGGCAGAGTTTAACTCTGCTTTAGGAATGTGCCTTTGATATTAGGTGTTTTGGGCCCATCCTCAGTTACGCTGTGCTTGGATTGTTCAGGCAGAGCTACTTACAGTAGAAAGGTCCTAGTTACTCCCAAGTTCAGTAAGTGACATTTGTTCACTATCCTGACACTGTGGGAAAGGTTGTCTTCCTCCAGATTTTGTTAACTCTTCTGCAATGGATTTTGTCTGACAAGGATGCAAGATAACCCAGTGACAGGTGGGTTGAATGGCTTAAAATCTCTCAGTTCTTTGTCAAGACAAAAATTTTTTATAAACTATTTTCTCTTGCTTGCGTGTGTATATTGATTCTGTCTTCTGTGTGTGTTGGAGATAGAAAAAGAATTACAGTAATCATTGTCATTAGCAAAGTTTACTTTGTTCTTTACTTCAACACAAACTATTGGTAGCTGATGTCATGAAATACTGATATTCATAAGAATTTAATGACAGTTAAAGACAGTTAAAGAGTTAAAAATACAGTGCCTTGTGCTTGTATGTATTCTTATGTTGAGCAATATAGCTTGCATTGAAAAGCTAAAAGGACCAGCTAAGATTCCTGTCTTTTCTCTGCTTTAAAAGATAATGTCTGCATCATCTTTTTTTCCAAAAGGAATCTGAATTAAAAGGAAGAGTGAGAAAAGCTTAGCTTTAAAGGACCATTTTCTTCCCTGAAATGCACATACAAGTGCAGCTGCAGCACCACAGTGTTCACTCTAGGGCAGGAAAAGCTGTCCCTTTTTGGCCCTGAAAAGAGCTCTTCCTGTATGTCTGATGGGCGAATATTTCCAGGCTGCCTCCTCATCTCTTCTCGTCAGCCTGGTAACGGACTGGAAGAAACTTGAGTCTCTGTGGCAGGACTTCACTCTGAGTAGCATCTGCAGTCATACACAATCTCTATGATGAGTCGTCATTCTAGGATCACGTAAAACCTGGTTAACACCATTCCCTCATTTGAAAGAAGAGAGAGTTCAGTCAGATCTGTAGCATTTTGCAAGCAGGTAGAGGCCTTTTAGGGCACTGATGGTCTGTAGTAATCTCTAGCCTTGAAAGTAGGAGTGGTCTAAGTAAAGAACATGGTGGCTAAGATGAAGTTGAAAGCATATTGCTGTCCTCATTCTGCCTAAGGCTTTGCTGTCCAAACGTATTTCCATTTGGCTAGCAGAAACACTTTTTGGCAGTAGAAGACTTATAAAGGGAGTGCGTGTACATATTCACCAGCGGAAAAGTTAGGGTCTCCAGTAGACAAACGGTGTACTTGTGAAGAGGACCTTTGGGAAGCTCTGCTGCCTTGTGCAAGCACTGATTTGAGGAAGTAGGGGGCTTCCTACAGCCACTGGAAACAGAACAAACAGGGGTTCTTGTAATTGCTGGTAAGATTTCTGTATTAATAAATTAGGAATTTAGAAAGATTTAATTGCTTGACAGCAGGCAGCCTACTTCTGTTTATTTTTTTGTGTAAAAACTGGCCTTTCTATTGGGTAGTGCTGTTAAGGTTTTGGTAATAACTGCAAGTCTGGACATGAGTTTCCACTAGCATTTTATTTCAACTTAATTAAACACTGGCCAGCTTTTGAGCTCTTGTCCTATATTGGATTGTAATTTCAAATGTCTACTTCAGTTAAAAAAAAACAAACACCACCCTAAAACTAGCTGGTTGAGGCTAAAGTACGTAATGCCTGGTGTGGCTCTCAGGGCAGTGGTCTGTTCTGCTCTACATAGAGACAATAAACCTTTTATCCTATGGTGATTTTATTTTTAATTGGTGTGAATAACAATATTAAAGCCAGACATTCAATTAAACCTTGTTCTATTGCAAATTGACACCCATGGTTACACCCTGGATCTGTATATGATCTGTATGTAATGCAGAGGATTCTTTACTACAAAAAGCTAAGGCACTAAGGAGAGCGCACTTAAATTTAACAGGCAGAACTCTCTAGGACACTGATATTGTTAGATGACAGAAGTGAAGCAAAAATAGGACTGGAAGAACTGACGCACACAAATGCTGAGGTCAGAATTAAAACTGGTTTGTCTAAAGATGGCATAAAGCTGAAGGAACTGAGACTTTACCTCCAGCAGTTTTTTTGAAGCTGTAGTCACCTTCTTATGTTGCAGTGGCTGTGTTATTTTTTTTCACTTTCAGGTTGCTGTTTGTGGTGTTCTATTGAGGAAAAAAAAAAGAGTTCAGGCTCTAGATACGTACATAATCCAGAGGAATTGTTCTCATGTACTTTCTTACATAACAGCTCTGTATTTATTCTCCCTGAAGAATGAACTATTCAGTCTAGGACCACAGATATATTCTGGTAGAGTTTTTTAGATAAATGCATTATCTCAGAGAGTCTATTTTAAATTTTGTCTCCTTTCATCATGGCACCCTCATTAATATTAGATTTTTCTGGAACGTAGTAACATTTCAGGAGTTGAGGAGAACCTTAGGCAGTATGACGCAGTGCCTTTGAAATCCTTTTAAGCAAACACTCTTTAATTGCAATGCTGAGATAAGAATTTTCTTTTGAAGACTTTCTACCCTTTTGAAGAGTAGTACTTTTAAGCTATGTTTTGAGCTCCTGTGAATGCGTGCCAGTGGGATAGATGAGGCTGCATTTCCTGCTTCTGCACACATAGGAATAGTGAGATACAGTACTCAGAACTTGCTCAGGCAGATAGCACTTCTATTTAGCATCTAGTATATATTGGTATAAACTATCTACAGATTATCTAGTAGCTGTTGTTGCAGACTTTTAAAGAGGAAACTCCTTTTTTTTTTTTCCATTATGAGTGTTTTCATATTTGTGGGGGGAATCAGGAGTATGATAGGATGTTCTTGCTAAAGATACAAACCCTCAGTAATGAGGCAGCTAAAGACTGGCAGGTAGTATAGTTCTTCATTTCAGGTAAAAAATTAATAAATTCATTAAGCTGAACACTGTACTTGACCTTGGAAATGTTTAATATTAATAGCCTAGATGAATCAAGAGAAAAAACTGGCAGTGAGCAACAAGTTGCTTTTTTGACATCATTTTTTCAGATCTCTTAGGCTTTTTAAAATGTAAATAAAGAGAATGTATTCTCCCTTTAAGAAAAAAACCTCTAAATCTGACTTCATTTTTTGATAGTATTGTGAATGAGCACCTAGGATGCTATAAAATACATAGGTATCCTCAGTTCTCTTTCATTCAGCAAGTAGTGGTTTACTTTCATTTAAAATTAGAAGTCTTGCTACAAAGTGAAAACCTGCTTTGATACCAACATGAAAAGGCAATTCTATACCTAAAGACAAGTTATCTATAAATAGGTAGCAGTGACGTTATTGCAGTTGAGGAAACTTCATTCCATTAAAAACATCAGTGAAGAACTAGAGTAATGCTTAATAATTAATGAATATGATTTAAATCCATTTTAAAGCGAGAACACTTTTTAATGGTCCTGTAATATTTATAAGAAACTCTTACCTCCCGTAATTCTAATGAATGAATTTTCCTGACCCTTACTGAAAGTTACACCTGTAAAATAGTTTTTCAGCTTGCTACTAAAGGGTCTTTTTTTCAAAACCACTGTTCATTTACGTCATTTCTGTAATGTCTTCAGGCTCCATAGGTTTGCCTCTTTTGTTTGGCATGTTGTATTTCTTGTAAGTTACTGATGAGTAGCTAACACCTCACTACTTTAAGAAGGATTAGAGGTCTCATACATGGAATCATAGAATGGTTCGGGTTGGAAGGAACCTTAAAAATCATCTAGTACCAACCTCACTGCCATGGACAGGGATAACTTTCACTAGATCAGGAATACCTTCCATCAAGATCAGGTTTGTAAACAAATCACATTTTGCTAAAAGGAATATTATTTTCGTGTTTTTCATACAGAAAGTCTAGATTGTGTCAAAAGAAAGTAAGAGGTGACAAAACTATAGACAGAAGACGTTCATTTCATTGCAAGTACCAAAATCTTTCCTCTGTCCTTACTGATAAGGCCCTTAATAGTGGGGCCTTAACAGTAAGGACATTGTTCCTCTTCAGTGAATTAATTTCCATTAAGGAGCTCTGCACTGGGTAGTAGGAAGATCATGTGAATAAAATTTCAGGATAGATTCAGTCCACCATGTTCAACATATTCCATGAGTGCTGGGTTGTGTTAAAGGTCCAGCATGAGTTGGAAGAGGTGTGGATTGGGATGGCAATTAGCTCCTGCCATTTGTCTTTGCTTCCAGCTCATTTGCAGGCTATTGATACTAGTAGAGAAACCATGGGGGAGAAACAAAGCAGTGTTAATGGTATGTGAGTATGTGGTGCCCATTTGTGTCTGTTCTCATCACATGGCATCAAGAGGCATCTCAGCCTTCCTGCTTTTTCCAGTCCTGCTTCTCCTATTAACAGATTGTGTGTATGCCAGCTTTCGCAGCTGAGGGCTTGTGGTCTTCGCAGATTTATTGAAGAGAAAGCTGGGTTTTGCAATTTCATATTGAATAAGGATCTCTCTGTGACTGACAGGGAGTTTTCTGAACATTCAATGCTCTCTGGACTGTAGAGGTGCTTAAATCATAGCAATGTGCTAGCTACTTGCAGCCATTAGGGATGTAGATTAAATGTCTGCTTCTGAAAGCAGATTAGTATTTAAATACACTGATTATATTATTATAATAATCAATTAATTTAGGAGAAGACTTGAGTTCTTGGTCATGAGCATCTGTCCCATGAGGAAAGGCTGAGGGAGCTGGACTTGTTTAGCCTGAAGAGAAGGCTGAGAGGGGACCTTATAAATGCTTATAAATATCTGAAGGGTGAGTGTCAGGAGGATGGGGCGAAGCTCTTTTCAATGGTGCCCAGCAACAAGACAAGGGGCAACGGGCACAAACTGAAGCATAGGAAGTTCTGTCTGAACATGAGGAAGAACTTCTTCCCTCTGAGGGTGATGGAGCCCTGGAACAGGTTTCCCAGGGAGGTTGTGGATTCTCCTTCTCTGGAGATATTCAAGACCTGCCTGGATGAGGTCCTGTGCAGCCTGCTGTAGGTGACCCTGCTTCAGCAGGAGGGTTGAACTAGATGATCCCCAGAGGTCCCTTCCAATCCCTAACATTCTGTGATTCTGTGATCATACTGAGACTATTCATGCATAGAGCTCTCGTAGCCCAGGAATATTCCAGTGTATTCCAGTGTTCAGACTATAGATTAGGGTGGTGTAGACCCACACTTAAGCCCTTCATCAGAATTGAGATTACTGAAAAAAATGCATTATGTGTGAAAGCCAAAGATGTGTGATGGAATTCTGCACCATAATTTGTGCTTCCAGTTCTGTTAATGAAATTTAACTGATGATCATTTTACATAAATGCTGTTGCTGTCTCTCTTTGGATGATACGAATCCAAAGTCACTCCTTTCGGGGGGACTGGAAGAATACTATTTTGTTCATATTGTCTTTAGGGAATATCTGGAGTAAAGTTTTACTGTCTTAGAAAAAGCCTCTGTTACATCAATGAAGACAATGGATTTTAAAATTCAGTCCATGAACTGTTTTTCAGCTGACTTCCAGCCTATGTACCAAGCACGCTCTTGGAGCTGGACATTTAGCAACTTGTAAAAATTTCAGCAGATTTTTAGGAGAAGGTAACTTCTTAGGCATTTTGGAATCTAGAATTCGTGTGATGAGGTTTCTTACTCACATATTTCTAAAAGAAATTATAAAACTAGCTTTTATTTCTTCCACTTAAATATTACAGTCTGGGGTGGGGTAGTTGCTTCTGGGTGGTTAATTCTAATGAATCTTGAACTAAATTTAAAATTGGAGCTACAGAAAATATGGGCAAGACAATGGATAACACTGGTCAGGAAGATAGGAATTGTCAATTGGGCTGTGCAAATGTTCACAAAACAGGAAACAGCCATAATACTCTGGTAGGATATTGTAACAGTCTTGAAACGCCGCCCAGGTTTGCTTTTAATCAATAACCGGACAAATTCAGCACATCTTTTAAATAAAAGAAAACTGGTCAACATTTGCAAAAGTGCTAGTCACTGTGGGTTTGAGTGTAAGACACTCTCTAAAGTTTTGTAAAGAAAAAAACAGGAAGCAAAGCAACTGAAGGATAAAGTTCAAGGAGTCTAAACTGTGGCAGATCAAAACAAGCAAATGTCTGTATAAACCCCCACAATATGAAACTGCTTTGTTTTTAATGGTTTCATTCCTAACAGATGTTTGAGATAGGCTGACCTTTTGCCAGAATTGTCATTATCACCTCTTGCAGTATCCCCCTAATACTAGGAATTTGTTGTCAATTTCTTTTGCATACATTTCAAATTATATTTTAGATGCTGCAATACCAGATTTCGTTAGTCTGTTTCCATTTTTCCATTATGAGTGAGCACATGGAAATGCTGTCAACAAGTATATGGTGAGTTTGGGATGGAGATTTCTCATGGTCTTTTTGGATGATATAAAATTCAATGTTCTGTGGTAGTATAAAAAGTCCCAGGTTAAACATTTCAAAAAGCAAAACTTAACTGGGGAAAAGGATATTTTTTTCTCATTTTTCTTTAGGACAGGAGATAGGAATGGCATGGGTTCTATTTTGGTATAATTTCCAGCTCATCAAGTACAGAAAAACTGTAAGATAGAAGACCAACAAAACTGGTGCTTTTTACTAATGTTTTTAGCTGTTGTTGGATTAAAATGTAAGGCCTGAATTTCATTATAATATAGGTTTTTATTAAGATTTCTCAGTAAACTAAGGCTTATGGTGGAACTGGTTTAAAGAAGCACCTGAATGGCTGGTGCCTGCTTTTCTGACTGTTTTGAAAATGTATTGTTTATATAAGTAGTAGCCTTAATGTGGCAAAAACATCTGCTCCCCCCCCC
>Ga0065711_1004120_pt1 | contig 24914 bp, 16 predicted proteins | sample Hoacrofraction12_FD_59098 | JGI IMG/M metagenome (GOLD analysis project Ga0065711, IMG submission 59098) | Hoatzin crop microbial communities from Cojedes, Venezuela - Epithelial fraction 12 v2 (version 2) | ecosystem: Host-associated > Birds > Digestive system > Esophagus > Crop | place...
TGGAGGAAAACACCACCTGCGCCCCTGATCCCTCAACCAGTCGCCCCAGTGCCCTGAAGTCCCTTTTGATGGCCTTGGGACTTCTTTCTGCTACCTCGTCCCCACCAACCTGAAGGAGTGTTAGAAATTGTTTTTTCCATCTTTCTTCATGGTAACAAGGAGTTTTGTTTTTTCCTGCTCTGTCTGTCTATGTCTGTCCATCCTTCTGTCTATCTGAGTGAGCAAGAATCTCCTGGTGCTGTACAACAGATTCTGTATTGTCCTTGAAATATTAAGACTGGGCAAATGCCTATATGTGTAGGGTGCTAATGTTTCTGCCTTTTAATTATGCAGAACACCTCCAAAGTTAAGGGAGAAATTACTGTGCGCATTAAGAAAAATGGAACTCTACAGGGTCATTTCTGTTTCTCTGACTGTTACTCCTAATGATGGCCGGCAGTTAGAACATTTCTAAGGAGGGTCCCAGATGCCCTCGTGGGCCATAAGGCTGGAGCAGTGGTGCAAAGTCCAACACCTGCGTGGTAATGCTGTGGTGCTGTTGTGGGGGCTCCAAAGCCCCCTGCAGATCTGCACCCACAGGCGGGAGCATGGCCGGCGGCTGCAGGGAGCTGTTGCTCGACCCCTCGGCAGGAGGTGGCTCCGCAGAGGGGTGGGGGGGAGCTGGGTTGGAAGAACTTATGAGTTTTCTAAGCAGCCGGACAAGGAAATTCTGTTTCGAGTCTGGGGATGGGAGAGAGCGGGAAAGGGTATGAAACTGTGTGTTTTACTTGTACGTGGAATCAGGAGCATTTTTGCTTTTTTTCCTCTAACTGGACTTTGGAAATGGTCCGGAAAAGTGTGCATATAGCAAGAGGTGACTACTAGGGTTGAATGCTTACAGTTTACTTGGTGAAAGGAGAGCAAATGATGGTTCATTAATTTAGATCTGTATCTGAATCCAGGTACCTTCCCGCAGATCTTGAGAAATGACAAATGCAGTATTTCGCTCATTGCTGTGGTTTATTTAGGAAGAATTTTTCATGATTCTCGACACTAGTAACTTCAGCTAAATGCAAAATTAATCAAGAACGAGAGGAGGTTCAAATAAAGTGAATGAGCTCTGGATAAATAACTTCTAGTTTATGTGCCAAGCCTAAAGCCATCTTAGGCTCCTATAGATTTTCTTATCACTGGTTGCTACTATTCAAAAATTAAAGTCTTAAATTATGTTCGTTGGCCTTGTTTTTGATTCAGGCGGGTATGACTGTGTGCAGTGCTGTTAACTTCAATAATGTAGTGTAAATGGAGAATGAATCCGCTTTGTTGCTTGCTCTTGGTTTGCACTTCACGTACTCCTTGTGCTGTGTGGAGGCTAGATCTAAATTCTGCATCAAGGCCCTCTTATTCCAGCAGCACCCTGGGGAATCCTGTGACAAAATGGGAATTCTGTGGCAGCTACAAATAAATTCAAGTTCAGTTCCTTTTTACTGAATTAAATATGTACATGAATAATACAATTGGTGCAGTAATCCTTGTAGTTTACATTATCAAATGCAAATCTTTTATGTGTTCCCTACATTTTCAACATGCCACAAAACTTTGTTATGGTAATGTATGTCTGCACTGTAAAAGTTTTCAGCAGAAAAAACCAAAGCTCTGTGCAGGATACACTTTAGATTCATTATATCCAGTTTGTGAGCTAATTCGAGTTTTGGACACCTGGCACGTGTCTCCTCACCCTCTTTCATTTGCTTTAGGTCAAAAGATACTTGTCTGGGCCTGCATGAATTGATAAGACCCAAGTGTTCCAGCTGCAATGTTCAATACTGCATCTTGAAAAAACAGTTTTCAAATTGTTCCTGAAAATAGTCAGTGCTGACATTTAAATAGCCATAATTCACTTCTAGACCTAACATGGTCTGTGTTTTGCGATTCTTTTCAGAGGCTGTTGATGCAGTGCCATGCAGTGTAACATTGTATTATGTGTGATACCATACGGACCCCAAGTCGGGGTAGACCATGATCCATGTATAAAATAATTTCCTTATAGGAAGTTTGTGTGCAGAAGAGAAGCAGTAAGAAACACAGTGACTCACCCACAACTGTGCAGTGGCAGAGCTGACTGTGTAGAGCTAGCGGTTTCAGAGGCTTTCAGTGTGCATTAGAGTGACATGTCCTCTCCTGAATGGTTGTTCCTCCCCACACACCTCCTTTCTTTTTAAGAATAGGCGACCTCTTTCACAATTACTTCATTAGGGATAATTCTAGAACGTGTTTTGCAATGTAAGTTGTGAAATATGTAGTAATAAGCTTAAAAGTTACAAAAGCATCTCTGTGTATTTCCTAGTGGAAGGGATACTTAATATCTACTGAGCCTAGTCGGTGGCCATGTAATTAATGAAATCTTTCCAGGACTTCGTAACCAGGTCTGTCATTTTCTTTCTGGTTAATAAGAAAATGGATGAACTTAGAAAAAATTCAGCTGGAGACCTCTGGAACTGAAAGTGCAATTTTGAATCCTCCTTTAAGGTAAGCATGGAGTTCAATAAAACACAAAAGCAGAATAGGTGAGTCCCAGCAATACAGTCAGCATTGATCTTTTATAACATTAAACCAATATCATTCTGGTCCTAATTCTTATGCCAGGGTAAATTACCCATTTAGGTTTCATTGTTCTAAGTTTTCTAGCATCTTGGAAGCTAGCGATGTAGAAGTCAGGCCAGGTCCCATTGTTCATCCTTCTCAATATGAATAACAGTTTTTATGGTGGATGTGTTGCTCATGTAAAGAAGCCAACCTCTTTTTTATATTGCCATTTTAAATTTATCTTTAATCATTAGATTCAAAATTAGAGAACGAATACAGATGGAGTGTTAAATTTGGTATGCTCAAACAGAAAGTGGGAAGGGAATATTGTTTGGTGTATATGTCAGAGGTGTCTATATCAGGGTATATGTATCACAGTTAGAACGCCTGGGGTCCTACCCTGCTGCTGCTGTGAGTCACTGGCTCTGTACATATAGTTAGTTTAAGCAGCTGCCTCTCGTTTGTAAGAAGCAGAAATCTTTATTACTGGGACAAAATCATCCTTGGTCTCAGTGGGTGGAACTTCCTATGATTTCAGCAGGAGTGCCCCTTGCCTACACGTGGGTGTGTTTTCTGCTTGGAGAGGAAGTTCTGGCAGAGAGTTTCAAAAGCGTGTCTTTAACAGAGCCCTGTACAACATTTTTACACTCTTTTCCTAACATAAAAGATGATACTAGACAATGGTACTGGCAGGACTTGCTTACACAGATGCTATTGGTAGTTTGGATAAACAGTAACACCTAGCATGCCGGATATTGTGATTCATCCCTGGTGCTTGCCAAACTGTAATTCATATTACATTAGGGGCTGCTGGTTATTTATTTTTCAGCCCACTAGAAGTTTAATTGACTATTCCTCCACCTCTTTTACCCCCTCTCCCCCCACTCTTTCTTCCTCTCATTTACTTTTCTTCCACCTGCGTTAATCCCCGTTTTGGCCCTAAGCATGGAGAAATCCTATCGGTCATTGAGGGGCCAGGTACCCTAGGCCAGAGTATCCCAGTTTTATTTAATGGTTGGCGATGACATCCAAATAATTTCCCATTTTCCTGTTGAGAGGTGGGTGAGGGGAAAAGCTGAAAACCTTTGCCAAGAAGCACTCTGTGGTGGATACTAAAAAAAGTCAGGTAGCAGATGTCCAATCCAAATTTTGGTGGGTAATTAGCTGATTCAATATCCAAAAGAAGCAGGTAATTGTTGTGATTTGTGAATGCTCTGCCAGGGCAGATACTTTACAGTTTGCAGATATTTCTCTAAGGAGGGAGGATATCGTGAGCTCTGAGCAGTAAAACACTGTTTTCTCAATGTTCAAAAAGAATGGCTGGTTTTTTTCTTTAGGGATGTTCTTGGCATAGACCGTTCATGTTCTTTTCTTTGTTATTTCTTGGAAGTCTTCTGAAAACTATTGATGCAGTATGCAAATTCAATGCAGGAAATGTAACATTATATAAGTGTAATTGGCCTTTTATTCAAAGGCGTTTTTATTCCTCCCTGCATATTTTAGTCCTTTCTTAAAAAAAAAAAAAGGAAAAAAATGAGAGAGAGAGAGAGAAAAGGATAAAGTTTAAACATAATCGTATATTTCTTCCAAAAAAAAGTCAGAGGAAGGTGCTATAAAGATCAGATTGTAAAAAGAAATAGAGGAATTAGAGAAACAATAATAAAGACAAAAATACGGGTATCACTAGAAACACACAGAATGGGATTGTTTCAGGAAGAAAACAAGCATGCCTGGCTTTCGCCATTCTAGGAGAGCTAGACGTGGAAAGAAGAGAATGGAAAATAAGATCAAAGCTCTAAAGCCATCTCTCCTCCCTTCTTTTCAGGGTCATTTTATAAGAAGTGGGGAGAGAGGGAGCAGTGAGGGAAAGGGGGCCAGGAATCCTAGCAACCAAAATACTACAGATGCAAACACCTCAGAAACGTGCAACTGCTAGCAAAACTTTAAGAGGGTATGTTCTCTACTTCCATTTCTCTTCTAAATAGAGCAGTGTACGCTCACAAGCAGCATCATGAGTCTCTTTTCCTCCACTTCCCAGAGTGCGAAGTTATTGCCTTCAGGTTTGTAGTATTTTGATATACAGCAGTGTCTATGCAATGTTGGGGAATCAGAAAAAAATAACCTAAATTGACAAGAGGATATTGCATGTAGTCAGTTTGAAGAAATAGCTGGAGCAGGTCATGAGAGGGAAACAGTACTTTGTACCAGTCGTTAGCATTTGAGTTCTTTTTTATGCTATCTCAGGATTTCTTTTCCTTTCTAAATTCTATATACTTTCTTCCAGTTCCCTTTTTTCTGTGGACTTCTGTTTACTGTTTTCTTTGAAAACAGAAGTCTGGACAGAAGTCAGAGTAACTCCACTGAAGTCAGTGGACTTTCTCTAGGGTAAGAGACCAAATTTCCTTTGCTGTTCATTGTCCCTGTTCAATTTGTCCCATTTTTCACTGTCCACCCCAAACACGACACTCCCTACTGAATTACTTCTTCCTTCTCTTTTTTCATTCTTTCTGCTTTTTTTTTTTTTCACTCAACATTTTCCCGTTAGTATCTCTGCTTATTACTGTCAACACAACTGGCAGGCAGCTGTTGGTTCCTTCCATTTGCCAACAGGAGGAACTTTTTATGGCAGAACCAAAACCAAGCCAAACAACAAGCCCACAAATGAAATCACGACCATCATAAGCACCAGTGACTGTGAGAGTGCCAGTTGTCCAAAGTGGTGGACTTGGAAGGAAAATTCTGAGCCGTAGCGCACCACTTCATTGCAACTTACACATCTGGCCCCTAAAATTTCTTTGCCAGGGCCAGTATTTCAGTAATGGAGCAATAACTTATCATTGTTTGTAACTGCACGGAAGAAGCTGAGCTGTACATACAGTGAAAATGGACACTGTAATTATTGCTTACTTTGAGCAGGGCTCCAACTGTACCCAGATAAATGAAGTGACAAGAGTAGATTTACATGCAAATCATTCCAGTTCAGTGTAAATGTTGATTTACTGAGGGTGATAAGAGTTCAGCAGATTGTAACAAAGAATAATGGAAGAAATTTCTCCTGGAATGACAAAATTGGAATCTGTTCTAAGCCTTTTAAGGTCATGTAAGCAGTGCTTGTCATATTGCTAAACCACTCACATATTCTTCCAATCTGAGTCTTAAAATTCCTCCTAGGACCCAACCCTGTATTTCACTCATAACAATGCTTCTATATTCACTAATTGCATAAAAGTAAAAAAGCACAGCACTTCATTCATTGCACAAATTAATCCACATATGCAAGTCACTTATCTAATGCCAGATAAAAAAGACCTAAGTTATTAATAGTATGGTGTAGTAGCATTAGATTATCTTTGAAATGTTGACTGATCCAAGAAAAGAAACACGGTCTTAGCTGAAATGGTCTACTTCCCTCCAGTCTATTGCAAAAAAACTTCTACCAAAAGCTAATTTTAGGAAAGCTGAGTATGAGAACAAAATGATGGTATTGTTAGAAGCTGTCTGTTCTCCTTGCTTTCCTGCCCCCTGTGCAGAAAGGTCTTCCATATGTCATTCAGGGAAGGTTAAAAAATTACTGCATCTTGCCTAAAACAACAGTGAAGTGATAATATTACAGAAAAGAAACACTGTGGACAACATTAAAGTCTAACAGGGCTAAGGAGAAGGGAGCAAACTGAAAATAGATTAAACCCAGGTGTGGATTTAGACTCAGCCATATTTTTGTCTTATGACATGTTCATTGATAAAAGCCTTAGCTTTTCACTTTTTCTATTCTGAGTGGCTGGGAAAGAGAAGCTGTAAATTAACTGCAGCACAATTCACATCTTGAAGGCACAATGCCTTCCAAATTGGTTCGGTTGCTGGGAACTGTGAAGTACTTGCAGCATTTAATTTAACCCTGGATTCGGCAAAACAATTTTGAGAAAACAAACGTGAAATTTTGGGTTCCTTTCTGATTTTCAGAATGCAAAAAATGAGAAAAAAAAAATCGTTCTGGGTAAATACAGCATGTGCAGAATTAGGGCTTTTAAAAGAAGGGGAGAAAAATAATTATTCACTTTTTTTGTGTTATTTTTCCCCAAAAGGGAATATTTCCATCACTAACCTTCTATATGGAAAATAGTTTTCAAACTGTAATCCACAAAAGCACTCTAAGAGCATCAGCAGGGTAGTGTAGCTCAAGAGCAAGCAATAGAAAGCATGCCAGTTTTGTATCTGGGGGAGCTGAGAAGGAAAAGTGGGGGAGAGTGGGTTGAGAAACCTTCTGTTGACAAACCTTGCCAGTGCAGTCCCAGGTGGCAGGGGGAAGCCGGAGTGCCGGCACCAGGGAAGAGCTCCCTGCTCCTCTGACTCACCTGTGGAGGAAGAAGGGTGTTATTTCAGTCAGCTTTCTTGTCTTGCTGATTGTCACTCCCCACAGAATATGTACTGAAAAGCAAGACAAAACTGTGCTAACATCATTTTCTCAGTTACAAGCATGGACGTTACCCACACCAGGCACAAAACTTATTGTGTGTTTACTCATAGTCAAGTTCTAGCGTGGTTTCTAAAGAACTGACAGTCTTTCTCATGTAGATCAAATCTTTGAAGTTGTAGAGTAACTGATAGATATTTCTACGTACACAGTTATTATGTGCATGATGACCATGATTACTGCTTGGATACACTGTTTGCATTTTACAGTGCTATGTGTAGGATTTACAAAGCCCAGACTATGTCATGCAGCCAAAGTCCAAATAAACTTTGGTTTCTCTGTTCCCGAAGAAGGAACTTTGACAATAGAAGAAACAATTGCTTAGAAACAGTGTACACTTTCTAAAAGATGTGCTGACCTACAAAACAATATATTTTTTAAAGTTTACACTCTTTTTACAATGCTTTTGATATTTTATGCAAGCTGTCAACTAATGGAAATAATGACCTCAGGGACAAGTGTTTATCTTGGTTTTAGCCCACTTAAAATACATTTAGCCTTTAGCTTTTCCTTAGGCCAAAACCACATCAAATGGGCCAAAGATGGAATAAGCACACACGTACACTCCTGAGGTCATTATCACTTCATTGTGTTTTGCAGATGAAAAGGAAAACAAACTCTGTCTCTTTGCATTACATTTGAGACTTAGCATGCCCAAGTGATGGTGTATACACCATTTTACAAATGTTTTCTTTTTAGGGATGTGCTTTGCTTCTCTTTTGGCCCCTGCCATGTATTAATTGTAAACTCTTTTCTGTTAATGCTTCAAATTAATCTTCAGAACATTGAAAAGCTGGAATTGCAGAAATTAGAGCTGTAGTTGCCAGAGTGCAGCATTAGTAACTGGCATCCTCAACAAGCAGAGATTCAGAGATGGAAATATTTTAACAAGGAGAGTCAACATTAAGAATCTACTTCTCTTACGAACTGAGGCCTGGATATTGGATCAGAAGGTGACGTTTTGTTTGTGAAACAGTAAATGAACTCTGCACCCCAATGCTACTGGGGGTTACTGACCAGTACACTGTATGCAGCCCAATGTTATTACTACCGCTTTCCAAAAAATGGTAACGACAAACAAATTCTGCCAACTTACTGTGTTGAAAATCTTACTTTTTTTCTTGAGTCCTATTTTTAACATGAATTTCATATAGCTGACTTCTGTCATATTCTGACATAGTGACTGTGGACTACAAGAATAAGAAAGTTTTGCTTATCTTTTCAGAAGCTGTAGTTTACTTCCTAAGCTTTAATTAGGAAGGGGCAGAAAATAAGATGTCTCTGTGAAGCAAGCAACTTAAAAACAACCCCTCAAATATTCATTCTGTTGGAGTCACTGGTAATTTTTTAAATATAGATAATATAGTGAGGACTTCATCCTAAATCCAAATAGGTCTTGGACTCTAATGCTGTAGAATAGAAGTTTTTTGTTGAAAGTTTCAGACCTTGTCTCTGCACAGCCATCCGGCACAAGCTGAACTACCGTGGACTTCAGTGGAAATTATTTTAAAAAGCGCTGGGTTTAAGCACACACTTAAGGTTAATCACATGTTTAAGTGATTTCCTGTTTTGGAGTTTTAAAGATGGAAATAGCATGGTTTGAATTCTGGGCAGAGAAGGTGACCCTGGCAGCCACACTTCGAATGGAAAGGATGTGTTGTGTGCACACATAGGTTAATGGGAACTGTTGGCGCTCATGGTTGAGGCAAACTAAGGTCCTCCAAAACTCTGTGCTGAAGAGGACAGTAAGTTACTCATTCGTACACCGGCCTGCCAAGGGACCCTAAGCTGCAGGGTGGTGCGGAGGTCTCTCCAGGCAGAGCCTGGGAGCAGCACAGAGTGCTCTGAACCATAGTCACTGCAAGGCTGCACCTACTGCACCTCCAGTGGCTCTGGTGAAACACACTGCAGAAGTAGCAAACACGCCAGTTGGTTTCTCTTGCTGGTAACTGCTTAACAAAAGAAAAGGCTGTGCTCAAAGGGGCAAGGATTTGCTAATAGAGATGACCAAAATCACCGTCTGTCCTCATCCATGCATACAGAAATAGCTGTTATTCTTTCTCATTGCCCTCATGATGCAATGCTACAGTTCAGGCAGTTCTCCTGGACTTAAAGCCCTCTTTCTGGATGTTTTAGACTAGCAAGCACAAAATAATTCCTTGAGAGTTAACACCCACCTCAGTTACCAGCCCTAGTTTAATATGAAATCTTTGTGTTCATCATAGAGGTGCTGGCATCAGGAAATGTATGGTCTGTGGAGTACAGACAGCAAAGGCTGCATGCAGTGCAGTGTTTACCTGGAGGAGAAAAGACCTCCTAGCAGACTTTTCCCTTCTAAAAGCTAGGCAACATATACTTTTGTAGTGGGTTTCTATGGCAAGGTTTTGGTAGTGCTACGTAAACCCGATACAGTTTTTTAGTGAAAAAATGAATCCATAGTGTTAATACCACAATTTTACTTGTAGAGGAGTTTCCTATTTGTTTTGAAAACAAGTAATACCTGACAAATGACACCATTCAAGTTTGAAAAGCATCGTACCCTGGCATGCAGCTGAGCAAGCGAAATGGTCAGCCTAACACCCTTTCTTCCTCCCACCTGCCCCTAGAAGGGTGACAGAGCACTGGAACAGGTTGTCCAGGGAGGTTGTGGAGTTTCCTTCTCTGGAGATATTTAAGACCCGCCTGGACAAGGTCCTGTGCAGCCTGCTGTCCTGCTTCGGCAGGGGGGTTGAACTGGATGACCCACAGAAGTCCCTTCCAACCCTGACCGTTCTGTGATTCTGTGAAATGTGGAAGGGGAACAAACAAGCAGGTCTGTGAGTGGAAACAAATAAAAGTACGTGGGTGGAAACCTCCTACCCTTACTTGTCCTAAAAGTCTTAGAACGGCAGAGTCGCAGGCCCGGCTGTCCCACTCGATGGCCATACAGGGCGGCTCCCTTCCCTGTGGGCACCCCCTGCTCTCCACCGCGATCCCCCAAGTCCCAGGTCCCCGTCCGCACACCCCAGGGTTGTCTCTCCCATCCCTCTGCTTTCCACCCCTCTCTTGACTGTGAGGGTCAATATCCTCCTCCTTCGCCTGCCTCCCCTCTTCAGGGCTCCCTGTGCCAGGTTTGCATCGGACAAGAAGAGTGCGGTGGCCAGGCAGGTGAGGGAGGACAAGTCCTTCCAGAGGGCAGGAGGAGGGAGAGACTGTGGGGTGCAGACGCAGCCAGGGAGGGGAATCGGGGACTCGGCCTGCAGAGCTGCTCGGAGCTGTGGGAGGGTTTGAAAATGTCTTTACACATTGGACTCATTTTCATTTCCAAAATTCAGTGTTTCTGGCAGCACTTATTTTTAGTTTGAAGTTCTATTTAACAGTTTTCAAGATTGGGCAGTGTAGTAATTTAGCAGCCCTTATGTGAAGGAAAGAAGACTGCAGCTTCTGCACCACTTTTAATATTTGTTTACCATTTCCATTTTGGAGCAAGCCGACATTTAAATGTTCTGTTTGCTGTCATTTTGACACCTTCCCTTTATTTGTTTATTTTTAATCTGTGAAAGCGTAATACTTAGTGCTTGCTATTTATGATCTGGGGATTAGAGTTGAATTTTCTTTGAGAGTAGGGATGAATGTACCTGGAACATGGGTGAAAAAACTGGACTGGAGATAACTGGAGAGTGTTAGCTTCTGGAAAGGTAATCAACGAGTACCTTCTTACTTCTAGCTAAAATATATTTCAAGAACAACATTTCTTCTAGCACTTTGTTAGAAGTATCTCTGGTCTAGAAGAGAAAAACAAGTAAAAATTTTTGTTATTCGGTAACAATTAAAGGCTCTCCAAAAAAATGAAGAAGTAGATAAACTTTTTGAACGGCCAGCATAGTTCTGCATCTGATTATTTCATATTGGTAAATGAGCAAAAGTTTGATATGTTATATTTATCTGGACTATGTGGTGTGGTTCCTCCAAGAGTTTTGTCCTAAAATAATTCTTTGGATTTGAGAACTCCTGTTTCTTATCTTAGCCTTGATACATAATTTACACAGAATCATGTAATTCTTTGAGAACAAAATACGAAACAACACATCAATACGATCCTGAATCTCAACCCAAATGGTTGAAAGTTTTTATGAGCTGTAGAGCTTGGCATAGTTTTGTTCTTGGTTTCATCATTCCAAGTGAGACCAGGTAACCTTCAGAAGTGGAAAATTGGTTATCTTCATGATTTTTTAAAATCAAAATTCAAAGTAAAATTCAGAAGTGTGAAGCTCACTGAAAAACTCATTCTGAAGAAAATATTTACACAGTTCCTTGGAATGATCTGAAAGCTGAATTATGCAGAACTGTGTTTGTGAAAAGCTAACGATAAGATCTGTAAAGGCTACCAGATATATTCCTCTACAGGTAGAGAAAAACCCAGAAGACCACCTCTTTCATTATTTGTTTCATTTTTTTCTTTTGACGTATGTTTTTCTGTGGAAATCATTACTATGTTCTCACTTCTCTTTGATTTTAGTGCTTTATAACAGCTCACCCATGAGCCATCTCTGCCTTCTCTCAAACAGTAAATGTCCCTTACCTTCAAGCGTTGTTATTATCTACATCTACCATATATGAACAAATGAGTGTAACTAAGCACAGTAGCTTTGTCTACTGTGGCTAGATTGCAGTATCTGATAATAGGCTAGATCAGTGCACACTGATTATATTGTAGACAGTGTTTAGCCATGGCTGCAAAATTGTTAGGTGCAAAACCTAATTTTGGATCTTGCATGGAAAGTTGTTCAGAGTGGCAAAGTCAGGTTTTGGCCTACAACTATAAACACAATTTCGTTTGCTTCCCAGAGGAATTGTCTCCCGGTGCACAGAAAGGAGTGATCCTTTGTGAAAGGAAAATGTATGTTACTTTAACTCTGATGATTTTATGAAAATGAATTTTTATTGCCATATGATTTTCCACAAGGCAGTCCGCTGGCACCTTTGATCTTCTTTAGGGATATGTCGTCAAATATTCACTCGGGGATTTAGCTGCGTGGCCAGTGGAGGCTCAATAGGATCTGTATAGTTAGATCAGCTTGCTGCTTTGAAAATTTACCCAGTTGTGTTCTAAACTATGCGGTCTCATTACACAGAAATGAAGAGGATGTTTCTGATACCTTATTGAGATAGCAAACGTGGGGTTTTGTGTATTTTTGGCTTTACTGCATCTTCTTTTGATTAGCTGTCTATTTCTTGTTAAGCAATAATAGGAAAGCATTTCTTCAGGGCTTTTTTTCAGCTCCTGTCTTCTCTGTGAGAGTACAAGAGGGAGAATTTTAAAGATCTGTCCTGTGAAACTGTTATCTCTTTGATTAACATTCGAAATTCTGCTGCTTGTTTTATCAAATTAGTGTAACTTTGAAGAAAGGAAAAAGGCAATACTGATTTGTAACAATAGATTTTAATTAGGATGAGTGTTTGAGTCTCAGGAGTCTGTCCCGTGTGCGTTTTCAGATCTCTCATCCTCCCAGTGTCAGAACTCTAATTACTACCCTTACAGATCAACTTGTATTTTGAAGATATCAGAAAATACATCATGAAAGATTCTTCTTTTTAATTGCATCCTTATACCCCCTGCTATACGGTTTCTTTTGCTATCAATATTCTTCCGCTGCTGTTTCTGTGTTTTTACTTCCTTTGTTATAGGTGAGCCTGTCGGGTTACATTTGGAAGAGGATCTGTGTTTAAGCCTCTCTCTGTTCTCCCCAGCTTCTTGCAGAATTTAAATTCTTGGACTCCGTGTGCAATGCCTGGCACGTATGAGGCATTAGATCAGTACAATCCAGCCCCATCAGAAACAGGGGCCATCTCCAGGTGCGGGACTCACTGCAGGTTACTGCTGAGCTCCTCAGACTTGGCTTCTCCCTGCCTCCCACAGCAGCCACCGGCAAGGACAGCCCTCACCCCAGCAGCAAGAGCCGAAATCCTTGTCCCTTGGTCGCCACAGCTAGTGCATCAGGATTTGGGCAGGAAAGGAGGGGGGATGGTGATCCCTGACCAGGAAGCTGGGATGAAACAGCAACTCATCATGGACCCCAGTGCTCCTGCCCCAGGTCAGATGGGCCAGGGTCTGTTGGGGGGGTTCTTCCTCTGTTGTGTGGGCACAGCTTTTGGAAGCACAAAACATGACTCCCTGTTGCTTAAAGCATCAGCAGATCTTTTGCTTTCTGAATAAATGCTCTGAGCAATTGTCTTTTAGTGTCCCTTTCTCCCTCTTCTCCCCTTCCCGTTCAGTCGCAGGCTCAGCATCATGGTGCACTCTGAGACCTTTCATCACCGACTACAGAAATTTACTATTAACAGTTTTTGTTTGAGCTCCGAGTGAAGAAGAGTCTGGGCCAGCAGGGAGTTGGAATTAAATTAATCCTTTCACGTACCAAAGCAGAAACACCCCGGAAATCATGTTCAAGTCTGAATCCATGGTATCAGCCCCACTTTGCTGTCTCACGCTCACGGTGCTCTGCTGCTTTTGCAGCAACATCCATGACCATCAGAACTAGACTTATTGTGGCTGTCAGAGTGGGCTCTGTCTGAGAAGGCAGGGTTGGAGCATGAAGCTCTCCGCTTCTGCTTGTCTGGTGCTCTTCGTGGGTGGTCTATCATGTAGGGTGGGTTGGCTTCAGAGCAAAGCAGGCCAGTGTTTCAATTTCTTGAGAGATTTTTAGCTCTGCATATAAGTTTAGTACCCTGTAAAGTCCATCTACTGACACTACAGTGCCTGCATTAATTTCTCTTATATTCCTCCTGGATCTTGGATCCATTGATAATGAGGCTCGTTAGATGGAGATACTTGTTATTTAACAGTCTTCACCTGAGGTCCGAAAGCTGAGATGATAAGGGATGATACCTTTGAGTTGTTCATACTGCCAACTGTCATTAATTTCAGTCAGGTGAGATGAATTGAGATGAAGCCCCGTATTTCTCTTAGCAAGAGTATCAGTAGACTCAGAAGGGTAAGTCTACGTGAAGCCACAATTGTTTTCATCAGCAGAGGATAGAAAATTAACGATGCTAGAAGAACTCAATTTCTTTTCAAAGGCAAATGAGTATGTCTGAAAGAAGTTATATTATTGGCTCAATTGAATCCTTGTCTGTAGTGCTGTGATCAGCAAAACTTGATCATAACTAGGAGTACACTGCCTACACTACAGTGCGGGATCCTGAACCCCTTAGCGTGCTGTACAACAGGGAGGTGGCCATGTTCACTAACCACCATTTGCTAAGGGCTAAAGTGACTACTGATTCAGTATCCCTGAATTTGTTTGCTGGTTAGAAACCCTTAAAATATGGCTCAACATCAGGAAATGCCTAACATCTATTTTCTGAAAGTCAGTCTTCTTTTAGAAGCCTTAAACTAGGCCTGATAAAAGCCACAAAATATTATTAAGGTATTGGCAACTAGAAAAACCTGAGTGAAGAATTTGTATTTTTGCTTTAGTTTCATCAGTCACATAAAGCAAACATATACAAACTTGAAAAATTTGGACAGTATTATTGATCCGCTTAATAGGAAACTAGGAAGCGTATCTTTAAGAGAAATAAACCAACTTAAAATGTAGAATTTCATGATAAATATTTAGATATTATATGTATTTATAAATGCCTTAAGGAATATAATTACAGTGGTTAAACTTACAGCATGTTTTGTTGGGGGTTATTTCACCTTTTAAAGCCGATGTTTGTGAAATATTCATGCTGTGATTTCAATATCTAAACAAAATTCAGAAGGATTTTGATTGAAAACTTGTTTATGAAAAATCTTTTTCTTTTCTGGAAAGGCAGTCACAGAAGAATCGTATCAAAGGTGTCTATTTTTTTGTACAAAAAAGAGCTGCCGGCTCTTTTCTGGATAATCAGCTTCAAGGAGGAAGGTGATGGCCGTGGGGCGTACATTACGCTACTGTATATGCCTCACTGATCAATCCTCTGTGCAGCAGCCCTGACAGCTTGCAAGCATCTACAGAGCATCCCAAAAGGATGAACCTGAAAATATAATAGAAAAGAGATTTAGAAAAGATAGTACTGATAAGCTTTGTTATTTAAGACGGGCAGATGTCTTTATTTCATGTAGTGTGTATATATGTATAATCTAACTAACCGAAATACACAATTTACAAAACCTCTTAGTAGTTTCCTTACCAGTGGGTTTTTAACTGCATATACTTCTCAAATGTAGGGGACATCTAACACTCCCTGAAGGCAACATGGGCTTTGCTAAGCATTTGTCTTGCCCACAGTAAACTCCTTAGAAGAAGTGTTCATCTATCTTCCTTTAACATACGCTGTAGTTAGTGCTGGTATAGTCATCTAATATTCACAAAGCTTCTGATGTGCTTCTCTGAGAGTTGCATTTTGTTATCTAGAGGCAAATCTTGGCTCTTAATGACTGCACTGTTTACCTACCATAGTAATCTAGTAACCCATAACAGGACCAGTTCTGTATATTTAATTCCTCATGTTGAAAATCATGTGGGGGGAGATAATTTTCCAATGCAGAGAAAGTAAAATGTTATGGTTTTCTTAGGTTATTTCTAACAGTCCTTTAAAAGTGCTTATGAAGTGACCTGTAAAGTTTTAAGTATGCTGTTACCTGTTGAAATGTTGCAAATCTTTCATCTGCTTTGGTTTTCTGACACTCTTGATTTATCTTTAATGTTATCACAGAACTGCCATGACAGTTAGATGATTTTTGATTCATATTGAGTTTTCCCATCAGTCTAGATCAATACAGTTGTTGGAATATCTTTTTCTTAACAGGATTTTTTTTTTTTCATTTTCAATTTTTGGATCCAGCATTTTTGGGATATTTTTCCTGGAACCTTGGCTAACAGATAATCAGGACTGCGCAGTTTTTGTGTCGTGGTGATGACAGTCATCTTAGCCATCCTACCTAGCCCCTACGAAAAAACCAACTCATTAACTTGTTAAGTGCTGGCAACCCGTAAGGACTTGTTGTTTCCAGTACTTTCTCATAGCCTGCTAGAAAGATAGAAGAACAGGGAAGGAAATTGTCCATCCAAGTAAATTAGTAACACTGAAAGGTCAGAGTGAGTCAGGTAAAGTGCTATTTTTCACAGAAAGAAAGAAGGATTTAAAAACCTTATTCTAGGGAAGAAGATTGTAAGAAGGACAGGAAATGGCACAAGATTTGAATCTTGAGATAAGGTTGTAAGAGGAGATTAAAAAATGGATAAAATGTCACAGGCAAAGAACAGCAATACGAGTGTCTAATCTGCATTTCAGAATTGGTATGGTATAATCAATTTTATGTTGGTTGGCAGAAGAAGTTTAGATGTTAACTTGCTCAGCTTTTTCATTTGTACTGGTAACAAGAAATTGGTGGTGACTGTTTCGGTTTTCTTTACAAATACATAGTTTCTTCCTCCTTATACGCTGAACTGCATTATGACAGAAGTGTAAAGTTACTTACATGTGGACTTCTTGCCACATATTCTTGTTCTGCAAGAATTTCTATGTATGATCTTCTTATTAGAGGAAGAGTGATAATATTCACAATCCTTGAGCTTTTCTCGGTGTGTGTAATTATTAATTCTTATAAGACCATGATTCAGATTTCCACATATCATTTGCAAGTGGATGCATTTCAAATCTATGGAATAATTCCACTATCTTACCTGAAGTCTGTATCTGGCACACAGAGGACTTGTTCCAAAGAGTTCAGTGGACTTTGCATTATTTTTGGAGTGCTAATGTGGGCCATAGAAATATATATAAATATATAAACGCATAAACATGTATATGTACATAAGTATATATATACATATGTATGGTTTTGGGGGGTAATACTGACTTGCTGACTGGAGGATTTTATACAGATTCCCCTCTGTGACTTCCCCAGAGAAGCAGTTTTTCATAAGTAGGATTATTTAAGTCACTTACTGAACTGAGAATGCAGAATTGCTCAATATAAAGTGAAAAATTGGCAGACTCTAGTGGCAAAGATCTACATGCACCTCCAGCCAATGTGGAAGAAATGCACTTTAAATTCTTGGCTTTAGAGGAAGTCAAAGGCTCTATCTAGCACGGAAGCCTGCATTCAGGAAGTGTTAATTTAAATTCCCTGGATGAAAATTAGGAGATGGACATTGAAACTGTTCGTGGCACCTTGTTGTCCAAGCCAACTTCATTTAATTGTCTCTGTTTTGAAGAGAAATAATTTATTCCACAACAAATGTGAGTAGTGATTCACTAATATGAACAGCTCAATTCCACGTTGTAAGCTGACTTACAAGCCTTATTTTGTAAATATCAGTGAAGAAACAACTCACCAGCATGCAAAGTGTATAAACAGCACCGAGCACTTTAAACACACCGAACACAGTTTGTTCTTCTAGGAAGAAACCTCTGATGCAGGAAGGAGTCAGGCCTGTCTGAAGAAGCCAAAATGGAGAAAGGGAAGAGTTCGAAACCTCTTACGCAGGAGCAATACCCCTAGTAGACTTAGGTAGATGCTGAAGAAATTCCTCGTGAAGGAGGGTTGAACTTAGGAAAATAAGGACAGTATAGTCTTCTCATAGAGCTTCAGTGTCTTTATTTCCTGCCAAAGTTGCTCTATTAAGTCCGTACTTTGTGGCAAAATACGTCATCAGAGGTGTTTTCACTGAATGAGCAAATGACTTGATAAAGCACTCATACTGTTTGTTCTTTTATTGTAGTGTTTTCGGGCTGCCTTGTTGGATTATGTCCTATAAGAGCTTTCAAATGAGGCACATAAACTGGTGCACTTTCCAACAAGAAGTTCTTGGGCAAACATTTATTATTTTAATGGATGTAATGTGAAGTCAAAGTCTTGAGTCTTTTGGGACATTTCTGAAATCTTCGGTACGTCTCCATAAGGACGATGTGCATGTCAAATTCCTGAAGTTAAGAGGTATGCTGAATACCAGACAAAATCTAACAGCTATGATAAGTGTCATCTAGTATTTCAGAAAGAAATGCACAGCTAATACACACGGGACTTGATTCCATTCAATTTTTCATTCTCCCACTAACAAAAGGTAAATGCAAGATTTTTTTCTTATTTATTAATCCCAATTTCAAAAGGGTCTTTCTGTCTTCTGCAAAATTTCTTTGTCCTTAAACATTTTTCATAGACCGAAGAAAAGAACTTGCTCCTTTCAACAGAATTGTGGAGAAGATGCACTTTCCCCTAATACAATGGTAGTTTTTTTTCTGTTATCTCTTTTTACTCTTATTGGTAGCACCCATTTATGAGGTACTTGTTAGGTAAGAGGTTATAGTTCTAAAGTCTTTCTAAGAGGCAGAAACAGCCATGTTTCAGATTTAAGCATTTTTATCTCTGTAGTTCTGGACTTTGAAAAGTACCATCAAAAGATTGTTCAATTCATTGATTTCAAAGTTCTCCTATTGGTAAGAAATTCTATTTCTTGGTGTTATTTTGTTGCATTAGGACTTTCAGAAGAAGTTTGGAAGGGGGATGTTCCACAAAATCAGAGGTGGAGATCTCCTGGTATTAAATGGAGTGCCTCAATTTGGCTCTCATTCTCATATAGCATAAGATATTACACAGATGGTACTGGCCACCAGCCAAACTGGCTTTTGCTTGAGTCCCTCTGGGAGATGCTGGCAGGGTATCTCCAGGATGGTATTCTTTCTGTTTCCTTTTTTTTTCTTTTTTACATTCTGTGCTTTTCTCCCCTGCTCAACTGTTTTTCTGGTGGAGCATGTCCAGCATAATTAATAATATTGTTTGTGTCATGCCTAAACTTTTACTTTGATTAGGCGTTTCATATTTTGGAGGGTTTTATGTCTATTCAGTGGCTTTACCTGGCAAATCTCACTGCCAAAAAGATGACCGTATGTCACTACTTACCCACAGAACTGCTTACTTTTTCGGAAAAGGTCTGAAGGGCATCTCTCAAACTCAGCTATGGAAGGAGCTGTGATATATCAAGAGAGTGCCAGGATATTCCAGCAAAGCTGGAGTTCAGTTTTATGAACGGTAGCTTTTGACTTCCAGGCTTTTAAAGAGCTTGTTTCTAGACATTTTTTGTAACCTCAGACTACATTGTACTCTTGTTTCCTAGACTAATTAGTAAAGATAATTTGGAACTTTGGAAGTTAGTTTCTACTTGGCTAAAAAAAAATGGGGACATGGAGTCAGTATATTTTCTTAGCATAATTGCCGTGTATATAAAAAGTAGGGAAGAGTCTGATACCCTGAACAGAAGCAGCACATTCAGCTCACAGATGGTTTTCTTCTTGCCAAAGCCTCAGGCTATGCATCTTTCCCTTATCCTACCAGACCTATGCTGCCTATCTTGCCTTGCTTTCTCTCCAGAATCCATGCAGGCCATGTGAAAAAAATAGCGTATTTGGTGATTGTTCACATAGCAGTGTCTGAAGCTTGGGAAACCCAATTAGATTTGCATTCCCTCCAATCCATGTGCTCATTCCCGGCATCAAGAATTTACCTGCTTATTGATTTACCTCCGTAGTCAGATAGGCTTACAGTTCCCTCTGCTGCCAAGAAGACCTCAAAGTGCAAAAATCATTTTATATGAATATTCATTCCTTTAAGAAAGCAACAGGACAGTTGGCATATTTATGAGCACTTCACATGTTGCCAGTATATTTGCCTATATGACTTTTTGACCTGTGAACCAACACAGCACTAGTTGTTTCGAAATAAATACCATCTCCATTCCAGAAAGCTCTTGGCGCGTTGTATCTTGGTTTTATTTATGGTTTCATACTAGCTTGGACTGTTTTACTCTTGTAAGTTGGGAATGAATTTATCTGTTTGTTTCATTGCGAAATATCTAAGACACTAGATAAGTGATAGATAAATATTATTATTATAGATCTTTGTGTATTTCTGAGTACAAACTTGAACTTGCATTTGACAAAGAACGTTTTGTTCTGCCCTTTTATGCTATTTGATGGTATTTTCCATATATAGAGCTTTGTAAGACCAGTTAACTCCTAATTATAACACAGATAGTAGTGAGTTGTAAGAATACTGTCAGATGTAGATGACTTAGGATGGGATAGCTTAGATAAAATAGGTCTCCTTCCAAAACTTGAATCAGGTTTTGCTTGAAGTTCAGAAAAGTGCATGAGAGCACTGTTTTCTTTAGTGCATACTTCAGTATCTCTGGGTAATGTTTGGGAGGGGAGACTACCTTGATTAGAGATATTTAGACCATCTGAACTTAATATGCCCGTGTATGCAATCTGCAAGTTCTTATATTACCACTTATTTCTGGCTTTTTTCACCTTTCCCTCACTCCTACCCCCCAAAAAAGCCCCCAAACCAAACACCTCCCCCCCAGCCATCTATCTCTTAATACATTTTAGCTAATCACCTAATTCTTCACAACTGAGTGCAGCCTGCCAGGGAAGCTGCGAAAGTGCTTGGTCTGCGGGGGGCACCTTGTGCACCTCCAAGGGACAGCTCGTTCCCCTGCATAGCTCTCTAGTGCTAGGTAAAAATCTCATGAAGTTTCAGACTGATTTTTGTCAGACTGAACTTTAATTGCAGTGAATCCCCCAGATGCTGCTGAAGCTTGGGTGTCACCAGCCCGCATCACTTGTTACCCTCTGGTGTCAAGGTGCCTCACAGCTGAAGTGCCAGCTTTGCCAGGAGAAACACAGATGAATTTTTATGTGGAGTCTCATCAGAAGGTAGCAATTCCTTTATGTTTTTCCTGGAAGCTACACGAATTGAATCCCAAATCCAGCCTGGTTTTCACTGTTGTTGACTTCGATAAGTTTTCAAGGTTGAATTTGCTCAAAATAGTGACACCTAACGTTACCTGGAACTAATTCATGCTCTTCATTTTACTGGTAACTGGGGGAGAGATACAGGGAAGTTATTGCCCCTCTGTTACACAATAATTCAGTGCAACTAAAAAATCTGTTATTTAGGAGATAATTTTAGCTTGCCGTGGAAGTTACAAGGCAATAAATGGCTCCTTGCCGTATCCTCAGAGTTTTCCCAGCATATTTATGAGGCTATTTATTTCCCAGTGTACTTAGAACCAAGCTAAATTATCACTACTGTATCAAATCTACATTAAAAAAAAAACTTTTTTCATTCATCCCTTCCTTTATTTCTCTTCTCTCTCTTTCATTGCCAGTTACAGCGAAGAGCTTACTTCCTCTGTATAGCTTTTTCAAATAGAATTAAAGCAAATCGTATTAAAACACCAAAACATTTTGCATGTTAATTGCTGCTGGATTTTATAAGTTCCTTGATTGTAATTGGTTAAAATTTTGTAGTATTTTTTTTCCTTGGGGGAAAAAATGTGGTCTTGCTACAATCAATTTTGTTAAAAGGATAATTAATTGCTCTAGTATATAAAGTGAAGTGGTTCACTTACTAAAATACTCTGTTCTGGATCATAACCAACTTATAAAATTCCTTTTATATGAAAAATGTCCAAACTTCCATGATAGTGAAAACTATTATTCTAACACTCCACCTACCTTTGTTGTCTCTCAAGTTAGATAAATACTGACACAGAGTAGGCAGGGTTGGGATATTTTTTTAATGGTACTGGTACAAAAAGTTTCTTTTATAGTTTGAAAGATCTTTTGTATATTTTTTGTACTGTGTGGTATTGCCTGATTGATTTGATATAAATGTACTAATGCTTCTGCTTGTATACCACTCACCTCGACCGTAGTTTTATGATTTCAGTTTACTCTGTCCCCCACAGATTTGCTGCTTATTTTACATGCCTTTTATGAGGGCTGCCTGACACATGCACATCTAATGTATCTGGCTGATATCCAAAATAGAACCAGTTTTGACAGGTGTTTTGGATGGCAGTTACAGAGCAAACTATCAACTTTGTCCCAGCCATAGAGCTGAGTATGTGGTCTCTGCCATTCTCTGGGGCTAGAAGAGAGAAGTGGTAGCCAGGAATCCTGTGTTTTAGTTGTGATTTAATTGTAAAACTGGAGATCAGGACACCCGGAAAGCTGTGCTTGATGTATGCGGGAGTGCTAACATCCATGGGAGGCAGAAGCAAGGAAGCTAGAAAACATGTAGTGTTGAACAAGCCTTGTGGCTTGTGATTAATCCCGCTGTAGGGTCCTGGCTTTTGGGTCCAGACTGATTTCCTCCTGGACTGGAATATCAATGTCAGTTCTGGCAGAGTGCAGCACACCTAACAAGTCATTCCCTGGCTGAGGAGCCTATTTCCAAGGCATTTTGTTAAAATCTCCACAAGGTGTATCCAGCACGGTTGTTTAATTTCTTCCTGCCACACTCTCAGGTTTCTCATACAGTAAGCGTGATGGGCATTAGATCAGTGCCATGGTAGCATTGCAGTGCTTTATTAATATAATACCAAAGCTGCCAGGTACCGGTAGGATCACAATAGTTGTGGTGCTGGTGTCATGCATTGCTCTACCTCTGGCCAAACTCTCTCTCATTCGTACAGACTCCTGTGTACCTTCCCAATTCCCTGCTCTTATACTGCCTCTACTCTTTCTCTACCTCAGCCAGCACAACTCCTCCTTCTTGTCAGCAACATATTTAGAGCTGGGAAGGGCTCTGGGGGGGTCCCTGGGCCCCAGGCAGTGGATGAGCAAGCTGGCTGGTCTGAGATGGCAGGACCTGGGCAGAAGGGAAAAGAGAATCTTAGCAGTTACCATGGGAAGAAGCCCTAGAAGGGCTAGAGTCCCCCCTAGCAAGGTCTCATGATCTTCTGTGCATGGGGAACTCCAGATAACAGTCCTGGTGTCTTGTCCTCTTCCTTGATTATCTGTAACATGTCCTAATGTGTTGGTATTGTTAAAAATTCATCTGGAATCAGCCGTCACTAAGCCCTAATCCTTTAGTTAGGTGTATCCCAGACCTGGCCACCTTTCCCTGAAGGCAAAAATATTGTGCTGGCTTTTAGGATGTGTTTTTTCATTAATACTTTCACTTTTACTTGGAAATGAAAAAAAGATATTCCTTCTATTCCTAAATCAGTTCACATCTGTAAATGATTGCAGCAGAGCTGCAGCTGAAGCCCAGCCATGTTAGAAACCTCCAGCCTGTTNTNAAGCAGCTCGTAGCTGAATTGGAAGGTACTGGTCTTGACTTTTGCAATACACCCCTGACATCCAGTAAATACCAGAAACTAATTTGTAAAAATAGGTCCTTTTTTAAACTCTGGTATTTAAAGTAAAACNCTNTTTATAATTACACATCAGGTGGAAACAAGAATCAGGCACAGGATTTCAGCTGCTTTTGTGCAAAATATAGAAGCCCTTTCCAAGGGGATCTGGTGATGAGGTGCGTCAGTAACACTTTCCCGATTTCCAGATGCTTTCTATATTGTCACTCACGGTTACAGATGTTTTCTGGTGTGCCCATTTCTTTAGGTAAGAGCACAGTGACTTGAATTTAGTAAATTTGTGTTCATAGTTTGCAGGCTGTGACAAGTGCAACATTAAACAGAAGTGATTTAATTTTGAATACCATTGATACACCACTGGGTAATGTTCCTAATGTGAAAAAGTGTTGTCAAATACTCTAACCGCTGAAGTTCCCACAGACATAGCTAATGTGAACTCTGTGTGGAAGGGCATTTTTGTGCATATGTAAAGCAGAATAAACTGCAAACACAGCAAGGATGATATGTTGGCAGGTTATAATCTCTCCGTTTTAATAACGCTGACCGGCTAATATCAGACATACACTCCATAGTCCCCTCATGCAACATACACATCTTTAATCACAGTATGTGATTTGGAGGTATGTGTTAGCCATTATATTATCTTATTGGACTGCAAGATAACTTTAGCAACAATTTGCGTTTATGTGAAGAGTAATTTTTTTTTTAAGGGAAGTGAAGAAATTCTGACTCATAGATGATTCACTGAAGGGACCAGAGGGCTCTGTTTGTCATGGTTACTAACACCTAGCTTCCATTTCCCCAATCTCCTGGACAGAATCACAGAATGTTAGGTGTTGGAAGGGACTTCTGTGGGTCATCCAGTCCAACCCCCCTACCGAAGCAGGGTCACCTACAGCAGGCTGCACAGGACCCCGTCCAGGTGGGTCTTGAATATCTCCAGAGAAGGAGACTCCACAACCTCCCTGGGCAGCCTGTTCCAGTGCTCCGTCACCCTCATAAATGAAAAAGTTCTTCCTCATGTTCAGACTGAACTTCCTCTGCTTCAGTTTGTGCCCATTGCCCCTTGTCCTGTTGCTGGGCACCACTGAAAAGAGTCTGGCCCCACTCTCCTGACACCCACCCTTGAGATATTTGTAAGCATTTATAAGGTCCCCTCTCAGCCTTCTCCTCTTCAGACTAAACAAGCCCAGCTCCCTCAGCCTTTCCTCCGAGCAGAGATGCTCCAGTCCCCTCACCATCCTCGTAGCCCTCTGCTGGACTCTCTCCAGTAGCTCTTCATCTTTCTTGAACTGGGGAGCCCAGAACTGGAAAGAGTACTCCAGATGGGGCCTCATTAGGGCAGTGTAGAGGGGAAGGAGAACCTCCCTCGACCTGCTGGCCACACTCTTCCTAATGTATCCCAGGATCCCATTGGCCTTCTTGGCAGCCAGGGCACACTGCTGGCTCATGGTCAGCCTGTCGTCCACCAGCACACCCAGGTCCCTCTCCACAGAGCTGCTCTCCAGCAAGTCCGCCCAAGCCTGGGGCATGGGGTTGTTCTTCCCCAGGTGCAGGACCCTGCACTTGCCCTTGTTAAATTTCATCAGGTTCCTCTCTGCCCAACTTTCCAGCCTATCCAGGTCTCGCTGAATGGCAGCACAGCCTTCTGGTGTATCCACCACTCCTCCCAGTTTTGTGTCATCAGCAAACTTGCTGAGGGTACACTCTAACTCTTCATCCAAGTCATTGATGCGGAA
>Ga0065711_1033734_pt1 | contig 24914 bp, 14 predicted proteins | sample Hoacrofraction12_FD_59098 | JGI IMG/M metagenome (GOLD analysis project Ga0065711, IMG submission 59098) | Hoatzin crop microbial communities from Cojedes, Venezuela - Epithelial fraction 12 v2 (version 2) | ecosystem: Host-associated > Birds > Digestive system > Esophagus > Crop | place...
GAACTGGACAGAGTACTCCAGATGAGGCCTCACCAGGGCAGTGTAGAGGGGAAGGAGAACCTCCCTCGCCCTGCTGGCCACACTCTTCTCGATGCACCCCAGGATCCCATTAACTTTCTTGGCAGCCAGGGCACACTGCTGGCTCATGGTTAACCTGTCGTCCACCAGGACACCCAGGTCCCTCTCCACAGAGCTGCTCTCCAGCAGCTCTGCCCCAAGCCTGTACTGGTGCCTGGGGTTGTTCCTCCCCAGGTGCAGGGCCCTGCATTTGCCCTTGTTGAACCTCATCGGGTTCCTCTCTGCCCAGCTTTCCAGCCTGCCCAGGTCACGCTGAATGACAGCACAGCCTTCTGGTGTATCTACCACTCCTCCCAGTTATGTGTCATCAGCAAACTTGCTGAGGGTACATTCTAACTCTTCATCCAGGTCGTTGATGAAGAAGTTAAACAAGACTGGGCCCAGTACTGACCCCTGGGGCACACCACTAGTTACCTGCCTCTAACTAGACTCAGCGCCGCTGATGACAGCCCTCTGAGTTCTGCCATTCAGCCAGTTCTCAATCCACCTCACTGACCACTCATCCAGCCCATACTTCCTGAGCTTCCCTATGAGGATGTTATGGGAGACATTGTCGAAATCCTTGCTGAAGTCGAGGTAGACAACATCCATGGCTCTCCCCTCATCTACCCAGCCAGTCATGCCATTGTAGAAATCTAGGCAGTGGACAGTATTACATAAGTCTGTAGCTGATTATTATTGAATAACGTATATATCTGGAATCCTGACTGTACCGTACAGATTTTTAACACCAAGTATTACTGAACCTGGAGAGGAACTGCGTGAAAGCAAGATTTCAGACAAGAGACTTTGCTGTTGTAAATTGCTGTAGCCCCCTGGTCACTACACTGACTTACACCAGGGCCAGCCCGCTCCATTCACAGCGGCCAACTCTCCTCTGCCCTCCCTGCATTTTCTATTTTTCTGTCTAGCTAGCATTAGATAAAGATGTTGCTTTGGAGAGGAAAAGAATGGGAGTTCACCACAGACCGAGGCAGAATAAGAGCAGGTGCTGAGCAGCATTTCCAGCAGTTCAGCTGCTTCTCAACAGGCTCAGTACGCCCCTTGCTTTTGAGCAATGGGCCCCTCCAGAGCCCAGCTTGGCAGCTGCACGAAATGGAATGCTAGTCCTTCAAGGCTGCACGGTGCTGGGAGCCAGTATGTGATCTCACTGTGTTTACCTTGTGGATAAGGTATGCAGAGTAGCTGCCCCAGAGTGGTTTGTAAACTTATACTGTAAACACTGTAAAATATTTCATCTGTTCAAAGTCAGTCAGTTCAAATATCCTTTCTTTCTTTTCTTTCTTTTTAAAAATCTCTAAATTAGGTTCTCTATTTCAAGTGGAGAAAGTAGGTCCAAGCTTTATAGATCAATGTTAACCACATCAGATATTTCCCATTCTTGTTTTTCTTTCTCCATTAGTTCAAATAAAAAAACCAATGCTGAATAAAAATACTTACCAGCTATCAAGGGTATGGTAGGGTAGTTGCTAATAGGAGATGGGTGTGGTGTATTACAGACAAGGTTCTTTAGAACTCTTGAACATCCGGACAGATTTGTAGAAGAGAAATTCTTGGCTAGGTTAATCCCACATAGACTAATTTATATTATGGATAAGACATGTGTTTAAACAAATACAAGGCATGCATAAAATACCTCCTGATTTGAGAGTTATACAGTGATGGAGCATATCACCACCAGATAAGCCAGGAAGCCCAAACCTCTGGAAACATGGGGCTGACCTGACTGCAGGTGGTACTCAGGCCAGCTGTAAGTCATCACTGTTCTTGTTAACTAATCAGAACAGGAGAATGGTGAAGTTTTGTTGGTTTCTGGTTTAGACTTAGATTTCCCCCATGAATGTGATCATGGAGAAGCAATTTTGTGCAAAGATGGGATAGCCAAGCGTATTTTTTTCAAGGCTGATGTAACAGATGTGCTTGCACGTATAAAATGTGATCTTGTGAAAGCTCTCTGCACTCTCACTTGGGAAGGAAAACTCATGGTCATGGCATCTCTTCAGTGACAAAGGGTAAAAGGGGGAAAAAAAAGCCCAGGCAGAGGAGAATCAGAGGGGAGGAAATCGCAGAGTGGGGTTAGATAAAGATGATACCATCTAGATCTTATGTAATGATTTTCACCAGGAGATCAGACAATATTTGGAGAGCTACACTTCTCTCAAAGGTGAAAGGGAATCCCAATCCTATGTTACATCCATTAAGCCTGCTGCATCTTGTACAGATCAAAAAGAAGGAGTTAAGTCTCAGCTAATACTAGTGAGCCATTTTTCTCAAATGTTTTTAGCAAATGAGGAGAATACAATAAAATGTTTGCTGTCTTGCTATACAACGTTAATTACAAAGCTGTGAAGACACCTGGTATATATTGTGGAGAACTCAGTAATGAATGTGTGGCAGAAAATTTCCAGCTGTAACCTGAACGGGACCGTTTACAGATGCTTTGCTGAACAGAATTGCCAGATCTTAGGTTAGGGTTTGGCTGTAGGTCAAAAATACTTTCCACAAGAGGTGATTATTATGTATGATTCATACAGTGAGTCCACACAAGTAAAAATAATACTGTTTCGCTCTTAGTGTTCAAAGTGCTTTTACATTTCAAAGTGCTGTGAAAACATTAGTTAATTAATGGCATAAAGTAAGTTATATTTTGGTGGATTTAGCATTGACATTTTGACAATAAATGGTTTTGGAGACTTTATATGCATCAGTGCATTTGAGCAGCTCATATAAATTGTGCTAATGTTCTCAATTGTATTTGAGCAACATCTTAGTAATTTAGATGCTTTTAATCTTCTGATGAGCAGATAGAGTGAAGGTTATCCGTAGATAGCAATGTACCATAAATAAGGTATCTTCATGTCCTTTTCATAAATCTGTGCTTACTCACCTCTGTGGCTTGTGCACTGTGATATGCTGCAGAAAGAAAAACACTGGTAGAAGTCAGAAAGCACAAAGAGTCATCATTAGCGTTCCAGCTGTAGAAACAGAGCTCCATCCAGAAGATAGATTTTGTGGAATTGGTGTATCCAAGGTTAGACATAGGGACTTCGTAAAATGCAGGAACATCTGCTGGATATTTTCAGAGTACTGTCAGCTTATTACATCTATTAAAAGTAATTTAAAAGTGATCTATTAGAGATGGATCTCTTTTTTCCCTTCCCCATCCTTGTGAAAACTGTTGGCATACAGGTGACATTTATATCCCAGTGGATTTTTTTTTTTTTCTAAACAATCTATATTAAAGTTTCAGTATTCTGTGTGGAAGACATTCATCACTTGTATCAAGCTGGTTTAATGACCTTTCACATAAGGCCATTTTGGCTGAATTGCAGACTGAGCTCACAGGCCAAATCTATAATCACACCTGCTCTCAAGGATAGATCTTCCTTACTGGTCCCAGGCACTCACAGGGGCAAATATCCCAAAAACACGCTCAGAAGGGCAGCCATTCCCTGTGCTGACCTAGCCAGGTTCTTGGGGAATAAGTATTGTACATCAAATTTTCTTGTCTCGCTGCTCATTATCCCTCCTGATTCTCCCTTCTGAGTAGCAAGAAATGCTGCAGAGGTTGCATTTAGATTGTACAGACTCCTAACTTGGTTTCTTTCAGAATGCTGGGAATATCTTGTGAAAATAACTCATCACTCTACAGTCAATCTTATTTAACAACAACATACATTATTTTGTCATACATACCTAAGCATGCCAGGCATGAATAGGGTATAATTGTGAGTCTAAGAACTGACTTTCTAGAAAAAGAAGAAGGAACTTCTGTGTATAAAGGAGATAAATAGGCTTTTTTTTTTTTTTAATTATATATACTTTACATGGCATCTATGTAACACACAGTAAGCAAATGATCCTGAGTTGATCTCTTTTTTTGGAAGAAACACTGGAGTGAGCATCCTGGGAATGGAAGTGGTTTTTTTCTAGCAGTACTGGAAATTTAATACCTTCCTCTTCTTCCTGGTTCTGTCTTTTTCTGATGCCAAAAAATATTATCTCTAGTATTACAATGAGAGACATACAGTATTTGAGAAAATCAGCCTTTGTCTTTTAAAAATGGTCTTTAATAGGTTGCATTAATGAGTTTCATTCGATCTATAAATGACAGGTAACTTAATCATAAAACATTTTCTTCAAGGAGAGAGATAAGGTAGTATTTACATAAATGAGATTCAGTCCAGGTTTTAGTATGAACAATGATTTCAGAGCTATTTCAAGTTACGTGATGTGGCCTGTGATCTTGGGAAAGCAATTTTTAATTTTTTTTAGAAGGGCTCTACAACAAACTTTTTGAATCTGTGCGTATATTGTATAACCTGGGTAGCAGGTATGTTACTCCTTCACTTTGCCAGCACTACAGGAGTTTTAATCCCCTCCATGGCAAGCAATTATTAACTTTCCACATCAGTGTTATCTCCACCCATGATATTCTTCGAATAAAGAATAGAGAATATATGGAGAAGCAGAACTTGCAATGTGTTGCAGACAGTCCCAGTGGTAGTGCTGCTAATACAGGTTAAGTGAGCACTTTAAATCCATAAAAATGCAGGTTTTATGACACTAGTTGAATTTTTTGAAACCTGGCTGTAGTCAGACAAACTTGATGTCCAAGGTGCTGCTGTTGTCTTCCCACCAGTGTGGGAAACGCTTAGTTCCAGTCATCCAAAACCCCTTTGAAGTCAATGGCTTTTGGATAAAGAGTAACTAACATGAGCTTTAATGTAGGATGAAGATAAGAAGTGATCGCAAAGTGATAGCAAACAAGGGAAGTAGCCAGGGTGAGCTTCACCAGGGGCTGCTCTCAGTTGCATTAGGTTTGAGGGACTTCTGCATCAAATCATGTATTTCACAAAGCTTTCTAAGGAGAAACCGTCCAGGTTCTAGGTGTGTGTAGGATTTTGTATGTGGGGGTCATATGGCCTCTTTTGATGGAATTACTTAAATAAGTTGAATTTTAAAACAACTTGGTAAGATCAAGCTAGAATTTTTTCCTCTGTCAGTAATTTAGAACATAACGTGAAAAGCCCAAGTGACAGTAGTCAACAGTTGTAAAGTACCCTAGGCCCTGAGGTAAAAAATTTGCTTGACCTCAGTGAGAAAATTGTTGCTGAGTTTATCATGACCACAAATTTACCTTGCCTGTAACAGCACAATTAAAAAGTTATTTAGCCACCATCTGCTGATTCTAGGAGCTGTTTTTTCTGCTCTTTTGCTGTAGCTCAAACATGTATTGTGCATCCCCAGGAGTCTGCTCAGGGCTTCTCAGCAGCACAGCCAGAAACAAACCTTTCTGTCCAGCCATAAGATGCCAGCACACTCCTACCACTGTGGCTGGAGGGGGTGCCCACTCCTGCTACAGGGAAGAGCCAAGGGAGGCAGAGCTTTTGGGGACCGACAGACATGTGGTTCCTAGTGCTGAGTGACCTGGTGACTTCTCATAATGCCTGGAAGTCACTGCTGTCCCCTGCCTTGGTAGCACAGCAGTAGAGAACTTTGCTTTCCAGGGTGTGAATCCCCATTGCTCTTCCTGCTGGTCCCCAGCCTTGGGCAGGTCTGCCTCCTCCTGGAGCTGGCTCTAGCATCCAAACCTAAATTACTCATATCTGTCTGAAAGGTAGGAGGTACTATCACTTGGTCTCTCTGTGTGGTTTTAAAACCTGGGCCTATTTTATATTCAGAATCTTGCAGCAGCCATGAAGATGAGGGCAAGGAGGAGACTGTGTTTCTGTTTTCAAGCCTATTCTTTTTTCTTGAGTGGTGGACTCTGAGAAAGTAGTGCTGATTCTGCTGCTGGCCCTGGGAAGGAGTAGAAATTGTGTCACTACATATTACATGGTACTACAATAAAACTGGTAAAAACATCAAGAATACAAGAATTTTCCAAACTGACACCTCAACCTCAGGGGATCCAGCAAAGAGCTTTTGGTGCTAAGTGGAACATGGCATCTTCTGGGAATGAGTCTGCCACAGCTTGGATGCCGACACAGGCTTAGGATGCTCATAATTATTGGGAACTGTGGGGTATTTAAGTCCAAATCGTACTAAAAAAATACTGAAAAAATTACTTTGTGATGTACAATGTGGTGCAAAAACTTGGCCTATGGAACTACAACGTCCTGCTTGGTTGTATGCCACAATACCATCTTATTCAGTGGAGATCCACAATGAGGATATAATGATAACTTTAAGTAAGCTGATGATTTATCTCCTCAAAAACGCATGGTGGTTGTAAAACTGCCTATCAGATATTTTCAGAGTACTAGCCTTCATAAGCCCTTATTTAATGCAGTTGAATTTGCATGCATACCCTCTCTTTACATTTGCCATTTGTCACCGAGATAGCAAATTACATTCATCAGAATCCATTCATTCCTCCAGTTTCGCTGAATACAGGATTATCTTGGCTTTGTCAGCTGCCCTATGACTGGTAACTGTGAAAAATGGAGGTCGCCTTTAGATATTCCAAACATGTATCTTCAAAGGACAGTAGGTATTAAGCTGGAAAAGATTAATGGGCTTTATGCCATTGTGTTCGTGTGGCATAAAAGTGAATTGTGCAGATTGATGGATATCTTGGTAAAAACAAATGCATTTTTAAACTACTGTCTTGCCCCTTTCCTGACAAGTTCTAGTGACAATCAAAAGAAATATACTGAGACATTGCTGTAAATCCTAGGCTGATTTTACAGGTTCTTTCACCTTTAGAAAACTGAAAAACTTTTAGTTGTTGAGCGAAAACCCACATGTGGACTATTAACTACTGGCTATTTTATAGTCTGTGTGTGTTTACATTAGCACTACAGGGCTGTCATCTTATTTGTCATATAATCATGCAATATATAAGTGACTGGCACACGTACAGTTTTGTTGCTGACCATTTGTAAATTCCTCAGAAAATGTTTTCATAATTTCCTATTTTAGATACAGATTGCTTTTTTAGGACAGCCACTCTGCTTGTCTGGCAGGTGCTTTGTTCATACAAAAAAGTAACAGCTCAGCACAAAATGTCGCCAGATCCAAAAGGGAAAGCTCTACATGTCCTTTAATAATACACTGTATTAAAAAGGTGTTGAAAGCACAGAGTGGATTCTCTCAAGGAGAATAAGCAACCTTTAAAAAACAACCAATATATTAGGGAAAAAGTTGTCATTATTGATTCTCGCAGTACATGGGTACATTGAAAGGATATGCCAGAGGAAAACCGGTGGTGTGCAGTGAAGCTTGTGAACTTTACTTGTGACCATTGATGAGATTTTTTTTTTCTGTAGCATCATTGCTTGAGAAAGAATAGGAGAAAAAAATCCCAGGGTTCAGGTCTAGTTCTGCTGCTCTTGTTCTCTGTGACCTTGGGCACATCAAATGTCCACCTGGAGACAAAGATCTATCAGAATTATCACAAGACTGTAACGCTTACCTGTGTGTGAGATCTGTGGGTGTAAGTGCTTCTCCACTGGAAGAGATTTTTAATGTGTTTCAGTAATATGGAGATAGGCTTATGCCACAATGATAGCTTGCCGTGGTGCTCCTGGTACCTGAGTGGTAATTTGCCTTAATCTGTTGAATATGAGCAGAGCTGTAGGAACAGGTGCAATACACAGGGAGAGATGTTCTGACCATGTTTTAAATTTATCTTGACTTTCATTGCTAGGTGTGTTGCTACTTCATTTTGTTTTAGAGGGAAGGACTGCTGCAAAGTCTTATGTACCATTCCTTTGGGATGTTGTTTGTGTTAATATTTTAAACTTTCTGGTGGGTTTCAAAATTTCTGGTTGTTTTTTTGATTTTGGTTTGTGGGTTGTTTTTTTTGTTGGCCTTTTTTTTTTTAAACTGCCTTTGGACTTTTAATTGTCTTTCACTCTAAGCAAAGTATGCTTTCCATTATAAAGTAGGTTATTAAAGCACTAATAACAACCTAATAACAACTTTTCTGTATTTTAACTTCAGTAAGACCAGCACAGAAAACATTCCACTGTATCTGTGATAAGCATAAATCATTTTATAATTCATTTGTTTTGTATTGTTTTTTCTTTCAATGACTGCCTAACTAATATGATGGTTTAAGTAAGAGTTGCTTCCTCACAGCTAGTCCTCAACAGGTACTTGCTCTTGTTGTGATATCATAACTCTCCATTAATACCATTACTTGCAGGAGGTTTACAGTAATGTGGATTTTTATTTAGATTTTTGCTTTGGATTCAAAGAATTGCAAAACTCAAATCCATTAAAATCCAAAAGCTGTGTCCCGAGAGAGTATGTCTTTCTCCCGCCGCCAGCAGGACTGAAGGATGATCTAGAGATTGTCTGTTTGCCTGAAGCTGGGCTCATGGGGGGTGACTGCAGGTTCAAGTAAGTTTGGGGTATGTTTTGGCTCAGGTCTGCAGTGGATTTGAAGCTGGGCCAGGTGTAAAGATCTTAAGGCTAAGTAAATTGCTTTGTGAATGTATCATACAGTTCGTTGATTGTCAAATTCACCATCTCACCAGTTTGACACCTCTGCCCCACTTAAATCTTATTATAAGGATGGAAGCGGCACTGAAACTTTGTATTTGCATAAATAATTGACTGAAGTTCTTTTTGAGAGTAATTCTCCAATTATAGACCATGATGTCATGCTGAAAGGAGCAGGCAGTCAGCTAGGCTCTATGCTTTGATGGTTTCTGTGAAATTAGTAATAATACCAGGAGGCTGAATTTTAATCTACAGTTCTATGAAAGGAATAGTTTTTTTATAGGGTCTGAAGCATTCACCTTTGGAAGGAGCGTGTGAAAACTTCTAGCCTCGATCACAGCTCATTTCCTACTGGGATGAAGTGCCCTCTGCTCTTTCTTTCCAGTGAGGCAGACTGCTATCTGGACAGCTGGCCAGATGTGCATGGTGCTCAGGAAGGGCAGTGCCTCTGGTGAAGTGGATCACAGCTGCTGCGAGGGATATGGCAAACGCTTGTGTTATTTTACAAAGCTAGCATTTCCATCTGTTAGTTGGTTGCAATAGGATTGGCAGAGGGTAGGCTGAAGGGGAGACTGTCAAGCATCAAGAGCATCATTTACCAGTACTTTAAGGAGGCAGAAATGTAGATCAGTCTCTTTGAATTGTACCTCTGCATGTAGTCAATTCAGGGCATCAGCTCGATCCTGGACATGGAGCAACTCTGTCAGAAAACTGGAAGAGAAAGAGACAGATAATGGGGTCCTTAAAGATAAGTGAGAGAGAGAGATGTGGACTTCAGAACAGCAAAGTGAGCCCTTGCCACAGAAATAGAAGAAATTTTACAGTGTGCAGGGACCAGCTAGGAGGCTTGTAGCGTAATCCTGTGGTGCGTTAAAAATCTCTTCCTCCTTATTCTTTGCTTCCCACAACTGACATTTTGATTCCATGAGATCATGCCTTGGAAACCTGAGTTAGGTGACTTTGTTCCCACTGGTGTCTGTAAACGAAGTACTGGCAGACAACGAAGGCCAACAGGGCTGCCTGAGCAGCCACTATCTGAACAGAGGGAAAATGTGGGATTGCAGCACAGTTGAAGGTTCAGGGCTTCTTCCTTACAGACATTGTAGTCAAGGAGACTTAATGAGTACAGGCAGCTCTGAAATGGGACTGTTAAGGGTATGTTTGAGAAAGTATCTGAAGATTTAGGGTAATAAAATTTGAATACCAGAAGAACTTTAGTTCTTAAGGAGGCAAATGTTATTTCTGGCATTCCACAGTACAGGCGCCGATCCAAGCACGCTGAAGTCAATAAAAAGCCTCCATTTGGCTTCACTGAGTTTTGAATTAAGTCCACTGAATGTCTGATAAACTAAAAATGTTATAGCAAGCTTCTGGTGTTCACCATTGCCTTGTGACAATAGGTCCTGGTGGGATCAGGCAGGAGCATTTCACAAAAGGGATTTGCTACACTTACAAAGAGCAGAAAACTACTTCATTCTCTTTGTTGTTAGTTACCATTAATTTGATTTGGGATTGGGAAACATTTTTTACAAGGTAGCATTGTTTTTCTATTGTGTGTTTTCTGGTAAGATTTAAATTATGGTGAAACTTGTTGTATATAATAAAAAGCAGTCACTGCCTGCTGGGTAAATGGCTTGGTACTGGGGATACACATGAAATACTTGGGAGTGCTGAAATGCAGTTGGGTTTATTTTCATTGCGAGCTTTTATTTTGTTAGGACACAAGGTGGCTATTACATGGAAACACTCATTAGATAAAATAGTCTAGAATGGCTGTTGATCAGTTTTCTGCTTCAAATGTCTGCCTGATATGTACAGCTTGGCACCTGAGTATACATACAGCTATATGTTTGACAATATTTGGCATGTCCTGTAGATTGTGCTTGGCAATACCTTTTTGTAGCAATGCATAAGCGCATGACTAAGTATTACTGTCCCCTAAACATAGGGAAATAAAGTCAGAGGAATCGGACAACCTGCCAGAGGCCACAGCAAAAGAGCTGAGACAAAAACAGAGTCATTTTTGATCACAAAATGTATATAGGTACAGCTGCAGAGTATAAATTCCTCCTGTACCAGGGGCTGCACACACAGATGTGTGCATACACATGCAGTGTGTGTCCTCCCCCATGTTGCAGTAAAGGGAAGGGTCCTTTAGGGAACTTGGTGCATACTTTTAGTTTGCTGGGAAGGCAGGGCTTTTTTCCTTCTCAACGAATCCGTAAGAAGGGGTGTAAAGTTGCCAGAAAGCATTAGCAGACTCTTGTTTTATTGTGGCTTTGGATGTGGTGAGGCTTGTGGTCATTTCTCCAAGTGGTGCCTGTCCATCTTCTTTCTCCGCTTGCCTTCTGTGGGCAGAGCTGTCTCTGGTTGGCCATGGCTGTGTCTCGGTGGAACTTGGCTGCCATGGAGGGGGGCAGCTCCCAGCTCTACTGTGCAGTTTGTGGTATCCTCCGTAGCTTCTCATCGTTTCTGTACTGCAGTGACAGTGCAGTCCTTGAGCACCTGCCTGCCCCAGCCTTCTATGGAGCTCTTCTAGACCATTAGTGGTCTATGAGTGAACTAATCCAAGGTGCATTTACCCACCAATAAACTTAAAATTCACTAGATGCAAAGTGCTCTCAAATTCACTGGGGAGAAAACAAAGAAACAAAAAACCCCACACTGAACAAAAAACAGGAGGAAATATTTTTCCTAGCTTCTTTGTATTAAGATCAATGCTGCAGCTATTAAGACCAACAGTGCTTTTACACCCAGTGGAGGGGTTTTCAGTTCATGAGATTTGGCTATATCCTTGTAAAATCCTGGCATTTATGACTGACTCTGGGTCCATTCCACTGCAAAACAACCTGAGCCCTGTGAGCCATGCAGAGCCCCAGAAGTTTACTGAACCTTATCAGGTGCAGCTAACAAAACCACTGGGAAGGTATGCCCCTCAAAATTAAATGGAGCCTGGCAAAGAGAGCAGGGCCCAATAAAAACAAAATACTAAAATAAAAATCAATGTACTCTCAGCCTTGAGCTGTGAAGCTGCCTACTAAGTGAGCAGCTCATGCAGTTAAATTCCCTTCTTCCTGTGCTACGGCGCTCTTAATTTTGGGGTTCTTTGATCCACCTATTCATAGCTGTGAAGCGAGCAGAATTTAATCAGGCTCTGACAGGGGAAGGTTGATTTTAATACCGGCCTCCAAAAAAGAGCTGTCAATCAAGGATGTGCTTTAATACCTTCAACTTGCAGCTCCTTTAAACTTCTGCTGCAGCTGAGTGGTGCTAGGTCAGCTGTGGAGGAGCAGGGCACCTACAAAAGGTGGCAGGGGCTCCTTGGGCACACCTGGGGGGAGTATCTGAGGGCTACTCCCTGCCCTCTGTAAAGGGGTGACATGAAACGTCATATCAAGCTGGCATTTCCAAGTCACATGAGAGGAGAGATTTCCTCTTTGAATAAGGAGTGGCTTTCATAAGTGTGCATCCCAAAAGGCCTGCTGAGCTTTTGTGAGCCAGCAGCCAAGGCTGGTTTGGGGTCACTTGGAGTCAACGTTTTCTTATTGTAGCTGGAAAAAGAACAGTGAGGATGAGGGTTACTTTCCATACATAATTTTGAGTTATTTTAGCAGGGGATGTTAGGTAAAATATTCAATGACTGGCAGGATGATAGAATATGGTTTAATTTCAGATTTACTATCTGCCAACACATGCCATTCAAACAGATAAACACAGGATTTCAGCTGTCATTACAATATCTTATGCATACTTAAAAATAGAGCACTTTTTCTCACACCAAGAAGAAACTGAACAGGTTTATATACAGGATTTATACAGTCAGGAGGCTAAAAATTTTGAAATAGTCTGCTGTTTCTAGAGAGATCCCTATCTTTAAATTAAGGAATTATATTAGAAGTAGTAGAAAATCTCAGGATTGCAGAAGTTTTGTCATTGTGAACTGCACAGAATAAATAAAAGTAAAGGGAACACCTTGAGTTGACCTATATAAAATGAGGGAAATGTCTGTAGCATTTACAGCAGAGGATATGAGACTATATAGAGAGCAAGATGACTCAGGACTTCTCTGCATGGGAATGTAATCCCTCCTCTAGTTTATAAGTTTCCATCCTTGCTGTTTTGTCTGTGCCAGTTCACATATTGAGTCTATCACCGTAATGCGTGAATATCTACTTCACTCGGGAAGGTGGATATAGAAGATGGCAATCTAGCATCACCCCAGCACCAGCCTAATCCAATTTTCACAATAAATGTAATTTAAGCATTCACTGTCTAAAGCTTCCCTCCTGAAAACACACAACTTGACTTAGGTTGAAACGCTCATATAGGTAAAATGTGGCACCACTTGACAACAGTGCTCTGTGTTATAAATTTGTGAGTATGCAGATGAGTATGGCTTTCTGGCTTGAGCACTTATCCAGTATTTGGGCTCTTTATTATATCCCTTGTGAAGAGTAGCTGATGACACAGTCCAGCATATTTTTAAGCTCTAGACTGGTTTGTTTATGAGGGATACACAGAACAGCTTGTTTCTGTGAACATCATATGAGCAGACAGCAGCAGGCATTTTTCTTGCTCACAAATCTGCAGATATGCTTCCCCAGCAAGCAACATCTGCCCAAGCTCTACCCTGCTGCTTTCTCTCCTGCTCACAAGCTTCTTTCTTCTTTAAGACCCACATAACATGTACCTTCAGTCTCGTATTTCCTACCTGCTTTGCTCTTTCAGGTTTTGTAGTCAGCTTTAATTCATAGGTGTCCTTGTTAGCAACTACTAGCTTTTTCCTGTATAACTGATAACTGCCTGCTCTAGTCCCCTCCTTTATTCTACCAGGCTGCTCCAAAATGAGCTCTAAAATGACATCCTGAGCTGCTCAGCATAGCATCACACAGAATCACAGAATGGTAGGGGTTGGAAGGGACCTTTGCGGGTCATCTAGTCCAACCCTCCTGCCGAAGCAGGGTCACCTACAGCAGGCTGCACAGGACCTTGTCCAGACGGATCTTGAATATCTCCAGAGAAGGAGACTCCACAACCTCCCTGGGCAGCATAATGTTATCTTTGAAGCCAAGACTTGTACTTTGTTTGGAAGAGCAGCTCTAGAAAAAGGACAGCATTTTCTACTAAAGATAAAGGAAAGAAGGCATTTTTTGAGAGCGCTTCTCCTGCTGGTTTCCCTGGAGAGGGTAGGCTGGTGTCTTTTCTAGCACATGCAAAGGCACTCTTGAGGAGCTCCGCTACTTCAGATCGGCTTATTGTCCATGGAGACACAAGGACAGCATAATGCCAGCCAAGATGCTGAATTTCCTATTGCATGGGCTTCATCCCTTTTTGGTTAAGCTCTCATGCACTTCAGAGAAAAACTTGATTACCAGGTTGCGGGTCCCTAGGCTCAGCCATGGGAGGGTTTTCTCGACTTCCACAGCTCCCTCCTGGAGCTGGGTTTTGGATGCAGAGGCAATCTGCGCTGGGCTATGCAAACAGATAAAACAAAGAAATAGCAAGGCTAGAGTGAAGTCCAGTGTTGGTGGTTTTCAGTCTTAAAGTCTTTGGAATTCTGTGTGGTATTTATTTTGTTTGGCTTTTTTTTGGGTCTCTTTTAGAAAAGGCTTTCACCTACAATGATCTCCCAAAACAACTTATTTGAAATCATTGGTGGGTGGCACATACATTATGGGCTGTGGTTTCATTGATATGCTCAGCCTCACTAAGTAGATGGCATATTAAATGTTTTCTTTACCCCGTGTGCTACCTGTCATCTAATCATTTTTTGGTTTTGCTGCATTCTGCTTTATTATAGCAAGAGTAAGGGGTTTCATGTAAATTAAAACTGCATGAAACCTTTTAAAGCCATTTAAAAATACTAAATGGTTTCTCAGATAGGTTTGTCAGACAAGGATTGGAAAAAGAGCTCTTTGCTTACCCATTTACTCTTTTGTATGCTTATTAGAAGCCCACCATGTGACTCTTTCATCAAACATTGCATCGCAGTACTCAGCTAGAATGCCAAAAGTCATTTATACTGTGCTCAAGAGTGGTTTGCATAAACAGGAGGCAGTTAGCAAAGAATACATTTGTGAGCTGTGATTGCAAATGTTATTTTGTAAATTACAACACAGATGCACAATAAAGTCAAAACACGTGTCCCTGTGATGTTTTCTTGCTTGCCTGGAGCATAAAAGCATATTGGCTTAAAAATGTCTTTGCTTTTACTATTAGTGCCGGTGTTTATGGTTATGATCATTTCACTGTGAATAATTTTGTTTCTTACAGGTGAATCGTATCATCTTCTGCGTCTTTTTGGAGGTTGACTACAAAATTTTCAAGAAGAAAATGGGCGAGTTTTTCCCTCTAGGTAGGTATAGTAATCAAGTGCCATCTAACTTTAAAAAATGATGCAGCAAAATGACAACAGTTGGCATCCTTTCTTCTTTCCCTGACTAAGCCAAATATTAAAATGTGAATGCTCTTTTAAGATCAGCTGCACATATAGACTCTTATTCTGGGCAAATGCAGACATTTAAAATTTGTGAACTGGTAAAAATATTTGTGATACTGCTTTTGCAAAATCAAGGTCTACTTTTCTGTGCTCAGTACAGCTAGTTTCTTCGTTCTCTGCTGTATCCATATCTCCTCCTGAAACCTGCTGCATGGTGCTGGCTATTTTGACTCTGGGAAGGATATTATTTGCACTAATATATAGAGCTCCCACTGTATATTGCTTTTCCATGCATTTTGTACATACTTTGGCACTTTCATTAATGATGCTGGTAGGGTTTCTCTGGGTCTGAAAAGATACCGCAGGGGTTAGTGCCCAACTGTGTCTGAACAAGAACTTTAAACTTGAGCTGTCCCTGTGCAAGAATGAATGGGAGGAAGGTGTCTCTTACCGGAGCACTTAGGAAATGTTAGCCCTTCAGCTGATGTTTCACACAGGAGGTTACTTTCTAGAATTTAAGAAAACCTGGTGGATAGCAAATTTGTTAATCCCCCTACCCCTCATATGCCTGTGATTTATTTTTATCATATATCATTAGAAATCTGTTCAGTTTTTTTATCAACCCTAACCTTTTCCCATTTTACTTTGTTTTCTGTGACATCAGTCCTACTATATGTGACAAGATCCAGATTTTAGTATTCTGCTTTATCACCCATTTCAGAAGCGGCAGTCATTCCACACGCTGTCTGTCTGGTGGAAACGGCCTTTGAGTAGTAGGAAGCAGAGCTTTGGTGTGTTGTGAGTCTCCATTAATTCTACAGGACTGTGTTGTCGCAGTGGTTTTTTCCTTTCACTTTGGATGGTAGTATGGAAATTGTGATGTTTCTGTCTCATCTTACTAGAACAAAGCTTTTTGTAGATGACTTTGTAATCTCCAGTTTGCAATGATTGGCAGCTGAAACTTAAAGACCTATTGAACTATTCAGGTAGAATAGAATGGTATCCAACTGCTTAATAATATTTTTGTCTGGAGCACATTGAATGTGCATTTCAAAGACTGTATTCATGTCTAATTCATTCATTGTGTGATTTTATTTTTTTTGTCTGGGTACCCCAACATGTGGAATAAAGTGGCAGTACCCTACCTACTGTTGCTGGCTCTGTCCCTGCCCCTCGGATGGAGTGAGAGTAAACTACTGTGTCAATTTGTCAATAAATTAGAGTATTAATAGTCACCTCCATTGTTAAGGTCTTTGAAATCACAGATTAAAGCCTGATATTGTTGTTATAAATGTAAAACCCTTTTGGGTTTGAAACCCTGAGAGACAAGAAGCTTAAGCATGGCAAGCCCAAAGGGGAAAAGAGAGGAAGATGGGAGAGTTATTTCTTTTCTGGGGTTTTCAAAACCTGACATTGTTGAGCACCTGTCTACAGAGAACTTGTGTGGTTGGGTGTCATGTTACACAAAGACTTATAATTGCATTACAACACATTATATAGGTGGTCAATGGTACCATAGTTTTGAAAGTATGTGTATTCACATGCATAGGAAGCTTTTACAGTTTTTTTGTTTGAACTAAAACTGGTAATTTGATATGTGACTGTAGAGAGGTGGTCATGCTGGGTCCCTCTAATGTGCAGCAATTCCAGTGGCTTGCAGGTATGTGACTATGCAAAATGTTGATCCACTACTTAAGCAGACAGCTATCCAGAGAAAGATATTTTAGTTCTCAGCAGCCACAATTCAGTATAGATTGCTAAAAGATCTTAGGACCCATTATTATAGGTACCCTGCTGCAATTTTCTCATAACTAATGATTCCACATACCAGTTTTGATGTGCCTTCATGATGCTGGGTTCCAGAAGGACCTGAGCACCTACTGGCTGGTGAGCTGGAACTTTAAAAGGAATTGGTTTAGCATCTAAAACTTTATCCCTGACTGAAGGATTTCCTGTGTTTAGGTCATTAGTCAGTGATTCGGGAGATCTGATTTTAATGTCTTGTATTGCCGTGGATGTTTGGTGTGCCCTTACAGGAGTCACTTAGATCTTCAACTTGTGAGAAGACAGGGAGAGGCAGGAAAAACACATGGTACCCAAATGATTCTCCATTAGTGTCCCTGGAGAAATGATCAGTATCTGCGTGTCCCTCCTGGAGTAGTGGCTTAACATTTACATACAGTCTCAGGCTTTCTTTGCTGTCTTGAATTGACACTTTCCTGCAGGATACAACCATTTCAACCGACATCAGCCGAAGTCAACCCCATCCTGAATTACCTGTAGCCTACTGGTGAGAATGTCACCTGAAGGTCTGGATGGTGATCACCAGACGACCATCATGTCTGCTGTTACTTCCTTTTTTCTGGTCTCTGGTGAACTGCCATTTAATGTAGTAGACTTTGATGAGTTATCAACAGAATCTCCAACTGTGGGGAAATTCTTTCTCTCTGCAGGGCTGGTTTCTTGCACAGAGGACTTAGTCAGCATGGCTCTACGTCAAGAAATTAGCAACTGTCTCTACCTCTGACAGTAAATTCCTGATATTTAGACTGTAGAAAGTATTGCCAAAACTCTGGTGGTTTCATTTTGGTTTTAAGTTAATCTATTAATTTTGTGAAATAAAAGTCTGTAAGGATAGACTTACCCTAAATTTGAATTCATAGGACACTGTCTGAACACTCACAGGAGAGAATAACACTGAGATATTACTTTAAGCTTAGAGAAAAAACATTGAGACATTTTTAAAGTGTGTCTCGCATTCAGAAGCATTATGAAATATACCTACTTTAATAGATCTGGACAAAAATAGTTAGAAAGAAGAATATATTTGTGGAGTTTTATAGATAAATAGTTATTACTTTAAACCCAGTGCATTAATAAATCCAAAAAGACATCCAAGTGCTTGAGCTAGTCAAGTGATAATGGAATGAAGCTGGAGTTACACCTCAGTGCATTAGAGTAAGTGGAATATAGATAGAGGGAAACTGTTCCATTAGTTGAACATATCATTAGGCCTATTTTGTGATTGGAATGCCAAAGAAATTAGTCACATAATAGTACTGATATTAAGGTAACTGCCAAGAGCCTTGTCATTTGCAAACTTCAAATATATAGGGCGAAGAGGCAGACTTCTAAGTAATTTCCTATCTTAGGAGGATAGCAAAGCTGTTCTGTAACAGGCCAGTTGTCACAGTCTCACCATTTCTGGTAATCAGTAGCCTCTACGGAACTTGAGCCAAAGCCAGCATGCTCCAAGGGGGAGTGCTACTTAGTCTTTAACTCAGACTAGGATCTCATCCTAGTGGTTGTTCAGAAAAGCCCTGGTTTAGAAATTAAAGGGTCCTGGTCCCTAAAAATTTTCTGTTGAACCTCTTTGGTTTTGCTGAGAATTTTTTTTGTGTCCTGGTAAGAAAAACACAAGGATGGAAGACTGTTCTGGTAGAACAACCAACCTTCTGTGCTTAAGGGTAGATCACTGTTTTAACGTATTAGGCGCAACAAACAGTGGGGGTTTTTTTGCCTTTTTACCAGATGAGTCCTGTCTCCTAGTGCAATATGACAGGCCAGCCATTCTCCCTTCAGCTGTGTTGGGAAATTCTCTCTGCTTAATCCGAGAGAATGTCTTGCTACATATCTTTCAGGCAAATAAAATACCCTTGCCTGCAGTTCTGGCTCAGATGTGTAGTTCTTACATCGCTGGATTCATTGTTACTGATATTATGAGTGAGCTTTCCGGGAAAGGAGCTGGTACTCATACCGTTTTTTCTCTTGGAATTAATTGTTTCTTCTAACAAAATTCTACATGGAACCTAGATACTGGGCATTGCTTTTATTGTTAAATATATATATTTGTGAGACAGACCATAAAATGGTATAAAAACAGTGCCTTTGAAAAGCTAGACTTACCAGCATTCACCTTACAGTGATATGTACTTCTAGGATGCTCTTTGTAGGAGTAAAATTAAGAGTATTTTTAAACAGTTGCAAGCTGGATGCAAAAATACCTTTTTTTGTTTTCCCTCCTGTATACTGTCTATACTTAGCTACTTAGTATGTCAGATAGATAATCTTATAAGGACCTTTGGCAAATGCTTATTTTTCATGGTGGCTGTTGTATATCATGAAAGGGTTATCTTAAATTGTAATGCTTAAAGTACTCTAAATCTACCACCTGTTATCAGTGGATTGGAGAGGGGAATCATTTTTTCTGAAAATGTTCTGTAGACAAAATTAAAGTTATAAAGAGGACATACTGTGAAGCTGCAGCATTCAAGGTTATATTACATTCTTACTACTTTAAACCGAATAACAAAATTACTTCACTAAAGCATCGCTAAAATTGTTAGAGGACAGGTTTGCACTTTATTAGACCAATTGATAGATGGAAGATGCATGCTTTTAGACTGTGTCCTTTCAGTGCTAATGAAAGGATGCTGAGCCCAAGAGCTTGTTCATTTTTTTTGAGCCGTATCAGTTCGTGTTAGGAAAAAGAGAGAGAAATTGCTTCATCTTGAAAAAACTTTCCCTTTCCTGTATTCCAGGTTATGACATTTAGTGCGTTTTCTCCTCTTATCCTGGTTGATGAAAACACTGTCCCTTCTACCCAAAGCATACAGATAAAAGCTATTCTCTTACATTAATCCTCCTGTTACTTCAGGAGGATGCACAATATCCTACTTGTGCATAAATGTACAAATATATTACTATTACAGAGGTAATTAATTGTTAAGACATCTACCAGGCTTGAAATCAAATTGGAAATTGTCTAAATGGCTGAATAAAGGGCTTTGTATTAAAAAGGCAGATCCCTGCGCTAATACGTGAGTGAACTATTAAGCAGAGTTTGTAATTTCTGTACTGGTATTGAGAAGCATTGCCCTCTCAATATGGCAGACTTCACTGGGGCTGAAGCGGTCCTCAGTTTGAGCAAAGGAATCGTAAGTTAGCCCTTAGTAAGTAATCCTGTATCAAATGGGTAATTCATTTGATAAATTTAGCCTCTGTTTGCATTTGCCCTGTTCACGAGCTGATTCATTTCCTTAATTCATCACCTGAACATATTCCACAAAATATTTTTCATGGGCTTTATTTTACTATGTGGGTAGGTGCCAAGCAGTTTCCTGGAAGTACACGATATCCTTTATCTGAGATTTCATCTGGGTAGTGATTTACCTCCTAAGTCATGAGGCTCTGGTTTTTCTGACTGTTTCAGGCAGGCTTGCAAAGGCCACCGGGGCTTGGAGCCCCCTGGAAACAAATGTTAGGGAGTAAGTTTTGGGGGAGTTTGAAATCCCTTTGGCCTCCTCCTCCTGATCAATGAGGGCCATCCTGAAGGTTTTGGTTGCAGCTGCTTTTCCTGTCTCTGTGCAGAGTTTTCAGGTTGTCATGTTCACAGCTGATAACTGTGTTTTCACAGGTTTAAACTAGAAGCAGTCAAGACTGTCATCTCCCTTTCTTCACTGCTTTCCCTCACAAATCTTTCAAGGCACTGTGGATGGGCTTAGTCCCTGCTGATGATGTGGAGCCTAAATTTGTGTCCAGATGCCTGCTGTGGGTACACAAACTTGTCTGGGCCTGAGCAGAAGCTATGACAGAGCCCAAGTGACTAGCCACAGCAGCAGCAGATTGGGACGTGGTGTCACAGTCTCTGGCATGAGCCCTGGCTGTGGGCAAGATCTCCTGCAACCCAGGCCTGTTTCCTGGAAGGGGTGAAATGAGTCTTGCTTCCCTGACTCCACAGCTCTGATGGAGCTGCAATCCCTGCTGTTGTACTGGGATGCTCAGGAAACTCTTCGGCTTGTGAAACTTGTGACTTTTCACTTGAAGATCCTGCTTGGTGAATGTGCAATGAGATGGTGCATGACCATGTATCCCTTTCCTTTCCAGGGTTATGTATCAAGCCGTTGAGAACATAACAGGGTACCACTCAGTATTTATGCATTCACAGCCATCTGGCCTGCTCTGGACTCTATCCCAGCATTTAATGCTCCTCCCAGACTGGAAATCTGGCGGGGGGGGTCGTGTTCAGGCAGAGCAGAGTGAGGATTTTTCAGTGGGCAGAAGGCAGCAGTGATTTTTTAGAAGCTGTGGCACACTGAGAAGAATTTCACATGGATGCGAAATGCTCTCTGCACTCCTTTGAGCTGTCTTTGTATTGGAGGATGTCATCCTCACATGGCTTCTGCAAGACTTCTAGCTGAAGGACTTAATTCAAAACAACTGGGGAGAAGCACAGTCCTGCTGTTGCCCATGATGGTTCCTTGTCCCTCAGTAGCAGAGGCTTCAAAGGAAGCGCTACCCATACGGGGTAGCTGGAGGAGACTGTGCACCAGAATAGGATGCTGGCTTTGCTCTAGTTCTCTCTCACAGCACCTAAGGATTTTGATATAGTACACTCCAGCGTAAATAGGATGCCGTAAAAAAATGTTCTCAATCCAAAACTTTAATATAGTCGTAATGCTTAGAATATCTGTCCATTTCAAAATGTGTCTGAAACAACATACTTCATAAAATCTTAAGCTAACTAAAAGCTAAAGGTGTTGGTAAAACTGTGAAACAATTTTTTTCTGTGTTTTTTTTTTTATCTTCATTTGCCATGGCAATGACTATGCCAGTCTTACCACTCATTGGGGTTGTCTGTCTTAGCCCGTTTGCTAGGGTCTCCATGCAGTGCAGGAGGATGAACAACAAGTAGCTCAGGAGTGGTGCTTGGTAGGCAGGGTATGTAACTGATGTCTCAGATACTGTTTTCAGCATCTTAAGAGATATGCAGACAAAGAGAGGGTTCCTAGCACCTTCTAACATGGCAGCGAGTTTCCAGTACCTAATAAAAAGTTAATAGGCTGTTTCCTGCTTCAGGTTTAAATCATAATAAAACTTCCTGGTATGATCCTTTCTGAATTATTTCCTGGGTGACTGCTAACAAGAGCATTGCTCTAGACTTGGGCTGTATGTTGCAAGTATTGGTTACCTCAAAATTTAGGCTTGGATCCTCTGGCTGTACATGGTTTCACAGAGGCTTGTGATATTGTCGCTGTACGATCTGGAAAATTGTCTTCTCATTCCTGATATCAGCAATGGCACTGCTTGGAGCAGCGTATGGACAGACAGTGGGACCATAACCTGTTGAAACGCTGTTGTCAGGAGCTTTTGCTTTGCTAAGTGGAGTGCCCTCTTCTTTGCTCTGGTAGCATCCTGTAGACATTTTCCTTGTCTCCTTTCATGAGACTCACAATGGAGCCTGCAGTCAATCCAGAAGTCAGGGGAAATGGCTGTTTCTATGTATTTGTCCACTCACTCCAAACCCCTGAGCTCTCCAGCTCCTGGGAGACACCTGGATAAGGGCTGCATTGTAAGAGCAAAGTGACGGGCTACAAGGATGCCCTTGAAGGGACAGGAGTCATGCAGATGCAAGGACCAGGCTGCTGCATGTGTCAGCAGTGTGGGAGAGCACAGGGAAGATGATGAGCGTAGTAATTAGAAAGGTGAATATGGAGCCATTATTTATCATCTCTTGTAACACAAGAAGTGTAAGGTATCCCAGGAAATCATGAATCAGGATGAAAACAAGCAAAAGGAAGTAGTTTTTCACCCAACACACAGCGCATAAGAATGCTTGCTATGAGGTGCTGCGGAGGTCTAAAATATGGTTAAAAAGAGGATTAGCTCAACCAACAGAGGACTGGTCCAACAGTGGCTATTAATCACCATGGTCTATATGTGACCTTAGGCTCAGAGAGGGACTGGTAGGGGGAGTATTGCTATTCTGTTCTCTGCTCGGTCCTTCACACACAGATGCCTGGCACCAGAAGGCGAACAAGCAGAAGGATTTTTTGTATAATACCTTATGTGAATACGTCTTTGATCAGGGATCTTTTCTTCCTGCTGTGTTGCATATTGTGGCATCCCATGTAAAACATTCAAAATGCATTTTATGTCATGCTCAAAAATATCCTATTCTCTCTGGTCACTGACTGGTCATTTCATATGCTCAAGTGCTTCAGATTGCAAAAGATGCAGTTAAATTTGTTTGTCTCATGTGATTGCCTCTGCCTTAGGTTACTGATGAGATTTTGTTAGAAGCTTTTATTTAGAAATGTGTCACCACATGCAAAACATACCATTTTGTGCAAGTCCTACATTAGCATACATGTGGGTGACAAATCCTCTTTAGCACTTGTGTAAACAAAAGTCAGTTGTTTTTAGTATTTTAGGGTAGGGAGGAAATAAGGAAGTTTTTAAAAACTGATGTATATTTTCCCAAGGAGTGCCTCATTCATTTTGTGTAAGATAGAAGCATCTGGGAAATAGAAATCCAAATCTGATCCTGGCTTTGAGCACCATTTCCTGAACCGGAACAATGTTGTCTGGTTCGCTCACAGTGGGAATGGCGGCTACCATGTAGCCTTTATATGCAGCTGAGGCTCATATGGGTATATGTATTTTACAGCAGATCAAGTGATACAGTATATAAAAGAAGCCATCTATGTGGTGACAAAAAAATCCCAGTGCCTGACTTCTTAGGAGATTGGTACTAAGGATTTCTATTTGATATGGCTTCAAAAGCTACAAACACATTTTACATTCAGTGAAACTCTGGTGTTGTGGGACTGGTGTAACTAAGCAACACAGGAAGATAAACTGCACCGGTGCTGCAGTAAGGCCAGGACATACAGAGTGTATCAGTGGACGTTTCTTTATATTTAGAATAGAAAATTTCATTAAATTTACTTAGTGTCAGGTGGAGGTGTATACAGTGCCTGTTGTTCTGTATGCAGAATTGCATGATTAAAGGATACAAATGTTCAGAACCAGCAGTCATTCTATTTCTTCTTCAAAAGCGGAAGGATGTGCTTTTTTGTTAAGGATCTTATTGGTTTACCTTTCTCTTTTTTTCTTCTTCCTCTTATGAGTATCACGGATGAGGGAAAGCTTTGTGGAAAATACAGGTTTTTTACAAGTAGCTGTGAAAAGAGTCAGGTCTGGGTTCAGTTGATCTCATCTGGCAGAGATTTCCATTTCTGCTTTTCCTCAGTGAAAATGTTCCCTTTTTCTGTGCTATTGGTCAGTCAGTTATATTTTCCCAGTGGGGAAGTGAGTTGGAGGGATCAGAACAAACCAAAGAGTTCTTGAGCTCCTAGGTTATTGCAAGCCTCATATGTACGTTCAGGCTTCATCAAACCTGTCGCGTTAAAGGGAGGGGTAAGGGGAGTCTGATATTCAACATGCCTGCCAGAGCCCTTCCAAGGACTTTCACTGAAACAGTTTCGCAAAGTTGAAGCAATAGGTAATTTATTCAAGCGACAGTTATTACAGATTCGGAATTGCCGTTGATAAATGCACTGTCTACAAAAGTTGAGCTCAAAGTAATAGTTTAGCGCTTTAGTTAGCAATGTGTTCCCGGGGATATGTCTGACAAAGTCAGAGGCGCGACTCTTACCAAAAAGGCATCCCTTCTTGGGGGGGGAAGAGAGGTTCAGGCCCGTCGACCCATCCTGTCACCAAAAATCCTGGAATAAAACCTCGTAACACCAATGTAGTGTTAAAAGGCAGGCATTCTTTATTGCAGCGCTGGATGCACGGGGGATAATTCCACCGAATGTGCATACCTCATACCTTTTCCGTATAGTTTATATAGATCAAAATATACATATTTATTAGGTTACATAACTTATCCCTTTCATAATAAAATTAGTTCATTTTCATACACTCCTCCCACCTGCACTTGCACAGTCCCTCCTAGTGGTGGTCGTCGGGGGTCCCAAGATGAAGGCTCATCCTCTTCATCACAGTGTCCACTGGTTGACCCCAGCTTCTGCACATGCACAGTCCTCTTCTGGCTCTTGTCCCGTAGTTAGGTCGCTGTAACTATGTCGCTGTAGCTAGGTCGCCTTGACTGGCTCTAGGCGACCGCTAACATTTCAGGTGGGAAACATGGGACTTT
>Ga0065711_1006793_pt1 | contig 24913 bp, 33 predicted proteins | sample Hoacrofraction12_FD_59098 | JGI IMG/M metagenome (GOLD analysis project Ga0065711, IMG submission 59098) | Hoatzin crop microbial communities from Cojedes, Venezuela - Epithelial fraction 12 v2 (version 2) | ecosystem: Host-associated > Birds > Digestive system > Esophagus > Crop | place...
GTTAGGGAACGCAGCGCCTGGGGCTTGCGTGCACTCAGGTGCCGACTCCTGCGCAGTGTCTCGGGGCAGCTCCTTGGAGGTGCTGTGCACAACTGGCTCGGGGATTTGGGACCCTGAAGAAACGCCAGACCTTCTCTATCAGGGCCACTGAAGCACTTGGCAGCACAGTGCCTGGGGTCTGGAGCCCAGTGGGACAGGGATTCAAGCTCGTGGAGCTTCTTCTATGAACGTGTGCAGGCAGAGAGACTGCTGATTTCTTTCCTGTGTCTGCAGAATCCTGCTGCGTTTCTTTGCGTTTTCTTGTCCCATCTCTCTGCCCTGCAAATGAAAGTCACCTCTGCACAGCGATGCTTTTCGCAGAGTGGCTGTGCTGGGCAAACTGGATTTGCGTTACGCACTGTGGCCCTGGATGAAGAGTGCGTTCAGGGTGAGGTGTTTAACAGTGCTGTAGGACTTGATCTAGCCACAGCCCCGCCTTTTGTGCTGGTAAGGTTTTTTTTCTGGAGAAGAGTCAGTTTTCTTGTTCCTCTGTGACCGTGTAGGGAAGCTGATCTGGTCTTTCTTTCTCTCTAGCACCATCAAGGTAGATGACTTCACAGCTCAACTCTTCAGAATCCACATGCAAGTTCTGGAGGAAGGCTTGGCTCAGGTACCTTGGCAGGAGACCCGCCTTTGCGTTGCGGTGGGATTGCCTGGTCTCTGTCTGCGAGCTTGCTGCTGTGCGCTTTGGACTGCCCCGTCGTCAGGCTGGTTGCTGCCTGCGCTACGGTGTCGTGGTTGCAGCCTGTGAGCTCAGGACCTTGCCCTGATAGACAGTCGTGCCCTTTGGTCAGCACTGCTGGAAGCAGTCAGGCCTTGACTGGAGGATTTAATATTGCTTATCTTTGTCCTCTGGGAGCCTCGGGAGAGTGCAAGGACGTGTGCTGTGTCGGGACCTGCGCCGGACAGGCTGTCACTGCAGCAGCTCCTTTACTCTCACGAGCGTTGTTAACTGCTCTGGAGTACTGAGAGTGGCTGTGAGCTCTGCGCGAGGGCCAGAGCACCCACGGGCACGTCTTGCAGTCAAAATGAAGGTGACTGGATCTGCCCCAGGAGGATACTGAAGCGAGGTCATCGGAGGGATTTGCAGTAAAGGCAACAGGAGAACCCACTTCACCTCCCCTCTGTTTCAGTCTGTGTTTTTAGGCATAAACCGCTCTGATTACATGTTTGACTGTGGGGTGGACGGGACACCGGCTCTGAAGCAGATAGAAATAAACACCATTGCTGCCAGCTTTGGAGGCCTCACCTCGCGCACTGCGGCTGTCCACGGGTAAGGGAGCGTCTCTGGCCTGTGCTGCCAGGCGCTGCAGCAGCTGCGCCGCGTGCCCTGCTGCGCTCCGTGTCTTTGCCTGCTCTCCAGACTCCTGCTCGCTAGGCCCGGTCGGGGGCTGTCAGGGCACTGACTGCTTTGTTTTGTGTTTCCCAGGCGGGTGTTGAAAGTGCTGGGGAAGTCTGAGGAGGCTTCGCGCCTGCTGCCCAACAACCCATCAAAGGGGCTTGCCTTGGGGATCGCGAAAGCCTGGGAGCTCTACGGTTCACAAAGGTGAGGAGAGAGAGGAGATGCTGGAGGCTGGGTTATCTTGTCTCCCCTGGGGCTGCACGTGTCTGGTTTTGAAATTGTGCTTTCTGAGAGATGCGTGTGTGCTGGACAAGCTGTTCTCGAAAAGCCTGTGGCACCCCGGGAAGAGCAACGCCGTTGTCTTCACACACCGGGCTGCTGTGTCGCGAAGGCAGAGAGGGACCCTGGAGGAGTTGTGTGGTTCAGTAACCCTGCACAGAGCTTGCTTTTCCTCCTGCCCTTGGGCTTGTGCCCCGCACTGGTTTGGTAATTGTGCAGGATCAGTACTGCTCTCCGTCTGCATGCTGGCTCCTGGAAGCACTGGAGAAAATGAGCAGGAGCAGTGCAGGGAGCCTGAGTCACAGGGATCAAAAGTTGGTGATCCTGGGTGCACGGGGCCTGTCTCTGGGTTTAATGATGTCCTCGGTTTCTCTTCCAGTGCTGTGGTGATGTTCCTGGTGGAGGAAGTCCAGAGGAACATTTTTGATCAGCGATGTGTAGAGAACGAGCTGTGGAACAGGTAAAGGTTGAATTTTCGTGGGACGAGAAAGGAAGGCGATGGTACAGTTTTGGGGAAGGGAAGCGGAGCGATCTGCTGCCAGGTCATGGTGTTTCGCTCGAGGCAGCCAGTGGCACGTCTCCAGGCCCTGCAGCAGGCACGGCGTGGCAGCAGGAGCGTAGGAGCGGGCCAGGGGGAGATGGAGGTTGCAGAATCTGTTTGCTTTTTACTTTGTCACCTACTTGAGGGTAAATTCAAAACAGTTTATGGCTTCTGGAACTGTGAGAGGGCATGTCTAGGTATGTAACAGGGCAGCCTTTATCCTGGGCTTACCTCTGTGGTCTGTTACGCAGCTCTTCCGCGTTCCTTCGGTGGCCTGCTGTCAGCACCCACCTTCGTCTTCTCACCAGCCTCCCAAAGCCTCTCACCTGCTCTTTGCTGGAAATACCAGCAGCCGTCAGAGCCTCTGGTCTCCAGGGCAGATTCCTTGCTGATTTTGTACCTGTGTAGTCCTCAGAGCTGCACCAGTGGTGACTTTGCTGTGGTCCGAGCCTCTTAGATGAGACTATAAGGAGCAGAGCGGGGTTAATATGGGACCTGCTTGCTTTCTGACTTGGGATTGGGCATGGGGTATTTCATAAAAGCTTAATTAACGAAGCTTCAAACCCATTGTGAAAGATCTGGGCAAAGTAAGCGACGTGGCAGTGGAGAAGGAGGTGTTTTGGTAAGGTCTAGCCCTGAGCCTGTGCTGGCACAGCGGGAGGTTTGTCGCGCTGTGTCGGGATCAGCGCGTCCGCACTGCCGCGGTGTGGAGGACAGGCTGCAAAGCGTGGAGGAGGTAAGACGTGCAGGAAGCCACTCATCAGTCTGCAGCTCTTGGCTTTGAAGCCAGCAGTGAGTGAATCCGTCATGTAGGGATAAAAAAGCAAAATACTGACTTCTCTTAGAAGCACGTTAGGAGGCGAAAGGTGGGTGTGGAGAAATCCAGGGTGTTTGGGCACGTGTTCTGCTTCCTACAGTATTTGGGCTGGAAACGTAGAATGGGTGCTAAAAACGGGGGCTGTTTTGGCCTGTAGGATTCCTCTGGCTGCAGAGTACAAAACCCGAGGTTATTTGTGAAGGAGCCTACAGCTCCTCCGTGCTGGAGCTACCGGTTCCACCTGTGTGATTCCTAACTCGAGCAACTGTGCCCAGCCTGGTGACTCTCCCACTCCTCTCTTACCAGGAACATTCGGGTCATCAGGAAGCGATTCAGAGATGTGTTTGAAAAGGGGTCTCTGGACGATGCCAAGAGGCTGTATATGTGAGTATGAGCCAAGGTGCGCGTTCCTGGCTGTGTGTTGGGTGCACAGCGCTGTAAACGGGAATTTTCAACCAAAGCTGGTGGTATGTTTTGAGTGTAAATAGTGACTTTCTGAGAAAGCAGTTCTCTTCTGTGCTCCAGGCTGCTGCTTCCCCTTAGAGCTGAAATGATTTTATTTTCACAGTGGTGAGATTTTGCATATGTGCATCAGTCCCTTGCAGCTGGAAACATAATTTCCCTCCTTCAGGCCGCAGCCTTCAGAGCTCTGCGGGATTGTTACTTCCTCCACGTACATCTGCTACGAGAAGTCCTGGCGACTTCAGAGGCTTCCACAAAGACATTCCCTGTTGACTGTTCACGTGGTGCTCTGCCAGCGGGGCTGGGCCGGGCTGGTAGTGCTAGAGGGGGAAGCAGTCCATGTCCTCGTGCTGTCTGTTGGTTCCGGATGCACTCAGCATCTCGCCCGCTCCCTGTAGGGGTCGCAGACTCCTGGTGCTGGCAGCTGGTCCCAAGTGTGACATTTGTCCTATTTCCAGGGTAGTGTGCGTGGAGCTGTACAAGCCTAAAGGAAGATACGGTTCCGTGCCAATGTTTTCTCTATAGTTAGGCTGATTTTTAATTTTTTTTCCATGGTTTGACCTTTGGTGCCTCTGCTGTGCTTAATTAACGAATACATTTGTCATCGCCAGACAGTAAAGGGGAAAGTGTATCCGCTGTACTTCCTCTGGAGCATCCCCTCCTTGTACTGGTGAATGCCTTTACGATTACACTGCCAGCAGTTTCTGTGCTGCTCTCCTCGACCACGGCACAATTTGTGTGCCCAAAGCTCGGGTGTGTGGTGCTATGGGTACGCTGACGGCCCTGCCCTGGCAGGATGTTTTGGTGCCTGGGCAGGTTGCTGAGTTGATGTCCTGCCTGGAGTTGCCACCAGAGAAGGACCCTGTTCCCTCCTGGCTTCAGGAGTCTCCCAGGCCTGGCTCCCGGTGGCAAAAACTATTAAAAAAATGGATTCTTACCTCCCTGCTGGGCTGGGTGCCTGAAGTATTGAGACTTTGGTTAGTCAGGGCTGAGGCCAGGTGTTGGCTGCCTGTGTCTCGGGACAGGGCAAGCCAGCTGGGGCTCGGCGGAGCTGAAAGCCAGGGCTTTCAGCTTTCTCTGGCAGGGCCAGCCAGGAGCAGAACAGCCCAGGAGGCCAAGGAGAAGGGGCAGTTGCTGTGAAGCATTGCCTGCCTGACTCCATTGCAGCCCCCTTGGTGCTGGGGGGGTCGGGCAGGGGCTGGCCTGGGGCTGTGAACGCTTCTGGTGTCTTTTCCAGGGACGGGCAGGAGGTAGCAGTGGTGTACTACAGAGAGGGCTACGTGCCAAAGAACTACGACCAGCAGGTCAGTGCCGAGTGCTTTGCTTCGGGAAGCCACCCACCCTGTGGCCTTGCCCAGCGGGTTTGAAACGCCCTGTGATCCCAGGGGCATCTGTCCTGCCCTGGGTGGGGTTAGTCCTGTCCAGCGTGGCTGATGGCCTTGGGAAGCTGTGACACCGCAGCGCGTGCGGGTGTCCGTGGGCTCACACAGTAAGAAGATGAGCGGCTCGCTTCTCCAGCAACCGCTCACGTGGTGACCTCTTACTGCAGCACTGAATTGCTTCTGCAAGTGGGGGTTAACACAGGAATGAGCACCTGCTGAAAGGGTTCAGGCTTGTTCTACAGATCGCTTTCTGTCCTCTACTAGGACTGTTAGGCTGCAGGTAATAATAGCACGATCGGATCTTGCTGTTGTCTGGAGGTGGCAGCACTGGGCAAGCTGGGGAGGAGGCGCAGGCAAAGGCTGCGCACTGAGCCGGCTGTGCTGTTTGCAGAGGTGGTGGGAAATCCATGTGTGCATGTCTGCTTGTCTCCGGAGTGCTGTTCCCACCCCATCCCTGCTGGGGAGGGAGGGAGGGAGGGAGGAGGCAAATCATGTGTCAGTAACTGAACAGAATGTGTGTGTGTCGTTTCCCTGCTGACGGGATGGTTGCTCTCTTTCTGTCTCAGAACTGGGAGGCGCGGTTGTTGCTGGAGAGATCAAGGGCAGTGAAGTGCCCTGACATCGCCACCCAACTGGCAGGCACCAAGAAGGTCCAGCAGGAGCTGAGCCGGCCCGGGATGCTGGAGAGATTGCTGCCCGGCCGCGCCGAGGCTGTCGCTCGAATAAGAGCAACGTTTGCCGGACTCTATTCCCTGGACATGGTGAGCGTGAGCGGGGCTGGAGCAGGAGTGAGCGTGCAGATGTGTGCTTGGCCTGCGTGATGTTTCGCTTTGGTTAACAAGATGAGAGAGCTTTGTTGTGGTCCCTGGGGGAGCCGGTTGATCCTGCTCCTCCCTGATGCTTTGCTGCTGCCATCCTTTCCTGCCAGGGCGAAGAGGGCGACAAGATAGCGGCTACGGCCATCGCTGACCCCGACCGGTTTGTGCTGAAGCCGCAGCGAGAAGGTGGAGGTATGAGCTGGAGCAGGTCCATGCGGGTTTCTGTTGTGGTTCATGCTATATCTGGGAGAGGGAGCAGCTCTGTGATGGCTCCTGGTCCTGTGCTGAGGGATGGAAGGTGGAGTGGGGTGGCTTGTAGCTCCTTGCAGCCATGGGACTAGTCACGGCCATAGGGTAGAGCTGCTCCTGGAGGAGTTCCCTAGGCCCCAGAGCTGGGGCGTGGGGAGCCCAGGCAGCGTGTGAGGAGGCAAAGGCTGGGTCTGTGCGGGCTGCCGGGGCTGCACAGCTGGGGCCAACGGCTACTGCTGTGCTGTGAAGTGTTTGACTTGCTGGATTTGTTGTCAGGGAACAACCTCTACGGTGAAGAGCTCAGACAGGTTCTGGAGAAGATCAGAGACAGCCCTGAGAGAACCTCCTACATCTTGATGGATAAGATCAAACCACAGCCAGCAATTAATTACTTGCTGAGGGCTCACAGTCCCCTACAAGTGTCTGAGTGCATCTCAGAGCTCGGTATTTTTGGTGTCTACGTCAGGTGAGAAACGTGTCTGCGTTACTGGGTGGTTACCGGCACACGGGGTGGGAGCGTTTCCCCCTCTGCGCTTCTGAGACGGCAGCAGGGCAGACGTCTCTGGGGAGGGGGAGGTACAGGGACAACGTGACCGTTCGGTCTCTGCCCCTGCCAGCAGCTCTCTCAGCGCTCTGCTCAGACACTGAACTGCTGCTGTGTACCTGCTGCCAAACGAGATGTCGAAAAACCACAGAGCTGCTGCTGGCGGTTCCTGGAGCCAACGGCCACGTGGAACCGGCGTGTCTCATCCCTGACTTCTGGGAGCTCTTCTCAGCATCTGCATGCAGCCACGTGCTTTTCTGAAGCCCTGGCGATCTCAGAAATACCTGAAGGCTTAATGTGGTCGTGTTCAATCCTAAACAGCTGCTGATTTTGTGTAAAACCCTTATAGGCCCATAGAAATGTTTCCCTAGCTTAGAAATTAGAGCCCTTCTTGCACAGTTTTAGAAACAAAAGTATGCTGGCAGCGTTCAAACCTGACGCTGCCTGTGTGCAGAGCAGTCAAACTGAAACGGCCCAGCTGAGCAAGGGCGCTGGCGGGCACAGAACGGGCGCAGCTCTGCTGTCTGCAGCCACCTCCACGGTCACCCTGGGGCTGCTACGCGCCGGCTGCCTGCCCTGCGCTGGGGCCGGGAAGGTGGAGCAGAGCGTCCCAGCTGGTGGATGTGCCGTGAGCTTTCTGCTTGGCAAGCGCTCAGGTGCCCTTTTCTTCGCAGGCAGGGCCAGGAGATGGTGATGAACACGGCTGCCGGCCACCTCCTGCGGACGAAGGCCATCGAGCACGCGGACGGCGGGGTCGCGGCTGGCGTGGCCGTGCTCGACACCCCTTACCTGGTGTGAGCGGCGACGCCCCATCCCGCCCGCCTCCCTCTGCTGCCGGAGAGCTCGTCTGCCGGGGGGGTGTTCTCCTTGGGGACTGTGAGGAGGGACGGCGTGGACACAACTGCTCAAAGGTCCTGCGTGCCGGCCCCAGCTTCTCTGCAGTTCCTCCTGTGAGAAGAAGGGATCCCCCTGCACGTCCCAGCTGTGACCTCCCGGGACTGCGTGGGTCGGGGTGTTCCCTTGGGGTCTAGCCTGGGGGCAGGGGTATGCATGGCAAAGCTGAAGGGGGAATGAGCTGTTCCCAGTTCCGTGCATCTTGATGCCGCATTGTTTCTGGAGACACACACAAACCCAAAGCCTGGGCAAGGGGAGGAGAAAGGGGGATGTACAAGTACCAGCCTTCAGCTGCGGTGTTTGGGACCCAGTGCTGGTGCTTTCCTGCTTAAATGGCTCCCCATGGCCCCTCCAGCCCTTGCCTCGGTGCTGCTGCTGCCCTGGTTTCTACTTTCCCTGTGCCCTGGGGTAATTCACCCTTTTGCTTGGCCCAGCTCCTGTCTCGGGGGACTGCGCTGCACAAGGCAGGGCCTGCCCTCCCCTGGGAAAGGCTGCATCCGCTCCCACCGCCTCCTGCAGCTGTGCCCAGCGCGTCCCGTGGGTTGGCACAAGAATCCCTTGCCGATGGTGGCAGCTCCCCGCGTGCTGCTGGAGCCTGGTGTCACAGCCGGTGTGCTGACAAACCCAGATCCCAAGCGCTTCTGTTGGTGCATCTGGCCGCAAGTTGTGCACTGACCATCTCCCGCTGCTCGTACAGCCCCAGAGCAGTGTCGGGGAGTCCCAGCCTCGGTACTGGTCCTGCTGGGATGCGGGGTGGGCTGAGACTGGGAGCTGTGGGGCAAGGAAGCAAAGAAATGGCAGGGGAGGCTGAGCAGGTGCAGCCCCAGCTGCCAGGGGCTTCCCTGTGGGCCCAGCACGGGCCGATGACGAGATGGGTCTCCTGTGAGGTTTTGCGAGTCGCTGGGGACAGCGCAGTGGTGGAGGGACAGAGAGGAGTGCAGCCTCTCCACCCCATGATGGGCTTTTGTGCCTTCCTCCAGTCCCTCTTCCTCCTCAGCTGAGCAGTTCAAGGCAAAAGGCCGAAGATGCACCTTTGTGGCAGGGCCCTGGGAAAGCACCCCGGCAGCCTCGGCTCCACTGGTTTTTCTTTTAGTGACACCAGAGAGCGGCAGCGTAAAAACCCATCGTTCTGAAGAGCGACCGTGGCNACGNGGCCGGGCGCGTCGCTGCTGTGGCTGGGCGGCGGCGCTGGGTGCTTCAGTCCTCAGTCTTTCACCTCAGAAATGGTTCAGTCGTGTGACTGACTGCGCTTGCGGGGTGGTGGCTGTGTTGGGGGGGTGATTACCCCCAGCCAGAGATTAAAGTGTGTGCTCAGTCCGAACGCTGTTCTGGTGCCGGTTTTGTCTGAGACGGGATGCGAAGGGGCGGCGTTTGCCTGCTCCCTGCCCAGGCCCGGCTTCTGGCCCTTCCGTGCACCTGCACAGCGGGGACGGCTGAAGCCAGCCCAGGGGTTTCCGCTCTGGTTGCTGTTACCGTGTTGGGAAAGCTGTCCCGGCCCTCGGCTCCACGGCGCTGGCCCAGCAGGGGCTGGAGAGCTGCTGGTGTGAGGGTGCCAGGTCAGACGGCCTCGGGGAGGAAGCACCCTCAGCACAGAGCTGCGGCTGCGCTTTGCTGGGCTGCGCTGGTGGCAGCTGCTGGCGAGGCCTGAGCCAAGGGTGACAGGGTGACACTGGGGATGCAGGCTGGAGGCAGAAGCTGGTGGCATCCATCCCTGTCCCTGGGCAAGGACCAGGCCTGGCAGTGAGGCAGCCACCAACAGCCACAGCACTCTTGGCTCCTGGCAGCGGGTGCTTGACTCTCCCTGGAGTTGGTCCTGTGGGTGGGGGTTTGAGGACTCTTTCCATGAGCCCGAGTAGACCAATGGCAGCTGGAGACCCGGCCGAAACTGAGGCAGAGGCTGTGGACATGGAATGGGGACTTCTGCCCTTGCCCCAGTGCAGGGCACCAGCACAGACTGAGGCAGAGCCTGGAACTCCCTGTCCATGAAAAAGCACCACAGGGGGGGTGATGACCTCCTCCCATCCAAGCCCCTCAATCAGCGCCCAGCAGACAAGTACCTACAACCCATGCACGCACTTGAAGCCTGCTTCCATTTTGTTTCCTTAAATTTTATTCCATTTTGCATAAAATTCTAGCTGTTTCCAGCCAAAATTACATAGCTGATGAAGAGTAACAGAGGAGGAGAGGTGACATTGGAACTCATCACAGAGGTGGCACGATCCAGTGGTACAGAGCTGGGAGGCACACGGACACTGGCATGCAGCGAGGTTACAGATCGCAGATGAGTGCCATGGCAGTGCAAGCAGCAGCTGAGAAGTGAGACTTGGACTTGGCCAACAGCCCACCCGAGCCCCCACAGCACTTGTCCTGAGCAACCACCAGCCTCAAAGACTACTGCCTCATCCACAAGTTGGCCCGATTTGTAGGTAAAGCCTGGACCCCGGTGCTCACCAAAGCAGATGTCACACGAAGTTTTACGCCCCTTTCTCCTTTGGTTTAAGTGCAGAACCAAAGGGCTCACAGGCAGTGTTCAGACAGACACTATGAAGGAGGTATCTGACCCAGCTCAGCCCAGGGCTGGAGTTCAGTGTCATTCATTCAACAAAGAATGGCTTTGGCAGTACCCTTGTGAGGTTCAGGCTCTGGGGCTAGAGGTTTGGGGTTTGTTTTTTCCTCTCACCATCATAAAGCAATGTCAGGCTTAAGGAAAAAAAACCCTAACATCTTCCACTGTGTTTTTTTCCTGATGAGAAAACATCATCTAGGACTAATGCAGCCCTGCCTGCCTCGGCTTCTCTGCTGCAGCAGTGGTGGTGTGCTGGAACCCAGCGCCTGGGTTGCTGCTGGGGCCTCTGCCTGGCTTTGTTTCCCTGCAGCACCCACGGCTACCCCAGGGCGCAGGAGGGACCTCTCCAGCGGCACAGCCTCGGCCAGCATTAACCAGCACAGGTGGCAGCACAGCAGAACAAGACCTTTCCTCCTAGATCACGCGTGGCTCTGTCTTGCCCATGGCCAGCAAAGGACCCTGGACTGGGAGAAACGCAGCGAGTGGCACCAAGCAGTCCGGACGCAGCACGCTGTGGTACCAAATTGCTCTAAAAAAATCTGTCCGAAGCACAGCGCTCCCGTGAGCCCTGCCCCGCTCCCTTTCAGGCCAGGGGACCTCTGCTAGCAACAGGCTCAGACAGTGGATGCAAGACGACAGCGCAGCTGCGCAGTTCTGATGCGAGAGTGTTTTCCCTTCGCCCGCAGCCTGCGACACTCCAAGTGGAAAAGGAAGCGCAGCTGGCGCCTGGGCAGTGGCACATGAACCTCCCTTGCCTGCCTGCGTTGAGTAACTCCAGCACCACTTCCCCCTCCAGCCCCCCAAAGTTCCTTCCCACTGTGCACAAGGTGCCACATAAATTACACAGAAGTTAATTAACACCCCCCATCCCCAAAATAAAATTAAAAATCAAGAACGAGGTGCTGAAAAGGGAGGACGAGCCCCTCTGTGCACAAGGCTGAACCTCAGCTGCACGATACCCATCTGGAACACGAGGCACGTGCTCCCCCGAGGCACGGCACGCTAGCGAGACACAGCCCTTCCAGAGCCAGCCTTGCCCTCGCTCCAACATTCAATTCAACGGGGGAAGGTTTCCTTCCCGGGGCAGACAGCCGTCAGTCAAGGGACCTGCTCATCAGGTAACTGCTGCTGCTACAGTTCTGCTCGGCAGGGACAGCTCCTGCTGCTACTGTCTAGTGTCACATCTGCTGTTGAAAAGATGTTTTATGACGCCCGGGTTTGCCAAGGTGGAGATGTCCCCCAGATCTTGGTCATTTTTGGCAATCTTCCTTAATATCCGTCTGGTAATCTTTCCTGTAACGACAGCCATGAAAGGAAAGCAGGAGTCAGGATCTCTTCAGCGTCCTCAGCAGGACTGGGGAGTGCCCAGACCTGTGGCACCCTGCTTGCCCTGATGCTGCTCCCCCCTGAATTTGAGTGACCCTGGACAAGCAATTTAGGGCCCATTTCTTTCCACTGGCAGCAACTACCCCGTCCTCCCCAGCACTGTCACTGGGCCCCCCCTTACCTGAGCGGGTTTTGGGCAGGCTTGGGGCATACTGGATGTAATCAGGTGTCGCTATCGGTCCAATTTTTTCTCTGACTGTAAAAAAAAGAAAAGATTTTCACTGTAGGTACTAGGAGATACCCCACACATCCTCTTCAGGCAGGAGGACCAAGTTTAGACAGGCGGAGCCCAGCTCCTGGGGAACGTGGCAGGGCAGTGCTCTGCTGCTGCACCCACCCGAGCCTCGGGGCTGTGGGAGGGGGCAGCAAGGCCTGCCATGCCAAGGGGGCTGGGAGCACGTCTTCCCAACGGCAAGAGCGCTCATCGTCTCATTCTCTCAACCTTCAAGAGACCTCTAACAGCTACACCAACCACTATTCCTGTTTTGGTAGAGCAAGGACTGGTTCACTGTTGGGTTCCTACAGAGAAGAAACTGCCATGGGTCTGTATCATGTATTAAATGCTGCAGTCTGTCACAGCAATGAAACAGCTCCCTTGAGACCGAGCACAAACGCCCAGAGCAACCGAAGGCTCCTTGCAGCAGTTCAAAATCTGGCAGGGAGAGCCATGCCCACACAGGAGGGCACTGCCACAAACCAAAGCTTGCCGGGTTCTCCAGTCCTTCTCGCAGCTGCCAACTCCCAGAGGTAGAGGTGGCATCACATGAGCAGCCAAAGGCCAAGAGAACTAATTTTAGTCTTCGCCAGCCACGCCTTCTGATCAGAGGGGGCACCTTGTCCCAGTTGTCCACGCTGCATTCCCCAAACTCCACCCTCGTTCAAGCACCCAGGCCCTTAACCCCTCCGTCACCTGCCCAGCACTGTCCTCCCTCTCTGCCACGTAACCTCCCAAATATTTGGCTGTTGCTACCTTGTTTTTTCAGCTCATCCGTCAGGTTCTTGGTGCACTCGTGGCCATCTTTCACGGTCACAAAGCAGTAGAGGCACTCGCCTTTCACAGGGTGCGGGTGGCTGACCACCGCGGCCTCCGAGATGGCAGCGTGCTCAAGCAAGGCTGACTCCACCTCTGCGGTGCTCAGCAGGTGGCCTGGAAGCAAGGAGAAGCCGTGCTTTACAGACCAGCCCGGGGCTGGGCGCCCGCAGCCTCCCAGCAGTTGGGAGGAAGAGGTCTGCAGGCGTGAAAGGCCCTAAACCACAGGTTTGAGAGCATCGATTTCATTTGCTTGAGAACAGACAGCAGCTGGAGAGAGAAGCCTGTTTCAGCAGCGCGGGGGCTGGGCCCAGCATCGCTCACCTGCAGAGTGAGGCCACCTCCCCTGGCTGCTCTCCCTCCCACCTTTAGGCTTCTTTCTTTAACAGAGCATGAACTGTTCACAGCCATGGGATTTAATGAAGCACAGGCTGAGCAGGAGCTGGACTTGGCAAGAGGAGACCTGCCCACAGGGTCAGCTGGAAGGGGCAGAGGAGGAAGAGGCTGGACCCGCAGAGCCCAGGAGCTGGCCTGGCCACGCACTGCTCCAGCTCATGGCCGTGGGGAGATGAAACGATGCTCCACGTCTCGGGGCAGGCGCACACCACGCTCCTGTACCCGCGCTCTGACACGCCACCTCGGGACTGCTGTCACAGATAACCACGGGAAGGTGGTCAGCTCCCAGAACGGTCAGCTGGTGGAGGATCAAGCACTGCTGGGCAACGAAAGGATCTAGTCTGACCCAGAGGCAAGCAGAGCAGCATCTCACAGCCAGCACTAGGTACCTGTAGGCTACAGCCTCCAGGAAAGGAGGCAGGGAGCTATTCAATGTAGTAAGAAAGAAGCCGAGAAGGAGCCGAGTCTCAAAGACTCAGTAGAGCAAGGTGGGAGAATCTTCACCTCTGTAGACACCGCTCTGAACAGCCCCATCCAGCTTCGAGGGCAGCCCCACATGGAACAGCAGCTTGGATTAGGGACCACATGGTCCCACCCAACTGCTGCGATTCCCTGTGGCCCTAAACCCCTCAGCACAGAGGCACCTTGGCTGGTTAAGGACCTCCTCCAAGAGGTTGCAGAAGCCTCCTTCCCTCCAGTACCTCATCTCCAGAGGAATCGACGCAGGAAGTCACCAAGTGACAGACTGGTCTGTCTTGGAAATAATCCTGACCCAGCAATTAGATCCACTCTGAGCAGAGGCTGCTGGGCAGAGTCACGGGTGCAGAACCATCCCCCATAAAGCAAGGTGCCTCTCTCAGCCAGTGCCCGAAAGCACACCCCTCCCCACCGAAGGCAAAACTCCTTCTTACCAGAAACATTCAACATGTCATCAATGCGCCCTGTGATCCAGTAATAACCATCTTTATCTCTCCGGCAACCTAAAAATAGCCAGAAATGACAGCGTGAGGAAGCAGCACCAGCCCTCGGAGCAACTGATAAAGGATTCTGAGGCCAGGATACGGCCAGATTTACATTGCTGTCCCCAAGGCCTCTGCAGCCACACACTGCCTGGACAACCTTACCGTCGCCTGTCACGTAGTACCCAGGGAACTTCTTGAAGTATGTGGTTTCAAATTGCTGGTGGTTTCCATACAGCGTGCGCATTATTCCTGGCCAGGGCTGCTTAAATACCTGATGGTGAAAAACGCAGACTTGAGTCAGTGAGGGCAAAACCAGCAGCCCGGGCTCTGCCCCACGGCGACAGACGCGCGCAGTCTTTGCATGCGGTGACAGAGACGTCGGCGAGACAGCCACGAGTGATGACACTCGGACACTTGCTGCCCAGTGCTGATCGACTGAGAAAGTCTCGCCAGGCTTGGCATGGGAGAAGGGGCCTGGCTGAAAAGCTGTTCTCGTCCTCCTGCCTTGCCCACATGTGCAAGCGCATTCGCCCATCAGCTGAAGAGTTCGTTTACAGCATAAAGCTCCCTGTGAGTTATGGCAGTGACAGGAGTTCCTACCACCCAAGGGGGTCCCCTGTGTGGACCTAGAACAGGTGGAGATGTGTGTTTGCTACCAGGAAGGTCCCGGAGCTCACGGTGAACAGACAAGCAGAAGGTGGGGAAGATCAGCCCTTCCTTACCAGGTAGCCTTCTGCTTCTCCTTCCAGCTCTTCCCCCGACTCGTTCAAGATGGCAGGGACCACACCGAAGAAGGGGAACGTCTGCCATGGGGACCAGAGAGCAAGGAGACACGGAGGTGAGCCCACGCATTAAAACCCCGTGAACCAGAGGGAGCGGGCAGCAGAGCAGGGGCAGCTTTGGAGAGGCTGTGGCAGACAGGGCCAGGCCTGGGACTTTGGGTGGTGGCCACCTCCCCACACCGTCCCAGGCCACGCTGGCAGGCTGGTCACCACCAGGCCACGGCAGCGACCGTGCCAGCTGCTGCTGCAGCCCCGGGGAGCCCTCCCTGCCCCTGGGGAGGGGAGCAGAACTACTCACGGCAGAGCCTGGCTTCATGGGGGTGGCAGCAGGGAGGGGTGTCAGCATGTGGCCACCCTGCAAAGAGAGGCAAAAACGAGTGAGTTTGGGCCGTGCCAGCCCATCCGACAGCTGTTTGCACGGGCTCTGGTCCCACCACATCCCAGTCAGACCCAGGCTGCTCAGCGCAGCTGCAGAGACAGGACCTTGGGAAGAATACAGCAGGGGACAGGGAGCCCGTGTTTGGGCACAAAGCTTTGGAGCTGCTGGGGGAAAAAGAGGGGAAGGAGAGCAGGGTCCAGAGCAGACCTTGGCAGGGACCCTGGGGGGAGGAAGGCCTCCCCTCGGAGCCTGTTTGAGGTCCAGGAAAGAAAGAGAAGGGGAGTGAACTGGCAGGTCACATGGGAGTCTCCTGGGCAAGCAAAGCAACAAGTCCACATAAAACCAGAGAAACACTACGGCAAACCTGCCGAGACCCTGCGGGGAGCGCAAGGGAGAGAGGTCCCAGGGACACCCAGGTGAGGACTCACTGTCTCTGTCTGCCAGAACGTGTCCACAATAGGACACCTCTCTTCTCCAACCACGCGGTAGTACCACAGCCAGGCTTCAGGGTTGATGGGCTCACCGACGGTCCCCAGCACCTTCAGAGACCTCCTGCTGTGCCTGCAGAGAGGAGGGGGCTGGCAGGGGCTCAGCAGGCCACGGACCTCAGCAGCTCTGAGCCTGCTGCACAGCAGAGCCTGCAGGAACCCCTGGGCTACCCAGAGTGTACGTGGGGCTTCCAGGCATGGTTCTCAGCCCTCCTCCACGGGGGAAGAGAGGAGATCTCTGGTTTTGGTGCCTCCCACTGGGCTCCGCTCCTTCCCTTCCTCGGGCCAAGGAGCAGCACACGGAGGGGCTCTCTGCCCAGCACTCAGGAGCAGGGAGAACCTGCAATCTCTGAGCTTAGCTGCAGCTTACGGTGAAAGAGGAGGAGCTGCTCAGAAGCACCATAAGGAAGTTCGTGCTGAGAGTGCAGAAACATGGCCTGCACGCTGCTGTGTAGAAGGCAGAAGATTCTGGTTTGTTCAGAAAATCTGCTGAGGAAGCTGCTGCTCAGAGAGGAAGCTGGGGCCCCTGGTCCCTCATCGGAAGCCTCTGGCTGTGCCAGGGCCAGGGGCCCCCCCCACACCACTGGAGGCCACTTTTGTCACTTTCTGACATGTTTTTCACCACCACCACGCTCACTTTTTGACAGGCTCCTCCCCGTGCTTCATCAGCAGCCGGATGGCTGTGGGTGCTGTGTAGAGCTTGGTCACCTTGTACTTGTCAACAATGCTCCACATTCGCCCAACGTCCGGGTAGGTGGGGACACCTTCAAACTGACCAGGAGACAGGGCAGTGACACAGCTGTTCCCTGCTGCTCCCGACCTGCAGCACCTTCCCAAGCAGGAGGAGCCAAGAGCAACAGGGAACAGCAGTTGAACCCTAGCATGTCCTCACAGGAATGCCAGGGGCACCACACAGTGAAACCAGCCCAGCCCAGCCACCCCTCTTAATGCTTCCTTAGGATGGATTTGGCATCACCCCACCCCAGGTGTCCTAGCAAACGCCCCCCAAACACCCTAGCAGCACGAGCACTTGGGTGGCTACCAGTGACACAGTCCCACCAGCCCAAATGGTACCGGGTGAGAGGTCGAAACACAGTGACAGAACCACAATCAGCAGTACCAAGAATCCCAAAAGGACTCCCCCAACGCGACAGGGGTTTTTCTGCTTGTGTTTCCCCAGGGAGTCTTGGGCACAGGCCTCTGGCTCCCTGATGTGTACACAAGTCACAGCTGTACACCGCCAAGGGAGATACAGGCAGGGGAGTTAAACGCAGGTTGTCAAATCAGCATCAGCAGTGAAAACACCACTCCCTGCTCCTGATCCAGCTTTCGCGTTACCCCGCAGCAGCCCTGGCTCCCCTGGTACACAAGGCTCGTACTTCTAAGGGAAAGAAACAGGGGAGCATTTGAAAAATCAACCACCCACAAGCCACACACAAACTCTCCCCCCCATCTGCCACCAAGCAGTCACCCACGCCCTCCTCGGGGATCGCCATCGCTCCTCACAGAGCCCAGGGCACTGCATGCCAGGGAGAAGCACGCTCATCACAGAGCGATGCAGGGATGCAGCTCGGCATCTCTACCTTCTTGGACTGGAAGCACCCAGCTGCCCCCCAGCACTTACTAACACACTAGTTGCCCCATTTGCCAAGGGTCCGTAGGTGAGGTAGGAATGGCCCGTTATCCATCCAATGTCGGCCGTGCACCAGTAGACATCCTCAGGTTGGTAATCAAACACGTATTTAAACGAGGTGGCAGCAAAAAGCATGTATCCACCCACCGTATGCAGCACGCCCTACGAGGAGAAGGCACGCAGCCGTCAGGGCAAGCTCCCACCAGGGCCCTCGCCCTCCCAGGCCAAGCTGAGCATCACCAGCCCACTGAGCCCGAGCAGCAGCAGCCAGCACAGCCCCTTTCCCAGGACCTCTGCGGCTCCTCTTCCTACTGGGGCCTCCCAGTGTGAGCCTCCCCGGTCCCACAGCTGCGGTGTCACCGCGGGGCAGCCCAGCCCCGCGGGCTGTCAGCTGGGAAGCGAACCTTGGGTTTCCCGGTTGAGCCGCTTGTGTAGAGGATGAAGAGTTCGTCCTCCGAGTCGCACCACTCGGGCTCGCACTCCGTGCTGGCACTGCTCATCAGCTCGTGCCACCACATGTCCATGGCTGGGTTCCAGGGCGTCTGAGGAAAACAAAAGATTGGAAATGGGCGCATCCAAAGCAAGGTGGGGGGACAACCAGCGCAGCCCCAACCTCGCCCCCACCGTGGGCCATCGAGGCGGATGTTCACAGCGCAGCTTCTGCCGCAGAGCTGTTCGCTGCAAACCATGCACCACAGCTGCAGCTCCCGCTCCAGAAGCTCCTTTTCTCAGCCCACAGCCACGAGGAAAACCTTTACACGCGGTCTGGCCGCAAGACCCGAAGCAGATTGTCCAGCCCGCTGGCAGCACCAACGAATCCTCCTCGGCAGCAGCAGCGGCTCTGCGCTCTCGCAGCAAACGGGCTCCTCCTGCCCTCCGGGACTGCCTCGCGCTGCAGTCGCAGGGCAAAGCTGCAACCCTCGCTCGGCACAGCCACACACCCGCCGGTCCCGCACGCCTTGCGCGGACCCCTGCGGCAGCACGGCCCGACACCAGCGGGAACATGTCAGGCTCACACTGCTCGGCCCTGCAGACCCGAAAAAATCCGTTATCTGGGTTTTAAGGTAAATACCCTGACAGGCAGTGCCTGCTCTGGTGCCGAGCCACCCAGCTCTGGCTGCCCGAAGGAGCTGCTGGAGGATGCCAGAGCTGTCACAGAGCCACCAGCGCCGGTGGCTGAGGGGCAGGGGTGACCCCGGGAGCTGTGCTGGCCGGCTGTCTCTCCGGGGTGGCACGGGTCGCTGCCAGACCGAACTGCACCTGACCTTCTCGCCTTTCCTCCCCAGCCTCAGCACAGACCTCCGCTTCGCACCTCTCCGTGACAGCGGGCACGCTGACCCAGAGCCTCGCAGCTCCCAGCCAGGGCCCACCTCCTCCTCGCAGAGCTGGACCCGCTGCACAGCTCCCAGCCTGCACAGGGTCCCCACGGCTCCTGCAGCTGGGGCACGGAGAGCAGCCACGGGGTCACGCCGTGACTCCCTGCGGCCCTGAGGGTGTTCACGTGCCATCTGCAGGCACCGGGACCCACAGCCCAGCACGCAGCTCCTGCGCATGTGGGGCAGGGACACTGGCTGCTTGGCAGCCCGGCATAACGAGGCCCCTCCGAAAGCTCTCGCAGATCCCCAGGGCTCTTGGCTTTACCAGGGGAAGCAGTTTCCACAAGTCTGTCCCAGCAAGGGACCACATCAACCAAGCCCAAGGCAGGCTCACACCAGCCCAACACTTTCTTTCACCCTTCCTTCAAGGATCCCTCCATTTCAGCATCCAGCTCCCGCTGCCCCGCGCAGGAGGTCAGACCCACAGCGCGGCACACGCTCCCCGAGGCCAGGCCTGCCTCTGCCTGCCTGCTTGTGGGGTCCTGAGGCCGCAGCTCCTCGGACGGGGTGGGCAGAGTCTGTGTATCAGGTCAGGAGCTCCAGGTTTGCTGCCCGCAGCCGGGAAGCTGCAGGCAATCCCTGCCAGCCTCACCGCAAAGGGAACCGCATGGCAAGAGCTGCTTTGAAAAGGAAGAGACACGAACCGAACCGTCACCTGGCCGCTGGCAGCCCACGGCAGCGGTTCCGCCTCTCCCCCCGCCAGCGCGCACTCAGGGCTTTCTACAGATGCAGATTTCTTTCCAGCAGCAAAGCTGGCGGCACTGCATTCACCCCGACACCGCGGGCGGCTCTGGCCAAGCGGCGAGCGGTGTCTGTCGCTAACATGCAGCTGCTGGGGGCCTGGTTAGGAAGGCACGTGGGGCCGTGCAGCCGGGGCGGTTAGCAAGGTGGAGTGCTGGAGGGGGAAGCGGAGGGGAGGTGCCACAAGGAGGCAGGCAGTGCTGTGTGTAAATACCTTGGGATGGAGTCTCTGTGAGCTCTCAGTCTTTTTTTCCTGTTAAAAATCCACAAAGAGGGAGTGAAAGTCGAGAAATGGAGGATCCACACTGGGCTTTGCAGGCAAGGAGCTGAAGCCCACAGGACCGGAGGCTGGGAAGCCATCCGGGTAGGGCTGAGCGCAGCTGGACCCGGGGCCAGGCCTGGAGATGCTCTCTGAGCAAATGCCTGCCTGTGGCCGTGGCCCGCCCGGGGCACCCGCAGCGGCCACCCGCCGCGTGCAGGGTACAGCGGCACAGAGCTGGCACACAGCCCGCAGACCGTCTGATAGCGTCACACAAGCCGACGGCACGGTAAAAATGCACTCACAAGGGAGAACAATCTTTAATGAAGTGTCTGAACAAGCAGAGCAGCAAGAGCCACAGGGTAAGAGAGCCCCTTCTGCCCCCTCCTCCTCCTCCGCTGCACAAGAACCTCACCTCACCTCACCAGCAGCACCCAGCGCAGGGACAGGCTTCTCTGCAGCCTCCTGACCAGGGAAACCTCACGCAGAGGGGCTGGTCTGGTCCAGTTCTCCCACCCCTTTGCAGGCACCCTGCCCCCGCAGCAGAAGGGGCAGAGGAGGCCAACGTAACACGGCCCGGCTGGCAAACACCAAGCAACACCCCAATAAAATGAACACAGCTGAACAAGGAAAATGAATTCAAAGATACAGAATCTGCTGGCCAGGGACGTGCACGGACCACCCCCTTTTGAAAGCAGAGCTCAAATGCACTCCCCAAATACAACCCACTTCTGGGCAAGCACCAGCCTGCACGCACCCTATCCCAGCCCCTGGAGATAACTCGATGCAAACAACCACCAAACACATAGCGACCAAAGACACCGTAGCAAGACATAGAGCTGTCAGCTAGCGATAGCAACCTGCCTCTCGAGCGGGCGAAGGCAGCAGCAGCCGCTGGGCGCAGCAGGACTGCACACCGGCCTCGGGAGCTCAGCAGGCGGCCACGGCTCCACAACACCTTCCCCTTCTTCCACCCCCGTCCCACCACGTGCCTCTGGCCCACCACATCCTTTCATCTGGTTTCAGTTGCAAGGGAAAGCCCCGGCAGCGGACGCAGTTACTGCGCCAGCTACACAGAGACCGTGCTACCCTCAGTGTATGATTGCTATGTTGGGGGGCCGGCTTAAATCCACGTCACGAGCACAGATCTCCTGTTTTTCTCCTCCTGCTTCCACTCCCACAGCTACAGTGCAGGATGGCATCGGTCTTTGCACAGGAGGGGAGATAGATACAAGATTAGGAAGGAAAAGTTTTTCACTGGGTGGAGGAAAACAGGCATCTAGTCCTTGTCCTAACGGCTTTGGAAGACGTACCCCGCTGCGCTCTCAAGGGTCCTGCGGGCTGGCAGCTAGCGATGGTGTTAGAGGAAGCAGCAGGGAGAGGATCTCGGTAAGGCAAAGGAACCATTTTTCACACCACGTTCCACTCGCAAGGCAACGACGTCAAGCAGGGGAGAAAACAGGAACAGGAGTCGGAGAACAGGAGCATCCAGGGAAGCACTGCCGTGGTTTTGCAACGATTGATTTGTGGGCTCAAGCCCATAGCAACAAAATCTCCCCTCTCATCGCCCCAGGAGCATACCTGTACGTCCTGGCAGAGCCTTTTGAGGGGGGGAGACTTGCTGCATGTCCCATCCACCGCTACCTCTTCCCTCCCCAGGTGCTTCACCACGATGCACTTTCTCACAGGGGAGCCCCTGTAAAAGGCAGGAGCTGTCAGAGCAGGCTGCTGCGGCAGGGGCTAAGCCTGCCCTTCGTGCGCCTCGGAGGCAGCGCTGGAGGCAGAGCGGAGGCCCTGGGCTGCTTTTGCTGAGCTAGAGCATCCGCTGCTGCACAAACTCCAAGCACAGCATGAACTGCCAAGGGACACCAGCCACAGGAAGACAGCTCGGAGAACAGGGAAGGTCTGGGCACAGCTTACAGAGATTTATCAGGTGCGACTCTTACAGAGAAAGTGGGGATCCCACAAGCATCTCTCACAGGTCATTCCTGGGGAGACTCCTTACAAATCCCAAATTCACCCGCCTGTGACCACGAACAAGACCTCCCACAACACCCAGGAAATAGTTGGTGGCTGCTCCCATCCCTAGACGTGACCGACTGTGTGATTCAGGAAGAGGAAAGGCTCCCAAAGCCAGATCACACATCAAGCAAAAGAGTGGGTGTTTGTCCCCTCAGGAGGGCCAGCGCACCCTACCTACAATGCAAACAAAATGACCTCATCTCCCTTCAGCCCTGTGACGGTACCAACACAGTCTTCACCAGTTAATTCCCAACTTCAGGATCACTTCTGTCCTCCCAGGTACCTACTTTCACAGACAGAAGTTTTCCAGTTTTAGAGTTTTGAACGCTTTTAAAGAGTCTTAATTTCTAACATGCAGACTATCTGCCCTAAATGGTCCTGTTTGATCTAATTTAGAAGACGACATTCAGTCTCATACAAGCTACGCAGACATTGTGTCTGTAAGCCTGGCAAAGTCATTTCATCACGATTATTTCCCTTTCTGTAAAATCCGATGACAGATCCATCTCTGTGATTTACAGTATCTCAGTGAAGATGCTTAGAAAACCAAAGCAGCTTCACCATATACTTGTGCCGCAGTCAGGCCCTGATCCTGTGCACTTGGTGGAATGGCAACTGGAGTGCCTGTTTACAGAGCCATTTTCCCAACTTGAATCATTTCATTATTGTTGAATCAGTGGCTTTGGAGCAAGACTTCAGCCTCCTCTTGACGTGCCCCACGGCACTGAGTCCAACTGTTCACAACTGGTGTTGCGGTGTGTTATTCCCTCCCACTCCAAGAGCTGCTGCTGCGGAATTGGGAGATCCGCCATGGGTCTGTCTCCAGCAAATCCTCCCACCCAGTATGTGGGCCATCAGGTCAGAATGGACAAGAGGAAAGTTAAAAAAAATATTTTTAAGACAAGACAGTTGCCGCATGTATTACTTCTGAAAGGCTTGCGAATGCAGTGCAGCTCGCGTCTGCTCTGCTGCAGTCTGCCCACCTATGGAAACTTCCATTTCCACTTCTGCAGGTGTAGATTCTGGCAGCAATGCCCTTCTTACCAGGGAATCTGAACTTACTTGTCTCTACATTTCTGGAGGGCTTCATCTGCAATTGGCTTCAAGATGATCAGCTTGTCCCCTCGATAAAAGGCATCTGCAAAATGGTAAGGAAAGCATTGGAGGGGCTTCACAGTCAAGGCAGCCTGGGACAGCTGGAAGCAACAAGCAGCTTCAGGCAGGTAGAGCAAAGCTCATGCAACTGGAGTGAGGAAAGCAGACAGGCAGCTGATGGGAAAGGTTTCCCAATATGCCCTTTTAGCCTAAAGAAACAGATGCCAAGAGAAATGGTGAAATTTCTTCCCTGGGAGAGGTTCCAGTTTAACCCAACAAGTCTCTTGGGAATATTCCACGGGGAATAATCCAACACAGCCAGAACACAGATTGCAAAGTTTAGTAGGTCCTTTCCATACTGTGGACCTATTAATAAAAACACTATTTTTTGCACTGTTGGAAAAAACAGCTGGGGAAATGCAGTGGGCTTACATTCAAACAGTGCCCCTCTCATGACCCCTTGCTTTACAAGGTGATAGCTGCAACAGAAATTTCCTTGAAATTGGAAAGGGAGGGAATTCCCATATTAGGACTGCCTCATAAGTGATACATCTTGCAAACATCTGGCTGATTTTTGAAGAGGAACATGGATGAGAAGCGTTTGGAAACACGTTGTTTGCAGCTGGTGACATCGTGCTCGACAGGACCAAGTGGGCGGGCTGCTTGGATGCTTCACGGTACGTTCAAAGCAGAAAACAGGACTGGAGCACAGCTACAAGCAGCGCACCCGCCCTGCGGCAGCTCAGCTGAAGCACTGCCCCTTCCTCTTCCAATTCCAAGTGCATTTAGCTTTTAAAATTAAGACCTTCCAGACGGGCAACAGTCATGGCTCAGGGGCACAGAAGCATGTTTTACCTGCCGTGATGAGGAGAGAACACCCACAGTCGAGAATCCGCTCACAGAGAGAGTCTGACGAGAAACCTGCAAACTGACAGAGATCACACAACCAAGTCAGCAAGGACGCAAAAGAGAACGCAACCCAGAAAACCCCAGAAGCAACTCTGCAGTTCAACCATGGTGAACGATACCAGCAGGCACTGCCTGAGAGCTAGAGGAGCTCATTCTACAGTTAATACAGAAGAGGGCTAGAAACAGCACCTTAATTTAGTTCCCATCCATCTCATGGTCAGCACCCATCTTTCCAGCTCTTTTCCTCACTCTCCCAAAACCAAGAGCTGCTCCCTCCCAACAGCCCAGAACTGAAAGCAAGGCAAAGGGGTTGCTCCTACCACAATGGAGTGCAGAGCTCCAATCCTGGCGCAGGCGAGCATGGCTACAACCAGCTCCAGGATCATCGGCATGTAGATGGAAATCCGGTCTCCTTTTTTCACACCTGTGGAAGGAAAATGAACCTGGCATTCATCAAAATGAACACGCCACATGTCAAAAGAATGGGATATAGAAAGAAATTAATACTTTTAAAATCAACATTTATATACATGCAATAAAACTTTAGCTGGAGGCCGAGCTGAACCGGCCTCGGGTTTTGCCTTTCAAGCCCTATGGCTGTTGTTGGATGACTGCAATGAACGCTCCATGTTCTCACCAGTCACAGCCCTTGAAGGAGGCAGAAATTTAACCACTGATCACCCCTATGGGAAAACGCCAGAGCGGAAAACTGTGCGCACAGATCTCTTCCTCGTGCAGCGGACATGAGCAGCACTGATTAGCTTTCACAGACAGAGCCAGAGACGAATCTCCAGAAGTTTGCTGCAGAGCAAATCTGCATCCACCCTGCTTTACAACTATGGAAGCAGACAGAAGTGAAACATTTTGCACAGAATTACTCAACAGACTGGCAACCACACAAAAACTGAACCCAATCTCCAAAACCCTTCCCAGGATCCAACACCACTATTGCTTCAGTCACGTACCCTGGCTGCGGAGGACATTGGCGAACTGGCAGACTTTGTGCAGCAACTCACTGTAGGTGATTTTCGCAGAATCTCCAGGTTCGTTCCCCTCCCTGGAAAAGCAAGGTAATATTTGTCATGGTGCAAGCATTACAAGGTAACAGTGACACTGCAAATTTGGAGGCACTTACCTCATCTGTCCTTCCAAGCACAAGCGTAACCAGACCCCAGAAATGTAATTCTGGACTAAAGTTCCCCAATAGCAGCAAAATTTTGTCCGAAGTCTACACCTGAAAGCAACTGAATGCATGCAGTGGAAATACACAGTACATCCAGAGAGGCAAGAAGGGTCCAACAGAACCAAAGCTAAGAATGTACATGCTCAAGAGCAAGATGAGATTTATGGCACAGCACCCTTGCTCACACGCACTTCTGCTCACGGCAGTCCTGAGGAGAAGGACTTGGTGGTACTGGTGGATGAGAAGCTCAACATGAGCCAGCAATGTGCGCCTGCAGCCCAGAAGGCCAACCGTGCCCTGGGCTGCATCAAGAGCAGCGTGGCCAGCAGGGCGAGGGAG
>Ga0065711_1007182_pt1 | contig 24913 bp, 16 predicted proteins | sample Hoacrofraction12_FD_59098 | JGI IMG/M metagenome (GOLD analysis project Ga0065711, IMG submission 59098) | Hoatzin crop microbial communities from Cojedes, Venezuela - Epithelial fraction 12 v2 (version 2) | ecosystem: Host-associated > Birds > Digestive system > Esophagus > Crop | place...
GGGACAGCCTGCTCCTGTGCCTTTCAGACTTCCTTCTTGAAGAATGTCCAGCCTTCCTGGACCCCTTTGCCCTGCAGGACTGCCTCCCAAGGGACTCTCTCAACCAGTGTCCTAAACAGGTCAAAGTCCACCCTCCAGGAGTCCACTGTAGCAGTTCTGCTGACACCCCTCCTAACTTCTCCAAGAACTGAAAACTCCATCATTTCACGATCACTATGCCCAAGACGGCTTCCAACCATCATATCACCCATAAGTCCTTCTCTGCTCACAAACAACAGGTCCATCAGTGCTCCTTCCCTAGCTGGCTCCCTCTCTGACTGCATCAGGAAGTTCTTGCACACACTCCAGGAATCTCCTGGACTGTTTCCTCTCTGCTGTGTTGTATTTCCAGATGACATCTGGTAAGGTGAAGTCCCCCCTGAGAACAAGGGCTTGAACACAATTTTCAAGAGCAGCATCTTCTTTCCCTTGTCATATTTTGAAGGCGCCGTGTTCTCAACCCCTTGTGTGCCCCCTATGCTTGGAAGGAACAAATTCAAAACACAGCCAAAGCCAATTGATTGCCACCTTTCAATCGCTCCTTTGCTGTTTTTCTAGTGTGACAGCAACAACCAAGAAATTTAACAGCAATCATGATGCAAGTCTGCTGGGAATTGCTGGCTGTCACAGCACCCAATATTGTCTTACTCCTTCATTTTAGCCCCTCATCTGACTGCGTCCATCTGTTGTCTTTCATCTGCCTTTGCGTCTCTGCTCTTTGAGAGAGGAATCGCTTTTTCTGTCTTGCTCCTTACAGTGTGTGGTGCAAACTCTGACAGAGCTGCCACCACGTCACAGCACAACAGCAGTAAAGCATTGCCAGGAGCTGAGATTAGGCACAAATAGAAAAGCAGGAAAACTCTGTTCATTCATCCTTTCCCTTTGAGATTCGAGACTCAGCAAGAACAAATTCCCTTTGTGCTTTATTTGCTGATGGGGCAACAATGCGAGCCCATGATTTTAGTTCCAATGTGCATTTTATCATAAAGAATGTTTTTGTTCAAGATTTCTCCCAAAAGAAATACATTTACTCCTCTCTCTCCCAATCTCCTCTTTCCATAAATGAGAGAAATTCATCAAATCTAACAAAATAAAGAACTCTCTACTCACAGGAAACTTTTTATCCTGATTGGTAAAGAGAAGTGGCGAAGACCAGGCAAAGCGACAGCAATATGTTTACTGTGTTCTCTCTTGCATGGTGCCATCGCAAAGTCCACTTCCACAATAAAGCATCCTCTCTTGTTACTGGTCAGAAATACTGTAAATGCTATTACAGCTAACAGTTCCCTGCCTCTTATTTTTCAAATATAAGACATAGAATATGTGCTTTATATTTATAGCACTTTCCAAAAACTATATTCCTGGGACCAAAAGAATGGTGGAGACAGAAGCATGATCCTGCAGTATCCAGCCTTGTTAGCTGCAATGATTTTCTTAACCTGTTCAGTGATATTCTAGTACATCTTCACTGTATGCACTCCAGTCAAATAAAGAACCCCTATCAAGCAAACTGTTCATACAGTTCTGACCTACCCTCATAATACCTTCTTCCTGTTCTGTACATCACCACAACACGGGGTGTCATGCAAAACTAACCAATACCAAAAAATCATGAAGCCAATCCTATCGCTGAATGCAGAAGTTTTATTTTAAGCCTAAAGTGTTTCATTCATTCATATACTCATCAGCACGCTGCTAATCTTTACAAACATCACTTAGGCACATTTGAACTCTGGTGAAACAGAATGCAGCACTTACAAGGTTTTCTCATTAGAAAAGTAAATGCTTGGTCTTGTTCATTTTTTTTGTAACTGCAGCTCAAAATGGTGATCTCTGAAAGCCACATACTATTTCCTAGAAAAAAGGTAATGTGAAAAACCCCAAGTTGTGCTGTTTTGTGAATACTTGGACATATGAATGATGTTTGATTTGTAAGTGAAGATGTAGGACAGAAACATTGCTGAACAATACACAGGTTTTGGCATGGATTTATCTCTACTAAAAATGTTATTTTCTTGAGTGCAGGGTACAAATTTGATTTTTACACATACGCACTGTCACATGTACTTTTTAATCCTGATTCAGCCAGTGAATGTACTCAAGTGAACTTTTGTACCTGCAGTGGATGTTACAGTCTTCAAGAACCTGCTTCATTAATGACAGGATTAAGAATTTGGACTACAATTTTCACTTCTCCTTTTCTCCAGAGTCGTTGCTGACACTTCTGTAATACTACGGTCACAGTAGATCTGTTTCAATCACAATGTTAGTTTAAGAAAAAGAGGTATTAAGGACCTGAACATTTGGGTAGGTCTCAAGGGAACACATAGTGCAATTTTGAACTCTCTTAATCCTCTTTCTGCAGAATACTGTACTTTGGATCCTCTGGTAACAGGAAACTGCGGCTGCATCAGATGCAGCCGCATGGAAGCTGCAGCACATTATTCAATCTACATGCCCATTCAGTTCTTGGTGTCCCTCTTGGGACTGCCAAAGGCACGAATTACTGCCAGACTTCTTTTGCGATCTGGGTGCTTGTTCACTAGGAGTGCAGAGAACGTCATTGCCTGCATTCACAGAGACCAAAAAATGACTTCAACTAGCTAGAAAGGCAAGATTTGGTGCAGTGATTTGAATAAAGAATGTTCCATATTGCTTCACCAATCCTTTCACTGAGTTGCTGCTATCCAGAGCCATGGTGTTTCACCATTCACTGAAGAATATTAGCTTTATAAATAAGATCAAATACACAAAGTTTTTCAGAGCAAGGATGGGGTAATGGTCAGAGCTTCCTAACCCCTGAAAATTATGTTTTATCAATGAGTAGACCCTCCTTCAAAGAACTTTCATTTCAAAACATATTATTTTTTGGTACGTCAACCATTGCTAAATATGTAAATGGAGCTTTCTCCACTCTTAGTCAATTTGATAAATATAGATGAGACCTATAGGGCTTGGTTTACAAGTACTCAGATTACACATTTACATCTGTTGTGCAGGAATGGCCTGCTCTTTGGTCACGTCCTTCCTAATCCTTGAGTCACAGCTGTCAAGAAGACCTTGTAAGAAATTCAATATTCTTATTCTTCCATCACAGAATCAGGGAAAACAGAGCCAAAAGGGGAAATCGCTTTGTTCATCACCTTGCTGCAAGGTCACATAAATTGTATGTGAGGTATTCCTGAACAGCTGGCATTTTATTTGAAATTTCCAGTGATGGAGAGCCCACACTGAGAAAGAACTCCATCTCCACGGTCTTTACCATTACACAGCTTTTCCCCAACATTCAACATACTCCTCAGTTACATCCATAGTGAACCCACAGATAAGCCTGTTCCTCTCTTCTTTCCAGCTATCTTCTATTTGTTTGGCAACCATTTCCATGCACCTCACGTACCTCGTGCTGGTCCAAGACACGCTGGGCCTGCTGTGCTGTTGCAGGGTAGACAAAGACCTTTCTAGCCCCTCTCTTTCTCTTTAGCACACCAATCGTAATTTGGTCCTGTCCTCATCCTAGTGCATACAATTATCTTATTCCCTTTTGTTTCTCTGTCTGTTTTTTCCCCTCAGCCTCCTGAGCTTTACATACACTGAACTGAATTGTTGTAGAGAAGGTGGGATCTCCATCCTTGGAGATAATTGGAATTTGACTGGACAAGACCCTGAGCAGCCCTCTGTGATGACAAAGCCCTGCTTTGAATGGGCAATTGGACCAGACGACCTCCAGATGTCCCTTTCAACTAAGTAATTCCATGATAAATATTTGTAGCTTGGAACATTTAGGATGAATGTCCGGATCATCCTTTACAAAAGTATAAGCTGCTTCACATTAATTGCCAAGCAATGGATTACATGTAATATCCTTCTCCTCTCCCCATGACAGATTAATCATGATCTCATTTTGAGAGAAAAGTGTGACACTTTACAAAACCTAGTGCAGTGGCACTTGTTTTCTGAACAAGTGTGGCCCGAGTTTTAATTGGGTGATGGAACTACACCTCCTTTTTCTTCATTTGGACCTGATCACAAAGTCTCTGCTCCTGATTACCTATTCTGATTGATTGCTGCTGGGTTTTTCCATTTCAGATTTTAAATAGATTTTCCTTCCTCCTCACAGAGGCTGCTCTGCTCAAAAATATTCATGTATTTTTAAGCGTTCTCATCCACAGTGCTGGACTGGCCTCAGCGTTAGCCAGCAAGAGTTTTTTCCTCTCAGCTTTGTGCCTTCCAGAGACCGAGAACACAGCAGGAATGATGGCTCTCACTCCCCTGGGTGACTGAGGCACAGGTTCAAATAAATGAAACTCCATTAATTATGAAAGAGATAGTAATAAATAAACAAACTCTCATCTGTGGAGATTTGCTTTATTCAGATTTAACCATAACCAACTGCTTCTTCAATAGCTGTTGGAATAAACGAACAGAATTTTATGTTGCAAAAACTATACTGGAGTGCCTTTCTGAGAAACAGCTTTTTATTGCTGATAGCATTTTAGTGGGTGAATATATGAATAAGAAGCCTTCTCTCTATCAGTTCCTGTCCCTTGCTCCCTAAACATCATTATTTTAGTTAAAACTCTTCCCTTTTTTCCCAGTAAATAACATAACTCAGGATTTTAGTGCACAATCCTCTCTTCTTCCACCCGTCACGGGCATTGTAATGCAACAGAGGTGAGTGTTCTGCCAAAAAAAAAAATCTGCATTTCTTTTCCATATTCACCCAGCTGGGACCAATCAACTATTAGTTAGAAAATCAGAATCAGAGTCTTACAGAATATGCTTCACTTTTCCAAATAACTAGAACGGGAGTTAAATGGGTACAGGCACAATTGGATCAAGACTGCATCTTTGTGCCAGCTGGGCCTTTAGAAAAGTCACTTTTCTGAAGCACATGACACAGTCTCACCACAGATTGTGGGGAAAAATATATATATATATGGATGAGATGGTATGAAATGGTTAGTGGACCAAGGGAAACCAATTAAATGTATTGATTACAATATCGTGGAAGTTATACATGAGATCTCCCCTGCACTCTTAAGCTGGTAACCTCAGCACAGAGGTATTTTCCTGCTGAAGGAAGCACTTCCATCACAGGACAACCATGAAGCATCTCTCCCTGCTTTGCTGTATGTATGAAGCTGAGCTTAGCAAAGCGCCATTCTCAACAGCTAGCTTTCTGTTTTCTGTGTGCTGTTCACTAATTTTTTAGTTCTAAGAGCTGATTAATCACAGAACCACATCTTCTGCTGCTAAATTAAGATTAAAAAACCATTGAATACCTCAAAGTACAATTATCCTCTTCACTGTCCTGCTCTCTGTGTATGTACTAGCAGATCAAAATATTTATAATTTTGTTTGGGATTTCTCTTAGGCAAGAAATACTTTAAAGAAGTCCAATTTCCATTGTATTGAAGTCCCAGGACTGTGAGGATGAAGATAATTCTATACTGCTCAGTAGAAGATAGAGTTATTTTGAAAATACCTGTACTGGAGGTTCATTTATCCAAACATTTTCACTCCCTTCCCCGCTGGGGTCTTTTATGCAACCACCAAATACCTGAAAACATTTCCAGCAAAAAAGTCTTCCAAACCTTCTTTTTTAAGTGATTACGAGTTTGGAAATATGTGTACAATGGGCCACCTCACAGAGTGAAACTGAAGAATGGCAAAGTTATCAACACTTACAAAACCTATGTATCATCCAGCCACATAGCTTCCTTTTCTTCCTTGGTGGGCAGAGTCTGTCAAGAATTATTACTCAGAAAAGGGAAGGAAAGTGCTGAATGAAGCTGCAGACAGTGGTGTTTTACGCTAGTCAGATCCCTGTATCACATGACTATTTTTGGAGAGTCAAAACTCGAACTCCGCAGCCCATGCCAGCGCTGGAACTCACATGAGGATACAGTCCTGGTCCCTAGCTTGAACTGCAACAACTCACTTTTATTATTAAAGTGGTAATTCTCAGAGCTGCTAGGTACATCTTACAGCAGGACCCTCGGAGAAGGTAATTACTGATGTATTTTTAATAGAACAACTGTCTCCGAGGAAATCATTGATCATTGCAGCTAATGACCAGAATATGATACAGTTTAATTAATAATTGTATCAGCACCAGCTAGCCATTTGAAACAAAGAATTTCCCTGACCTTTAAAGGTTTTCTAATCCATTTAGGAACTACCAAGGTTAGAAGCTGGACAAAGAAAAGCCAAGTTCCAGGGCTCTAAAAGCTTTTAATGAGAACGCATTTGCATACAAAGTGAAAAATCGTCACAGAACCATTACATATAATCCATCATTATTTCTGTGTGCAACTGCAGTTGGTGAAGCTGGAACATCCCACCCCCTGCATACAATGAATATGTATTTGCAAATGGAAAGAATTACCTCCAATACCTTTATCTGCAATATGGTCTTGTTCTGTCGTCTGTCCTGTTTTGAGGCTTTAAATAATCTGTTTGCATGGGCAAAAGAATAAGTACGTGTCACACTGACATTGAGTCAAGCACAAGAGCAAAACCAGGAGAACAGGAGGATGCCATTATAAAAAATAACCCAAAACCTGTTGGTCTCAATGTAAAAGGAGCTCACTGGAGCAAACATAGCTCAAAGATGATCTTGTATATTTATTGACTGTGTAGTTAGCTGGTGGGAAGAGCCAATTGGCTGATACTTCCTTTGAGCATAACAGTGAAGATTTGGAGACTGGAAAATGAAGATGTTTCAAATATATTTAGAAAAATGAGGCAACAGGTCAAGGACAACAAGGCAGAACAGAAGAAACTGGAGATATGAGCTCTGAAGAATACAGAAGTTTAAAGCCCAGTGAAGCAAAAAGGCAACACAATGATACACTAGAGAACAAATGCTACTTCATACAAGCAGCAGAAATACTGTAAAACAGATAATTGCAGCTATGTTAAATAATCCAGAGAGAACAAACAAACACCACCTCACACAGACTACTTACAGTGGTAATTGCCTCTGCTCATGGGACAAAGCAAGAACACAATGGGTTTATTTATAGATGTCTACTCGAAACTATACTGGTCCTTATACAATCTTGGTTTATTATCTGTCATATTTTCCCAACTACATTTTTTCCATATTCCTATGGTACCTTGAATTCCAGTAGCATATTTTGAGAGTCTGCTGGAAAGACTACACCAGGAGAGACCAGCAGCGTCTGCTCAGGGACATGACACTACTTCCACGCTGCCACTGCTGAGACTGTGCCCACGGGCAGGCGGCAGCTCTAGAATGACCTTTGGGTCTGAGGTGGGCTGAGCCTCCTCATTTCTTCTCCCTCCAAGGCAACCTTTATCCAGCTGCCCCCACCTGTCTCTCAGGCTGCTCCCACCACCAGAACCAAAACCATGGCTTGATCCTGTGGTGAAAGGAGACACAGAGCCAGGACAGGGCCAAAGGGGAACCCTGGAAAAAACAGTTACCGGTTCCTGCTATTCATGGCATCACGACAACTGTCCCTGTGCAGCCACTAGACCATGCACATCTGCCCTGACAGAAGGTTGCGGAGCTTGGGGCAGCTCTTTGGCATCTCCCCCCTCAGGTGCCAAGATGCAGGCTGACATCCCTTGCAGGCTGCCACCCAAAGCAGCTGCCTAGGCAAGGAGCCAGCTTTCCTATAAAGGGAACTTGAAGAGCACTTGATTGTAGGTTCCTTTCACATCGCTGCACTTCATATGCTTAAAAGTTACAACAAAAAGAAGTGGTGAGAACATGCACATCCTGGGAGAATCTTCTATTTTCCCAAAACATTTTGCTCTCCTGCTTCCCCACTCCACCCCAAAATGGTTTGCCCATTTGTACATAATGAAGACCAGAGGAAAAGCCAGATGCCTCCTCCCGTAAGCCCCATAACGCTCAGCAGGGAGAGAGAGATGAAGTCTTACAATTCAGCTGAACTGAAAAGTGTTAAAGAAACTACTACAGGCTGTGGATAAAATAGAAAATCACAAGTAGAAAAGAAGTAATTAAACTAAAGACTCCTCCAAACACAGCCTCCTCCTTCAGTGCAGAAAGTCTGGTCAGGGAAAGTATTTTGATTATTTGAGTGCATTATGAAGAAAGAAAGAGAAAAGAAATCAAAGGAGGCACCTGCCCTGACAGGTCTTGCCTTTGAACCATAGATTTGAAAGGCATCTTCTGCTTCCCTACTGCTCACAGTTTGCTAGACAGTAAATCTCCCTTTGTTTTTCACCACTGTCCCTGTAGGAGGGTCAACCAGCACTGTCTTCCACTTCATCAGATCTTTAATTCGGCTCCCCACCTGCAATATCATACCTGTCCTTGTGGCTTGGTTTCTTCAGCACAAAAACAAAACGTGGAGGGCTCTGCTGTGGTGAGCTTAACTTTCTCAGAGCAGCAGGATTTCGACCACTTTCCCACTCACTGTAGAGGCTTACACCAAGGTGGGATTTCTCCTGCCTACAGCTGCGGTGCTGAAAACCTGTGCTGCACATGATCCTGCCCCTGTGCAACTCAGACACTTCTGAGGACGGGAACAAAATACAACAGCAAAATAACTAAAGCCACATGGAGACATCACAACTGCTGTTCCATCTCATAACATCACCTCTTTGCTTGGGAGGAGTGAGGAGCTGCACAGAGAGGACCCAGCGCGGGAAGCCTTGGGGAAGCAGTTGCAAGACGACAGCCCAGAGGTGCTCTGACTGGAGCAGAGGGTGCTGTGCATGCCTTCGGTATGCGTTAGCCGATCCTCAGAGGGCAATCGCCCTTTAAAATGATTTGCACAATATGGTCTGGACAGATACTTTCTCCCATTTTCCAACCAAGATGCCCTGCAAGGCCGATGAAGAAAGGAAACTAACTTCTTACAAGCTTTTTTAATCACATACGAAGGCAAGACAAGCCAGGCCTGAGAAGAGGAGGAATTGAAATGAGCACAACAGTGACATCCAGAGGGCAGAGACCAGTAAGCACGACTTTGCCAAACAGCAATCAGAAAATCAAACAAAAAAGCCACTTGAGGTGGGTTTCAAGGCCACTTGATGGTAGGCTTCTCATCCCCACAGATGCTGCATTATCCACATATCTGACTCCCCAGGGAAAGGAAGAGACAGCGGACACTTCTTAGATGTAAAGGATAGAAAGATGCCCAGCGGAAAAGGACCTTGGGGTGCCGGACGACAGCCGGCTGAACATGAGCCAGCAGTGTGCCCAGGGGGCCAAGAAGGCCAACGGCGTCCTGGCTTGGATCAGGAATGGTGTGGCCAGCAGGAGCAGGGAGGGGATCATGCCCCTATGCTTGGCACTGATGAGGCCGCACCTGGAGTACTGTGTTCAGTTCTGGGCCCCTCACCACAGGAAGGACACTGAGGGGCTGGAGCGTGTCCAGAGAAGGGCAGCGAGGCTGGGGAGGGGTCTGGAAGCCTGCTGAGGAGCGGCTGAGGGAACTGGGGCTGTTCAGTCTGGAGAAGAGGAGGCTGAGGGGGGACCTTATTGCTCTCTACAACTACCTGAAAGGAGGTTGTGGTGAGGGGGGGGTTGGTCTCTTCTCCCAAGAAACCAGAAATAGGATGAGAGGCGATGGCCTCAAGTTGCACCAGGGGAGGCTGAGATTGGATATTAGGAAAAATGTCTTTACTGCAAGAGTGGTCAGGCATTGGACCAGGCTGCCCAGGGCAGTGGAGTCACCATCCCTGGAGGTGTTCAAAAACTGTGTAGATGTGGCACTTCAGGACATGGTTTAGCAGGCATGGTGGTGTTGGGGTGACAGTTGAACTTCATGATTTTGGAGGTCTTTTCCAACCTTAATGATTCTATTACTCTGTGACTAACATTGCCCTCCTTTCGTAGGGCAAACAGCGATGAATCTTCCAACAGCAAAGAGAGCAGCAGTACATGTGAGCCACAGCACTACACAGACCGCGTGGTTTCTGGAGCGATGTCAGCCTTCTGAGGTGACTGCAGAGAGCTGGAGCAGCACCATCAGTCCATGCAGAACTGCTGCCTCTGCTCCAGGTGAACAAACCCCAGCTCTTTTCCCTGCAGCGCCGTGCATATTGTGAGCTTTTTCTGCAGCTTTGGCTGTCTGAAACTGCTTTTTGGTTGCTCCCTGTTGCATGAGTGCTCCTCTCTCAGCCTCTTAAGCTATTGCCCCTGTTTTGCCAACTCCTCTCTCTCCCGAATCTGTCATTGTATGTGCTTTAAAAAAAAAAATACAACTCAAAGTTGTGCAGAAGCAGGTTGCTGTTTTCTGCAGTTTTCACCACGAGTAACCAAGCTTGCTTGTGCTAAGGGAACCTCAAGACTGCGGGATCCCTGCCATCACGCATGTAACATGTGGTGTTCCTGCTACTACAGGAGCAGGGATTTCAGACTCCCACACACAAGATAAAGGATGCTGTAGGTGGGGTAGATGTGCAGTGTCTGTTTGACCCATCCAGATCAAACCGGGACGGTATTAGATCAGGTTAGCCTTACTGTACCTGGCAGCAGGTGAATAGGTTTGGGTACAGCCCTCCTGCAGGGCAGGCTTGAGAAGGCCGGGCTTGACTTGTCTGCAGGCTTAGCAAGGCTGCTATTTGCTCAGGCAGGAATAGAAATCCCAGAGGGGGAGACCATTATCCCATTTACTGAGTCACGATGATTCACTTAGCATTCAGCTTCCATCAGGTACAGAAACTCCTGGAGCTCAAACTAAATCTGTTTCCATCCTGCTGTGATTCCGGTTTCCCATTGGTTTATCCAACTTCCCAGAAACCTACACTTTCCGATGCAAGAAAGCAAGTCTCGTCGTTTATTTAGTTATTTATTGTAGGTACGTTTGGAGAAGCTTGTTTTAAGCATAAAGTACAAGGAAACTAGGGGCCAGGGTGGATAAAGCACACTGTATGGTTGAAAACTGTAAGAACTACTTGTCTTGTTTAGAAAAGAACTCTCAGCTCATTGAAGGAAATGTTCTAACCTCCCATGAAAACAACTTCAATGAAAGACATCTTGAAAACGTCCTTTTTTAAAAAATTCAGCTAACCTAGGGCTGGTAGCCAGTTACAGACAGGGTCATCCTGACAAGGGGACCAAGCAGACATCCGTAACCCAGAGTCAGTAGAGGGCAAAGGTAGAGCTACGATGCGGGTGCCAGAAGGCAGCAGAGATGCACAGCGGCTGCAACCCTGACCAGCTGTGAGGCAGTAACTGAACAGCTGGGAGAAGAGAGTGTGAAAATTGACGCTGAAGCGGCAGAGCCAAGTCCCCCTTATAGTGACCTGGATCAAGAAATCATGCCAAGGAGAGGCTCCTTCTCTCCCTAAAGCTCAGCGTTGTAGAAAAACCCATGCTCACCCAGGATCAGATGGAGCCTGCAGCAGAACCGTGGCTCTTTCCCTCTACCTTGGATGTTGCCTTTTACTCCAGAAATTCTCAGTGGGCATCTCGCTGCTGCTGTGCATCTCAGATGGACAGAGTCATATTCAGAGCACGATACTTGAAAACGTTTAGGAGGATTTCTGCTTTCAGCTGCATACCAAACCCCGCCCCTTTTAAAGTCAGTGAAAATTCCCACAGATCTCCATGGGATTTGGATTTCAATTTCCATCCATCAACCCGTCTCTCCCCCATTAACTCAGAAAACATGGTTTGAGCTTGAAGACACACAATGAATCATGATTTCTGTTGAGCGAGAAAGACATAGCAGTTTAAAAGTATTAAAATGCTATACATATGAGCTGCATTCCAGCCACATTCCTTGAAATGGATGCTGCTGTCCCACTTTGATGTATCCTTTCAGGTTCTCCTTGCTGTCTCTGAGGAGAGAAGTTTCCCAGGAGCCATTTAAGCAGTATCAAACATTGCAAGCCATAGGAACACGTGTTCTGAAAAACTCTACAGTGAGCAGAGGAACTAATTCCAGGAGAAGGCAGGTTAGCACTGATAACACATTTGAAAATCCATTTTGACAGCTTGAGTGGCTTGATCTATTTTTCATGGCAAAGCAGCAGCTTTAAAAAGTGACTTTGACCTCTGCTTGTACAGCTGGTTCTTCAATGCTCTTCAAAGGCTATGGATCCTGCAGGCTCTGGTGCTTCTGCTTCTCACCTGGGACAGACTCACCAGCAGGGATTTCTGGATCCTGGCATGGGACCATTAGATTTATGAATGATTCAGGAGCAAAAAAACTGTGCCAAAGCTCCCAGGCTTCTTAAGGCAGGGTTGAGACCAAGAAAATCATAAGATCAGCAACAGGTTCAGCTCCGAGCTCTGCCCCAGGACCTCCAGGCACTGTGTCCAGCTCCAACCTGGTGAAGCACAGAAGACCTGGAATCTCTTCTAAGGGCTTTCAAACATCCCTGTGTGATTGTTAGGACAGAAGACATACACGTTACTGCTCGATGAACCTGACATTTTCTTGTGCTGCTGTATCTGTCCATTCCAAAGGGCAGTTGTCTGCAACTGTTCAAGGAAGAATCACCTTGTGTGAATTCATTATTTTTTTGCCTTGGGGTATATCAGAACAAGTTCTTTTCTTCAGCCAGCTTTAGTCCCAAACATGCTTTCTTCCAGTTTTTACCACTGTTTTATTTATCCTAGTTCAGAAAAGAAAATTTAGGGAGCACAACATGACTGCTTTTTGCTGAAGTAGGAGAGATTTTGACATCTCTTCCTATGGCAAGATTTTCTGTAAAGGGCTACTGCCATGGCTAGCGAGTGGAAGGAGGAAGTCAAGAGAGAAGGCTGTTTGACAGTTTGCAGACTGCTGAGTCCTTTCCAAAAATCAGAAGCTCTCTGCTGCAAGTGTCAGCAAGTTCCCTGAATGGCAACCTGTTATGGATTTGACCGTGACTAATAGGAAAGATCAGTGGTGAACTGGATTGGAAAAGCAGCTTAAGTGAAAGTAAGTGCCAAACTGGCAAACTTCACAGAAACCATGGAGCGAGGTTGGTTGTTCTGCTCTGATTTATAGACCCTCAGGAAAGCCGATACAACAACTTAACCAATAAAGAGGGAAGTATAACCACACACTCCATCTAGCTGCGCATGGAACTCTTTAAATGAGATTTTTAAAAAAGTTAAACAGAATTAAGCAGAAAATATAAATACAGGCCATAATCATGACAGCTCTAAAATATTCACACATGTACATGGGACAAATCATTAAGTCTTAAGAGGATCTGAGCAATAGGGAGAAAAAGAGAGCTGGATTAAAACTCAAAGCATTGTAAGTTTGAGAAAGAGGAGTTATGCTCAGAAAAGGCTGAATTTATCATATCCTCACAAGAAAGCAGAATAGCAGCCAGATATCTACGCGGTATTTAACATCTCCTTTTTCCATCTGGCCTGTGTTCCCTCCTCAGACTACCTGAGGTGCTGGATGGCATTCACCCAGGAATTATGATGAAGACAGCTAACACGATCTGTGAACAGTCTGAAAGAACTTTGGAGGACAGGAAAGGTCCCACGGCAATGGTTACGATGCTTGCTCTTCCCATCACGTTATAGTAAATAAATGCAAAATAAGAAGGTCCTGTAAAATTATACATTATTCACCTTAACTGTGACAGAAGATCTAGTAAAACTACTATATGCTGCTGACTTGAGTGACAGACTAGCAAATAAACTTCTAAAGAGTCCAGAGCAAAGCTTAATCCTGCTTAAGGGCAGGATTAAAATTCAGAGTGCTTCTCCTATTTATCAAGCTCAATCACAAGTCAACATACTGGAACCAATTTTGAGGAGTGCAGAGTACCACACCGCGGAGGGAAGGGAAGGGGGTGAACTGTGCTCGGAGGGAAGGGGAGGGCTCGTCAGGGCTGCAGAGTCAGAGCGAACGGGCACGGGGGCTATACCAGGTGAAGTTGAAAAGGCATCAGCAAAAATGATGTTGTTAGAAGAAAAGGTAGATTCATTTTAGGTACAGGAGATGAAAAAAATCATTTAGAAGATAAGGGAGGCGATTATTCCTCTACTCAGCACTGGATGAGCACAGACAGTAACGTGTCCGGTCCCGGGGAAAGCGCACTGAATGGAATGTGGGGAGAAACAGAAGAGCCTGGAGCGGAGCAGCAGAAATGATCAAAGGTTCAGCAAGATGCTTTGTAAGGAAAGGATGAAAGAGTTGGATTTGTTTAATGTCCAGAGATAAAGTGAGAGGGAACAGAGTAACAGTCTCCAAACATAAGAATGGTTTTTATCAAGAGAGACAGCAATCAATAAATTATACTCCATGTCCACCTGGGAAAGGAAGGCATTTAAATTGAATTTGTTCTTAAAAACCACCACTGTTGCTGTAAAAATTGGGCACATCTGTCAGGGATGATACAGGTAAAGCTAATGGCATCTCAAAGCAGGGCAGCAGGCCTCCTGACATCTCTTTTGGAGACTGATTTCTGTGATTTCAGTAATTTTGATTACATCATTTTATCTGTCCTTGGGACATTATTTCTAAGTGCCCGTGCTACAACTGCAAATAATAAAAGCAGAGCTCCCTTCCCTTTGAAGCTGCTTTTCTCCACTGTATTACTGTGCATAATGACCCTATCATGAAGTGTCAGCAGGACTAAAGGTTTTCCGTATTTTAGTTCCCGAGGATTGAAGACAGACTCACGTTTGAGAAGTGTAGCACAGTTGTTGCTTCTGCTAATGAGAGGGATGAGAAAGGTCAGCATCAATACAGAGGGAAAATGCTTCATGTGAAGTGTAAGGATAAAAGTAAATGTTAAAGGCAGAAATGTAGATAACCAAAGTTCCTTAGCAACCCAGAGTGACAGCCACTACAGAGCTGTACAGTAGCTCACCAGGAAAGATGTTTCTTCTGTTTTATTGAAATTCATGACAACTTCTATCCAGGCTGAATAGTTATTTTAGCTTCTTCACATTAAATACACATTCTCTTTTGATTCCTCTGTTAATTGAGGTGTTTATGGACCCATGTTAAAAGCATTCAGAACTATTTAACCTGATGAAGAAGTTATGGTGAATATAACGCAGAACAGTCCATCATTGTTTCCTACAGCGCAGAGAATTTGGTATGATCTTTGCAGTCCCACTCCAAACCTGTCTTTACCTCCTCTACCCTTTCAGCAACTGGATACACTCTAAACATGACATCTCTCCTTCCTCTCTGAAAATTTGTGAGCTTCCTCCATCAAAAAGAAGAAAGCCTTATTTAGAAATGAATATCAGGGCTGGTATCTCATGATGATTTGTTCACTCAGATATCAGACCTGTGTCAGGAGCCTTAGCCAGGTGGGAGGTATTCAGCTCTGGGATGATGGTTTGAAAACAATTTTTCTCCTCAAAACATGAGCACTGAACCAAATGTAGTACAGCAGGAGATGAAGGTCTCAGAAGAATGTGGGACCGAGCGCACTGGAGCACAAGCTCAGCTACTGCTCAGCAGGATGTCCTGAGGTGTCACAAGCAAGTGTATGCTAAGTGCGTGCCATTTCTGCCAGCTTGGTACAACTCAAGGGTTCCACTACATAAAAGTCAGCATTGCGCTGCATCACCCAGCCTCTCCCCGTGCTGGCCACAGGCAACAGCGTCCTGCATGAGGCCACAAGGCACACATCCAGCCAGGCCCGCAGTCTAAGACAAGAGAATAAAGCAACACCACTGTGGACACAGGGGTCTATGAAGGAGAAATTTCACTCCTAGATGTTTACCTGTGTGCCCTACCAGACTCAGGGCAGCAGAGCACAGCCGGTTGTGTCCAGACAGGGAAATGGAGGCTCTTCTACATTTACAGGTCCAGACTGTACTCTGGTATCATGTTACTCACCACCTCTCAGGGTCAAAATTCTCCTCTCTCTGGCTGCTACATAACTCCAGCCATCAGATACTGCAAGTCTCCTGCAAAAAGTGTCACGGCACCAAGGGCCTTAGAGACCCTTGGATCCAGAGAGGTCAAACAAGAAAGCAGAGCTTCAAGAGAAGCTATTGCAGTGGACTTTGCTGAGGAGTTGCAGAGCATCGTATTTAGAGGGCTAGCCAACAACCTGTCTTCAACACTAGAGCAGATAAAGATGATGCAAAGACGTGATTTCTGAGTATTCCAGGAACTTACAGTAGCAAAAACAAACAAGCAAACAAAAACACACTTTGCCCTGTCACAGAAATTAGATTATTTTGTTTGACAATCTGGTTAACATTACTATTCCATATTTCAGCTCATGCGCTGAGTCACCACCATGGCTACCATCAGTGCCCATAATAAGCAAAAAAGGTAGTTTTCAAGAGCAGCAAAATATCTGGTTATATGAACAGGAGCAAGGGGGTTTTTTCCTTCAAACCTAGTAACATAATTCTTGCATGACAGGCTCTCCTTTCACTGGGAGAAAGTTCTTGAACTTCAGCAAATGGAAAGCAACATGTATATACTTAAAGAATCACAGAATGTTGGGGGTTGGAAGGGACCTTTGTGTGTTATCTAGTCCAAACCCCCTGCCAAAGCAGGGTCAGCCAGAACAGGCTGCACAGGATCACATCCAGGCGGGTCTGCAATATCTCGAGAGAAGGACAATCCACAACCTCCCTGGGCAACCTGTTCCAGTACCATTATACCTTTCCTATATACCTAAAACCTTGTAACGCCAGGACAGAAAGAGTTTTCAGAATAATCAGTAAGGCTAAATTAGGCCAGCATCCATGATTTAAGTGGTCATCCAACAATGCACCTCTGCAGTTAAAAGTTCCAAGTGCCTAACCTAACCCCTCAGTTAAGGAAAAGCCACAGAACAGGAGAAGACTCCAGAGAAGCAGAGAAACTTGGTTCCTCAGTTGCTTGCCCAGGCTGACAACATGCCCAGAACACACAGTAAATCACAAGACATCCATCGGTGGGCAAAAATGGGGGAAAAAAAAAAGTTGTCAGGGGCTCACTAGACTGGAGCTTTAACGCCAAAGATTGGCCAAGGGGGCAGATCTGCTGCAGATGACAAACTGTGCAAGCCAGCAGAGCTCAAGACACAGTCTGTGCAATGCACAACACTTACCAAGAAAGCGGCTTCACATTTGTTTTAACTATTTTCTTTTGTGTACTTCTAAACAGACACCTGCACATGTTGTTTCAAACAAGTAGTTCTCCTACAAAATGCATAAATTCACTAATACTGGTTCAAATGTTGTAGGTTTTTGTCACAGCAACATTAACAACTCGCAAAGAGTCGATGCTGTAAGGCTTTGAATGAAGCTTTGGTTGCGGCATCTGAGTTTATACCCTCTTACACCTAGATGGAAGGGACTGAGTAAATACCAAGAAAGGAAAAAGAAGGACAAGTCTTGAAAAAGGCCCTTTCAGAATGTTCTTTAAAAACTTAAGGATGCATTAGCAGAAGCCGAGGAACTCCTGATCTGGAGCTTATGGGGCCAAACTCCTTTCAGTGGTGCCCAGTGACAGGACAAGGGGCAACGGGCACAAACTGAAGCAGAGGAAGTTCCACCTGAACACGAGGAAGAACTTCTTCACTCTGAGGGTGACGAAGGCCTGGACCAGGTTGCCCAGAGGGGCTGTGAAGTCTCCTTCTCTGGAGATATTCAAACCCCACCTGGAAAAGGTCCTGTGCAGCCTGCTGTAGGTGACCCTGCTTCGGCAGGGGGGTTGGACTAGATGACCCACAGAAGTCCCTTCCAACCCCAACCATTCTGTGATTTTGTGGAGCTTTCTGCTTAGCCCACTTGCTTGCTGTGAAGATATCTTGTTAGGGTTTCACACATCACCAAGAATCAAGGACATGCTTTCCAACGGAACTAATAAATATATGAAGTACACAAGGAACCTACACCAATACGTGTATCTGCAGGTGTCATGCTAAGAACCTGCATTATCCCCACTTCTTGCTATGTGCTATCATGAGATGACGCTGCCTGTTACGCAGTGCCTGGTCCTGTATCTGGGGTTCTGCTGCTTGTTCTTCCTCCCCTGTACCAGTTATAGCCAATACCATGGGAGCCAAATGCCATACAAAAGTGTTTTCTGTTCTTTGTAAGAGCCTCTTGAGAAGGAAAGGAATTAATCCAGTTAACACTTGGAGAGATTTATGTCTCTCCATTGTATTTTTAAGTGATATTCAAAAGGTCACATTTGTCTGTAAGGCCCGATAAACAAAATAATTACAACAATGTAATAACAAAACTAACCTTCTAGCAACAGTGTGGCACAAGAAGCAATTTAAATTTCCTTTTAGGATTTCGTACTAAAAGCCCATCTTTTTCACAGATCCAGACTCAGACTGCCAGGAGACATCAGTTAATAAAATGTTCTTTAAAGACTTAAGCGCACATTAGCAGAAGCCAAGGAACTCCAAAGACACTCTATTCGTTAATACTGTTGACATCCCAGCAACACAGAACACCATTTACCTGGTAGCTGCACAGGTACGTACCTATCAGAGAGAATGTTGTTTGTGTGTATACTAAAAATAAATCCATATCGTTTCTTTAAAATGAAAAGATGCACATTCCTGGCATTCACACATGCACGCAACCCGTGTGAAACTGTAAGCTCAGCTGACAGGTGTTTTACAAGCACAGCAACTTGTGTTTGTCATGGCAGTGCACGGCCATAGCAATTTGGATGGAGTAACTGCCAAGCTCTGCAATTACCAGGACTGACAGACATAATAAAAAGTGATCTCCACCATCTACTGCGCTTGAAGTCAATTACAAAAACCAGTGGCTCCAATTATCTAGTCATAACCTTCAAAACTTGATAGCAACTTTGACCACAGGACAAAAGCCGTGTTAGAAAAGCTAGCATCACTTGGAGCTCTGAGGAATTCTGCATCCCTGGGATCTGAAAGGAAGGGAGCCTTTTCTGATGGAAACTCATTGGCCATCTGCCATTGGAGCCTAGCGGCTGCAGATCTTTGGAGGTCTGTACCCAAACACAGCCAATGGTGGGTGCCCCGTGAAGGTGAAGCAGTATCTCCTCCTCGTGACAGGCATTCAGAAGGTGCTCGTCTGGCTCTGAGGGTACGTAACTCTGATCCACTATGGTGAGATCACCTTTTGCGAATGCACACCTTCCATCCGTCACCTGCGTTCTTTGACCAAGTCTCCAGCCCCGCCTTGTCTCAGGCAGTTTCTAGGAGGTACATTTGGATGCGATGGGTAGGCAGATAGGAACTCACTGCTCGCCAACAGAATTATCCCCAAATATTTGAATTCAGTAACATCAAAGGGTGCAAGTTCTCAGCTATCAATTTCCAAGACCAAAATGACATGCTGACACAGAATCCTATGGTGTAGCTTAAGAAAGCACTGTCTGTCCTGTCAGACTTTCATAGCACTGGAGCCTTATCAGGGCTCTTTTCAAGCCAGCTTTACGTACTGGTGGTGTTGGTGTTTAATGGTACGTGCTGGCTGCTCTGCTACACACCACAGCACAAGCGTTCAACGAGACGATTGTTTTGGACAGCATTGCACCTTCTTCATTTCCCAGTGAGAGCAGGTATGTGTGTGGCATCACCACAAGTCCTGGAGGGTGGGTTAAGAGCCTGAAGCCCCCAACTGCGTTCTGCAAACAGCTCCTGCTCAGAAACACAGGAAGGAAGGGAATACAGGCTGTCCTCGAGGAAGACCTTTACAACCCCTGAAAAGAGCTAGGAAGAAAAAGGTCGTGTAAAATATCACCACCGCTGTCTGACATTTCTGGCGGGTCTCACAGGCAAACAGGAAATAATACTGCTACCCAAAACATATTTTTTTTAAATCGAAGTTGCCAGTTATTACAGCATTTATCTGGGACCCACCTGTAGCCCTCAAAAGACTGTTTGCGCCAGCTCCTTGACATTATCAACTTGTGTTATTTGCTGCTTCCTGAAATGTCAGCTGCCTAACCTTTCCAGGCTGCTCTTACACAAAGTCTGCTTTTCCAAAACTCGTTAAGTACAGCAAAGATCTACAGTCCTGTGTAAATCCTGCAATCAAGGCAAGCTGCAAAGGGAATACTAAGATGTTTGAACCGTCTCAGACTTTGTGGAGTTCCGATTCTTTGCTGCAAAGGTCTGTCCTCATTGCTGAGCTGTGGGAAAAGGAATTTATATATTAAAAAAATTACGGACAGCGCTACTTAGAACTAGCCAATTTTTTTTAATTTTTTTTTTTTTAACAAGCATATTGTAATCATAAGGACTCCTTAGCTACACAGAGAAAATCCTCAGCAAGAATTAGCTCAAGGCTCACAACTTGGGTTTCCTAATTTCTTCTAAACTGTGTCTATTGTTTAGATTAATCCCCAGTAGACACTGCCTGGCACGTGTCAGTGATCATTCTGTGACTGCCTGGGAAGTTGTCAGGCTACTGTTACCTTATCAGACAGGCTGATATTAAGAGCAGGTGCTAAATAATATATTCCAGATAATATGAGTATTAACTTCCTGAAGCGAAAAAAAACCACTATTAAAGGGGACTCCTCCAGTCCAATACCCTGCTTTTTTTTGCACCAGTAAGCAAGCCCGGATTTGGTGTGGTACATCTAGAACTGATTAAAACCTAACAAAACCCCAACAGAAAACTGCCAGCCAGTGAGTCTGGTTACAAAACACTCCTGTGTATCGTAATCAGGGAATACTCTATCTGTAGGCTGTCACACATGGAAAAATGAAAGGCTTATAATGCTCCGCCTTCCAGCATTTGGAAACATTGTCTTAAAAAGCTAAGGTATAAATTATTAAGTTTCAGGTGCTTTCCTACAACTAATGAAGCACAGTTCAAAAGTTACCTCACTTGTCAATTGTGCGTCAGCTAATAGACACGTTACCAGAGAGTTTAGACCTCAAAAATTTGTTGTATTCCTTTTTGTATCCTTCTATTTCTTATCGAAACATTTAAGAAGAGAGGATGAGGATTCAAGGAATGAAGTTCTGTGCCTGAATTCCTCTCTTGTCCTTCATCAATGGAGCTGGACCAGTAATAAATCATGGCTTTCAATGGATATGGGTCTCGGATTGTGCTTTCAGGTAGGTTTTACAGATAAGGCAGCAACATTATTTTGTGTTTTCCTTCACTGGGGACATCAGTGTACAGTGAATAGCCTAAACATAACTTTGATTCCTCTAATGATCAGAGAAAGGCATTTGAGTGCTAGTCAGAAGTTGCTGTGTGCAGTCAGAGGGCAGGAAGGTCACTGTTGGCCATGGGGTTAGGGCATCCACTCGCATGGGGGGAGACAGCAGAACCATCTCATCCCAGTCAGCATGATAGGTTGGACATGAACTTCCTCTAAGCCTCCCAAGAGAAGCTGAGGGTCTGGCTGACCATCTTTTGTTTTCATTTACTCTGGGACAGCAGTGTGATAATTTGGGGGGAGGGGTGCAGTTTTAAAACCCCAGCTGAGGTCTTCAAAGATTGTGCTAGAAGTGCTGATAACCACAGCATAGGTAGCTCTACCAGTGCTCAGCAGCAGAAGATTAGATGGCAGCTGGGTAGCTGGTTAATAGATAGCAAATGCCTAATGAGGCAGTTAAACATCCAAGGCAATTAAGCACCTCAGAGGAGTTAATCCCACGTTTAGCCTAACTCAGCTGATTTTGCCTGATGGAAGTTCACATTATCAGCCAGCCCAGGAGATCAAAGAGGACAGTAACCTCTAGCAGTGGAGGGGAGGCAGAGATATGCACAGTGGTCAGCATTTGGAGTAAGGTAGGGCTATAGGGAGCTCCAGGGAAGGACGGCTCTCCACAGCCTCAGCTGCAGACCTCCTTGGCTGTCCCATCCTGGAGGGATCAGAGAGGGATCACCCAAGCATTTTCACCAGCAGAACCGAGCTGTGGCCAGTGGAGATCCTGCCATCCACAAAACAAACAAGTTTATTTTGCAGACATCTCCAGCCCAAATCTTAAAAGCACTTTCAGCCCACAGCCCTCCAGAGGAGGCAAGAACCAGTGCCCGTACGGAGCTGAGAGTCTCCATGCTCAGCAGAGCAGCGCTGTGGTTTGACCTCCCCTTCCCTGCCCTCTCAGAAGGAATAGGCTGTAGCTTAATGAGTACTTCTCAGAGGCTGATAAAGTCCATTAGAAAGTTGGTTTTCAGTATGGCTGCCCTCACATAACTTGTCTAGGTTTGAGTTGATCCTGAAGGCATTTGCTCCACAATGAAGGCTTATTCCCCACAAAAGAGCAGGCTTAAATCTATGTCCCCTGATTCAGATTCGTCTAAGCATCAAAGAGATTATGCATATCATTAAAACAACTTAACATTAGAATTTCATGGATGCCGTGGGTGCAGTTCAGCCCCTCACAATAAATTGGGATAACTGGAAGCAAAGAACACATCACACTTTGAGAAATAAAACAAAAATAATTTTTAAAAAAAGTATCACTCTCACCTTCAGGATTCAATTTTATTGAAATCACCTGTGATGGATTTAAAAATCAAGCCTTGCCCTACATCCTGACACCAAGAGAAAGCTTAAAGACACCATGCAGCTGTTCCTAGCTTTTTCAACTTCACAGCTTATACCTGCCATTTTTCTAGTGTTTACCCTGCAGTAAACCCATGAGGTCAGCAAGCTCCAGGTCACCTCATGGCATTCAGATCCACAGAATGAAAGACTTTATCCTAAAGTTTCAAACAAGACAAAGCAATGAAAAAAAGTGAATTCAAACAACTTTTAAACCTGCAGTACTCAGTGATGTTATCTAAGCTGCCCGAAGTCTCAGCCCAAAAGCTTATGCTATGTGCAGAACATGCCCTTCCTGCAAGAAGGTGTTTCAGAGTGCTTTCCACTTGCTGGTATGGTGGCCCTGGGGAGAAATTTAGCATTCTTGCAAGCTGCAATTGTTCGAAGATTTTAAGGAATGGGTAGTCTTAGCTAAAGAGTTAAGCAGGTACAAAAGTGCTTGCAGGAGGATGGGGCCCAAGACGCAATGCATCCCTTCAGAGAGCCTCAGGTGAGTTGTTCTATTCCGAAATGCTGTGGGAAGCTCAAAGCCCTGCAGCGGAGCAAGCGTGCTGACCTTACACGGCATCCCCAGAGCTGGGGTGGGGAGGGTATGTCGAGAGACAGAGAGGTCTGGCCTGTCCCTGGTCCAGCACAAGAGGCGAGAGCCAGATTTGCCACCACCTCCCCCGCCAACAGACTTACAGCCGCGCATGGCATCACTCGCTTTCCAGGACCGAGACCTTTGCTAGAGACAAGCAAATGCTGTAAGGATTGCAGCCAGATCACAGAGTCATAACAAATAAGCTAGCTACATATTTCTTCCTTTAGTTTCTTTTTATCTGTAGAATTCGTGATTGATTTTTATTTTATTTTAGGGTGCACTGTAGTGCAGCAAAAGGCTCTGCCAAGGTGGAGAAAGCAAACCTGTGTTTTATTTCCTGAGGCTGATCAGCACAGCACAGATGGCTGGGTAAGAATTATTACGCCAGCCAAAAGGGGATTGGGCAGTGGTAAACACACACATTTTGTGTTATAGGTGAAGGGAGAATTCCGCAAATGTAGTTTGTGAGAAACATCTGTGGGAACCTGATAATAAAAGTTATTAATAAAGTCAATACAGGTGGAGTTTTGTTGAGTTCTTTGCCCTCCAGGACTTAGAGATGTTGAAGCTTTACTACCAGATATCTTCAAAAATTTTAATAATATTCATAATAACTAACTCAGATTCATGGGGCTGTATTTCATGAAATATTTTAATACAGGAAAAAAATAACCTCACAGACATACCTAACACCATTGCAATTTATACTGACAGCTAGAAGATCACATTCAGACTAAAACTCAGCAACCACAGCTGAGAAAACACCAGCCACCTCATGAACAACAGGAAAAGCATTTCCTGTTGGCGAATAAAAACTTCAATGGCATCATTCAAGGTAAGCAAGATATGGGTCATGCCAGAAAATATTAGCATTTGAATACTATTTCTGTTTTGAAATATAATATCCAGGAATGCAGATGCACCTTGACCATCACTATTTATGAAGAAAAATGTCTTTGGAGGAAAGGAAGACCCTTGTAGAACATAGGATGGCTCCTGCTCAGCAAGGGCATCGTTCCACAATAAAAGCCATAGGAAAAACGCAGGACTTCAAAGCCCCACTTCAAGATACTCTTGAAGCAGCAGAGTTTCTTCCCCTTCTGCAGTTTGTGACGATTGCTTCTTCTCCCTCTGCTCCGCACCCTGGAGAAGAGCCTGGCTGCATCCCCCCTGAAATAGCCATCTTCCATTGCCTGACGGGGTGTTAGGCCCCTTCCTTGACCTCTCTTCCCTCAGCCTTTCCCTGCACAGCCCATGCCATGGCCCCAACTGCTTCAGCCACACTCTGCTGGGCTCTTCCCAGTTTGTTGATCTCTCCCTTGAGCTGGCATGGGGAGGTTGGTATCAAACTGCCCTTAGTAGTCTGTCAGCTCTACTGGGCTAAGCAAGAGATTTCAAACAAGTCAAACTTAGCACAAGCCCAAAAAGTCTAAAGTCCTTGTATCCAAAGGTGTTTAAAGGTGTTAGCTCGTTAAATGTACCCAATCCCCACATTTGTTTGCCCCAAGTAGCATCCTCTGATATTCACACAATTTAGTGGGTGTGGTGAAAATCATTCTCCAAGCCTGAAGCTAGAAGGCTCTTGCTGGTTAGCTCTCAGAGTGACAGATCAGAGCCTGCACTGGACAAAGTGCACGATGCATTGAATTCAGGACCGGTTTGACAGAGCCTGTTTATGATACAATGCGTACATGTGCGAGGCACCTATATCTATGGCCACCTCAATTCACAGAATCACAGAATTACACAGAATCACAGAATGGTAGGGGTTGGAAGGGGCCTCTGTGGGTCATCTAGTCCAACCCTCCTGCCAAAGCAGGGTCACCCAGAGCAGGCTGCACAGGACCGCGTCCAGGTGGGTCTTGAATATCTCCAGAGAAGGAGACTCTGCAGCCTCCCTGGGCAG
>Ga0065711_1005600_pt1 | contig 24910 bp, 20 predicted proteins | sample Hoacrofraction12_FD_59098 | JGI IMG/M metagenome (GOLD analysis project Ga0065711, IMG submission 59098) | Hoatzin crop microbial communities from Cojedes, Venezuela - Epithelial fraction 12 v2 (version 2) | ecosystem: Host-associated > Birds > Digestive system > Esophagus > Crop | place...
TTGGGTTGGAAGGGACCTTTAAAGGTCATCTAGCCCAACCCCCCCCCCCTCCCCTCAATGAGCAGGGACACCTGCAACCAGACCAGGTTGCTCAGAGCCCTGTCCAGGGATGGGGCATCTACAACATCTCTGGGCAACCTGTGCCAGTGTTTCACCACCCTCACTGTAAAAAATTTCTTCCTTAGATTCAGTCTAAATCTCCCTTCTTTTAGTTTAAAACCGTTACCCTTTGTCACTACAGGCCCTGATAAAAAGTGTGTTCCCATCTTTCTCATAAGTCCCCTTTAAGAACGGAAAGGCTGTACCAAGGTCTCCCCGCAGACTTCTCTTCTATAGGCTGAACAGTCCCAACTCTCTCAGCCTCTCCTCACAGCAGAGATGCTCCAGGCCTCGGATTATCTTTGTGGCCTCCTCTGGACCCACTCCAACAGCTCCATGTCTTTGCTGTGCTGAGGGCTCCAGAGCTGGATGCAGGACTCCTTGTGGGCTCTCACCAGAGCGGGGTAAAGGGGCGGAATCCCCTCCCTCGCCCTGCTGGCCACGCTGCTTGTGATGCAGCCCAGGATGTGGTTGGCTTTCTGGGCTGCAAGTGCACATTGTCGGCTCATGTCCAGCTTTTCATCCACCAGTACCTCCAAGTCCTTCTCCTCAGGGCTGCTCTCAATCCCTTCATCCCCCAGCCTGTACTGATATCCGAAATTGCCACATGGTCTACAGGAAACCCAGGAGTAGAAGATCTTCTTCCTGTCAGGAGATGTGGCTGTCACCAGTGCCTCCTGTTTGCAGGCAGGTTGAGCTGCGAGGAGGCTTGCTGAGATTTGTGGCACACTCAAGCTGAGCAAGCATGGGCTGGTGGGGGAATTACCATCAATTGGTGCTGGCTCAAGCATGAAAAGGAAGTTTAAAAACACACGCCAAATACGAGCACTGAGACTTGTAGCTGGGTGGAAGCAGCGTACAAAGGCAACTGGCACAGAAGGAACGAAAACTAGAGAAATGATGGTGGAAACGCAAGAAACACCACAAATCTTGCTGGCTGGTGGAGGAATGGTCTAATGTCAGCTTTGAGACTCAGCTACCAGAATATGGAAATTCATTCTAATTGTCATTCACTGTTCCCTTTGTCCCTTTCCCTGTATTCTGAGTGGTGTCAACCCCCCGCAAAAACGCAGGGGAGTGCAAACCTCAGTTGCCCTGAGAGTAACTCTGCCAGGCGACTGCTACAACGGAGCATAGAAATAGAGGGCTTTGTCCCCTCTGTTGCCACCTCACCAGCCCATCCCATGCACAGTCACACCCACACTGCTCGGCGGGGACCTTTAGGCACATTCAAGCATCCTGCCCAGCGTGGGTGCTGGATTCTCCTTCTCTGGAGATATTCAAGACCCGTCTGGACCCGGTCTGTGCAGCCTGCTGTAGGTGACCCTGCTTCGGCAGGGGGGTTGGACTAGATGATCCCCAGAGGTCCTTTCCAATGCCGAACATTCTGTGATTCTGTGATTCCGTAGGTGCTGTGAACTGCGCAGGGAAGGTGAACATGGAGGGCTGCGAAGTCATCCAAAATGGAAAGTGAGGTTTTTCTTCAAGCAGCTTGCTTTGCTTTGAGAGCAAATAAAAATTAAACTCCTGGCTCCTTTTTGGGTGTTGCCATAGCAACTGAGGTGGCCACAGCCTCTGCTGCCCGGAGAGCATCACCCGGGTACCATGTGGTGGGCACAGGAGAGGCCACATGGAGATGCAGCCAGGGTGGCCAGCATCTCCCTTCACAGGCACCACGGGACAGCACCACATTCGAGGCAAAAACGAAAAAAACAACCCTTTTTTCCCTGTTTTTTTTATATAGTTTCCAGCAGCAGTGCTGGCAGTCATCAAAGGGCTGAGCAGACTTGGAGTTGGCAAGTTGCATTGACTGAGCAGTCATGCAGGTTTCACCAGCGTGGCCCGTGATGCCTTGGTCCCAAAAGACTTTGGGATCCTCACGGGAGAGCTGGACCCCCACAGGGCCCTGCCTGGGGAACCTTGCTGCACCGTGCAGCCATCACCCGGTCCCGCAGGGGACAGCGGGCTGGCAGTGGCATGCCCAAAGGGTGGCTGATAGCACCATCAGCTCAGCTACAAGTGGCGGTGAAATCTCCTGCCAAGTAGCTCAGAAGGGTTCTACAGCTGCTTTTGAGATGGCTTAAGCTACTCCTGCTTAAAAATGAAGTTATTTTCTTATATACTGTGATCTTTAGTGAATAGGGCTCCCCAGGTGGGGAGCTACCAAGGCCATTTTCCCCAAAGACCGCGTTTCCCCAGCGTGGCCAGGGTGCCTGGCAGCAGCAGCTCGCTGGGGCATCACCGCACACGATGCTGGCGAGATGAAGGGTGGCACCGTGTGGGGCGAGCCCCAGCACCCGCAACCCATTTCCAGAGCACCAGCACTGTCCCCAGCAAGCCTGCAGCCTTGCTCCTCAGTGTCACTACATGCATGCGGTGCCGCCGCCTGTGTCCTTCAGCAGGCATCTATCCTGCTTGTCACAAGTCTCACCAGTATTAATAATTTAGAAGGAAAGCAGCACAGGAATAACCAGGGCTGTGCAACATGAACATCTATATTAGCTGGGTTTATTTTATTTTCTCCAAGGAAAGCATGTGCAGTGTTTTGTTCCTGGTTATTAATGACATACTAAGGCACAGTTGTGGCACTCACCTTTCCCTGAGGAACTAGCTGCCAGCGTTGCCCCTGCTGCCCACAGCATCCACTCACAGTGGAATCAATCATTTGCCCTGAAAAGGTTCCAGCAAAGTACTGAATAGAGAATAAAGAGGAAAACCATACGGGTTCACCAGCAACCTGGCTCTCGGCTGAGTGGTTCAGTCATCGCCACAGCCCCAGGAGCCAGGTGTTTGCTTGCACCAGCTGGGTCTGGCTGAGGGAGGAAGGGTTTCTCCTCCCACCGACGCTTTGCCATTGCACCCTTGCAGTAAGGGAGGGGAGAGCCACGGTCCCGCACGGCACCCCCGTGAGAGCTGGCGATGAGCAGCCCGCACCGGGGCTCTTGGTGCCCCTGGGAGGACAGCGCTCCCCAGCTCCACGCTGTGATGTTCAGCTCTTGGCCTTTCCCCTGGCTGCTCCCAAAACACTTTTAAAAACACTCACAAAGACATCTTGCCCCTGGAGAAACAGCCCAAATGGAAGCTGAGTCCCAGCTTCAGGCACAGGATTATCTATACCAGTTCTGTGTTTCTCCGTAACAGGGGAAGGCCCAACATCCCATTAAGTAAGATAGCTGGCACGCTCCTCCAAGTCTGGGCACCTCAGTGTTTCTCCAAACAACCCCCTGATTTCTCGTATTGGATTCTTGCCCAGCTTTATTCACACATTTGGTTTAAGACCTGGGCAAGGAGCGTCCCAGCCATGCTCCACAGATCCCCACCACCGGCTCCCATGGCCACAGCACAGCGAACCTGGGCTGTCTCTGCAGCCATGCTGCGGCAAAGATGCCCTAGAAAAGTTCTCAGAAGCAACACAGGGTCCTGCAGAGCTGAAAAGAAGCAAACCCTGGGGAGGCTGCCTGCCAGATACCTCCTTTGGACCTCTTGACCACTGAGGCGTGCTCGGCACAGCATGGGCTACAATCCGAACCCCACAGAGGAGGAAGAGGGTACTTCTTCTTGCATGTACCCACGATGGAGACACCTGCTAGACATGGCAGTTTGCATTCTTCTCCTGTGCAAACAAGCCAAGGAATGCATTAGAGGTGCCTTAGTATATAAAAGAAATACATGGCTGCTCTTGCCAGCAAGGACAGGCTGGAGCAGAACCTCCATGGCTACACGGCCAGGACTTTAGCCTCATAGACTCATGGGATTGTTTAGCTTGGAAAAGACCTTTAAGATCATCAAGCCCAACCGTTAACCGAACACTGCCAAGTTCACCACTAAACCATGTTCCTCAGCACTATGTCTGTATGTCTTTTAAATACCTCCAGGGATGGTGACTCAACCACTTCCCTGGGCAGCCTGTTCCAATGCTTCATAGCCCTTTCGGTGAATAAATTTTTCCTAATATCCAATCTAAACCTTCCCTGATGCAACTTGAAGCTGTTTCCTCTCATCCTGTGACTAGTCACTTGGGAGAGGAGACCGATACCCACCTCACTCCAACCTCCTTTCAGGCAGTTGTAGAGAGCGATAAGGTCTCCCCTCAGCCTCCTCTTCTCTGGACTTTGCTGGAGAAAGCCTGGATTCAACCCTGGCTGAGTCTGTACCCACACTGGGCTTTCAGGATATTACTTTTTTCTCTTTGAAACTAAAGAGCAAAACGCAGATAGCGAATGGAAAGACACCCGTGTCCCGACCTGGGAAGGACAGCGGAAGTTTTTGCAGTGGGTGACTTTGATGGGTTGCGACCCTAAGGCAGGACCTGTCCCTGCTCCTGCTCTCTTCTCCAATGCAACCCCACCTCCACCACCAGGGAAGAGCAAGCACAGCCAGCATCACCTGGGGGAAAGAGGCTCCCTCGCTTACACCTCATTCCCTGCAGAATGGCCTGGGTGACAGGAGCAGGAACGCAGAGGTAAACTTCATCCAGGCTGTAATTCGTCATATTTGCTATGATACATCTCTGATCAGCTCAGACTTGGAGTGTGACCTGCCTTGTGCACTGAGTTTCGTACCGCTGCGTGTCAGATGTGGTTAAGGCAAAGGAAGCTGCCAAGATCCTGGGCAAAACAGTGCAGGAAAGGTAAAAAAATGCTGGGGCGGGGACCCAGGAGCACAGCTGGGGAGGAGGTGGGCTAGGAGTGCCCAGAGGTTTAGTGCTGCAGCTCCCAGTGCCAAGGACCATGCAGAGAAGACACCAAAGATGTGCTCAGAGCTGCAGCCCTACAGGCAGGGAGGGTTTGGGGGAGTTGAGGATGACCTGAGGTTCCAGTCCCAACCCACCCGAGCCCTGGCAGCACCAAACACTGAGGTGTGGGAATGTGCAGTTGAACAAGGAGGTGACCCTTCTTCTCACCTTCAGGTGAGAGACGATTCCCTTGGGTGATACTCCAACCAGTAAAGATTTTGTCTGGGATAAATTGTTCCTCCATCAGGAGGAGCCAGCCCACTGTCAGCCTCTTAAAATAACCCACCCTACTGGTGGTCATGGGCTTACCTTCACCTCTGAAGACAACAGACAGCCGCTAGGACAGCTCCTCACCTCCTCCTTCCGGCCAGTGAATAGAATAGAATAGAATAGAATAGAATAGAATAGAATAGAATAGAATAGAATAGAATAGAATAGAATAGAATAGANTAGAATAGAATAGAATAGAATAGAATAATGTCAGTTGGAAGAGACCTACAATGATCATCTAGCCCAACTGCCAGACTGCTTCAGGGCTGATCAAAAGTTAAAGCAAGTGCGTTGTCCAAACGCCTCTTAAGCACTGACAGGCTTGGGACATTGACCACCTCTTTAGGAAGCCTGTTCCAGTGTTTGACCACTCTCTTTGTAAAGAAATGTATCCTAATGTCCAGTCCAAACCTCCCCTGGCACAGCTTTGAACCATTCCCACGTGTCCTATCACTGGATACCAGGGGGAAGAGCTCAGCACCTCCCTCCCCATGTCCCCTCCTCAGGAAGCTGTGGAGAGCAATGAGGTCACCCCTCAGCCTCCTTTTCTCCAAACAAGAGAAACCCAAAGCCTTTAGCTGCTCCTCACAGGACATGTCTTCCAGCCTTTCACCAGCTGTGATGTCCTCCTTCTGATGCACTCAAGGACCTTCACATCCTTCTTAAACTGTGGGGCCCACAAGTGCACATAGTACTCAAGGTGAGGCCACACTAGCGCTGAATACAGCAGGATAATCACCTCTTCAGATCATGTGGTCATGCTGTGTTTGATGCACCCCGGGGTGTGGTTTGCTCTCTTGGCTGCCAGGGCACGAGGCTGGCTGCTGTGGAGCCTGCGGTTGACCGGCACCCCGAGACCCCTTTCTACAGGGCTGTTCTCCGGCCACTCCTCTCCCAATTTATACTTGTGCCTGGCATTACTCCATCCTAGGTTCAGGATCCAGCATTTGACTTCTTAAATTTCATCCCATTAATCATTAACCAATGCTCCAATCTGTCTAGATCCTTCTTCTAGGCCTCTTGTCCCTCAAGAGAGTCAACAGCACCTCCCAGTTTGGTATCATCAGCAAACTTGCTAATCGTGCATTCAGCTCCTGCATCCAGATCGTTGATAAATCTATTGAACAGAACTGGCCCTAGAACGGAACCCTGAGGAACACTGCTGGTGACTGGCTGCCTGCCAGATGTAGCCCCATCCACTACAACCCTTTGAGTCCTGCCCTTCAGCCAGTTCTTCACACAGCATGCTGCAAACCCTCTCTTCCCACAGCTGGACAACTTGTTCAGGAGGATGCTGTGAGGGACAGCGTCAAAAGCCTTGTTATAATGCAGAAAAATGACATCCACCACTTTCCCTTCATCCACCAGGTAGGTGACCTTATCATAGAAGGAGATCAAATTAGTTAAACACGACTTTCCCTTTGTGAGCCCATGTTGACTGTGCCTGATGATTGCATATTCTTTAAACGCCTTTCAATACTACACAGTATAATCTTCTCCACAATTTTTCCAAGAACTGAGGTTAGACTATCAGGCCTGTAGTTCCCTAGTCTTCCTTCATGCCCTTTTTCTAGATTGGAGTAACATCAGCTAGCTTCCAGTCATCAGGGACCTCCCCAGGCTCCCAAGACCTTTGGTAGCTGATCGAGAAGGGCTCTGCCGTGACATCTGCTACCTCCCTCAGTGCTCAGTGGTTTCTAACTTGTCAGGTATGGCCACCAGTCTGAGATGAACCCCACCCTCTGGTGATGTACTGCCCGCACTTGAACCACACCGACCACGAGGGAGCGTTCAGAAGCGTGTCCGCATCCAAACCACCGCATTGATAGAGATGGGCAACAGGCAAGGTCCGCTTCCAGGCACACAGCTCCTGGCGATGCAGGCACATCTCCAAAGCTTCTACACAGAGAGATGCTCTGCTCTCGTGGTTTCCTCCCGTTTCCTTCTTTTCCGATGAAACTGCTCCCCTCCCAAAAGAGACAACAGCAATTATCGGGTTCACCAGCAATGTATCTGCCATCATGCAGCCTGGGGATCTCAGAATGCCAGTCTGCCCACTGGACCATTAAAGTCGATGGCTGTTCCCAACCTTTAAATATTAATAGAGGGTGCCGTGCATAATGGATCGGGGACTATCCATGGAGACCATCTGCCCGGTGGCTGCACAAATGCTCGCGTTGTTCTTCGCAGGAGTTCATTACTCAGAGCCTAGTGCTAAAAATATGTTGCAAAGGGCTTTATTTAAAAACAAAGGGCTAATGCAAACCTGGCAACAGAGAAACACAAGACCGAATCCAAGCACCTCCGCCACTCAGGCTGGAGTTAAGCTGCAACCAGACAGGCACTAACTTAATTTGAAAGGCAATGACATAATTCTGAATGAGCTTAATAGGACCTGCAATTCATACAGAAAAGCCCGAATTTATGTAGTAATTAGCCAGAGCTTTTAGAGTGCTAGATATCTCCGTAGCGAGAAAAAAATGACACAGCTTATTAAAGCAAGGTAAAAACAGACCTGCTCATGGTTTTTTGTGCTAAACTACACTTTTGCTAAGTTAGATTCTATTATTGATTAAGCACACAATTCGTCAAAACACCAAAGTCACTTAACAAGTTAAGTTTTCTACTAATCACGTGGACATCACTTAGCAAGTGATGAACCCCCCTACGCACCGGTCCCTCCCCGAAAGACAGCCCCAGAGCCCGACGAGCAGTAAAGGCCTGCGAGCTTTTCACTGATTTCTCTGTCGGTTTTGAACTCCGCCTGGATCACCTCTCACACGACAAATCCTGGAGGACAAGCCTGGAAATTGCCCTCCCCTCCTAGTCCTCATCACCAGCCAGGGACGCAGACACGTCCTCAGAGGAGCTCTTCAGAGCACAGCCAAGATGTTCAAAGTCACCCAGTGACTGCGGATGCAGAACGTCAGCCTCCGAAGCAGGTCTGATTTTCTTAAGAGGGCTGCTTGGCAGCAGCAGATAAAGCCCTCTCCAGTACTTAGCTGGCCTGTAATCAACAGGTTTCCTGTATCAGAAGCCACCTTTGAAAAGCTCAGCCTGCTCAGGCTTCAGAGCATCGCCTGCGGTCCCCTTGGGATGCCGTGCGCGATCACCTTCCCTGGGCACCTTCCTCGCTCGCTTTCCAAACGGCAAGCTGGGAGCGCCTTGCTCACACACCCTGCGCCAGCCCTAGTCCAAAACTGAACCGACCCACCCTGCCCCGAAAAGAAGAATCTCCTCAAAACTGGGCAAGCAGTGGGGGACAGAATAAAAAAATCAAACCTGGGACTGGAAAGTTTGAAGAGGCAAAGAGAAAGGCGGAAAAACTCGGGCTGGGGGAAGCAGGACACAACCCCAGTGTCGGCACGGGGCTGCGCAGGGGCTCGTCAGCCCGCGGCAGGCAAGCAAGCTCCGTCAGATACCTCGGCACATTCCAGAGCAAAAACTAGGACAGTAAAGAAATGGGAATTTTTTGAACACTGAAATTCCAACTCTTTCATTTTGTTTCTGCAAAAACAAGGTCAAAATGAGCTTTTGTAAGGAGATTTTTTTCTTTTCAAATGAGAAGAGTTTGGGCTTTGTTAAACAGCTACTTTAACTTGCTATTCACTACAGACAGAAGTGGAAACCAGAAGAGGGGAGACGTCACGTAAAGGTGGAGAAGGTGACAAATGTCCCACTTACAAGAGCAGAAGAATGATGACAAGAAGAACTGTCGCATTTATGAACGCTACAGCAAAACCATTTTACATCCTTGGTACCTAAGGAAAGGATCTTGTGCAATGCTTGACTAAAAACATGCCTGACTCATTCTAAGATCGCACAAACGCGATCCAAACGCTGTGGTCCCTCTCGGAGGCACCGCCCCGCGACAAGGTCAGCGGTATTTCTGCACGTTCTCCCGAGCGCAGAGATGCCGAAGCCCTCGGTGGCCGATGTGCGTCTAAACCTTCTGCGTCGAAACAACCGCTGCCCAGCCCGCGCAAGCAGAGCCGTCAGCCTAAGAACATCTGCAGCATCTTTAGCACCACAGCATCTTCTGGCAGCCAGCCAGCAGCACCAACACACGGAGGCTGGAGACAGGCTACAAGCAACCACGGAATTAGATTTATTTTTTTTTTGGCAACACTTTGCTTTTTTTGCTGGGCTCGCCCAGGGAAAGCAGGCAGGCTTCTGATTAACTCCCCTTTCAGGGCTGCGCTCATCAGCAGAATGTTGCTGTTGAAAGGACAGTTGATTTAATAGCTCAGATTTGAATTTCTATGAAAAAAAACCCCCACACTTTTCTGTTTAGCAGCACTGACACGAGCCTGTATTGTAGACCGAGTCCAACCTAACAACACATTTCCATTTGGATATTGCAACCACCTCTCTCTTTTTTTTTTTAATATTGAATTATTAACATCTAACCACTAGTAGGTCATTCTACACAGCAGAAATCCCTTAATTACATGCTTAACGTTAACCTCAGGCCAAATCATTTGTCGATACTTTGTTTTGCTTAATCAGCTATCTGCAGACTCAGTGAACACGGGGAAAACTACTTTCTGTGCCACTGATGCCAAACGTTATTCCAGCAGCATGTACCTGCTACCCAACAGGACGAAGATACTTTTATTTTTTAAATTCGTGGTCGCAGCATCCCAGCCAGCGGGGCCGGCAGCTTTCCCTTCGGCGCCTCGAGCTGCTCCGCATCCAGCAGAACCCGAGCTGTCACCTTCCTGCGGTCTTCACAAAGGAACTGCCTTTACCCAGGACCCAGCTGGGATGGAGCAGGATCCCACAGGCACAAACATCACCGCGTTCACCCAGACGTGACAGCGGGCTCCCAAAAAACCCCGCGTACTTGCAAGGCAAGGTGTCTCAGACAAGACGGGGCCACGTCGGGCAGGGAGCCAGCCTCGTCCTTCCCCCAGATACGCGACGCCAGGAACTCACTGCATGCATTAGGCCAAGACAGGCGGTGACAAGAAAAGTAGTCTTTTATTTCAATTAATATTTCTTGGCATTAGGCAGATATTAAATAACACTGGAATGCACAAGACTATTAACATATCGACAGCAAAAGGGAGGAGGTGTAGCCAAGTCGAGAACAGCAGTGCGAGTCACGTCACCTTGGGGCACCCAAAAGCCATTTAACGCAGCAACCACCAGAAAGTAGGACTCCACTGAGAAATACAAAACCAGGACGAACTCCTTTCAGGTCTTTTGTTAATACAGAAACATCAGAACGATTGACAGTAAAAATGAACGAATATTTGCATTCAGGAATTAAACAGAGTGAAATATCCACAAACTGCTAGTCATGCATTTCTTTTGAAACAGCAATTTGCTAATGCATAAATATCACAAAAAAACAATCTCCAAGATTTGAATAAATCACAGACGACTAGAAGAAACAAAGCTCGAATTCTATTTTATGCCTTAAATAGATGACCTAAATATTTAAAATTCTACTTCACCATATATATATAATTTATATATATATTAAAAGAAAGTAAAGACCATTAGATAAGTGCAAGCAATTTTCCTCAAAAAGAAAATTGGAACCATGCCCAGGAAAGCGGCTTTTTTTTTTCTTTTTTCCTTCTTTTTTTTTTTTGAACTCGCTACTCCATTCAGTCCACATTTTAATTATTTTTTTCTTACACAGTAATTTCTGAAGCAAAATAAATTATCAACCATCTGCTATGTCGGGTAAAAGTCCTACCTAGCATCTTCTCGGGAACTACTAGGACATCACCTTTCTTACGGACTAAGCGAAGTTGTATCTCACCAGCAATCTGAACTCTCTCGTAGCTGCATGTAAACACACCTTCCGATTAACGTTTAAAAAGTGTAGAGTGAATCGTAACATTACAGGGAAGCCGAAACGGAGCTGCCGAAGGAGAGCTGCACTGGTGTTAGTGAGGGGAGCGAGGGCTGGTTCGCTCGGACACGCACGCGCACACACACGATCTGGCAATGGGATCTTCTCCGCGAGGTGTGGAGGGGTGGTTGAGAAGGCATCCGTTTGCGAGCAAAGCTTGGAGGACACAAGCCGAGGTTCTCTGTGCACACTGTCCGCTTTGATCAGAATTGGCTCGCGCTACTGGGGTCGCACTGTAACAACCGCACGATGGAGGGATCGCTCTTGGCACCTTTGATGAACTCTTCCAGTGACAGTTTACCTGAAAGGGAGGAAAAACAAAATGGAAATAAGTGTTTGAAAAGTCAGTTGCTGCTGCCACCATCGCTGCAGCTTAAAAAAACCCTCCTCACTGAAGCAACATATGTATATTTAATCTATCGCAAAGGCATCGAGGGGAATTTAGTGCAATGCACAGCAGCCAAATCCCACTCAAGCCCTTAAGCCCAGATGCATTTTCCTTCTGTAAAACAATCTAGCATAATAATTGTTATTTTTTTATTTAAAGAGACAGTGCCAAATATAAAAACAACTGTTCCAATATCATTTGGCAGTTTTTTGCCCAGAACCAGACTACACAAGTTCGACAACACACGAACACAAGGTGTGGTACCTGAACACATGTACGCTTTGAAAACGATGCTTCTATTACTACGACGTTTTAAACCTAAGTATCCCAGATGTCCCCCAGTTTGCCCCCTTGTTTGTGTTGTGACATGTAGGGCTGAGCAGTCATGGCTTCTCCTGCACCTACAAGGTCAGGCTGGATGGGGTTCAGGGCAACTGGACCTAGTGGTAGGTGTCCCTGCTCACAGCAGGGCGGTTGGACTGGATGCCCCTTACAGGCCCCTTCCACCCCAAACTGTGCTGCGATTCCATGGTTCTACAAGCCGCTTGCTGTGTCCTGCTGGGTGCACAGGAACAGGACCAATTTCACAGGGCAGCAAGAAAAGCCAGCCCTGGAGGAGCCACCCATTGCCACGTGCTGCTCCTGAGCGTTTCTGGTTTATACACCTTCGGTTGGGGACAGAGGCGCTGACTTGGATGGACCCTGTGACAGGCTGCAAAGGTGATCTCTGGAGGAGCGACCACGAGGAGCAACTGCCCTGGCATCCCCTGGCTCCAATAGTCCCATGGCACAGCACGGCACAGCACGGCACGGCACGGCAAGGAGGGAAGATCCCATCTGGTCTCCCAGACCTCATCCTGGGGTGGCCCAGCCGCCTGGCAGCTGTTTCCCAAGCTCAGGACCAGTCCCCTGAACAAATGCCATCGGGAGCCTGGCAGCAGTGTCTGCCTTGCCTTTTATCACCAGTGGTCTCCTGCTCCAGCACCCACAACCACGGCAGAAATGAGCTGTAGCAATATTAACGAGAAACGAAAGAGTTCTCCCTATGAACAGGAGGACACCAGCACCTGCTGCGTCCCCGATGCTGTGCCTGCTGATCTCCCATCCACCTCGTGCTCCCAGCACAACCTAGCCCCACCCTCACACAACACCCTGAAATAGAGTACTCCAAACTATCAGGACATTTATTAGCTTTTCCCTCTCCCTGCAATACTGCAAGCACAAATCAAAAAATCCATCTGAGATGTCCAACAGTCAGATGGGAAAAAAAAACATTTCCAGCCGCCACGAGCACGCGCATTTCCCCGCACGCAGACCTTATTGCCTGGCACTGCACGGCTTGCAGGGCTGGAATTTTACCGGGAATAGGAGGACTTTATTTCAGCAACAAAACGCAACTGATGGAGGATGCGTATAGCAGATTTTGTGACCACTACTTTGTCACACACCTGCACGCACCGCTACTTTCTGCAGAACAAAAAATACTTTAATCATCTTATTTTAGGGCCCTCCACGTGTGAAGTCAGGGGATGAAGGTCTAGTTTTGATGAAGTCAAAGGTAAAACACTCAAGAACTTCACCAAGGCCAGGGATTTGCCCCAGGGGCTACAGCAGCAGATGCCAAAACACAGCCATAAAATTCTCTAATATAAAAACCTTTTTATACATAAGATCACATTTTTCCAGGTCTCCATATCTCCCAGATCTTTGCTTCTGGAGCACACCAGTAGGATACAGCTCCTGATTTCAACACGAGCAGCTGCCACCTTGCCCGCTGCCAGGGTAATTCCCAGGGAAAGCTCCACCTCGACTGGGACGAGAGGAAACACGTCGGCAGGCTGATGGGCAGGGGAAATTTCTCAGTTCTGCCTGTGTTTTCCGAGCTGGAGGAAATGAGCTAGCTCAGGTGGAGTGGTCGTGACGGGTACGCTGCAGACAATTTATCAAGTGGCCCCGTAGTTGGCTCGGGAGCTGTTACACCCCCCTGACGCGCACGCTGCAACGCAGAAAACACTGCAGGCCCGCGTGTGACCACGCGTATACGTACCCACCCCACAAACACGCACAGAAAATAAGTATTATGGACCCAGGGGAATTTTTGCTTTCAGGCACCCAACCGCATCCCCGCGCCGCACTACTGGTGACAAGCCCAGGACTGCAACCCCGTCAAGGGCGATGGGAGCTAAACCTTGTGCCTAGCTCGTGCTACCCCCAGAGAAAATAACCCACAGACGTCGGACTCAGCGGAGTTTCAGAGGAGCCTTTGCACAAGGGGATTTACCCACGAAATGTCGAGCAAGAACTGCTCCCCTCCCATCCTTTTGTCCTCCCAGCAGGAAAACTCTCCCACTCGCTGCCCACTTATTCACCCTGTTCATTATGGACCAGAGATGCTCACCGAGGCCAGGCAGAGACCAAAGGCACCGGTGGGGACATCCCTGCCCTCTACCCCACCCCCTCAAATACCATCATCTGCTTCGACCGTGCTGGGCTAGAAAACCTGTATTTCCAGAGCCTATGAAGGAGTGCTGGTGGAGATCCTACCATCGTTGTTTGTGTCCATCTGTCTGAAGATCTTGTCTGTTCGCTTCTCAGGAGTGGATTCATCTTCTGGCATTTTCATTACTGACGAAACCATTTTGTAGATTGCCTGAGTATTTAAAAAAAAAAAGAAAAACAGATATAGGAAAAACACAACCCAAGCAATAAAGCATCAGGACTGAGAAACAGAATTTTAAGCCTGTAGCAATAAAGATCAACAGCTGACCCTGGCAGGCAGCTGCGGGACTTTATAAGCCAAAACAAATAGGCATTTCTGACTGCAGCTTTTTTTATTTTTCTTGCCTCTATTCATTCGCACTTCAAAACAAGCTCCCGCACCGCTGGGTCAGTTAACTGAAAGTCAGGGTCCAGATTAATGTACAAGCCAAAATACCAGAGGCCATGGTGTGTAATTCTCTTTTCTGCAACTGGGCTAAGCCATCACCTCTTTGGCTGGCTCGCAACATGCACTCGGTTATGTGTATGCATGTGGGGTGTTGTATGGATTACAGGTGAATATGAATATATGGGGGCTGTTTTTCTTTGTGGAAGGGTAAGGAAATGCATCTTCAGACTTACAAGAATGCGAATAAAGACGAGACTTCTTCAGGACATCCGCAGCCATAGAATCATAGAATCATAGAATGGTTTGGGCTGGAAGGAACCTTAAAGATCATCTGGTTCCAACCCCCCCGCCATGAGCAAAGACACTTTCCACTAGACCAGGTTGCTCAGAGCTCCATCCAACCTGGCCTTGAACACTTCCAGGGAGGGGTCATCCACAGCTTCTCTGGGCAACCTGTTCCAGTGTTTCACCACCCTCATGGCGAAGAATTTCTTCCTAATATCTAATCTAAAGTCCTAGCCCTCCTCCTATCTCATCCCTGCTCAGCCATGATGACCAGCCGCCGGGGCACTGCCTGGATGCCTTCCATGCTTCCCAGTGCCGCTCGCAGCACGCTGGAGACCCATCTCAGCTGCAGAGTGGGTGGCAAGCAGCCCACTGCCGAGGCCGAGCCCCGGCCGGCCCATGGAGTGAGGGCACAGGGGACTCTGCCCCACACACACCCACTCCTCCCACCACCCCCAGTACAGCCTTCGGGAGACCAAGACATGCTACAGCCTTTCACTCATAGATCGCGTTGACTCAGATTTGAAGTTTCGCAGTATTAATTCTGAGATTAATCAGGTCAGTAAAATTTGCATTTAGGGTTTTTCGACCCCATCAACACTGCCCTAAGGAATCCCCAGGGAGAGCTGCAAGATCTCAGCCACGGGCCGGTTGCGCAGCACCCTGTTCATCTCTCGGGCTCTCTCCTCATGTGCACCTCATGGGTCCCATCACGGCCCTACCGTCCTCTCAGGGACCACCCTGGGGCAGGAGGGACCCAGCTCGGCACACCCCTCATCTCCTGCTGTCTCGGCGCGCAGAGGTACAGCAACATGAATAAAATACAAATCAGAGACAACGCCTCACCTGCACTATTTCCAGCATTTCCCCGCGGCTGATGTACCCGTTGCCGTCCAGGTCATACATACTAAATGCCCACTTCAGCTTCTGTTCCAGCTTGCCCCGAGAGGTGACGCTCAGGGCGATGATGAATTCCCTAAAGTCAATCGTCCCGTCACCGTTGGTGTCGAAGGTGCGGAAGACATGCTCCGCAAACTTCGATGCGTCGCCATAGGGGAAAAAATTTGCGTATATTTTTTTGAACTCTTCCACAGTCAAATGGCCCGTTGGGCAATCTTTTAGGAAGCCCTTGTACCACTCCTGCAGCTCGTGGTCTGTGAACTCGGTGTTCTCACGCAGGTCCTGGAGCACCTCGGGGCGCAGCTTGCTGTTCTGCTTCCCCATCCTCTCCTGGATCCGGGTTCAGCGGCTGCAAAGAGAGAGAGCATCTGCCTGAGCTCCGGCCCCACTCGGTGGAGAGGGGCTGGGGGCAGGCAGAGCCCTGTGGGAAACGCAGACACTGCACAGGGCAGGGGGGCGAGAGGAGAAACAGGATGCTATAAATCACCAGGAAAATATCTCATTTCATCTGGCCTCTTTTCATATCCTCTAGGCTCTTCTCAGTTACTCATATGCCACAGAAGGACAAGCAAAGGCAGTTTGGAAGGGACTGTTTCAGAAATATTAACCCTTATTACTAATCCTTACTATCTGGGAAATAATAATCCTCATTATTCTATTTCTCTGCTACAATCCCACTCCTCTACAACACGGCTTGTGATGCCCAGGTCTGGATCCCAACTCTTGACCCACCCCCAAGAGGCTGATCTGCTGCGACGACTGAGCGGAAAGGGACAGCAGCGGCAATGAAAAGTAAAATCCATCTATGGAAAAGGGACAGGAAGGGCAGGTGGCTCTGTGCCAGCCGCGTGAGCATTGTCCAGATGCTCTTTGAAAGCCCTTGGCTTATGGAGCATCTCCTCCCTCCTGTCGTGACAGCGGCACTGGCACAAGGGACTTCATCCTTCCCAGCAGACCGCGACCCTCTGCCTCCCTGGACAAGCAGAGAAAAGGGCTTTTCAAAGCAAAATGATTGGCAAAGCAACCTCATCCATGTTTACTGGGTTTTATACTTTTATATAAGCTTATTCAGTGAGTTCAATATTCCCCAATGTAGGCAAAAGGGCACTTCAACCTCAGGATTTTCAGGAGGGTTGGACTAGATGACCCACAGAGGTCCCTTCCAACCCCAACCATTCTGTGATTCTGTGATTTTACCAGGATTTCAGGCGGGGGCTGGGTTTGCCCCCTCCTTTGACAGTGCCCGTGACACCCCGGTGACTGCGCAGGTGAGACCGCCCAGTGACAGGAAAGTTCCTTCAACAAAACAAAAGACTGTCCGTCCGCACTTAGGAAGCAGCAGGAAAAAAAGACATCATGATGTATTTTTTGGCTTTCCTCCCTTTCAGCCCTCCATGGCTTCCCAGCAATACCAAACCCAGCTGCCAAGCAAGAAGTTGAGCTGCATCTCCTCCCCCAGACTCAAGAGGTTTATTCACAAGCTTTGCCCAGAGTCACATCCAAACCCCTGTCACCAGTCCAGCACAAAGGACACTTCTCTGCCGGCCGTGCCCCTGTCAGGCTCGCTCACAGCCGGTGCAGAAGGCTGGTCAGCAACAGCCCAACACCGCGCAGCTACTGCGGAAACTGCACGAGCTGAGCAGCGAAGCGTGCACAGACCAGGAAAAATATAACAGGGGCTAAGCACTTCCCAGAGAGTAAAAATCCCAGGCATGCATAAGAACCTAAAAAAAAAAAAAAAAAGTTAAAGGTCAGCAAAAAATAAGTTGCTCTACAGCAGAGAGATTTTCAACAGCTGAATTTAAGCTCTTTTTATTTGTATTCCACTTTGTCTCCGCGTCGCCTCAGCAATGTGAAAAATCCACACCCTGCTCTGTGGCTTAATGCTCAGAGACAAAAACCAGCCAGCTGCTCATTAGTTCAATGCATCGGGCCTCACAGAAAGCTGTGTTATCATTAGCACTTCTGTTCTCTAGAAATGCCGCCAGTGTTTCAGCTCCAAAGCTTTATTTTTGTCCATTCTATTGCAGAGTTTTCTCTGGGACCCTGATACACCCCTGCTTGCTCCCAGCACGCAGAGATGCTGCAGCTCGCGGTCCCTGCCAGCATCACCCCTAGGAGAGCACGGTGCTGCCCTCCAGTTAAACCACTAACTCCCCACTGCTCCTGCTGTCTGTGCATCTTTGAATCTCCTCTGCTCCAGACATACATCTTCGCAGTGCCGAGGGCAGAAAACACAATATTCTACTCCGCTGCAGTCAATCTGCAGAAAACAGCGGCTTGGAGCAAATAACAGATCGACCGTGGTCCTTTTTTTAAGAGTAGAAATCGTAACACTCTGTTTCTGTCCCTGGGCGAGGAGGTGCCTTCAGGTTCCATCCTTCAGCGAACCCCTTCACCTGACGATGGCTGGGTGCTTTGTCAGAGCGGCCGTCCCGGCCCAGGAGCAGTCCCTGCCTCACCAGCTGCTGTCTCAGACTTCCCTGGGAGAGGGGCAGGAGGAGCAGCAGAGCCCGCTCAATGCAGGAGCTGGGCTTTAAGCAGAAATGACCTCAGCTTTAATCATGCCCAGGGTTAAGGGACTGTAAAACTTCCAACTAGCAGTTAAAAGAGGCTTGAAAAGGTTTAATGTAATTTCTTCTTGTTCCTATAATACCTTTATTATTCCTGCTCCCTTAAAGAAAGAGGCCCCGAGACAACAGAGAGGTAAGACGTTGACTCCTCTTATTAGATATCACTACTTCTACTAGCTGTAAGATATATCCCGTTATTTGGACGGATGCTCATTTAATATCAGCTTCAAACGCTTTATATTGAAGTAGCTTTTGCATTCAACAAATACAGGTTATTTCAACCCTTCCTCCTCTTTTACATTGTTTTATATTAGAAAAGTAATGTGCAGTGCTCTGAACACAACCCCTTTTTTGCACATGAGCTTTCCGAAAGGCTTCATAATGTGTTCAACCCAAATGTAACCCTGCAGTCGTTGTAACCAATTTGTTATGAACAATTAAATAATGAACATTAGCATCAATTTATTAAAGCCCATCTAAAAGAACCAGCTTCAATGTGAATTGTGTTGCAGGTAGCTCCTCCAAAATGAAATGCCTAAATACCTCATTAATCACGACAGCAAGCCGTGCTGCTGGTATCCAACTGACATTTCATTCAATTGCTAAAAAAGGCTTTCATCAAATCACTTTCCAGAGGCTCAGCGGCTGATTTAGCCACAAGACCACTCAGAGGATGGCTGCTAATGGAAATCCCAGGGAGCGGGTCCAGGATGCTCAGGTCACTCCTGTGATTAGGGCTGTGGGGTGTTTTTTTGATGAGCCTGTACCAGCCAAAGCACTCGCTGCAGTGGGTTTATAAGGCAAGGGAGGAGAGACCTCCTCGCTCCCAGCATTGCCCCAGGCAGTCAGCAGAGACCTAACTCCGGCACAGCCTGCCTGTCCCTCATTTCCCACCGCGCCAGGGTGAAACCCAGGGAAGCGATGCCCCACACATGGCAGTAAGGTCTGTCCCTGCTTAGCCTGATGAGCAAAGAGCCCTCCAAGCATCCAGCGCGGTCATGGCAGTAACACAAATAATCACAGGAATATCCTTGAGGTGATCAGACAAGGAAAAGCTTGGAAGCATAACTGCGGACCCGCAGACTTCACAAGTATATCATTGCTCACGAAAGCGATGCTCAGTCACGCAAGGCTCAAAGACGGGAGAAATGCAGATGCATTTTTGTTCCAGTTTCACACCAAAATTTTTATTAAAATCATGCAGCGCTGCTGCCTGCCTGCAATAAGCTACACCCAACCAGGTTAGAAACCAAGATACCAGAGAACTCCTACCTGAATATACCTTCTGTCCTTCCGGGCTCACCAAAAATCAGCAATAATGTCATAGCAAAAGCCTAGCAATGAGAAAAAAGCCCTTTTACCGAGGCCAAGACGCACAGCAGTTACGGAGCACTTGGTGAGTAACCACAGCTAACTCTGAAACAGCTAAAGTAGCAATTCTGTGCTGTTACCAATAGATGGATGGGTTGTCAGCATCCACGCACTGAGGTATTGGAAATACTTGTAACAAAGCGCCGTGCATCCTGCGTCTGCACGAACTCTCCGTCAACCACCAGTTACCGTGGGAAGGAGCGTCCTCTGAGCACACAACCCAGAAAGCCAGAGCTCAGCTGTTGTGGGTTTGTGTGGCAAGGTTTTGGTAGCGGGGGGCTACAGGGGTGGCTTTTGTGAGAAGCTGCCAGAAGCTTCCCCCATATTTGATAAAGCCAGTGCCAGCCGGCTCTAAGACGGACCCACCGCTGGCCAAGGCCGAGCCCATCAGTGACGGTGGTAGCGCCTCTGTGATAACAGATTTAAGACGTGGAAGAAAAAAAAACCTGCGGTGAGATGGCAGTTAGAGAGAGGAGTGAGATGGAGTGAGAAAAACAACTCTGCAGACACCAATGTCAGTGAAGAAGGAGGACGAGGAGGTGCTCGAGATACCAGAGCAGAGAGCCTTCCCTTGCAGCTCGTGATGAAGACCATGGTGAGGCAGGCTGTGCCCCTGCAGCCCATGGAGGTCCATGGTGGAGCAGATCTCCACCTGTAGCCCGTGGAAGGGAGCCTACGCTGGAGCAGGTGGATGCCTGAAGGAGGCTGTGACCCCGTGGGGAGCCCGCACTGGGGCAGGCTCCTGCCAGGACCTGCAGACCCGTGGAGAGAGGAGCCCACGCCGGAGCAGGTCTGCTGGCAGGGCTTTGACCCTTTGGGGACCCACGCTGGAGCAGCCTGTTCCTGAAGGACTGCACCCCGCGGGAGGGACACACGCTGGGGCAGTTCGTGAAGAGCTGCAGCCCGTGGGAAGGACTCACATTGGAGAAGTTTGTGGAGAACTGTCTCCTGTGAGAGGGACCTCACGCTGGAGCAGGGGCAGAGTGTGAGGAGTCCTCCCCCGAGGGACAAGGAGCAGCAGAGACAACATGTGATGAACTGACCGTTACCCCCATTCCCCATCCCCCTGCACCGCTCGGGGGGAGGATGGAGAGAAACGGGAGTGAAGTTGAGCCCAGGAAGAAGGGAGGGGTGGGGGGAAGGTGTTTTATAAATTAAACTTTCCTTTTCTCCTCAAGTTCAGTCTGTTTTGTCCATGACGGTAATTGGTGAGTGATCTCTCCCTGTCCTTATCTCGACCCTTGAGCCTTTCATCATATTTTCTCTCCCCTGTCCAGCTGAGGAGGGGGAGTGATAGAGCAGTTTTGGTGGGCATCTGGCATTTACCCAGGCCAAACGAGAACACCAACCCAGCTTTTTCACTGCAAACCTTCTGAAGGCAAAACCCCCTTGAACTGAACTCCTGAGGGGGTCCTCTTAGTGCATCAGTTATGGCTGCAAGAGGAAGGACTCCTTAGAGCTGCACTCGCTTGTGCAAACCCCCTTGGATACTGACTTAATGTTAATAAAAAGAGGAAAATTGATGAAATGCCTGTCTGTAGGACAGAGGGGCTCTCCAGCAGAGAAAGACAGTGCGCAGAGGAAAGGAATAAATACTCTTTATATCATCAGAGCTATCTGCTTTGCAGGGGGAAATCTGTCACCATTTCTCTTGCAGCGCTCACTTATAAAACAGAACAAGCATGTCCGCAATCCATTACGGTCCTGAAGCTGTAGCACAGTGCCTCTGGGACTGCAGGAGCCCAAAGCAAATGAACAGCATCAGCCAGGCAGCAAACACTGCTCTAAGTTGGGCTGACATGCAAGAACCATTCCCACAGGGGTGGAAGATTTTTTTTTTTAATTAAAACACCTAAAGCATCAGATCCATCACTGCCTTGGGGTGCAGAAGGAGAGACAAAAGGATTTAGGCCACAGGGACCCTGTGAGCATCATGTTAAGAAAGGCTTTGCTTGGAAACGCTGTTTCACTGCGATGATAGTCAAACACTGGCATAGGTTGCCCAGAGAAACTATGAAGTCTCCATCCTTGGAAATACTGAAAATCCAACCGGACACAGTCCTGGGATATCTGCTCTAGCTGACCCTGCCTGAGCAGGGAGGACAGACCGGATGATTTCAAGCAGCCCCTGCCAACCTCAACCATTCTATGAAATGGCCTCAAACATCCTTTTTCCTAGAGCCAGGTGAAGACGAGAGCCATGAGGAGGTCTTGCTCCCCCAGGGCAATTCAGCAACTGTAGTGCCTTGTTCTGAGGCTGCATTTTTTAAAGATTGATCCTTGTATTAAAGAGAAAACCTCACAAAAAAAACACAGGCAGACCAAATAAAAGCCTCAGTCACTGAAGATCTGTGCTGCCACACTTCAGGAACACACCCTTGGGAAAAAGTGTTTTGGGCTCCGGTAGCACCAGTGCTCACCAACTCAGCTGATGCAGAGATGTATTTAAGCAGACTCCAGCTCTTGTGGGCCAAGCTGCAAGAGGGAGACGGGTTCTCAGGCACTCCAGCTAGCAACAAATACCTAGCAGTAAGAAAAGATCAGTAGCAAATAGGGATTGTAATGACATCCTCTGGACTGTGCTTTGCTCAGGGCCGGTCAGCGGGTCTGACTGAACTGTGAGGGGAAATGTGCAATTACACGGGCCTGGGACAGATAATGAGCTCTGGAGTAAAGAGCAGATTTCGTTACATTGTTTTAATGCCAGTATCCTAAGCAACGAGCATTGCAATAGGAAAGGCACAGGATATACAAATACGTTGCTATAGACATCTGGTCCTGCCTGGTAAAGCCGTGTGAACTTCTTTCCTGCCCCGCGGCGAAAAGCAGCGCCGACACTCACTCGCGTACCAGCTACCGCAGCACCCGCTCCGCCTTGCCGGGCTGCAGACTCACGGCCAAAGCTGACGCCGCCTTTTGATAAAGTTTGAAGTGCAAGAAGAAATACCTTCGCCTCTTGAAAAGTTAATAATAGGGGCAGCAAGACGAAAGAGAACCCTCAGTCAGTGAGGCTGCGAAAAATTCAAGCCCGGCAGGAAGGCTGCGGGGTTCGAGACGCGCAAGGCTGCTGTCAGGAGAGCTGAAGCTCCTTCCTCCGCTGCCTTCAGGGGAGCAGAGAGAGAAACGAAACCTGACAAGCAAAGAACAAACTGTGCAAAATACATAAAGGGGCTTTTCAACTTTTTCACTTTCAATGCCTAATCATGCTTTTACTTAAATACGTAACATTGCTTACTTGCCACTTATTTGCAAGTTTAATCCTTTTCAGAAGCTTCTTAAAAAAAAGTGGGCAAAGGGGAAGGATCGCCACCTCTATCACCCACATTTTCAGTTTCAGAAAACGCAGCAACAACTCGGGTATGTACATGAATCCCCTTTCACAAGGCGCCGTGAATTGGTAATGGACCTCGAGCCACTGCGTTTTGTAAGTTTATCCACACACATCTACTCAGGGACTGCATGGTCTTGAAAAACCAATCCCATGTCTGGAATGAAAACCCACCATAGATAACCACCTACCCCTAGCTCGCCAAAGAAAGATGTAATCACTGAGGCTCCAAGCCTGCAAATAGCTATGTGAGAGGAATATTTCCAGGCTGGCACATTAATTTCACGGAGTCAGCTGCAAGGGCTGAAACCTAACAAATTCACTTATAGATCTCTGGATTGCTCCTGTCTGTTGAAGTCACTTTACTTGGGATTATATCGCTGATTTGCAGGGAAAAACCAGCTACTCTCTGACACCGAGCATCAACTCACTAACCCGAGAACCATTTTACATTCACACCATCGGTCTGCGGTGCAGAGCGTTTGCAGACAACAGCGGCAGCATCTTCCCAGCCGCTGCAGGCACTGCGAGGAGCCGGGGCACGCCGGTACCCGCTGCGCCCGCCGACACTGACCCCCACCGCCAGGAGGTGAGGGTTTGCCAGCGAGGACACGGTTAGAAACTCACTGAAAAGAAACAAAAGAACCACAAAATGCCCCCCAAACATTCACAAATTGTGGCTAATGAGGAAAAACCCAGACCTGCGTTGGGACCTGAAAAGTGGCAGTTCCTTGGGGAGCTCTCTGTAATCTTCTCCAGCTCAGGGAGGAGAGCTCATTACTGCAAAGGGCAAATATTCCCAACGCAGTAAGAAAAGCACAGAAATATTCTGAGTATATTAGGAAATTGGGTTAATTTGGGTGGGAGTAGATTGGGCAGCAATGCAGCTTGTGATTGCAGACAGGAAAAGAAAATCATGAGTGGATTTTCCTCGTCTCCTCCCTTTGTCCTTTCCTTTTTTTTTTCTGAACAAAACCAAGGGAGAAGCAGCCAGCCTTATTTTGTCCTCAGACACTATGCAAAGTTGGCAAGGCTTAAGAAAAAAATTATAGTTTGTTTACACAATACTACAGAGCAAGGAAAGCATGCCAGCACAATGTCCTAGCATACAAAGTCTTTTTCGGGGAAGGCTGCGTTGAAAAACCCAGATCGTGTTCATTGAAGATACCATTGTGATATCTAATTATAAATAAAGCTCTGTAAGTGCAGGCCTGTGGGACAGGGAAAAGTGTCTGATGTGAACCAGGAAACCAGAGAGAACTTTGCAGCCTCACAGTTTATAAGAGGGATAAAAATCAGCACAGGGCATTATATTTTTAATATAATTAAACCCACTGAATTAGCATGGTTTGGGCTGTCTTGTCACTGGATGTTAGAAGATTCATCCGATGCTTTTATTTAATTGACAAAGGTGAGTCACATCCAGCGTCCCCCCCGTTCCCCACAGCCGTCCCCAGCCAGCTTCCCTACCACAGCCTCTCGGGGCAGGGGGTCGGCGGCAGGGGCAGCCACGCATCGCCGGCGCTGCCCGTCGAGGAGACACTCCGATCTGCTCCGCCAGCTGATACGCAATATGCCACTCTCTTTTCCTCTCCCGGTGTGCAAAGCCACCTTCATAACGTCTCTAAAGCATTCAAGGATTTATCAATGGCACGCTGACTTCTGAAAAGTCTCGCTTGCTTGCATTAAGGGATGCGTATGTGGTGATTTGAGGGACAAATACAGGTTGTCTTCCCACTTTCTACATAGCTGTCGTCTCTACAGGATAATCACAGCCCTAGGAGAAAGGAAGCTGGATTAAATTTCTGAAGAATTAGCCAAAATATGGCAGTATCAGCAGCCAGATACCTGCACCTGAGCAAACCCCATAGCATCAGAGCCATCCACATGCAGAAGATGGAGAGTTTGGGGACAACGACACTTGCTAAAGAGACAGTGACAGACGATAATCAGCCCTCAGAGGCTGGTCTGCAAGACCATCCTCACTGCTAGTGATGCGTAAATGAAAAAAAAAAACAAAACACTAAAAAAGAAGCTCTGACATCCTTCCCTTCCCCAGCTGCAGGTACTGTGCTGAGGCACAGGGTCTGGAGAAATCAAAGCGATTTCAGGGTAACTGGTTTGAAACAAGGAACAGAGCAGAACTGGGCTGGTTTTCGAAGAGCGGAAAGGAGCTTTTTTTTTTTTTTTTTTTTTTTTTAAAAA
>Ga0065711_1033736_pt1 | contig 24909 bp, 14 predicted proteins | sample Hoacrofraction12_FD_59098 | JGI IMG/M metagenome (GOLD analysis project Ga0065711, IMG submission 59098) | Hoatzin crop microbial communities from Cojedes, Venezuela - Epithelial fraction 12 v2 (version 2) | ecosystem: Host-associated > Birds > Digestive system > Esophagus > Crop | place...
GGGGGGGGGGGGATGTGGAAGGGGAAGGATGGACTGCTCTCACATCCCGAGCACAAAGAAAAAAACTAAATTCCCCTAGTCAGTGACCAGAGGGCCCAAAGAGCATCTCAAAAAGCATTTAACATTAGGTGGAGATCCCATTCCTTCTAAAGCAGATAAAACAAAACCAGACTGCAATTACAGGGACTCAGATGTCCACAGAAGTGTCTAGTGCCAAGCAGCACCCATGATCCTCACTGTAAATCTAGTATTTATTTAAACATGAAATTTTTCATTATAACTACTACGGCTATTGCAGACACTAAGCAACTCTGTGGAACAGCATTGCCTTAGCAGAGAAAGGAGGGGCTGTGAAATTAGCACCAGCAACAAAATGATCCATGTACTACTAAAATGCAAAAGGCTGAACCCTTGTGTAAGAGAATTTCATTAAGGATGTGAAATAAAGGCTGTCCTTCGTCTGCAGTGGAATTTCCCTCCTGCGACCAGCCTGCCATGGAGCGGGCAGGGGGTTGGGGGAGCGAGCTGGCCGGCTTCTCCGGTGGGAACGTGAACAGGTTTAGCAGCCCTTCTGGGGAGCAGGGATGGCAAAGAGGAGGCCCAGAAATTCAAGCCAGTTCAGTTCAAAATCCCCAGCATTGTTCCCCTCTTCCATAACAAACAGTGCTTGTAGCTACTCCAGTAAAATGCAGATGTCATATATCCTCTTTCTTCCTTTTTTTTTCTTCCAGGACTCGAAAGGGTCCAGCAAACCAATGTAACACTACCCTGTTTTAGATTGTGCAAAGTATGTTTACCAAGGCTGGAAGGAATTTAGTACATACTCCCTCCCCCAGGACCTACAGGGTTTGAGCAGGACCTTACCAGGCAGGCGAAGAACTAGGGAGTTAAGAAAAAGAACTACAAAGCAGGCAATTTTGTTTAACACACGCCTTTTTATTCTATTCTTTAATACCTGGACTAAAGCACACAAGACACAGCAAAAGCGCGTTTTTTATTTAAATTTGGTCCCTGGATAGATTGCCATTGCTGTTTTAAAAATACTTGATTTTGTTAAAATTCTGCACCCACACCTGAAAAGGTACAGGCAGGGAATAGATTTCCCTTTTAACCAGTTGGGGGGTCGGGGGGGGCGGGGACAGGACGGGACGACACACGACTCTGCTTTTGGGTTTTTTTAACCCAAACAATTTAAGCTACGTGATTAATGCTGCAGCCAGAAACAGCCGTATCAGTACAACCGAAAGGTGCCACGACGTGAGGGAGGGGTGCCAACAAATAGCCGGGGGCAAGAGACAGGAAACTTGTGATTCACAGTCTCCCTAGACCAGATGAATCTCCCCTCAGAAGTGCTTGTCTCCATCAATTATAGATGGAGCCTGGCCAATCAGCCAAGATTAGACACCTGACTCTTTGCTGTCTGGCAGCGGGAAGCAGTAGTGGAGGGTAAGCGATAGTTTTAGGAGGCATTTCAGAATTCTACGTATCTAAGGAACACAGCAGTTCAGATACAGACTTTCTATGTGGTGCAAGGCCCTGATCTCACACGGCACCGTGTCCTGCTCTTCTAAGTAGTCGGGGCATTGAGTGTCCAGGAAATGCTTTTCATCTTTGCAAAATCAAATCCTAAATCTCAACAGTGAAAAAAAATTCAAAATCTGAATTTACACCCACAGTGGAGTTGTTCTTAATACGAACTTCACAGATGCAGACTGAAACTTTTTTGCACAGTAGGGGTTAATTCCTAAAAGACTGGAATACTGTGTTCCGTGTTGTATAAATTTGACTACGCATTTGAGCACGTTTATGACCGATTCATCAGATGAGCTACTTCTGCTGCAGCTGAAACAGAATTTGTTATACAGTCAGGAAGTATGACTTTGTGTTTGACTATACTGGTGGCAGGGTGCTAAGAAATGAACTGTGTTTGCAGGTGGTCATACTGTTTTAACTACAGGACTTGCTTATTATGATGTGATTCAGTCTAAAAGTTCTTCCACGGAGAGAAATAGACTCTTCCATCTGCCTTATTTTAGACATCAAAACCAGAGATGAATCAGTTCCTGACAGTGTCTGTATCTCTCCATGCAGTGTACAGAGTGTCTTGGACAACAGTTACATACACAAATCAGGAGAGAAAAATCCTTCCTCTGCCATTGCTTTTTTCCTATTGTAGCAAACTATTGTGAACACTCCATCTAAATATTTGCATTTATGCAATAACTACAAATTGCTATGACTCGTATTACAAACCCACCACAATTCCCCCGAAGTGAATCATCATCATCTCAAGACTAACTTCTGCACCCAAGTCTAGTGCCAATTTGCACTCAAGCCAAGAAAAACCTTTATCATATTCTCACCATTTTCCTTTCTGCAGGTGCACATTTACCAGCCATAGTAAGTAAGCATCATATATTTAACTGTGGAGGAATAAATAATGCATAAAAAGCCTTTTTGTGAGTACTCAAACGACATTTTCAACGGATTTACATAAAGTCACATTCACCCTGTCCTTCCATCTCGACTTTCACCATAACATGCATGAAATACCCATGGGAAGCAGAATTTGAGGTTACACACTGAAATTCCCTTAAATCTCAATTTTGTTGCCTGCTGCAGTTACAGGAATAATGCTGTTGTGAGTTATCATCATCCAACCTGGAAAAGAGAAACAATACCATATATACGAAGACCGAGGTAGTAGACCCAAATAAAACAGAAAAGTCACAGACCTTTAAATACGATCAGCTTGAGTTGTTTCAGGCCAGTAGACCCACTGGCCCAAAAAGTACTTAGCCCAGCAGGACAATAATTTTAGCTGAGATCCCAAGGCTCTATCACCATCTACAAAATACAAATGACAGCGACAGCCAGAAGGATGGGAATATTTATTTACGGGTATTCTGTTAATGGCAACCAAGGCATATTATCGTACAAATTATTTGCTCAGTGGAATTTATAAAGTAAAAGTCTGAGGACCCTCAAAGCCCCCTCATTTCTTAAAACAAAAGCACTTTTTTTTCTTTATGTGTCAATGAATGTTTTATGGCTCACTACCTTTCCTTTTATGCAAATTTGTGCAAAAACTTCTTTTTTTTCCTAAATGTGCAAAGACAGAAAACAAGTGACTCTTTTGCACTGCTTCTAGAACAACAAGCAAAAAATGCAAACCAGGGGAGGTTGCCACCTCAGTAATAACCATGTGCAACCTTTTGTTGTGTTAATAATAGCCAAACTTGCAAAACCTGTCAAAAAAAGCTGAAGGTCTCTTCTCCCAGGCACTCTGAGGTCTTGGAGGTTTGTACTCTTTCTGTTTCAGTGTGACATGCATTGTCTTTTTGGCACTGTGATTATCTTTGCCTCATTGTCTGCCTCAGGAAAAGATACCATTTACGGTGCCACCTTTGTCACTCTTTAGGTATCAGATAACCTACTTAATACTGACTCTCTAGATGCTGAGAAACTTGGACTTCACTGCCGTGTGGGTCCTTCATGGCAATGCATCCACTGTCAGAAAAGATTTTTTTTTCCCTTCCCCTCTCATAGTAGACAAACTTTATAGAAAAACCTGCCAGGAAGACAAGGCATGAAAAAGTAGCACACCCGCTATTGCACTACTACTGTTCTTTTTTTCTCTCCCTCTCTCCAGAGATCCCCTGCCTTAGTTTTTCTCCATCATTGCACTAGATTTATTGCTCCAGTAAATTTCTGCAAAAGGAGAAAAAGAAGGTGCTTGAAGACCCTGGAGACTACCAGCATGGATCCCCTGGCCGCTCAGCCCTGCAGCACAACAGAAGTGTTCCAGAGGGTTCAACTGTTTCGCTAGCCCTAAGCCAGAGCAACTGGGATGAGCAATGGAGGGGATGGGGGACAGAAGAGGACGCGTGCTTGGAAAAGCAAGATGGAAGAAGCCTCTGGAAAGAGATGGGAAGCAGGGCTGGGGATATTCATAGCCCCAAGGGACATGTGGATAACAGGAGGAGCAAAGGAGGAGTGATGCAAAGGCTGACAGGTCTGCTAGTGAACAGTGTGCCCATAAAAGCCCTGCACACCTTTGGGTAGGTGCTGCCCTGTCTGTTACATCTTTTGTTTGACTTTGAATTCAAGTGAAACATTATCTCTCCCTTTTCAGATATTATTTAGCTTGGCTGTGTGCTGTAGTGCAATAGAGTGCATGACTGTTTTATCTCTTTGACTACAGTAATTTGCACACTGAAAGAGGGAGAGGTGTAGAGATCCTGCGAGATGGGCCATGAGAAACATCCTACCATGTTCAAAACTTTACTTAGCACTACTGCGTGCTTCGTTTAAAATCTGACAATCCCCATTCTCACATTGCACTTCATTTAAATCTGACATTCCAGTTACCTGGAGCAAGTGCTTTGATGAAGAGAAACTTGGAGGGTAATCCACCAGGACACATTAAACTGTTACAAGTCATAAAACATCTGCACCCAATGGCAAGCTATAAAGCTGAATGGATAAAGCTATTAAATGCATAGCATTGCTGGGCTGAATTCTTCCCCCTGTGAGCACACTCAGCTGGTTCACACACAAAAGGTTTTCCCATGATTGTGTCATGAGCAGCTCATATGATTATAATTTCCAGTAAGAAAGATCACTAGCAAAAGCTGAGTTAAGACAAATTCACATGCTTCTGGTGAACACAAAACAGAGAGCATATAAGATTCCTCCAGTAGTTACTGAGCATATGATATGAGATGTCTTTTCCCATCACATCTGCTATACAACTTCATAATATGATAAAAAGACCAAGAATAAGCTAAAATGAAATAATACTCAAGTAGAATGGAAAAAGCCACAAATGCAAGAAAATTGTGTCTTTTAGAAAGCCATAGTACTTCTCAGTATCAGTCCTTTTTATTAGATTCCTACTTCTGTGCACAGAAATGAACAGGGGAGAGGCAGTGACACACAGTTCCAGCTCTGCTCTGAAGTTCAGCAGAGCCACCAGTGACCTGCCTGGCCTCAAGAAAAGTTCCTACACGTACTCTGGTTAGTGAAGATCAGGCAGAACACAGTGTGAAAGGGTCCTGCCCTCTGCATATCCAAAGACTCTTACTGTCTTTGCTGGCTGAGACTAAACAAAGGTTGGCATAGGTTTCTTCCTAACAGCCTGTCGTGGTCCAATCCGGCAGCCAGCAACTAGGACTAGACAGCCGCTCGCTCACCCTCCCCTTTCCCCCAGTGGGATGGGGAGGAGAACGGACAACAGTTAAAACTGATGGGCTGAGACAAAGGCAGTTTAATAAAAACAAAGGAAACAGTAATATATTAATGAATATGCAAAACAAACTATACACAATACAATTTTCTCACCACTCGATGACTGATTCTTAGCCACTCCCCGAGCAGCAATCACAGAACCCAGAACTCGCAGATTTTGCAGTCTTCGCAGAACTCCCAGAAAAGACCAACCTCCCAGAAAATTTCAAACTCCCAGGAAAAGAGGAATCATGGAAAGGAGGATTCCTGCCTCCTGGCAAATTCCCATTCATAACCTAAGTGCAACATCTATGGTATGGAGTATTTCCACAGGCCAGCTTGCGCTAGTTGCCTGGCTGTTATCCCTCCCAGCTCCTGCACCCCTGCTCATTAGCTGAACTTGGGAGACTGGAAAAAGTCCTTGATTTCATAGCAACAATTGAAAATATCAGTGTTATCAGTGTTCTTCTCATACTATATCCAAACCACAGCACCTACATGGAGGAAAATTAACTCTGTCCCAGCCAAAACCAGGACACAGCCTTACACAGGCATGAGGTCACCCACTCAAGTATGATTCCAAGGGACTATATTTAGTTTTTAAGGGGGGGCCTAAAAGCAGTCCTCAAAGGGAAGAAGCAGAGGCATTGTCTGTATGGTCTCACAGAGTCCTACTGCTTCTGTCCAAGTTGAGGTGACCTTGTCTTTGATCCCCTCATTTCTTCCCAGCACTGCCACTCAACATAGGATCTACTCAGTGGAAACCACACTCGTTAAATTCTGGAATAATCTCTTCCTGGTCCAACAGCCAGCACTTCTTCCTTATTTTCCATACGTGGACTGCCATTTCCAACACAGGAAACAAGTTTATGCTGCCACAAAATCCACAGGGTACAGCCAAGGTAAGAACCAGGATTTCTGCTTCACTGAAATCTTCACCATTTTTTCCACTCAGAAGTAAAACGAAGAAGAAATACAGTTCTTGCCAGACAAATTCTCTAAACAAAATCCTGGTGAGTGAACTGAAATTCTGTTTCCGTAAATCAAAATTACTTTAATCTTTACCAGTGACAAATTTTTGACATTGAAGATTAATTTCCTCTACAAAACTTCACACTTTTTACCAAATAGCATTTTCCAAAAGTAAAATGTTAAACTGAAAAATGGCCATCCTACTACACCTACCATATTTCTGGGTAAGCTTGTCTGCAAACATTAACTCAGCTACCACCTCTAGTCTGGGTAATCGCTTTAGCAAACATTCTTTCAGTTACTATCTCTGAACAGGCAACTCACAAAGCTGTCTTTTTGCTACATGTCTATCTGCTTTAGATCAAACAGAAACCTCAGACTGATTCTTTGTTTACTCAGGCACAGTTTCTTTCATTCATACAGTACCACCATTTTGCCTATATAAGATATCTACTCTTTGGATTGTCATCTACCACTCAGACCACTCCTTAAGTCTTCATTGCAGGGTATATTTAAATTTTGCAGATTCTAGCTGAATAGCATCTCCAGGGCAAGTCTTACACTGCAGACGTCTGCTTACACAGGTAAAGCAAGTACATGAGATTGTATGGCAGTATTACTACGCTGAGAGCAGTATAGGAATTTAGACAGTATGACACTGTCCTATACTGTCTTTCATCCCTTCCCATACCACCATACTGCTCTTACTCATTAAAATTTCAGATAAGCATGTTCACATTTTCTACCATGTTTTCCTTTCAGTTTGGGAGAAGTTTCTAGTTAATTAATCAATTTCATTAAACTGTTTTAAATTCTTTCTTAATAAATTCTTTCTCTTGCCAATCAGTCTGCAGAAAGAATTGGCAATGGTTTAGGAACCACTGTGATGCAACCACTGTTTTATAGACCTACCTCACTTCTTCTTTAGATTCCTCTGTTTGTCTCTACTGATTTACTTTCACCTATTTGTACTGTAAGCTCTTTGCAGCAGGTCTTCCCTTGGAGTCTTAGGCACACTGCAGTGCAACTGGTACTTCTCCTGAAAAAAGAATTATTATTTGAATAGAGAAGAAAATCAGAACCATTGGATCTGTATATTCCAACACAGCATCACTCTTTTCACAAAGACCGTGATCCAAGCAATATTTCTCACACTCCTGTAGTTCCATGCAAGCATGATGAAACATTTGTCCTTTGAACATGGCACAAACTAACTATTCCCTTACGAAAGCACACTCTCTCGGAATGAAAGTATTTTGGAGGGTCACAGATAACAGTCACTCACTGTTAACTCTCCAAGAAAGGAATGCATAGTATGTGTTGCAATGAAGGCATGAGCTTCAGTTACTCTGGGAGCCACAGCAAGAAAGTTTTTCAAATAAAAATAACTTGAACATGCACATCATAAATTTAAACAAGACTTCACACCATGTCTATGAAAAATGCCTGCATTTTTTTCTGAGATAAAAAAATTACCATATTATTATTAAAAAGATACAAACTTTTGCTATTGCCAGGTCCATCTGATGATACCTGTGTAGTAATTCTAGACTAGATAGATATTTGGATATTTTGATAGGTTTTGAACAATTATCCAGACCTAAAGAAGAATATTACACAAGGATCATTCATCCAAAATCGAAAGCTAAGGAACTTGCAGGAAGAAAAATACTGGTATTTACTTACATACATACTTACTGACATACTTAGCAGCGACATTGTTTTTGTAAGATTCTCCTGTTCTATATATACCTGTCAGACATTTGGTATTTTGTGTAAGGATTAGTCTTTTGCACATTAACTTGGGGTGGCATCTCTGCAATAGATATCTCACTGCAACTTCTATAGCTTAAATTTTCTCAGCAGGTTGGAATAATATATCCTTGATTCCTGAACCTTGATAACATCTTGCCTACAAAGTGCCTATGTATACCATGTCATTTCAGGGAATATCGCGACTTTAGTAGTCTGGAAATAATTTTAAATATTTCTGTCTGAATGTCTGCCAGCCATGTCTAATTTTGTTATACAGTAATCTGGAAAGATGCATTAGACTCTATTTTACCTGTCTCCCAAGCCATTGCATAGTTTAAAGGTATATTATAAGAACCATTCCTGTACTTGTTCTATTATCTATTTCTGTTAAAATAGTAGCTCTCCTTGTAAAACTGTCTATTAAAATGATTTTAATGAAAACATACACTTAGCCACAACAATGGCTATACACACAAAACTTGTCAAAAAACATGACCTGTTGTCCTGTTAAAGGAAATGGGGACCGTTTTCATGTTCTAGGACCACTTTGTCGTTAACTTCAGCACGCCATTGCTTCAGTTTACAGAAATGTAAAAGTAGATGAGGTAAAACATCCATTCTAGTGGTTGTGAATGAATTAAATTTAGCAGCATTTAAAATTTCAGTTTTGTGGGTGTCAACGATGTTTTGCTGATGTGTTCTAATAAGCAAAGATCCGGAAGAGATGACTCAGACCACCTCTAATTCAGCTTGAGACCCAGATATCAGCTTAAAAGTTCAGTCTATTTTTATACATCTAATAGAAAATTTTTGAATCAATAACTTCCTTTTTGTCTCGGACTAACATTGATCAGATAATCAAGAAAATAAACTCCTAGTATCGAGCCTAACTATTTTTCTTACCTTTCCTGTGTGACTTTGGAAAGCGAACAACTTCCAGTACATGCTTCTAAACAAAAGGCCTCCTTTTCATCGGTTCTGAGCTTCAGTAGTTTCTCTAAGTCACATCATCCCTGAGCTGGGAAGGGACCTCTGGAGATCACTTAGCCTACCCGACTCCGCTCAGAGCAGGGTCAACAAGAACAGATTACCCAAGACCATGTCCAGCTGGATTTTGAATATCTCAAAGGATGGCACATCCACAGCCTCTCTGGGTTTGTTCCAGTGTTTGATCACCCTCACAGTAAAAAAGTTTTCTTATGGTTAAATCGAATTTCCTGCATTTCAGTTTATGCTCGTTGCCTGCCCTGTCACTGAGCACCACTGAAAAGAGCCTTGCTCCCTCTTGCTGATTCCCGCTCCATCAGGTACTGATGCATATTGATAATATCTCCTTCATCCTTCTCTTCTCCAGGCTGTACAGTCCCAGCTCCCTCAGCCTCTCCTCGTACGAAAGAGGTTCCAGTCCCTTAAACACCTTTGTGGCCCTGCACTGGACTATCTTCAGTATGTCCCTGTCTCTTTTGTACTGAGGAGCCCAGCATAGGATCCATCACTCCAGATGTGTCTCACTAATGCCAAGAGTAAGGATCACCTCCCTCGGCCTGTCAGTGATGCAGTTCCTGGGATGCAGCCCAGGATACCATTGGCCTTCTTTGCTGCACGGACACATTCCTGGCTTGTGTCTAACTTTTTGTCCATTCTGAGTCCCAAGCTATATTCTGCAAAACTGCTCTCCACCAGCCTGTGCTGAGGCATGGGGTTATTCCTTCCGCAGGTGCAGGACTTGGTCTTTCCTTGCCAGATTCAACTTCAGGTGGACTGGTTGAATTTAGACAGGAGCAACTTGTTCCTCCATGAAGGCTTTCTGCCACCTTTGTTCCCCAACCCCAGGGGCTGTCACAGGGCAGGGCCTGACAGCCAGGACCTGTCCCACCACCCCAGCCAGGAGAAGGACAGCTGAGGGGCACCAGGGCAGCCTTAGCCCCTGGCACCAGGCACCTCCCTGGGGACAGGGACAGGCCGAAGCTGAGCTGGGACGTGGACATATGGATGGGGGTCAGGATCAGGACCACTGAGGGAAACCACAGTCAGACAGTGCTTCAGAAGTAAAAATTCTCATATTTTGATGTTTTTTCTTTTTATACTTTTTTTTTCAGTTGAAGTAAGTCTACAAATTTAGAAAAAACATATTAATAATTTGTCATCCGTATCCATACTGTTTGAGAAAAGTTTTCACCCATCTATGCTGCGTACATCCAGGGAGGTTTTTTTATCTATTCCATGTTTGAAACAAACTTGATGTATCCTACACTTTCCATCCCTGATTCTGAAATTGCTGGGGCCAAAATAAACTTGCCTATTGGAACACCAGACTGTAAATTTACCCTAATTCTAATTTTAATTCTGGGTTTTAGTGTACATTTAAAAACAATCTAAGGTATTAATAATAATATTTTGATATGGACTTTTTGAAATCTATAATCCTGGCAAAACCCATGGAATCCTTTTTAAATAAGCTCAAATACTAATCAGTGTATACAGTCTGTAAATCTCACCAACCTCCACTTCAATTTATTGTAAATCTTTTTGATTATTTTGTTTTACAAAAAGGTAATACATCAAGGACCACCTCTTTTTTTAAAAAAAGACTGACCAAATACATACCTCAAACTGACCCTAAACTGGTCCCCTTCAATTTTGTCAAAGTCATGGATTTCAGAGAGGCTTTGTCAGAAATAAAATGGGGATTGAGAATGTGTGTAAAGCAGCTTTCAGACGAAGGGTCACACTTGTGTATAGCTTTACCTTTACTTAGATTTGTATATGTCTCCTGTCTCTCCCTGTGAAAAAAAGTCCTGCATATATTTCATTGCATGATCAGAGACAGAATTACGGGTACAGCTGAACACTACTTGCAACTGTTATGAGGATTTCCTATTCGAATTAATATACTGGACTTTGCCTAAAGTTTTATCATGAGCACCAGTCGCACATCTTGGATTACATATGGAAGAATGTGACAAAACAGAAATTACCCAAATTATCCCATCTTCACATCAAATCCTTGTGTATTTTATTATTTTTATCTAGTTCTGTTTTGCACCAGACATTCCAGACATATAGAGTAAATTAACTAAGAGCTCATATAGATAAGTAAGGGGAAGAATTCAGTGAAAAGGATATTATTCAAATGGGCAGGCTTATATTTCCAGACAGAGATGAAAACAGGGGACTTAGCTCTCCAATTTAGCACAATGGAGTTTGTGATACAAACTCTAGGACCACCTCTTCTCTTGCCACTTTTTGGCTTACACTTTCTGGCACGTGACTTTGCTATTCCAGATGCTTAATATATATTTAAAAGAAACAAACCAGCTTTTTTTGCTACAACAACCCACAGAAAAAGGAGGTCCCTAGGGAGTAATCTTCCAGTTTTCTAATTTATATTATCCTTTGGTCACTTCTTTGTGTAGTGCTATATATTTTCTTTGGTCGTGCCAAAAGATTTGTCTCCTTATCTCTCCATCTAACTTCAAGTAATAATGCGAATTAGGTCACGACCCTGCAGTCAATACATTTCTCTAGTCAGTGAATGAGTGGGTTAACTTTTTCACTATGGTTTCTTAAAAGCTTTTGCAATGCATAAGATTTTTCTTGGACCACTATTCAAAACCATAGGTATTTGTGTAAAGTCCTTCTGTAGGAATTCTAAATTTTCCAGTTTTACATGCAACACAGACCACACCTGTTGGAATGCACATCAGCTCATTGCAAATAAGTGTTGATAAACTCAAATACAAAGTTGTGTACTTGTTCATTTGCAACACCAGTTACCACTCTTAATGTAAACAACCTGACAGACTGCTTTTTTTCTCATAGCCTACTCAAGCTTTAAAAGTTCATTACTCTAGAAGTGGGATGACATCCCTGAAAGCAGAGACCTTCCAGAAGACTATAGGGCCTACGCTGAATAAGTAGCTCCACATGAATCCCAGTGCTCCAGCAAAGCAGTTAGTTCAGCTGTTCTATGTATAACGAGAAGAGTAATGCAGAAAAGCAGAGCAGAGATGAGTAGTTAAGCTTAATATAGAATACTGATAGGAGTAATGCTTATTTTTCATTTCTGGTGCTTACATTTTGCAGTGTTGATGAACTGGCAAAGGAACAAAGAAGAGTCACAGAAATTACCTGAGTCCTGAAGGAAACACTTTACAGTGAGAGTTAAAGAACTCATGCTATTTAGTTCATCAGAAAATGTGCCAAGAGATTATTTAATCACAGTGTATAAGTACTTTCATAAGGAGGAATCACCAGGTACTGAAGACCTTTAAATGTAGTAAAGAAAGGAAAAAAACCATCAGAAGCTGAAAACAGATTTGAAAAAAACTCAGATGAGGAATCAAGCACAGAGATTTTATACTGAAGGTGATTAACCATATGAACACCCAGCCAAGTGAAGAAGAAGATTCCATTTCATGATATCTTCAAATCATGATAGCTTTCTGGAATATGCAAGTATCTCTCTGGCAGATAAAAACTTGAAAAAGATAAATCGTTAGAACAAATTAGCTGACCCTCTCTCAGATAGTTTGGTGTAACTATGGCCGAATGTCATCTATGAATTTGCATGTGTCTTTGAAATGGAGGCAGAAAAAACACAGACTCTAAGAGAGCAACAGACAAAGCCAGAACATGAACTGGGAACACAGCCCACAGGCAAGCCAAGAGAGAGTTGTTGGGATAAGTGCTGATTAGAAAAAAGCTCAGAGCTTCGAGGAAAGATAGCATCTGTCCCCATTTGATATTTGTTGTGCTGAAGAAAAGAAACCTTTGTACATTTTTAAAAAAATAAATAGGATTTTAGCATCAATTTCTCTTTCCTACCGACTTAATTCAACAGAATCTGGATTTCTGGCTAACTACTCAAGTCAGAGAAAGATAACATTGAGTTTTATGGGCTCAGTACAGAGAGTAAGAGGCACAGTTCAGAGTCCTGTGATCTGACTAGAAACTTTCATGATCTCTTCAGTCCTTTAGTGCTGTGAATCTATGAATGTTCTCTGAGTATTCTTTGATATGTCTTTCCTGCTTAATATAACAGATTTGAATTAATGGCTACAATTCTGCTGCTTTACATTCCTAATGCTCTTCAGTGCAACTTAACAATGAGAGCACATTAAAAGTAGCTGGAAGTTGTTCATGCAGTCATAGCTGATACAGAGAAAGGTCTCCAAAGTTAATTTGTTTTCCCTTCATCTCTAAGTGCATATCATCATTTCCCGGGCTACTTTGGATTTTTTTTTCCTTTTCACTGTTTTGATGGCTCCAGACAGTTTTGCATTACATTTGACCAGTGTTACCTTGGTTATAGGATCCTTGTTCATTTGTTAAAAGTGTGCCTGATCAAGATGTACCCTTAAACTGACCAGATCAGTGTAGTGTGTTCCCACCAAACTCATCTCACATCAGCTCTCTCGAAATAGTCCATGAAGCTTGGCTGTTTTGACAAATAACAGGATGACACTAATTCATAAAGGCAGAGTTCATTGGATAATATTCCAATGATTTAGTTGATTATTTGTATGTTTTTGTGCCTTAAATTATTTGACAAATCATTCTTGACAAGATTTGACAAACTCTGTACAGCTCACCAATTGGTGTTTGATTTGTAAAACATTGTTTTAGATATTAGTTTACCTCCTTTATTGAAATGCATAACTGGGGATTTCTGTGCACCAAGCAGTGCTCATCAAAAGATTCCTGTATTCCTTCTTACCCACAATGCAGACACAAGAAAAATTTGACTGAAATACCAGTGCTGGTTTGGAAAACTTAGAAGAGGGTTTCTCCTGAACTTTCCAGAACTTCTGGTTACAGCTGCACACTACAAGATCAGTCTTTTTTGCCATATTTGAGGTGATTCTAATTCAGTTTCCCAAAATTAAAGCATATAATTAAAATCTACAAATGTCAGTCTAACTAGACAACTATATGTAATCTGGTGCTGTGTCACCAAAGCCTTTGAACTTCCAAGTCACATTTGTTCTCTCTTGATGTCAAAAGATATATTTTTAAACTGCAGACTTAGCCTTGGTTCTGACTGCCAGCTGTATCTTTTGGGACTGTTGCCTCATAGTCCATTGTAAGAGTTTGCAGTCAGATTTTGGTCTCTTACACCCGCACAAGGCTATTGCCATCCTTGGCAGAGCTAAAAGCCAGAATAAATCCATGTTAGTTACTCTGTTCATAGGTTTAACAGGAAAAGTTCAGGTCTTTCAGTAACAGTTGTATTGGCTCTGCAAGGCTAAAGAGAGGAAACAGAAATACTGGTTTATTTCTGTGCCACTAATGTGAATAAATATGATGGACCAAATTCACAGCTCAGATGCGTTCACTAAGAAAATGCCATTTAAATTGTAAAACTGTTCTTGAGATTCTCTAGAATAGAATGTGTGTCTATGATTCTTAACCAAAAATACAGAAGTAATGAAGATGATAATAATATTGTTTCCCACCTCTATCCTTCTGCAGAGCTGACTTTCACATCACTGATAGTGATGCTAGTAAAAGGGTTGCATGAATGAAGCCTGTAATTATACCGTTTAAGCAGTGTTATCTTTTATAGTATTTTTCTTCCCATAATCTTTAATGGAATATAGATTATAGCTAACTCATGTTAAATCTGTGACTGTCAATAGGTAGAACCTGGCACAGTAGATATCTATTTCAACTATGCTTTAGAACTGCATTGCGTAACAGTACCCGCAGCCTTTTGTTACTTGTGTCATCCTTCCTGTTGTGTGGCATCTTTCACACTATTCATATTCACATCTTGTACAATCTGAAATGCATCAGAGTCCTCTCTGTCTTCCACAGCCAAAGTGTAGCTTAGCATCAGAAAAAAAAGCATTATTTAACTGGTTTACGAGAGCTTTTGATTTGTGCACATAGGAAGCATTCTGTGAGATCTCTGGAGATGGGCATTTCCAATCCTTAGAGAGTTTTGAATTTGTTTTGAATAAAATCAGAAAATGAAAAATTTATTCACCAAGGTTATATAAATATTCTTTAACTTTCAGACAAATCAGAACCTAAATGACAGAAAATTAAAATGATTCGATTTGACAAATTCACTTTGTTTTAATAATATAGATAAAGCACATTATAATTAAGTATTTCAAAGTGAAGAAATTACAGTCTCCATTTTGACACTATCAAAAACAAGGCAGACTGAGTCTGTTACAACTTTACTCTTCCCTTTTTCTTCAAAATGGAATTTCAGCAAAAGAGACCGAAGTGTGTGTGAAGTGGTTGAATTTATATGAAACTGCATTCTCTGACAGAGGATTATTCAGCCAGAGCTCTTCCAAACAGCCCTAGTTAATATACACAGAAAGGAGCCAACAGAAAGGAAGGTGGTTAGTTACTTATCACGAGGCATATTGTACTGAATGGCTTTAACACAAGCAGAAACAAATATTCCTGGGTACCATAATATATTGATTTAAAGACTGATTGAAGGGTCATCTAGCAATCTGTTAGGGTCTGCAAAATAGAGACAGGTATCTCTTGATGATATCATTTTGGTCTACTTTGCCTAAGAGTATTACATAGCAGCTGCTAGAGTTCAAGAATAGTTTTTAAAATTTGTGCTTGGCACTTGAAGTCCTACTTTGAAAGCTCTGTAGGCTACAAAACGGGCTACAAGCATGCTGTTCCTCCCAATGGACAGGATCCTTATTTGTTGCCATCATCATTATGTCTTCATGCATTCTATGTTCATGTGCAGTTCAGCTGCACAAACTTCATACAATGAGCATAAGTCTGGTTTATTATACCTGGACCTATACACAAGCTAGAAAAGGAAACATTGTTAGTATCTACCCTCATTTTACTGGCAGGAAGCTAAAGCACAGAAAGATTTCATTTACTTGCACAAAGTTAGTTTGGGCAAAATTGCTAACCTGGCACCTTTTCTGAGCCTTCTCTGAGTGCCTTGGCTACAATTTCAATCTACTGGGAGTGCAGAAAACAGTCTGTGTACAGCACACGATTTCTTTCTGAATCTGTATGGATGTCCTGCTTGAGTGCCTCAGTGATATATCCACATCTAGCTACAAAGTGCATTTTGATAGCCAGGCTCTTCTGCCCCTTCTGCAGACTAGTTCACCACTATTCTGGATGGAAACTCCAAATTGTAATGACCCAGTGCTACCAACAAGATGTTGTTAACTGTTGCTGGTACTTTATGCCCATGAAGTGTCCAGACAGAATCACAGAAACAAAGGTAGGTTGTCAGGGACTTCCTGAGATTGTTTAGTCCAACTCCCCTTCTCAAGCAAGGTCACTCAGAGCAGATTGCCCAGGACCATGTCCAGTTGGATTTTTAGTATCGTCAGAGATGGAGACTCCACAATCTTTCTGGGTAACCTGTTCCTGTGTTTGACTACCCTCACAGTAAAAAAGTGTTTTGTTGTGCTGAAATTCCACATTTTTTAATTTGTGCTCATTGCCTCTTGTCCTGTAACTGAGCATTGTTGAGAGGAGCCTGGCTCCCTCATCTTCATTCCTTCCCATCAGGTATGTATACACATTGACAGGATTGCCTTCAGCCTTCTCTTCTCCTGAGAGAATCATAGAATCATAGAATGCTTTGGGTTGGAAGGGACCTTGAGAGGTCATCTAGCCCAACTCCCCTGCAATGAGCAGGGACATCTTCAACAAGACCAGGTTGCTCAGAGCCCCATCCAACCTGGCCTTGAACATTTCTAGGGATGGGGCCTCCACTACCTCTTCTGGGCAACCCGTTCCAGTGTTTCACCACCCTCATTGTAAAAAATTTCTTCCTTATATCTAGTCTAACTCTACCCTCCCTTAGTTTAAAGCCATTACTCTTTGTCCTATCACAATAGGGCTTGCTGAAAAGATTTTCCCCATCTTTCCTATAGGCCCCCTTCAGGTACTGAAAGGCTGCAACAAGGTCTCCCCTCAGCCTTCCCTCCTCCAGGCTGAACAACCCCAACTCTCTCAGCTTTTCCTCGTGGGAGAGGTGCTCCAGCCCTCGGATCATCTTTGTGGCCCTCCTCTGGACCCGCTCCAATAGGTCTGTGTCCTTCTTGTGCTGAGGGCTCCAGAGCTGGATGCAGGACTCCAGGTGAGGTCTCACCAGAGCAGAGTAGAGGGGCAGAATCACCTCTCTCTACCTGCTGGCCACGCTTTTTTTGATGCGGCCCAGGATGTGGTTGGCCTTCTGGACAGTCACAGCTCTCTCAGCCTCTCCTCATATGACAGATGCTCTAGTCTCTCACTCATATTTGTGGCTTTTCACTGGGCTTTCTCCAGTACGTCTATTTTCTTGTACTGGGGAGCCCAGAGCTGGGCCCACCACTCCAGATATGTCTCACCAGTGCTGAGTAAAGCAGAAGGATCAGCTGCCTTTATCTGGTAGCAACGCTATTCCTAATGCAGCCCAGGATGCTGTTGGCAGAGGTAGCTGTTGTGGTACGTAAGCAGAAGGACCTCCTGTAAAGAATATGACTACCTGAGAAAGCTTACTTAGGTGTTAGCAGGTAAAAACAAGCTGCGATATGGCAGACCCAAGCACAAGTGATGAACAAGTCCCAAACCCAGCTCTGGCTACCAAGCCACAGTGGTATGCGCATCTTCCGGGGTAATTTACCTGTGTCCCCAAGCAGACCTCTGTAGTCTCACTAATGCAACTAACTCCTTCTAAACCACACCAGTTGTTCCTCCTTCTCATGACAAACTGTAATGTAGACAAAGCCTTAGAACATACCTGCTTCTACATCTGGTAAAAGCACTGGACTTCTGTTTTACAGGTTAGTGCTACAACAACCAGTTAAGCTTTGACTGCATGAACTAGGTTTTAACTTACCTAATGTATCATAAGTACCTTTTTTTTTAATGACTTCTTAGAGACAATTACTAGTTAAAGTTAATCTGTGGGCACCCTGCTGTCATACATTATTTGTGCTTATTTAAATGCCTAATAGGTCTGCAGTTGTGACCATGGTACATCTAGAACATTTCAAGGATTTTTGCTGGGGTCTTATTGACTCTAAACTACAATTACTCATTGATCAAATGAAAGTCTGTGTGTTGGCATGTGTTATTTGAAGGTGAAAATGATCCACATTATTCTAAGGGGCTCTTTTTTTTACTCCTATTATTTTTATTGTTGCTATCATTATTATTACCCAGCGTTATGCAAGAATCAGTGGATTCATTCGGTGAAGGTTTTTTTGCTTCTCTAATCTATCATTATGTGACATTCTTGAAAAATAATAGACAACTGACTAGGTCAGTAACCAGGATGTTTGAAGTTGCCACAAGTAACCGTAAATTATATCAGTTTTGTGACTAACGTACATTGGTTAGGCCCTACCTAAACCAACCAGAGATACCGTGTTAGTGGCATCTTTCAGAAAAGAAGTACACACAGGACACTTTTTGGAGCAAAAGAATTCTCCCTGAAGATGAACAATCTTTGGTAAACAACCTGCCTGTATTCACATTATTCACTATTTTCACCCAAACATTTTTTCATGGAATATATACAAGATCTGACAGTGGATAAATAACTGTGGGGAACAGAAACCCCATTTACACTGAAATTTGGAGCCATTTTATGATATCACTAAAAGGTAATTTTTGGACATGCCTTGCACTGGAAAGTAGCACTACTGTTCACATGGCCTGCTACATATTCTGCCTGCATTTCATTTAGGAAATAAGCATGTGCTTCTTTACCACCCAAACTTTAATAAATTTCAGGGGAGAATGGCTCTTTTTTTAACTGTGACTCATTCTTTGCTAATTCAATCAAGCTGGAGATGACAAAATAAAAAGAAGCTTTTGGAGGTATTTTTACCATGTTTGTCACTCCACCAAATGACAGTGCAAAGTTCCCTTGTCTGAATTTCGATCAAATACTTACCAGGAATGCTAAGCCTTTCAGAATCCCATTGTACCTCTGTTTCATGGCATGTGAGTTATTTGCTTTCATCTCCTCTTTACTGTATAAAAGAGGATCTAAGGCTGTAAAAACTTCAATCCAGAGATTCATGCAGCTGTACATAACAGATCCTTCCTCTCTCGTCATTGCAGCACAACATCAAACCAAACAAAATGTCTCAGAAAGCTACAGTATTTGCAGCAAGGCTGTCACAGATCTCCTTTTTTGCTTTTGAAAAAAATGGCTGAATGCCCAGCACCTGCCTCCGTACTGACATTTTCTGAAACGCTAAGGTAGAGGAATGAACCTTTGTCAATATCATCTCAGTGATTTGTTAGAAACAATGAAATGAAAAGCCTCAGCCTCTATCCGTGCTTCTGGAATACAGGAAAAAAATAAAGGACACATGATTTTATTGATTTAATGAGGGGTGGAGGTTTCAGTGGAGCATCCCTTGTGATTAGAAAACAAGCCATGTTTGCAGGTCTCACAACCGGTTCTTCCCCATTTGCTTGTCTTTCCCCGTTTCTTGGGAACTTGTTTAGGTATTTGGCTGTTACGATGACCCACAGAGTTCACTCCTGTGCTGCACGAAGCATTCAAATGCCTGCAGAGATTTCAGTCTGTCTCTCTCAACAGGGAAAGAAAGAATCTGAAGGGACTGCAGCACAGCTCTGCAAACTAAAAAGATGAAGCAGAGCAGATAAGGAAAGAGAGAAAAAAACTTTAAAAATGCTGGATAAAACACAGCAACAGGAATAACACCTCCTACCTACGAAGTAGGCTGTGTGCAGAATGCATTAATCTCTTAGTATATTTTATCAGATAGGAATCCCTCCCCCCAGCTGCAAACTAAGAGGTAAGATAAAGGAGTTCACTCAGTGTTTTGTGGTGGATTGATCCATGAACAGCAAGTTAATCTCCTCCCTTAGACCTTTTACCTTTGTTCTTTTTTTTCTCAAGGTGTTCATATGATATAAAATGACATTTTCATATGGTAATCTCTCCTCCGTGTAGCATTGTTCTTCAAGATTAGCCAGAGGGATGAAACACAATGAACAGTGCCTTCCCAGGAATACAAAAAAAACAATAAAAAGAAAATCCAAATTGAAAACTAAAATTCATGCCTTACTGTTGATTTTGCTGTGTGATAATAGAGTTACTGAGGCTTGATGTATGTAAATATAACACAATGGATGTATGCTTATGTCATAAACACCTACAATAACAGTTCTCTGTACATAAATACATATCAATAAACCAGATATACAGCATCTACTTCGCCCACAGGTTAAACTTTCTCAGTTCCCTCTAGTATTACAGTCTCTGGGCTCCAAAAGTTAGAGACAGTGCCTGAGCACACGGTTTCCAAATCCAGTCCTTCCTCCCTCTCTATTTTGGTTTCCCCAAACTGAGCTGCTGTCCCTCCTCCCCGTCTCCTTTACTCTCAGTAGGCAAGTGAGCCTGAAACCAGGGGGCAAAATCATGACTTCCCAATTATCTTATGCCACGCAAGATAACCTCTCTCTCAAGGGCCAATGCTAAAATATGCACACAGTTCTGATGTCTAGACAGTTATGAAATATAGGTGTAGGGCTCTGCATATGCAGAAGTGAAATGCATCCCAAATGAAGTGCTTTTATTAAAGAAGTATAATCACTGGGATAACTAATTACGTCAATACCACACAGTTAATTAAACCCATTATGGTTACTATTCCCATGGAAGGGAGGTCAGACAAAGCAGCCATCCCCCTGACTCTGCTATGCTAACAAAAGAGGGAGAAATTAAATATATTAAACAATGTTTCTTGTTCAGGTTAAAAAAGAAAAGTTTAACAACTACGCAGTCACTCAACAAAGAAACTCCACAGAGATAATTTATGTCAGTACTTTTGTATGGGACTTCTTCAAATGGAGGTCTTAACAATGCACTGTAGTTCCATTAGATTTCTGCTAACTGAACAGATGAGAAGAAAATACCAGTCTGGCAGAATTGTTCCAGATTTTTTCAATGGATTTTAAATACATTTCTTCACCAGTGGATATATTTGATGAGTGTCCAGAAAAACATGACATAATGTGGGAAGATAATGAGGTTTGCACTGCCACTCAGTCAAATCTTATCCTACCCCTCCCACCTAAAGGTTGAATACATAAAGATGACATTGTGGGATGCCCAGAAGTGATGGTAAGAAGAGAGTTTTTATTTCACAGTCATCCATCAGAAAAGTTTTCATAAGTTGCTATCACCTGTCTTATGACGAGGGTAATTATGCTCTGAATCCAGGGACTGGGGTTAAAAATCTGAGCCATAAGGAGTTCTTGTATAAAGATTTGGAAGTTCTTATTTATTATCCAGTTAATAACTGAATTAATAATATCAAGATGCATCAGGTATAAAGTGTTGCAACAACACCATAAAGATCCTGTAATTTTTGTAAAGGACAAGTATGAGTCATAAAGCTAACAAGTCTCAGAAATACACTTATACGTATATGCAAGCAGATAAAGCAGAAACCTTCATTAAGTTTGAGAGGTTTTTTCACCAAAAAATACAGACATTACAAACAACAACATTTGTGATAATTGCCTGTGTGAATACTTTTCAACTTCTGACCCATGGACTTCTGGGAATCAACAGCATACTCCAAAGAGGTCCATGAGTGGTGCCCAAGAAATATATTTTCACTAATGCCGTATAGCAACCTAGATATAAGAAGCTTCCTCAGGAGTCCTCACCTTCCTGGAGATTTTGGAAATCCACGAGTCAAAAGCGACTGCAAAGCTGGTCTGATCCCACCCTGGAGAGAAAAGAGGAAGGGATGAGAAAGGGAGGCAAGAGGAGAGGGAGGGAAGGAAGCAGGGAGGATGGAAGGGATGAAGAAATGGAAGTTGAGGGACAGTAAGCACTTAAAACTTTAAATTTTGCCTGAAAGATAAATAGCATAACCTAATAGTTGCAGGGAGTGAAATTCTGCTGCAAAATTGTTTACCTATCCAAGGCAATTCACAGCTTCTTAATAATGACCCACCAACTCTTACCACCAGTCAGAGTCATCATAATGATATTATTAATTGTACTACATTATTGTTTTATGTAGTGCTAGAAACTACATATCTGTACACATAAGAAGAAAGTCAGGCTGACCTGAAAAGCTTAATATTCAAACAGAGAATAGAATCAATGAATATAAGAAATTAAGTATTATTAGCCCTATTTTAAAATAGGCAAATGAGACACATAGCAATCAAGGATGTTAATATTGTACAGTATGATGTACGATACATATCCCAGACTAGTTCCAAATGAGCTGGTTTGCCCAGAAAGCACCACAAAGCACAGTTCCCTGAAGAGACAGTAACTCACCTCAGAGATGATACTACTGCATTACCACCACACTGCACCCAAGTCAGGATGAGTGCAGATGTACCACACGTGACAAGCTCAGTGTCACATGGGAAACTTGTGACTGAGACAGTTACGCATCCGCTGGGAACATGCTAAGAGGGAGGTTAACCTGCTTCATGATGTTTTCCATGGATCATGTTAGTGGGGGTACATGACAACATGGGCACCTTCTTATTCTCCAGTATCAAAGCCTTTATCATGGTCTTTAGTTTGTTGCATTTGCTGAGTCAGCCTGAGTCATGGTTCATCATGGACTGGCCACACTTCCAAAATCAGAAAGATCTCTGAAAGCAAAAACTGTCCTGTTTATCTTTGTGGGTACCACCTTATATGCCCAAATATAGTGTCAACAGTGTGAATTTCAACAACATAAGATGAGAGATGACCTTACTCCTGACTGTCTGTACAACGTAGTCTCAGTGAGAGCCATCCCTGTCGCCCACAAAGATGTTAAACAGCATCAGTCCCAATACTGACCCCTGAGGAATGCCATTTGTCACTGGTCTCCACTTGGACATCGAGCCGTTGACTGCAACTCTTTGAGTGCGACCATCCAGCTAATTCCTTATCCACTGAGTGGCCCATCCATTAAATCCATGTCTCTCCAATTTACAGATAAGAATGTCACGGGGGACTGTGTCAAATGCTTTGCACAAGTCTGGGTAGAGGACATCAGTTGCTCTTCCCTTATCTGCCAACACTATAACCCCATCGTAGAAGGCCACCAAATTTGTCATGCACAATTTGTCCTTAGTGAAGCCATGTTGGCTGTCACCAATTACCTCCTTATTTTCCAGGTACCTTAGCATAGTTTCCAGTTTGATTTCATTTTTGTTTTAATCATATGGCTATAGCCAGATCATGCCAGCTGGACACAGGGCCAGAGAAATGGCAAAGATAGTTTATTTTACTATACAGAGGTAATTCAGTTTGGATATGACTTAACCATTGGTCGCTAGACAGTCAGACATCATGTCTTGCTACTTCACTAACTTAGCCCTTAATTTCCTGAACTTCCACTATTAATACTTGAAAACAAACCATTTCTAAAATGTCAAAATATTTTAGAGATGCCAGAACAGTTTTTAAACTCATGATTCCTCCCATTTCTTCTTCCTTCTGCTTAAGATTTGCTGCCATAAAATCATACCTGCCAGCAAGAAAATGGTGTGATCCAAGGAAATAGTAGGTGAGTCCTATATGGTTTTTTTCAATTTTTATTTGGCAGCTAGGAAGAATGGGTATTTAAGGAATGAACTCTTCACTGAAGAGGATGGAGTAACTTGAAGGTCCAAGATATTATTTTTACTCTTCTATGATGTCTAATCATACACTGTCAGAAAAAAGTGACTGTCTCAATGATTTTTTTACTGTTGTCACATAACAGTTTCCTGATCCCAAATAGGACAGCTGTACTTGTCAAATGTTTTCACTGATACAAGTGTTCAGTTCCAATTCAAATCAAAAGCAGACCTGTGTGCTCTTCCTGTCAGAGCGCTAAGACCAATTAGAGAGAGCTCCAGACATCTACTAGTGTCAGAACTCACTGTGGAATTAGTGTTAGTTTCTGCTGGTTTTTAAATGCTCTTTTGAGAACCCAGGTACACTAAAACTAAGAAATCTGAAATAAAGACCCTTACTCTAAAATTGTAAGGCATTGGGGAGTAGCTTTTGCTAGAAAAAAATTGATCCCACTGTGTATACTCACAATGCTAAGAATCTTCTAGCTTTCTGCCTTGAGGCACCAGGTAAAGACCTGCCAAGACTGTCTCTTTGGAAAAAACTAACCATCTGACTCATTTGCCCCAGAAGGACTTGACTTGTCACAGAGCAGGCTTTCAGCATGTGAAGCAGAAAGACACTAGCACTGAATTCTGTTGGCCTGTTGCAGGAGCTAATAGAGTGAAATGATGTATATACAAAGGCTATGATAATTATTATAGGCCGTCTTGTTTTTCAGTACATTGCATTGATAATTCCTGTTTAGGAGGGATCCCTGACCCCTCCACTTGACCATCCTTCATGAGTAAAAGGAAATAATGTGCTGTTATCCTCTATAGAAAGTTCACCAATACATGTCAAGGAAAAGCAATGATCAGTGATTTCCAGTTGTTGGGAATTATTTATATGAAGAAAAACCTACTAATCTTCTAAGCAGTGGTCTGAAATCATTGTCATTACTTCTGAGCATAGAAGATAGTCCAAAATTCCAGTTTTCCCCACAGCTCCTTCCAGTTAACAACAGGACGCAGACTAGAAGGCAGCTCCATGCCTCACTATAGCAAAACACTAAGAGGGGCCCGACTGTACCAGTCACACAAATAGCCAAGCCTTCTAGGGGACTTAATATATACTTACAAATATCTGAAGGGTGGGTGTCAGGAGGATGGGGCCAAACTCTTTTCAGTAGTGCCCAGAGACAGGACAAGGGGCAATGGGCACAAACTGAAGCATAGGAAGTTCCATCTGACCATGAGGAAGAACTTCTTCCTTCTGAGGGTGACGGAACCCTGGAACAGGCTGCCCAGGGAGGTTGTGGAGTCTCCTTTTCTGGAGATATTCAAGACCCGCCTGGACAAGGTCCTCTACAGCCTACCGTAGGTGACCCTGCTTCGGCAGGAGGG
>Ga0065711_1004123_pt1 | contig 24908 bp, 14 predicted proteins | sample Hoacrofraction12_FD_59098 | JGI IMG/M metagenome (GOLD analysis project Ga0065711, IMG submission 59098) | Hoatzin crop microbial communities from Cojedes, Venezuela - Epithelial fraction 12 v2 (version 2) | ecosystem: Host-associated > Birds > Digestive system > Esophagus > Crop | place...
TTTTTTTTTTTTTTTTTTTTGTGCTTAGAAACCATGCAGAGATGCTACAATTAGCCCAAAAGACCCAGGAAAAACAGCGAAGGAAAAGCTGTTCTACTGTGAGATCTAAGGATCTGGTGAACAGGAGGTGAGTGCTCTTCTGGGGGCAGGTTTGCTCTTGTTAGCTACAGCTGCAAAGTGCTTGTGCCACCCGTGCCCACAGCTCCTGCAAGCTCTCTGCTAATCCCAGGTCCCAGACCCAAGACCCAGCGGCTGCCATCAATCGGTCTCCTGCTACCTGCAGCCCTGCTGGAGGCAGCTCTGCCTCTGCAACTGCCAGAACTGGAAATGTGCTACGTTCTGCCAGACATTAGCTGCGTCCCTGCCAAATATAGTTTTCCTGATAAGCTGCAGGTTCCAGTACAAATCATTGTGTGCTCTTCTGCTGGGTAATCTTTGTAAATACATCTCCCACATGGAGAGATGTTTTTCACCATATAGTGCAGCAGTAAATGATGCAGCATCTTAGCTGCCCTGGAAGAACAGAGTGAGACAGCAGATATGCTAGATGCATTATTTATCATAAGGATTTTTGTACTTTCCCTGAAATGGCTAGCCCTTGGGCTGCCCAGGTGATAAGCTAATAACCAAGCTATATTTGTAAAGGCTGGTGGGTGAAGTTAGCTGAATGGTGACTGAGGTGTCTTCTGGTGACACAGGCATTGTGTAGCCTGGAGGACGTGTCAGATCACTGATGTTTTCCAGATGCTTCTAGGAGAAAACATTTCTTATGTGCTAACCCAGAAGAGACATGATGACAAGTGAAATGTTTTTCTTTTCTAAGTCAGTTTGCTTTGGCAGATTATTTTTCTGATTCTCTGCTGCTGTTTTTTCCTTCTAGTGTCTGCATTTTATATTAGGAATATTTTCCTACTGTAAAAAAAAAAAAAAAATTAAAAAATCAAACCAAGTCTCCTGTGTCTTGCCAAGTATCTCGTTTATCCTATAAAATCATCCCTTTGAATTCCTGGACCATTTCTACTGTAGACAGGAAAAATGAAATTAAGTGACTTGTCCAATGCCATATTATTGCCCTTTGGTTTAAGGATTTATGGTTCTCTGACATTTAATTCTTCACTTACTGAAGGAATCCTGATTAAACTTAGCAGCTGATCTGAAAGTTTTGCCTCCATGACTGAAAGCTGTGTCTTAAATCATACCTGTTCCAAAGCAAAGGAGATGCACAGAACCTTATGCTGAATACCCTCAGCTGAGACTCTGTCAGCAAAGCCCCATAGAAATATATGCAGCTGAGAGAAAAAAAATCTAGATTTTCCTTGCTTTCTCATCAAATATGACACCTCAGAGTCTGAACCAAAATTGAATGTGGCCATTATAAGCATCTTCTGCTCTTGATCATCCTCTCCATGTACATCTGAGCAATTGCCTCTGGCAGGGCATCACAGGGAAGGGAGCAACCCAGATCGCCAAACCCAGCCTTTTCCAAGAAGGAGTACCTGGATTCAGATGAGACTGCAGATCCTGCCATTGTAGCTCATTCTCGCCTCATGGGTAGAATTGGCTTGCTCCGTCTGAGGATCAGATGGGAAATGGTGTTGCATGCTCTGTAAAAATTAATGCCATAATAAAGTCTGATTGCCAAATGATGTTGGACCCGTACATCAGTGGTGTGTTCATGCAGTGTGTCACTAGAGAGAGGCAGTACTCAGAGACTCAGCATAGGCACGTGACAGGAGATTTATGGAAAGAATTGTCCTCAAGGTCTCACCTCAATGATCAATCTGCAACTGCCCACCTAAACGTATTAGATGCCACTGGCTGTGCTGTGTGACACTTGCTCTAACCAGTTCCTCACAGTTCATATATTAAATGTTAGTCTCATTTCAGTATTGTCTTTCTTGCATCACATTCCCTGGCATTGTAGGTTAGGTTAACAAAACATACATAATATGATTCTTATGAGATTTTTGATCTGCATTTTGTTCAACATGTCAGCGATATATAAAGTTATTACACAGTGTTCTGTTTGCTAATCATCAAGAAAAACAGGAGAATAAAATGATAATTGTTGCAAGCTTCCTTCCTTATTCCCATTAATATGGTAAATTCAGCTCAAACTGGAATCTCACAGGAGTTTCACCACTGGCTTTGATAGGGACAACATCAAGCCAATTGGTCCTCTAAATGAACCTAGTCATAGCTGCAGTATTAAAAATTCAGGGACTAATACTTATTTCCGTGTCATAACTTTTTTGGTGGGGGAAAAAAGCAGGATTCTTTTATTCAATCCTTACTCAGTTCTCTGTATTAAAATACACTATATGCATTGCTAAACCCAGTTATCTTTTTTGAGGATGCAGTATTGTTTTATACTGATTTTATGGAGCCCCTGGAGCAAGTAAGTGAAGTACAAAATGGAAAATCCTTGCACAGAGAATACAGCTGCTCCTCTACATTTGCAGCTGTGATGCTTCTGATGCTCCAGGGGATTTGCAGCCCTCCACTCTACCGGAGGCAGCATGCAAAGGCCGACCAAGCTCCTGCATCAAGTGCCAGGTTGTATAAGAAGCTTGGATACCTAAAGCAAGCACTTGTCTGACAGGTCCTGCACTGAGAGATGAATTTGCTAACCTTTCTTTAGAACAGTTGTTTTGTTTCCTGGTTACATTAGATCCCTCGCAAAGGGACTGCCTTGATAGAGACCATTCATTGATTGCAACCTGGGGAGCACCTACATCGAGTAGCAGCATGCAGTGCCAAGTTCCTCAATCTAATGGAGACCCAAGCTGTTAAGTCTACGTAGCACCATGTAGCTCTGCGCAAACGTGCCAGCTCCTATCTAGAAGCAGTCTTGCCATCTCAGCAGGCTGCACTAGCTCAGATGTAGTGCTGAACAAATATTACTGGCTCACTTCTACATGTCCAGCTTAGAAGATGGTCCCTGATTAAATGTTTTGCCATTATTTATCAGAGAAGGAGCAAAGTTTTACACAGACAAAGCTCTGTTGCCTTTAGTGAGAATTTAACTCACAGAAACTTCCTCTTCCCCATTTCTGTGGGCTGAGAGCCTTCCAGTAACGTGCAAGTCTGTTGAGCAAGGGAGAGCACAGGGCTGGATAAAGCCATAAAATAGCAGCGCTCTCTGCTGTTTGATTGCCCAGCACAAGTGAGAGGGGAGGAACCATAGCACAGGGCTGCAACCTGAGCCTGTGCTCACCAGCACTGTGCTTCAGCTGTGTACAGCTGCCAGTGCTGCAAGAGGTGAAGCACAGGGCAAGGAGCAAGGTAAGGCGTGCGACTTGGCGGGTCCATGTTGGCTGCTGGACTCCATGTCAGTGGGGAACCTGGCCCTGCAGGGAGGGCTGAGACCTGCAAAGATGTGTCCCATGGCTGGAGAGGCACAAAGAATGAACATGGGCAGTGAGTGGCAAATCCAGGCAAACCCAACCTGTTCGTTCTCCCTCTGCAATGAAGTAGTGTCAAACACATATGATCCTGAGATTCAAAGATCTTTAGAAGGTTACTCAGCTAGTTTAATCCATCAGATATCCATGTAACTTGTGAAGTCATCTCACCTTTTTACGTGAAGCTGATTTAATCTGGGCAGAGCCCATAGCATTTTTTTAGGAAACAATATTGACAAAGCCAATACATTTAATCTCCCATTCCTTCTGAAACTCAACTGTACAAACATTTTTGACCTGACAGGTGTCTGTCTGCAACCGCTCTTCCTACAGTAATGAAGGATCTAGAAACTGTATAATTAGACTGAGCCTGATCCTCTACTGGGTAACACTGGTGTAAGGGCATACAACAAAATGGATCTACCCTCAGTATTAAGCAGGCAGAGCTGGTATTTTCTCTTTGCATTTTGATGGATAAGCAATATACAAACAGAGCTCTCTTAGTCATTCCTAGGGCAGTTAAGACACCTGCTGGAAACGAGAATAAACTGCAATAAGAATGTATATAACAGAATGAATAATGAAAAAAATGAAAAATTCTGTGAAATTTACTTTTGCAGACTGTTTAAATTACTTGGCAAATGCCAGAATAGTTTCAATTTGAAATTACTATTTGAAAATATTTGAATAAACATCCTGTTTATTCCTGCAGTTCCAGTTGTCACTGACGAATCAAATTTCAGTCTCAAGAAACTTCAAGCCTGAATGCAGACTTTGAACTCCCTTCTTCCCTGATGTGTAAGGTCATGCAATAGACATGCATGCACAATATGTAGCACTATGTGCTGTGAAGAAGCTCTGACTCTGAAGTACAGGCCAGGTTTCAGGCTTTGGATGGATGTGAACATCCGCTGCCTTTGTAGTTGGATACAGGGGATCACACAAATCTTTCTTTCCCCCTTTACTTACAAATCGTGCTTACAAACATCTTGCTTGCAAATCATAATGCAACTCCAAGTCCTCTTTAAAGAGCTTCCCAGAACATTGTATATTTTGTCAGAGCATGTGGCCCTGCCATTGCACATCCTCAGCTGCTTAATCCCACACTATAAATCCACAGCTCAGGTTCTCTGGCAGCACCTGGCTCGTGGAGCCGTGGTACAGGGATAGGATGCAGCACCAGGCTGGAAATACATGGGAGATAGGCAGTGATCCAGGAGCGTGACATGAGGTTCACATATGGCGCAAGCAATGCACAGAGATACACGTCTTACAGCATCCAAACTCTACCAGAGGAATCTCGTTTTTCAGAAAGAAAAGAAGATGAGGAGTGGGGATTTGTATCCCCCTTTTCATGAAGGACAGCCACTTTTAGCTAGTTATAATGTGATAATGTGAATTCCTTCAATTCTGAGTCCAAAAGAACGCCACGTCCAGACCCATAACCCCTGCTTCTGAAACAGCCCTAAACTGCAGATGAGTTCACCCTTTCAGGTACAACTGCAGCTCCTTTCTTGCTGATCCCTTCAGCTTTTCATTAAAAAACTCTGGGGTTCTCCCAAACATGTAGTACAGGAGCTGCAACATCCCACAATTTCTGAAATGGGCTAATTCTCCTCATTAAATATTGCTAGTATCTCATCCAGGGTCTCTCTGCATAGACAGTGTAGACAGTGCAGTGAGAGTGTTTTATATAGATATTAACAAGCTGCCTTTATACTAGATAGCTAGAGTGCTGTCAGCAAACAAGATGCAGAACATCTCAGAAAAGATATGTAAAATAAGTGTTTTGCTAGTTTGCACTGAAGGCCATGATAGTCTGGCTACAATATCCACCCAAGACATGTACTAAGATTTCAGATCCTTAAAGACAGCAGCTAACAGGAAAGGCGGATGCAGTGCTACCTCATCATGATTCTTTCTGCCCAAGCTAGAACTCAGCAAGGAAAAATAACCAAGACTTCGAGAAAGCCATCACAGATTTCTGTGTTGTAATCAGGAAAATTTTAGGGACAGTGTGTGAAATGACATGTAATACAGTAATGGCAATAGTAAGTCTGTGTGTCATGAACACACAGCCTTAAATGTACAAGAGCTGAAGATGGGAGAGAATGTCATACAGCTGACCTTTCACAAGAGGGCAGCAGTCCCAGAAAAGAATGTTGTTTCTCAATACATACATAGGGCTGTTAAAGAAAATTGTGCTGATATAGGTTATTTTTTCTTTGCCACCCTCAGCATCCAGCAGGTGATATGTGTTTTGCACTTTTATCCCATCACAGGTTCAGGGATGTTCATGGTGGTAGGGCTTGCTGGGTGGGAGCTAGGCACTGCCCCCTCTGCCCCTTTCCCAGCCTGCAGCAAGGCAGGGTCACTTTCCATTTCTCACTGCTTGAGTTTACATTCAGAGACAAGCAGACATTTCCCCAGCATCTACATTTAGGTGCTATTTTCTCTTCCTGACCAAGCAGCTAAATACTTCCTTTAAATTTTAAAGAATGGTGTTTTACTTGGACCACATCTCACATTTTCCAACCCTGGGGCCTGGTGCATGAGCTGATTATGCCTATGCATGGGGGCAGTGCTGCTTCTGAGACACAGCCAAGCAGGGTCAGCTGTTTGCAGGTCCTGTGACAGCCTTGAACTGCAGAGCCGTGGTTTGGCTTCCTGCCCCAAGCCAGGCTGGCAGCCCCCAGCCGAAGCACCTCCTTGGCAGTGGGCAGCCACTCTGGCTGGGTGGGAACAGCAGCACCAGGAGGGTCTCTGAGCACCTCTGTAGAAGGGCCGTGGTGCAGGTGCTGGGAACCTCAGAGGTCATATGGCCATACATGAAGTGGGAACTCGAGTTGCTGGGTTGGCAAAGCAGAAGGCCTCAGCCCTTCAGCAGAACCTTTGAGTCCTCAGTGAAGTGCGGACACCACAGGGAGACATGATCACACTCCTGAGAAGGTCTGATTTTCCATCTGGTAAAGGAAAATCCTACAAACGTCTACACAAGCCAGAAGGTAATCCTCACTCTGGCCAGCCCTACTGGCAGTATGCAAAGCTGCAACTGTTGGTAACCTACTGTGAACCTCTGAATGTGCAATTCAGACTGTCTGGAGAGTTTCACAGGGCTTAAATCAAGGCTTTGTCCAAATCGTTTTGTCTGGCACAAGTAAGGATGAACAGAACCTATTAAGATCATGTTAACGTGAAGTTGGAAAACCTGATATTATGGAGACTGTGAAGATCAAAAATATTTAAAAGGAGAAATTAAATGTTTAGGATGTTTTCAGGTCATTTCCAAGAAGGAAAAGTGGCAGCACACGTTACAGGAGAAAAATTAGCACAACAGGTAATTAGTGTTTACAAAAGAGAAGGAGACACAGATTCTCACACACATCCTGAGGACTAAACTAGCTGAGCTGCTGCCAGGAATTCCCAACATGGAGACTTTGCCAAGCCCTCAAGAGTAGCATTCTAAAAGACACCATTCAACTCTTATTTGCACCTGGGCTGCAAGGAAACTGCTTTAAATTTTCTCCTGAAGTCCCTTATCTTTAGAGATGACACAAAGTCACCTCATCTGTAAATAAGTCTCTGTTTCGAGGGGAATTGTGGTTTGCTCTCTTTGCACGTTTCACATAGCCATCAAAACATTTGTGTCTAAATAAATAGCTATTTCTTTGGAGTCCTTCCTGCTTAAAGAAATAGGCAATGACAGCCAGCAAAACACTCAGCACCTACTTATTTTTGAAGCTAAAGGTCTGAAGTAAAAAGGATTTGGCAACTGTGCCATTCGTTTGAGATATCTGAACCCTGTAAGCAGACAATTTTATCAGTGCAGAGAAGTATTGGGTAGGTAACCAGAAAAAGTGCAATGCCTTTGCTAACATTCCTTCAAGTAGATTTGGTGAGTCTCTTCTGAGTTCTGAATCTCTTCTGACTTTGATAAGCAGTATTTTCTTAGCTTTACGACCTAGAATCTATATTCGCTGCCATTACAAAAGAATGAAAGGAGTACAGGTGAGATAGTTTGGTCACATAGACAAGATAATTATATTTTCCTTAAACGTGTCTGATAAGTGTAAGACAAGCCTTTCTGCTACTTCTTGCAAATTGTTTACCCTCCCCTCTGCTTGCTAAGACCCAGCTGCAAGATGCTGTTGTGACAAAGACCCTGAGTAAGAGATACAAAAAGCACTTACTATGGAAGATCAATATACTGCCCTGATTCATCTTTTCAGTACATTTACAATATTTATATGTCAAATTTCTTCATTTTTTGAATCTTGTATTTACAACACAGGAATTGAAAAGCTCTGGACCTGTAGGTAATCATGGCTAGGTTTGGAACTGAAAAATACCACCTCAAGAAGCCAATTTATTGATCAATCCCATTATCAGTGCCACATTGCCAAGGCGAAGCATACGTTTGGGATAGCAGCATCATATATCTATGGACAACATGAGTGCCCTCATTTCAACACTCAGTGACCTTCACTGCATGTCACTGGTGGGCAGCCTACTTTCGCAACAAATCTGGAACCTCCTTTAATTCTAGTAGAGCAGATCACGTGTAGCCAGAAAATTTGCTTTCAAAAAGAGCAAATTAGTATGTCAGGAAAACACTTGAACCGCCTGAGAAAACCCCAGATATCATTAAGAAGTTTCACCTCACATACCAGAAGGTTAGCCTTTCCCTTTTCTAAACACACAGTTTGTTTGTACAAATTTCCCCAAAATAACTTTGGTGTTGGGATGTCAGCCATAATCCTGCCTCATACCTGGTTGGCCTGAGATCAAGAAAGACTTTGCAAGACTTTTCAAGGCCAAAGAAACCAAGCATACAGTAATTTTCCAAGCACAACATAATCCGTGACTAGCAGAATTTGCAAATTTGGTTACATTTAATAGAAACAAATGAAAATCAACCAGTGGATCCCATTTACCACCCAAGATGGTCGCAAAAAAATTATGCACAGGAGGTGATCAACCTTTTACTAACCTTTGTGTTATCTACTGTTTTTGGCTATACTGGCTCTTTGGATTGCCCCACTTGAAATCACTTAGCCTGGTAACAGCTCTGATCAGTTTTCATTTTCTGTTTATACACTGAGTAGAAGGGGGAAAATAATTACACACATACAAGCTTTTTTCCCAAATCCAATGCTGAGATGAATTTTCCACAACTGAAATGCTGCAAAAAACCCCATTTTGGTGTGATTTCAGTAGCAGATACAGCCTGTCGGTTTCACATTTGGTCAAACATTCCACAACACAATTAGCTCCGAAGCATGGAGGGGACTGTACATCGCAGTAAAATATAGCCAGTCTACGAGCAATATGTAAGTAATTTGCCTTTCAGACTGAAGCGTTAATTTTCTTTAAAGATATATTTTACACGCAGAGTTTTATTTGTAGCTGTACTACCTCAGGAGACAAGTAAAGGACATGATCTCCCCACATAGGATCTTACGCCACCCATCAGGAAGTGGTTTCTGCAGCCAGACCTATTTCAGGATCTCAGCCGAGCATCCAGTCCTCATCTCACACTGACTTCTCATACTCTGTGCCCAATTGCATGTTCTTTCCACAAACCCAGTGATGGCTGAGAATGGAGAGGAAAAAAAACCAACAGTATGAACAGTTTTTCAGAACCAGTTTACAGAAGCCTATAAAGGTAGAACTGTCTCCAAGGGGAATAGACTTTTTACCTTGAAGAGCCTCTGTAGAGAAACTGAAATAAACCTTTTACCAAAGGATGCTTATGCTCTGAATGGTTCGGTTGTCTGAAAGCAAACGGAATGAGGTGGGGAGATGCGAGCCATAAAACCAGGTGCCTGAGCAGTACCGGAGCTGTGGCTTTTGCAAAATGTTCCTTATCAAACAAAGCACTTCAAGAGTAGTTGGAAGTGAACTAAGCACTTCAAGAGAAACTAGATTTTGCCTGTATGCAGAAGTTCTGCTATACTGGCTGAAATTAAAAAGTGCAATCCCATCCTAGCCTGGATGCAGCTGTAAAGGTATGAGGTTGTTTGTACTAGTATAGCACATTCTGATATGGAAAGAGGAATAATTCATCCCAGGAAAAATTACACCTATACATGGGTGTATAGGGCTGTATTATCACTCTTTGATAATTATATTACTGTATTATATTACTATAATTACGCTAGTAAAAGAAAAATCACTACTCTAAATGACACTGTAATGCTGGTTTCAAGACCATACGTGGACCAGGTACTCACTTCAGTGAGGCTCTGAGCCTTCTATGTGGAGCCTCCTAGCACTGGGGTTTTATGTCTTCTCAGCAACATATTTTCGCTTTTCTCTCACTCTCCTGCCCATATACTGTATACAAGAAGTTAAACTTGCTTCCTCAGTTGCTTTATATTATTCGTGAGAAACCTATTTCTCAGGTACTCTAGACAAATTCTAGACAAACAAGCCCCTATACCCTTATGGACTCTCACAGCAGCTGCAAGAATAGCTTTGTGATTCAGGTTTCAGAAGTGAAGTCCAGCTGAGCTACTTGCAGACTGGTAAAATGCTCAAAGAGACTACTGAACAAGGGGGATGAAGCTTTCAAAACAGCGTTTCAGTCTGTTCTTAAAAGGACATAACATGGCATACTCCAAAAAGCTCAGGTTTTTACTCAGGCCCTTGGCCAAGAACTCTCAGAATACCAAGTCTGTGTTTTCTTTATTCCTCCATTTCTAGGAGTCGTATGCTTGCCTCAGTACCGTATAAACCTGTCAGACTCGTTTCACAGAAAAGAAGAAAGCCTGTGTTAGAAAATTCAAGTTCCTATGAGGAGAAAATACATTCTGGTGTTTGAGTTCTTACACATGCACACTAAAATGCTTGCTGACCCCAGCTGCTGATCCTGCCTCTCTCAGAGCCTGTGGAACAGCTAAGCTCCACATGAAGCAGCTCCAGGGGTTTACAGGTCCCTTACTGAGATAACCTAAAATTAGCACTAGTTCAATATGTCAGGCTAAAAGCTGTAGTGGTTCAGGATCAGCTTCATGTGCAATTCCACAACCTCTGAGAAGGGACCAAGTGAAAAACTAACTGAAGGCAGTTATTGATCCACCTGTCCACCCTTAATTAACTTATATTGATGCCCCAATATTACTGGGATAAAATATGGATCTACCCTGAATTTAGGCTTAATTCTAAATGACAGATTAAACCTTGAACTAGACCCTTGCAAAGCTCCTTGTTTTCCTCTGACAGCTCGCATTTCAGTTTCTGGTGTGCTAGTTGGAATGGCAGCCTTTTCCACATTTAACTGTGTACTGAAATGTGCAGCTGTGTGAGTGATTTGTTAGACAGTCCTGGGTGGGTGAGACCCTGTAATAACATCTCTGGTGCGCTCTGCTCCATAATAGCACTGAGGGCTTAACATCATTGATCCAGAGGTTTCCCATACACAATGTAACATACGTCAATATTTTGAAGCAGGACCACTAAAACTAAGTTTTATCGTATCAGGATGCATTTATGAAAGTTTGTTAACTAATGATTAATAGATGCTTACTAGTTATAGATTATTAGGGTACAGCTAGTTGTTTAAAGGTATCCAAACCAGATGGTGTAGGTGTGTTTTACATTATAAGTACTGAAGTGCTTTTAGACTCTGTGTGGGGGTTGGAGAAAGCCAGTATGCATTCATGCAGTATAACAGCATGTCCCTAAATCTCAGCTTTCATTTAATAAAGTAATAAGTCTCTTGCTGCTACAGTTCTGAAAATATCTGGCAATGTGAGCAGAATGTAACCAAGGCAGAGATGGTAGAGATGTCTGGAACAGCTCTGAGGGGCATGAAGTGTGACTACCAGCACCCCTTTGCCCAATGATGACTTCAGTGTCAGCATTTTTAAAACCCCTCTCTTACAGGGCAGAAGGGGTGGAGAAAAAAAAAAAAAAGGCATGTGGTGGATGGGCATATTATTGTGACAACTTAATTTGTCCACCAAAATCAGTGAGAGGTTCTACTACTTATAGCAATCTCAGTTAAAAGGCAGTCCCACAACAAGCAGCAGAGCCCAAGGACAGATGAAAGAGATCCAAATGCAGAGAGCTCTCCAGAGTCCGGAGAGACACTGTCCTGCTTCAGGCATCTTGTGCTTTACTGAAAGCAGCATCTCTTCCTCTGATCACATAGTCAGGACTTGGGAACCTCTGGAAGAGTATCACTATCTTTTGTTCCCCTGACTAGACCCTGCTAATAGCATATATTGTTCTTAATCAGAAATGCAGTCACATCTATTAGGTATTAATTAACTCTCCATAAATTAATAAATGCATTCCTCACATGATGTGATCTTAGCGTATGTGTATGTGTCTGTGTGTAGCTGCAATGTTTGCATTTATTTAGGAGTAAATTCTTTTTTGTTTCAATGTAAAGAAGATCATGACTGTTGTCATGACTTAACCAGCTTGGATCAGAGCCATGCTGGGTGAGGCTGTTATATTTGTAGAAATCTTTTTGCTACCCCTCCTAGAGGGGGCATTGCACAAGGTGTTTTTGAGCATCTGTCTGCTTTTCCATACATTTTTGTCTTCAAAGTTAAAACAGAAGATATAGTGCACTCATTAGTAGCTATCGATGCACTGCTCAGTGCTGGTACAGCCTCTAGAAAAGCAACCTGTCCCAGCCAAACTCAAAATGGAAATAAGAATTCAGATGAGATGTGAGAACAAGGGGGTGCCTTATGCTACAGCCAGCTTAAGTATTAAACACATTTCGTAAGCAAGTTGTACAGCCAACCCTACCACTACGCTTTTATAAAACTGACCTCAGTCAGCCCCTGCTGAGATGTGCCTATAACTTGCTCTCAGAGCTGCTTGAAAGAATCTCTTGAAGCTTCTTGTTCGTTCTTTAGAAGAGAAATGGCACAAACTGGACTTGTGATTTTTCTACTCGTAAGCATACTACTGCTGGATCAGACCATCAGCCAGGCTTCCAAATTCAAAGCCAGGAAGCACAGCAAACGTAGAGTGAAAGGTACCAGGCTTTAACTGGGAGGAGGGATAGTAAGCTTGCATAGTCTATAAGCTTCTCTGTACTTAGATAACATTGCATGAACCAGAAACTAACATTATACAAATGCTTATTAACAAAGGACAGTGAAGTCTATATTATATGTCTTGAAAATATTTTTATGGGAGTTAGCAAAGCTAAAAATAAGGTGGCAGAATGACTTATGGAAGTAAAGTGGTATAACAGTTGTAAATATATTGCTCTGTTATACCTGTTCATCTCTATTGATATTATTTAGGACTCAGAGGTACAGCTGAGAGGACTCTGGATGATCATTCTTAGTTATGTAGTTATAGTGACTAAGATCAGAAGAATGAAAATTCATGTTCATCTGGTGGAAAAGAACAGAATAAAATATTCAGTCTCCAAGGGTTATTCAGATTTTTGTACCATTTCCTAATTATAACAGAATGCCTGTCTAATATTTGTGGAGTATTACTTTAACTGTGTGACAAGTAGTGCAAAATGGCAATGAAAAAGAATTAGCAGGAAAAGATAAAGCATGAATTCCTAGAGCAAAGCTTACAGAGCAAATAAACTACTGAACGTTGTATGGAAATGTCTGTATTTATTTTAAAGACTTATTTCTAATAAAAGAGGGTATGATAGAGGTTACACTAATGGCAAATATTTAAACTCCTACTCAGTGAAGAAAATGCAGCTTTCATGAAGCCGTTGTACAGCATGATTACGCTGCTCCGGAGCTATACAGTTATGTATTCTTGCTTCTCCTTTTGAATCGCTATAGTTTTATCTTGTTGTCCTAAGGACAAGCTGCTTATGCATTTGTTTTGCCAGCACATTTGTCTGTCAAACTTCCACTACTTTTGAACTTGAAACAATTTGGAAGAAGAATTGAATTTCTGAGGATAAGTTCCCCAATATTTTACAAAATTCAGAAGTGGGGCAGGGAAAAAAAAATAAAGATAAAAAAATAAAAAAAAGAGAGATCTGCATTAGTGTCTCACTATGAAAAGATTGCACCAGGAGCTCAGCTTGTTCTGCTTTTTGCCTCTTTTGAAGCAGACAGGGGACTTGGAGAGGCTACTGTGAATCGCAGGGAGGAGCGTAGTTTGAGGAAACAGGAGTCCTGCCTTGGGGAACCAGGGAGCCATGAAGGACAGCCGGGGTTATCCCCACAGGCAGTAGGGAACATGGAGATGAGCTTTCTGAGGTACAGCTGGAGTATTAGGTGATGTAACACAGATCTGTAGGAACTGTGGTTTTGCTAGTTCTGCCACGTGTGAAAGAGCTTATTTATTCCGCATGTTCATTACTGTGGCATCTGGAAGGTCTGGTCACTGCTGCAATGAAATTGTCATCTTGTGCAATGCCTGCTAGTTGTTTGGTGGTGGTGGAATAGTATAATGATTAAGAAAAAAAGTGGAAAAGAGAACATGAAAATGGAGTTTCGTGCAAATTAGCTTCTTTTCTTCTCCTCCTATCTTCCTGGTGCTTGTGTAAGTGCTACAAAATGGTGATTCAAACTGAATTTTTGTGACTTGGGTCAGCAGGCCCTCTCTATACTGACGGAGAAAGGAAGGCTCCTCCCAGGCAGGGGAAACTGCAGCTGAGCAAGCTTGTCTGCATACATGCAGACTATGAAGTTAGATTATATTTGTTCCTCATTGTGTTAAAACAAGAGCTGTGTGAAACATTCCTGCTCAGAGAAATAACATTTCTTTGAATAAACACAACTTGTGTCTACCTATTATTTGTAGTGATATGTATACACACCATGACATTACAGGTTCAAAAGTAAATAGCCAAATTTTGCTGTGAATTAGATACTGGCACGCTAAATAACGACTAGCTGCAACAGTCCATTTTTTTCAAAGAGTTACTATGATACAGTCCAACTGAAAATGAGATTTGAACTATGATACAGTCCAACTGAAAATGAGATTTGAACTATGAGGGTGAAAAGTAAAGGTGGGTTCCTCCTGTTTTTTTTTATAGGAACCCTACAGGAATCCTTTCATTAAGAAAAAAATCTTTAAAAGAAACCAAAGCATACCTCATCCATGCAAAACCCCATGATATTTTGAAACAGCTTTTAACATACAATTTAAAAAAAATTTTTTTGCATGCATATGTTTTAATTTCTCTATATTTCTTTTATTGAAGAAAAGGATGACCTAAAGACCCAGATTGACAAATTGTGGCGAGAAGTAAATGCTCTGAAAGAAATGCAAGCACTTCAGACAGGTAAAGCAGCTTATACTATTCAATAGCTTCCAAAAGTTATCACTGCCTTTCCTCTGTCCTGCACTTCCATCCTTCTCTTTAATGGGGATTTGTGACTGAGAAATACAGCTGCTGAAGAGCATGGTATGCCATAGTTGTAATGGTGAGACAAATGTTGAAGGAAGCACTGAAGTAAAATGAAGTCTGAACTAATGGCATAGAAGTGATGATTCATCACTAAGAGCAAGAATTAATCTGGAGCAAGAACTACTTTTGCCTTTGCTTTGCTGAAACCAAGCTGTGATTTTAGGTATAATCAGAGGCAACACAATGAGGGTTTGAGAATTTAGATGGTCAATGAATTTGGTCCTCAGCTTTGATATGAACACAGGCTAACGGTCAAGGCAAAAATATTCACAGAAAAGGCTGGGAGTATCCCCAAAAGGAAGCTAAAAGGACAGAGCCTTTTTAAAGTGTGCAGTTTGTGGCATCCAAATGGGAATGTTGCCATGAAACTTCAAAGTAATACCCACTGTGAGTTCAGAAATATCCCGTATCAATGTGCAGAGTCCTGTAAGTATTTAAATAGCCAGATGGAAATTTCCAAACAAAATAAGAAGGGTAAATGCACCTAACAGACAGTTGTGCTTTTTCACAGCTGTTGACGTATAACTTGGCATTTAAACCTGTATAAGAGGACACTACAGAGGAAATTACATCATTCACATGAAACAGAACATATTTTCCTTAGGGATGATAATATCTGGGTTGTTCTGTTTTATGTCTTGGGTTACAGAGAGATTTTTGAGCTTTACAAAATATTTTTATTTTAAATTTCTTGTAAGAAGATTTTAGAAGTTTCTCAAAAGAGGGAGCCTGTGCTAGACAAGTAACTCTTCTTTAAGAGTAATTCTTGTATTGCTTCCAGAAAGAGCTTGAAAGTAAGCACACAGTGGCTTAGCAATGAATCCAGAGCCAGATTTTCTATCCTCAAAACTTATTTTGAGCTGTACTTTAAATTCAGAACCCACACTGTTCAACTGGATTCCAAATTTGACAAAAAGAGATCTATCACCCCTCTAGCCCCGACTGCATTATTAATGTCCTTACGATACTTGACAAAGGAGCTGGTTTTTTTCATTTATGGACATCTCCAAGACACAGATTACAATCCAATTTCTTCTTTTGCTTGAATTTCCTAGGTTTCCTTTCTACATACCATGAAATGTTGCCACACGCCATTTAGCAGCACATGCTTTCTCCCTAAAGAAGGCCAGTCTTCATTATCACTGCAGCATTGTTGAAGCAGATAAGGTCTCTGCGATCTTTCCCACGAATATAAATTTGTTAAAGAATTCTGCATTTAGCAAATATGTTCACTACATTTCTTTGGCCATTAGCAGTTAGAAAGGATAAAATTTGAAGGATAAGACCTAATATAAAATGATGACCCTGAAAGTGCAGCTAAGGAATACAATGAATACTACAACTGGAAGTACTAAAACACTGAGACATATAGGATATGGTCCAAAGTGGATTTCCACATCCTGTTGATCAGAAACATAATTACTTTTTTACAAGAACAGATGACAGGAATTAGAAACTGATTATAGAAAACATCAGGACAAAAGATGTTCATATTGTTTCATGACATATTTCTAATATAAATACAAGATGAGTTTAAGCAATAAATGAAATAATCTGGAAGTAGTCACATGCAGGATTCCAAAAATAATTGTTACAGGAGTTCATTCAAGGCCTTTGCTACCTTCCTCAGCTCAGAAGGAACACTCATTCAAGGAGACTTGTCTTCTTCTAAGTATTTTTCTTGGGAGAATCACTTTCTCACCTATCTGCATTAGGAGAGCTAGAAAGCAAAATTTAAGGATTCACTCCTGAAAGCCTGCCCACACAGACCTTGGGCTGGAAGCACTCTGACAGCAGTTCTTCAAGGCAATTCCAGTTACAGAGCATATGCCAAATTAATGTTCTAGTACATTTTGGACTTTACATCAAGACATCCCTGGTATGTTCCAGTAGAACTAAAAGCAAACAGATTTATAAATGCAAATGTTTAGATTTGGTTCAGATTGTCACGCAAGCTCAGTAATAAGTGTAAAATTTTAAAAAGTATTTATAGATTTAAGTCACTTTACCTCATTTGAATTTAGAGTTTGAAGGGACAGACTTTGCTGGAAAGACCGGAAATTTAGAACTAAAGAGGCGAATGTGTACTCTTTTGCAGGTGGAAATATACTTTTATCAATCATCCAGACAGAGATTTGCATTATGAATTTCAAAACAATATTTTTCTGGTGAGCAGAACACATTTAAAACAACATTTTTCTGTCCTGCCTTTGTTTGCTAGGAACTAGGCTTAGTTAATGCATAAACCTTTACTTTTCTTTGGCACTTAGATACAATAAATAAGGAAAGACCTTAGATTTGTCTCTCTACTATAAAGCCAAGTGTAGGTTTCCTGATGACCAACTCACAACTGCAAACAATGCAAACATCCATGCATCATCCATTCCATCAGTTTTAAGACTGATGAAATATGGAAAAAATTTGTGAAAGCAGGACTATTTGTTAAAAGACAACATAAGATATACTCACAACAGAACTTGGTTATATTTTAGTGTTCTGAAAAAGCAAAATAAAGAAGTTCCTGAGAGAATTACATTGCTGGAGGGAATCTGGGACTCAAGCTCATGCCGGAGCTTTATCAGCACAAAACCAGGAAAGACTCTCCAAAGCACTTTATGGTGTTAAGATCACAGCTATGTCTGTCCTTCCTCTTAAGCAGCTGTATGAGCACGCCCTGCTTCTGGCCATGCCTTGCAGTCTAAGGTGCTTTGCAGAGTGCCTGTGAGCAGTCTGTTCAGACTTCCTGAAGCAGGCTAACATGCTGGCTGCATACGAGGTCCAACAGGAACAGGAGGAACAGCAGGAAAGCTTGATCTTACTGCTGCTTTCAGGCCCCCCTCTGTGGAGGCAAGAGCCTTTCACTTGCTGAGGGACTTGTCTGCTTAATTCCCAACATAGCTTTGGAAAACTGTCAATTTAGGAAACATTATTCAAAACTATATCCCAAGCTTTTACTGAACATGTAAACCAATATCTATTCACAGTCTGTCTTCGTGGGACAAAGGCCCATAAGAAGTGCTACCTCATATCAGAAGGCACCAGACATTTTCACGAAGCGAACGAAGACTGCATAGCCAAGGGAGGGACACTGGCTATCCCAAGGAACAACGATGAAACAAACACTCTTCGAGATTATGGCAAGAAAAGTATGCCTGGAGTGTCTGAGTTTTGGTTGGGTGTCAATGACATGACAAATGAAGGGAAATTCGTTGATGTCAATGGCATGGCTCTACAGTACTTCAACTGGGATCGTGCCCAACCAAATGGGGGGAAGCGTGAAAACTGTGTCTTTTTTTCTCAGTTATCACAAGGCAAGTGGGTGGATGAAGTCTGCCGTACTGCCAAAAGATATATTTGTGAATTTCTGATCCCATAATTACATATACAAATGACCATGACCATGTTTTAGGTTATTAATACGCAGTTTTTCTTGTTAGTAACCCCTCCCACTTAGACGGTGGCAAGTTAAAAATATTCGTCTCCTGCATTGTACTCACTCTTTCCTGAAAAGTTTTCTCTATTAATTTATTTTCTATTCAGATGCTAAAAACGTTTAGTGAGTGCTCTCATTATGTACAGGGATATATATTATATTTTGACCTACATTGTATCATATTTTGGCATATTATTTCAGCCTGATGTTCGGGTTGCTGGAATTCACCTCCTATTTCTGTACTTTGTATTTCCATTGTAGAATCGTATTTACTTGAACTCAGAACTCTAGTGAATTTATTGAAAGTTTACAAAAGATTGCTGTAGGGCGACATGTGCCAATACAAGGTGTAGGGATCCTTTCAGTTCCAGTGCTTAGAAGGACTTTGGGATTATGTGAGCTCCTGTGCAAAATGGCCATCATCCATATGGAGTTTAACAGGATGGATCTGTGACCAAGAGTTTTACCTAGGGGTCAGGAAAGCCAAATGAAACAGAAAAATCTGATGTTAATTTTTAAACTACATGGAGTTAGAAGTGATACATTGCTAGAAAATGGGGGAAGTAGCTGTTCTAAAATATCAGTTAGTCTAAACATGTCTGCCTCTAAATGTCTCAATTATGGTTAAATATTAGATGTAATTTGGAACATTCCCATAGAAGAAACCAACCTGGGACTAGATCATACCTCTACTTTGTAATGCCTTAATAAGATGTGCAAAAGCCTTCTCTCCTGCAGGATCAGAAAGAGGCTTTATAGTTCAGACAGTAACACTGCCTGAAAGCACGAGCGGAGAGGAAGGATCCCCCTTCTGGGCACAACATCACTGCTCATTCACCTTTTTCCAAGTGGCAGGCAACATGCTCGATTGGCACGAAAGAGTGGGACCAAACCACGGCTCATTTGGCCACATGCAAATTTTCCCAAATTAACACCCGACATTTGAAAATGAAGTAAAACACGCTGGTTAGTTTTGGCTGTGCTTGACCTCACAACAGGGATTTGCCTACCTGTTATAAACAGCAATTTCTCTCCTATGTAAAGGAATTTCATTTAAATATTTAAAAATATTGCTGCTTGGAGCCTAATTCCTCCTTTTCGTCTTTCAGTTGTGCAAGATTTTCTTGAACTATGCAATAAATTTGTGAGTACTGGTATTTAACTGTAGCAGTATTTTTGACAGTTTATGCATCCATGTGAAGACCATTCTTTCCTAGGACTTTTCTTGAGGATTTGAAAGGGGTACTGCCTTTGGGCACATTATACCATACTTTTTTTTTTTTGCTAGTGGACCTGTGTGCCACAGGACAAAATCTGGATACCTGTTTGCCCAAGCGCTGTATGAGATGCAACTATTCAATGTACCACTATAACGTGTTGTAATTAATTTCATTTTCCAACACAAAGTATTTGTAAAATAGGCCCAATTCTGAATTCTCTCATTTAGCTCCTGAGTTAAAATAAAAGAGCAAAAAGTCCCCAAATATCCAATTTTCTTTCAAGATCTACTGACCTTTGCTAAGGTTGGGATCAATATTCCTTTTGCCTACATTTTAACAGGATTATAAGTCTGCAGTAATTTTGTACAGCTTCTTTGCCTCTGGCTTGTCTGAAATAGGTCAGTATCTCAGCATATCCCTACAGTTACAGTCAAACTGGAAATTCACCACCAATTCCAGAACTGGTTTACCGTAGAGGAGTTTATAACTTTATGTCCTATTGAACCTATTTCAGCCAAGCTTCTGAAGTTGTGTGCCGGAATTGAAAATGTTTACAGATATTATTGGTGGACATTTGCCAACCACTGAATACAGATACCAGACACAGAAATAACTATTTTTTTAGCAGTGATTTACTGCACAAAGACAAAACCCACCATACAGAAATCAGTAATCAACTTAAAGATTCCCAGCAGAATGCTTAGTTATGAAATTACAAAGGGCCATAAAGTAAACAGGAAAAATTATGGAAGAAAACTCTGGTGGAGTGAGTGGGAGAGGAGATGGTAGGAGGATAAAAGCTCTTCTCCAGAAACGCCTGCATCGGAAGCAAGACAGGCAGAAAATGGAGTAGAAACACAGCAGGGAGACAAACTTTGTCTTGCAAAATTAACTGCCACTATTTTTCCTCTCAATGACCTAATGTGCCTAGGCAAAGTGAGCTCAGAGTGAGGACGAATATTTGCTGCCTGGTGGGCCCGCTCTGACCCACTGCTGCACCAGTTCTTGTCCCCAAACCTTCTCTCCCGACAAACATATGGTATTGCCCATCTTTTCCATTCAAGGTGATTAGGCTCCCTTCTCTGCACCTGTCTCCCACAATTAGTTTCCCAAATCCTATGAGGTGTCCCAGTGACGTTTTCCCTTCAAATTCCAACTCCAGTTTCCTCACCTCTGCAAAAGTCACACAAAACTGCACGAGGGACCCCTGCTCCCCAGTACATCCATGTACAGCTGGCAAAAGGGGTATCAAAGACAGTTTTGCATGCAGCTGGGGTATTCTGTTCTGCAGATGAGAGCTGTGTCACGGAGTGGGCACTCACTCAGTACTTTCCCATTTACACACTGGACAGTCATCACAGTTCAGGGGGGAATTGCTTGGGTGTCTGGGAATTCAACAGGACATACGACAGAAGCTTTTATACACATTACTGCAAAACCAACTGAAAAAGCTCCAGCACTCCCACCTAGTGGGACAACAGGAGAATACAGAGTTTACAAAGTCAAGTGCCACTTCCATGCGGTTACAGTAACAAAGACTGCTTCTAGTTGCTTGCTACAGGAAAAAGGTGCAAGGTAACATGTCCAAACATCTACTAGCATCTTCGCAAGAAAATACAAAAGAAATTTTTTAGATAGGCTTTATGCTACTTTTAAAAAGTGCTTAATATTCAACTGCTAAACCTGCATTCTTTTAATTTTTTATGACATATATGAAAAATTTTCACTTCAAGCAGAAAAAAAAAGTCTTTTTTTCTTAACTCAAATTGTTTCATGGACTCTATCTTGACAAATCAAGCATTCATTGTGATAAAAGCCTCAGGAATAGTGCCCTGAATATATGATACGACAACATAAAAAACATAAAACCACTTCTTGCATCGCAGCATCACAACAGGTTAAATAACATGTGATTTTTCTCCCCACTTATTTCATACTTTTATTTGTCCTTCTACCTTGCATCTGATGTGTCTGTGGATTTCCCTCCTCCTTCATCTCCAAGGGGAGGTCTCATTCTTGCGCCTTCCTGCCCTAAAGGAAGGCCAAGCTGCCTGTGGGCACCTAAGTGAGCAAGTTACCATATAGGGTGGCACAGGGTTAGGTCACCATTCTCCGCTCTGTCCTTAGGCAACTCATCTCTTATTAGAGCAAGACATTTCCCTTTGCAGCGTTCACATCTCTGCTTCTGCCTTGCTATGTGTTTTGGCAGTAATTTGTTTCTAGCATAAGAGTTGGTACTTACAAGAGGTTTTCAGCAGCAGAAACTCTTTCATCCTCTTCATTACACTGGTATACGCCCAGTATCATTTGGTCTGGCTTCATCTGGGCTACATGTCACGGGATTTTCAACAACTCAGCTTCATTCCTTCCTGACCACCTCAGCCCTGCCTGTCTATATTAAACCAGGCTGATCTTCATCCTACCAAGGCTGCTGACGCTGCCTGCCAGCAAGGGGAGAGTCTGAGGCAAAACAAAGACTGCCAGCACCAACATCCAGCTAAGAGCTTAGCTGTGCTGCAGTTACCCTCTTTGGTCTGCTCCTGAAGGGAAAGCTCTGATATTAGCTGAGAGGGGCTCAGGAACATCTCCCAGGGTTTTCAAACAGCACAGCAGAGCCCAAGGCTTGCTGATTTGCCCCTGACCTTCATTAGAGAACTTGGTTGGGAGCATAAAGCTCAAAGTAGAGCAGTTTGAAGTGGAAGGAAGTTGTATTTCAAAGCCAAGCCCAGAGCAGGCCTTACACACAAGAATGTAAGCACAGTACTTTCACTTACTGGTATTTGCACCTTTTTCACCTTTCTCTCTTGACTTTTACTCCTTACATTTATTTTTCTTCATATGTTCTTTTCCATAGTCTTCATTCATACACATTAACCCGCTGGAAAGGAAAATTTTCTGGGAGCATAGAGGTTTGCTTCTGTAGCCAGGTCTACAATTTAAAAGACTTTGAAGATCTATTCTTGAGCACTGAGTCTAGTACCAGTGCAAAATTCAACCTTGTTAAACTCCTTCCATCCATCAGCAACATCCTAGTACCTTGTGGGGCACTCAGTGTTTCTGAGACACTGTTGTCCCAGAAAGCTCAGACCAGTTATGAAGTCACATGTTGCCATATGCGCGGGGGCGTATGACTTGCCTAATACATGCACTACAACTGCCTAAATCTGGTTAATTACTGAAGAAATTGTACCTGTGAACAATGTGAAGCAACCTCAGAGAGCCTTACCTTTCCATAGCAATGAGCAAGGGGGATTCTTCTGCAGGGACAAAGAGCCCCACCTGGAAGCTCTGCTCATATTTAAGCTCAGCCCAAGCTTGTTAGCATACATCAAGCACCCTTACCCACTTAAACGCTTGGGTTGCAGTAAAAAGTTCTCAGCTATGCTTAAGGCACAGGTTATCTCATGGATTAATGAGCGCTGTGGATTTTAGTAGCAGAAGCTTTAAAAAGGGAAAATGTTTACTAACTAAAACTAACTGGAAATCCATTAAAATGTTGGGAAACAATTTCAAATTTCAGCTTTCTTGGTCTTAGTCTCCAATTTAAACCTTCTTCTGGGATTAAATCAGCTCTACAGAACACAGAGATGGCTGTGGTATTGGGAAAGCTATGTTCCTTCCACTGTAGTGGTATTTATAAGAGGAGAGAATCCTCTTGTACTGGACTCCAACATAGGGGTTTGGAGGATGTAATCCCAGCTAAAATTGCTGCATCCCATCTGGAAGCACCTTTCTGTGCTCAGCAGACCAGGTATGTACGTACCTAGGTGAGCTCAAAGCCTGCAGTAGGAGCTTGCATTGCAGGCATGTAGCTTCCTGCCTTGCAACCTCTCTGAGGACAAAAGTGCTACACAGAACAAAAGTACTGTAAGGGTTTTGCTGTGTCTCATTTGAACTGCAGGAGTATTTTCTCACTAGTACAAGCCTTGCCCCTCTGCCTTTGGAAAGAGGCAAATAACCTGCTTCAAGGAGTCCCAAATCCTCTTACTGATCACTATCAAACACAAAAAAGGAATATCTGCCATGAATCAGGCTAGCCTTACTGGTGACGAAGTAACTTGCAGATAGGCTGTCAAAAATCACATTTTAGAATAAAAATGTGATGCACACTCTTAGAGTGCTTGTATTTATCCTAACAGCTGGAAGACTGCTGACAAATTGAGGTAGAATTTGGCCCATGTAGGCTTAGCTAAACCTCTAACAGTTCTGGCAATACTTTCTGGGGAAAAAAAATAAGGCTTAACTATGCATACTTTCTGCTTAAAGGAACTCTACTTCCTTTTCTGCTTATTTCTTCCCCTCTGTGGCCTGCAATTACTCCTCAAAGTTTGGAAATATTTCCTTCTTTATTGATTTTCTATTTATTATATAGGTGGTTTTCAATAGATTTTCTCATACAAAGCGTCTGTAGCTTCTCTTCTCTTCTTAAATTCCACATTGTGGATCACTTTAGAGAAGGATAAAAGCAGTACTAGATCTTGTAAACTAAATGATGGGTACCTTAGAAACAGTTTATTGCACTGATAAATAACACCAATCTCATTTAGTGTTGTCTAAACAAGAGATAACTTCCCTGGAGTGATGGTCTTGATGCAGCATTCCTCCCCCCGGCCAAGTGTTAGGCAGGAGGGAATGGCTTGAGAGTATTTTAAAGATATCTTTTGGTCTCTCAGGTTGCAGCTGTCTATAGGCTCAGAGAAATAGAGGGACACAGTATTGCACTGTACCAGACAGCCTCTTCTCCTCCTTTAGCAGCACCTGAGGTGAGGGTACAGATGGGCAAACTCTCACTTGCTAGGGAGGAATAGCCCAGAGGCTGGGGTGCACACAGAGCGTAGCTTCTTTGCACTGCCTGTGCAGAAAAGAAGGAGAATTAATAGTACAAGAGTTTGAATATAAATAATATAGTTTGAGCAAACTTGTAACACTTGTGATTTTTCTTGAGAAAATCACCCTATGACATTCAAAATGTTTCTTCGGCTCATACTTGCAGCCAAGTAAGTAGAAAAGAAGTTTAAAAACTTTTTTTGGTAGTGAATAGAGCCTGTTAATGATACAGTATGGCCAAGTGCCTGCAGATATAATTAGGCAGGCTGCCTATGAGGTAGATATATTCAGACCTAAACCACAGGAACACGATACACATACTAAAGCACTGTGATTTATTGTTATATTTGTATGCAGAAGCAATGTGGAAAATTCCACAAACATAGATCCCTGCTGTCAGGATAGCCAAAGATTAGTATAGGTGTACTTAAAAAGCAAAGCAGCAGTGTAGCAGGGGCACGAGACTAAAGATGGTTTAGTTGATAAAGTAAATAATGTACTTTTAAATGAGCTGTCTAAACCCATGCTCTTTCTTTCTTTCTTTCTTTCTTTCTTTCTTTCTTTCTTTCTTTCTTTCTTTCTTTCTTTCTTTCTTTCTTTCTTTCTTTCTTTCTTTCTTTCTTTCTTTCTTTCTTTCTTTCTTTCTTTCTTTCTTT
>Ga0065711_1033737_pt1 | contig 24908 bp, 17 predicted proteins | sample Hoacrofraction12_FD_59098 | JGI IMG/M metagenome (GOLD analysis project Ga0065711, IMG submission 59098) | Hoatzin crop microbial communities from Cojedes, Venezuela - Epithelial fraction 12 v2 (version 2) | ecosystem: Host-associated > Birds > Digestive system > Esophagus > Crop | place...
GGGGGGGGGCACTGATTGCTGCTAAATCCCTTTCAAATTACTTAACTTTTGTCACAAATCTTTAAACAAACTGTGCAGCAAAACAGTTATATGCTACAGAGAGTCACTGGGGCAGATTCACTGGCAATTTCTAAGTATTAAGGTAGATATATGGCTGGAGCAGCACAAACAGCTGGAGCATATCTATAAATTTAGGTGATTTGCATTTTCACAGTGTCATAGGAAAGAACTAGTTTAATAAGTGAGGTATTGCGCTTTGGAGTTAATCCTCTGAAGTCTGGTACAAACAGTGAAGGTTTCCCTCTCACCATGCCACATCTATCTTTAGGAAGTGCTTGTCTTCGTGATTTTTCATGTTGAATTTGATATATATTTTTAAAAAATTTTCTCATCTCCGTTTTCAAGCACACATCTTGCTCTGTCTCAATTATTTCAAACTCTTAATGTATATGGAAGGAAACACAAGACTTCTAGCATTAGGCCTGTGCCGCCAGAAAATGTCAGACTGTATGAGACAGGCTCATATTGTTAATAGCTGGAGTTATTGGTGCAATAAAGACTCTGGACCAATTCACACTAACATAAATTACTGGCTGCACTTATTAAAATGTTCATTTGTTGTTTAATGATGGCTTTAAATGATAATGTATCTAGTTTAATATCTTATTAAAAATTTAAGATGTACATGCATGGCCATTAATTTATGCATTACCAGAGATAAGATGCAAGGAGATAAATTCAGATAAATGTACGTACATATAGACCTTCATCACACTGATGTCTCTTCACCCAGGCTCAGGGCTCTGCCTGCCAAAAGCTGGGAGTCTAAAATAGCAACTAATTCAAAGATCGCAGGGTAATATTCCTTCTTAAATGTCTTCATCAAAATACTTCTGATGCCTTGAAACTGAGCATAATCAAATCAGTCTTCTGGAGGACTTGAAAGTGCTTTTCTCAGAGACAGATGTAGAGGTGAAACACTGCTGCAAAAAGGAGGAACTCCCTCTGGGATGTATCTGGCAAATAGACCTCTCTGACGTGATGAGTACCCATCTGTTAGGCTGATAGTGGTGAAGAAGTAGTCAGAAAACTGTGGTGAATCCATTGGCAAGTTACCTCGAAGTGTCCCAAATCCTGTGATTAATGGGGCTGAATGCATTTTTGCAAAAGTTGGGAAAAAGGAAGTGAACTGCAAAATGGTAGAGTTTGCCATTGACTTGACATTCCTCAGATGAGCATTAGGACAAGAATAAAGACAGAGGAACTGAAGGTTTCAGTCCAGGTGGATGGGGAAACGAAATTTAGGTTCAACAATGGAAGTTAGTATATACGAATGTAATCAATGTTCTCTGCACTAACACCTGGCTGGGAACTCAAGAATATTGGTAAATGAAAGAATTTGGAGTCAGCAGGAATCAGGTGATAGTACCTTTATGATGACTAAGGCTGTCATAATCCAGAAAAATTTGGTTTTGCATCCCCAGAATAAATAATCCCAGAGCAGCAGTCCTCCTGCCCTTGCTCCCTAATCTCAGAATGACTGAACTGTGAAAGACAACATAGCAGTGACCTGTTTGAGAGGAACTTTGCTATTGATTTTCATACGACACCCTTCATTTTCTGTTGAGATTTGCACACAGTTGCACCAAGGCTCTAGCTGCCCATCACGGTCTTGCAGGCATAACGGTGGCTGCCTGGTTCCCACTGCTGTGCACCCCACCAGCGTGTTGAGCAGCTGCTGGCCAAGCCACCATGGGCTGCTCACTGAGCAGAAATGATAACAGGAAGGGATGTATTCTCCTCTGATACATGGGAATCACAGATTTTGCTTATTACAGTGCCACAGAAACTGCTCCCACCAAAAGCTAATAAACCAAAAGTGCAACTGATCTCTTTTATGTCCATCCTGCTGTATCATCCTTCTCCTCTTTGTTACTTGGGTGTTGCTTATAGAAACACTTTTTGCAGAAAGTTCCTGATATAAAAGGGAATTGATGCAGATAGCAACAACATGGTCTTACTGCGTTTTATAACCTGGGAGGATACGAAGCAGCAGTAAAAGTTTTCCCTGTCTGCGATTTTGGGCGGCTATATTTTATATAGGTTTTTGGTTAATCTTGACCTGGCAAACACTAGAATACGGATCTCAAGGGATACATTTTTTAAAAAAGAAGCATGGCACTGACCTGTGTTATGCAATTCCTGAAACACCATGAACTGCATAAGAAACTGCATTATGCAACTGATGAAACTCATGAAATAGCAAAACCCGGTTCAACATCCTCAAAAACAGAAGAGAGTACTTGCACTAACAAAGCAATTTATTGCTGTTTAATACATAATTAACTGTTGAGTAAAAGATGTTAAATATAATTTGACAAAATAAAAAATCCTACCCACCAAACTCAATTTATTTTATTCTTTCTGTACTATCCTTTTGTCATCTTAAGTCACTAGTATCACAGCAAGTTGAGCTGCATGGTTCATGCATTTATCATGACTTCAGCTCCATGAAACTGTTTCAAATTATTTGAATACTTAATTTTCTGCTTTGTTTATTTCTGTACTCTTGATGAGAGGAGGAGGCTGCGGGCCTCCCACAGGTGCTCTGGGTCACCCTGCTTTCCCAGGCTGGAGGTGCCGAAGTATCTGCTCTGGTGACAAACAGACAGGGGAGCAATGGAGTTAATGAAAAGGAGGCTCCTTTTTTATCTTTTACTCAAAAAAGATTTTAGGAATAGGGAGCAGCTTAGAATTTTAGTGTGTATTCACGTCATACCTCTTTAGACAGCTTACTCTAGTGATTAAAGTCTGAAGACTCCCTTTGTGTGAAAGGAGTGAAGAGACGTCATCCTGTCCTGAGAGGGCCTGGATCCCCCAACCATTCTGATCACATCATAGCCATAGAAAGTCTGGTTTTCTTAGAGGGGTGGACCTGGCAAGACGCATGGAGACATAATTAGAATCTCAGCATTATAGAATGATTTCAGTTGGAAAGGAGCTCTCAGACCATTGTGTTCAACCATTAACCTAACACTATCAAGTCCACCACTAAACCATGTCCCTGAGCACCAGACCTACATGTTATTTAAATACCTCCAGGGATGGTGACTCAACCACTTCCCTGGGCAGCCTGTTCCAATGCTTGACAACCCTTTCAGTGAAGAAATTTTTCCTAATATCCAATCTAAAGCTTCCCCTGGTGCAACTTGAGGTCATTTCCTCTTGTCCTATCACTTGTTACTTGGGAGAAGAGACAGACACCCACCTCGCTACAACCACCTTACAGGTAGCTGTAGAGAGCAATAAAGTCTCCCCTTAGCCTCCTCTTCTCCAGACTAAACAACCACAGCTCCCTCAACTGTTCCTCGTAAGACTTGTTCTCTAGACCCTTCGACAGATTTGTTCCTTTTCCCTGGACACACTCCAGCACCTCAATGTCCTTCTTGTAGTGAGGGGCCCAAAACTGAGCACAGTACTGGAGGTGCAGCCTCACCAGTGCTGAGCAAAGGTGACAATCACTTCCCTACTCCTGCTGGCCACACTATTCCTGATACAAGCCAGGATGCCGTTGGTCTTCTTGACCACCTGTGTACACTGCTGGCTCATGTTCAGCTAGGTCGTTTTCCACCAGACAGCTTTCCAGCCCCTCTTCCCCAGGCCTATAATGTTTCATTGGGTTGTTGTGATCCAAGTGCAGGACCCAGAACTTAGCCTTGTTGAACCTCATACAGGTGGCCTCAGTCCATTGACCCAGTCTGTCCAGATCCCTCTGTAGATCCTCCCTACTCTCAAGCAGATCAACAATTCCGCCCAACTTGGTGTCATCTCCAAACTTACTGAGGATGCATTCAATCTCCTCATTCAGATCTTTGATAAAGATATGAAACAGAACTGGTCCCAATACCGACCCCTGGTGACCACCGCTTGTGACTGGCTGCCAACTGGATTTGCCTCCATTCATCACCGCGCTTTGGGTCCGGCCATCCAGCCAATTTTTTACCCAGTGAAGAGTACGCCCATCCAAGCCATGAGCAGCCAGTTTATCCAGGAGAATGCTGTGGGAAACGGTGTCAAAGGCTTTACTCAAGTCCCAGTAAACAACATCCACAGCCTTTCCCTCATCCACTAGACAAGTCATCTTGTAATAGAAAGAGCTCAGGTTAGTCAAACAGCACCTTCCTTTCATAAACCCATGATGACTGGGCCTGATCACCTGCTGGTCCTGTACGTGTCATGTGATGGCACTTGAGATGATCTGCTCCATAACATTCTTCAGCACTGAGGTCGGATTGACAGGCATGTAGTTCCACAGATCCTTCTTCAGGCCCTGCTTGTAGATGGGCATCACAATTGCTAGCCTCCAGTCAACTGGGACCTCACTGGATAACCAGGACTGCCAATAAATTATTGAAAATGGCTTGGAGAGATCTTCCATCTGCTCCCTCAGTACCTATGGGTAGATCCCATCCGGTCCCATAGGCTTGTGTGTGTCTAAGTGGTACAGGAGGGCACTAACCATTTCCCCTTGACTTGTGGGACTTCTTTCTGCTCCCTGTCTCTGACTTCTAGCTCAGCGGACTGGGTACTCCGAGAACAACTGGCTTTACAAATAAAGACTGAGCCAAAGTAGCCCAGGCTTTTCCTCATCATTTGTCACTATGTTGCCCCTGCATTCAGTAAAAATTGGAGATTCTCCTCAGCCCTCCTTTTGTTGTTCATGTATCTACAGAAATATTTTTTGTTGTCTTTTACTGCAGTTTTTCTTTAATTGTGCTAAAAAAACATCAGCAAACATATAAAGCTCCAGTATGAAAGATGACTATGCATGGAAATTTTCTGTTTATCTTATGGCTGGTGTAAAACCAAAGAGTTAGGCTAACATTCTCCTTCAAGCAGCTTTGTCCACTAGGCCACGTTGCTCAGTAAATCCCATTAGGTAATTTTTGACTAATGTGGGAGACTCTTAATATGCTGGAACTGAAACAGCACATGGCTTTGCAATCAGTTCTGAGCAACATATATTTTAGTTCAGATTTACGGAGAGTTTGGATAACATTTCATCATTTTGGCCCATGAGGCAAGTCAGCTTCCAGTTTCTACTTATACACATTTTTACCTCTTATATCTTGTTGTCCCCTAAGTGACCATTTATTGGCACAAAAGGGTGTAATGTTAGCTTGGTTAGGGAACTATTGAATTTTCCCTCTGAGCAATTCTAAGTACACAGGAAGAACAGAAAATCATTACAGAGCAAACTAACTTTCACTAAGGTGAATTAGATGTGTTATGGCCACAGATTCACCAAGCAGAGTAATATAAATGCCACTGAGTTCTCTGTTACCACCAGTGTGAACAAACAAAACCATGCAAAATGCTTAGGTAAAAGCTCATTAGAAACTGTACATGACTTATGCTGCTATGCCTTCTAGGTGAAGAAGTTTACAAATAAAATAAAAGCTGCCTAAAACCTGTATGGAAAGCTGCTTCCTCTTCTCTCCATATCTTTTTAGACATTTGAAAAGATGGAACTCTGACTTGTGTGCTGCTTAGAAGATTTCGTGGGGTTTTTTTCCCTTTCTTCCAGTCTTTTGAGATTGCTTCACAAGACCTTTTGCATGGTAAGACAGGAGGAAAAATATTCTCTAAGGAGTCTGTACCTTGGCAAGTTCCTGGTGCTAATTAGACCTGGGTGCCTCACTGCTGCTGCGGAGGAGCACACATGTACCGCGTTTGTAGCCTTTGGTATGTCAGTTCTTCCCGTGCACTGCAGAAGTCAAACTGCAGTGCTCACAGAATTAATCACATCTAACATTTACCAGTCCATGACAGAAATGATTGCAACAAATGTCTGTTAATATGCAAATGAGGCATCTATTGCTTCAAGCATCATCCTGTAATTACTCAGCTGTTTCTCAAGTGTGCTTTATTGAATCAGCAATTTATGAAGATGGAGTGGCATAACTTAATTTACTTGTGTAGCTTCATTAGTGGTTAAGGGGTAGAAATATGCTTCCTGTCATTTTCTTGATAGTATTTGTTATCACTAGAAGTTGACACGGGTCATTTAATTCGTCTATGCAAATTCACTTACAGCATCTTTTGGAACCAGCAGCTCCTCAACAAGCTTGTCTCTCAAAAGGTTCCTGCAGTATTCCCGCTCATGGCTTGAGCATTTAGCTTAAAGGCAAGCTCTGATAAAACAGCAACAGCTGGTGCTAAACAAAAAGTAAATGGTTAGATTAATTGACTGATATCAATATTTGGTAATTCTTGAGGAACTGATTGCATTCCTTGCTATTTTGCCACTGCTGAACGCAAAGCTGAATGAAAGCTGCATGTATTTTAGAGGCTGAAACAACATAAGTAAAATTCAAAGTAACGGCACACTGCAATTTTGTTCAAGACCAATAATATGCTGGGGATTTGAGCACTGAATCCAATCTCAGAAAATGTAAAACAATCACAGAAAGATGCATAATATATACAGCTTTAATTCTGATATTTCTGTTGGTCTGCACTGCTGAAAATCTCAGCTATAGGAATGGTGGGGGAATGTAGATTAAACTGAAAAGTCATGTCCTATAAACATATATACATAGTTTTAAATCACAGAGGTTCTTTTCTTATCATGAGATTGTTTTGTGTTTGAATCCTTTTTCGTCACTTCATTTTTCTAGTTTCTGGTCTAGATGTCATCAATAATTATTTTTTCTACAGTTTCTCCATTTACCCCTTACTTCAAATTCTTCACTTTGTAAGTTAATTTTGGAAACATTATCTTGATTTTTTGTGGTGCAGATTTGGCATATCTCTCTGTAAATGAAACCCTTCGGGCAAGGTGAAGGATGGCCTCAGAGTGTTGTCTCATGCTATTGATGACACCTTTACACAGGAAACTCAGATAATCTAGAAGAAATATATGAGTATGTCATCAGATTTTTCTACTCTAGTTTTTGGGAGCAAGAGTCTTCATGTTTGTCTGTAAGTAACTTTCCACAACATACGGGGCACAGGCAGCAGAAGCTTAAACTTAAACTTAAAAGTTAAGGCATTTGTCACTGTAAAACCTGCACTCGCAGGATTAAGTTCTGAACAACAAATTTCTTCATGATTTGTCCCGTTATTTACTTCTTCATTCTGAGAACTGGGCCTTTGGTTTACATGAGATCACTTATAGCTTAAAAGGTTATTCGACAGAAGAAAAGATGGTGGAATTTGGCCTTAACTTAACCGGAATATTCATTTAAAACATTTTAAGAAGCAATTTTAAGAAGGTATAAAGAAAAGTGTCCATGGTAATTAAACTCTGTTATTGCTAAAGAAAACATAAAGTTTTAAAAAGATACTCGAAACCCAGACATCTCAGCAGTATCCAGCATTTCAGACCTCAGGTCAGGGTAATGATTATTCATTCCTTTCTGGTAAAATATTATAAAACCTCTGACTTTGTGCAGGTGGCAGAAGCACTCGTTATTACACAGGACAAAGAGCTCTCTTTTCAAAATGTATTGTTAAATCACCAGCTGAGTTTGGTACCAAGTTTTATTGTGTGGGAATAATGACAGCCAACTGCTTAGCTGTGTGTAGCGGGTGCTATCCCCTTACAAAAAGGTCAGGGGAAGATTACGGGATGCCAGTTAATAACGCACATCTGAAGCAATGACCCTTCAGAGACCATCAAGACTGCAATGGTGTGTTGACAACTGTGTTTTGTTTTCTAACCCAGGTGCTGACACTCAGGCGTGTATCATGACACAAGAACAGTACAAGATGGCATCAGAAATACAGGTCCTTTATTTTACCTCTTGTTGTAATTACTGTCCAAGGAGAAAAAAAGTCATTACTGGTGTCTCAAACAGTAATTTTTCTGGTTTTCATACAGGGTGAAAGTGAAAAATGAGGGACAAGGTATTTCCTCTGAAATGTTTCTCCTTTAGAAAGACTTTTTCCTTGATCTCACTGAATGTGGTCATCTGGCAACCACAACTATAGGTATCTTCTCAGTACATGATGCTTTGTAGTAGCCACATAGGACTTTTATTGTCAGGACTGAGGAAGGTGGGAAGTGGAAGAGAAATTGAGATGTGCTGGGGAAGCTGGGCAACTGACTAATGGGCCACACAGTCTCAGGGTTGTATGAAGAGTTGATCAGAGACTGAAACTGAGATACGAAATCTCCCCAATGCTCTTAAAATTCTATTCTCCCCTCCAGTTTTCCATGTCCCCTTGATTCCTCTGGGTGTTTTCTTCTGTCCTTCCCTGATGACTAGGAAAGTGGTGGATCAGAGCATGCATATCAGGGAAGCAGGTCTCTAGCAGGCTCCTCCGTCCCACACACCTCACCATCTTCTTACTCATTTTACGTGTGATGCTGTACCAAATTACAGTGCCAGTGGGGGTGAAAGGGCTGGCCTTTCTGAGCTTGGTTCAAATGAGAAATGATGCCATTTGAAATTTGAACATTCACCAGACCAGTTACAAAAGAAGTACAGAGGTGCCAACCGAGCCTTCACAATCCCCTTTAGAGGGGGTCAGTGGACAGGAGAGGGTTGGCGACAAGCGAGGTTGTACTTTGCTCAGTCTTTTCTTGTTCAGCTCCGTTTCCCCATATGATCTGATCCTGGTGGGCACCTGTGCCAGCCCCTGAGGGACTTGCTTTTGGGTGGAAACAGCCAGAGAGAAAAGTGGTTCTGGGATCTCCTCCAGCTCCAGCATGCACTGCTCAGTTAAGCTCCCTCTCTCACGCACCCGTAAAGTGGGATCCACCAGCACACACACATGGAAACACCTGGGATCTGCTCCAGCACTGCCAGGGAGGAGAAAACACCACCAATTGTAAGGAGAGGACTCAAGGTGCTGCTTTAGCCCTCCTCCCATACCACTGCCTGGGAAGGGGACAGCTCGGCCCTGGGTGCTGTAGGACAACAGGACGACAGGTGCAGGGCTAACATTATTATGTGTTATTACACATTGTGTTAGCATCTAATAATTTTGGCATTGTGGACAAGTCAAATTATGATATTCCTACAATTCCTACAATACCTTTGTCTATTATTATTCTGTTCCTAGCTTAGGCACTGGCTTGCCGTGGGAAAATTGCACTATCTTTATGCTTCATTTTCCTCCATGAGGAAGCTAATATAATTCCAGAGTTACATTACTTTACAGTGCTACAGGGACATAGTATGTCAAATCTTGAAGCAGAACACCTGCCTCCAAGCAGAACAGTGCTGCGTATAGTCTTATCTCTTAGTGTTTACTGCCTCAGACATCATGCCCTTCAAATGTAGCTCCTCTGCTACAGCACACATAAAGCCAGCTTGGGAGTCTCTGTACTTACAGTTATCAACCCTTCAACCTTTTTGATTCATAAGTAGATCAAGTTGAGTGTTGGCTGCTGCAGAGGAGATAGATAGGCCCCTAGAGTCACAAGACTTGCTTTATGCTCATGAATGCGAGAAGAGAACCAGATCTGGAATTATCTCCTCCAAGGTCAGTTTACTTACATAAACCACAAAAAACACATCAGAGTTAGGTTATTATCAAAAAAGAGCTTTACTGAAGATGAATTGGCAACAGCTAATCTGAAACCATAGGATATGAAGTCTCACTGGATGTCCTTTGCTAAGACAGTAGCACCCAAGTCAACACAATTTTTGCTTGTGTTATAGTCTCTCCTCCCTCTCATTTAAACCTTCATCTCAGCTCTTTCACAAATTGAATGGCCAGATGTGCTCTAGCAGGGCTACCTTTACCCAAATAGTAAGATAGTAGGCTCTAAATTTCTTTAAGCTACCTCATCAGAATGCCAACAGCACAAGGATGGATAGTACTGATTTTAACATATAAAATCACTGCTTTATGCACATAGAACACCTCTAAGTGTCCCATTTGTGAAACTGAGAAGTACTTATCTTCCCATCTCCTCTACAATGTAGCAGATGTGCCACTGGCATGAAGGCATCTATCTCTTTAGGAAACCAGTGGTGAAAGAATATGGCTCCCACCATCATACCTGTGGGCTGCTCATCCTTATGATATCATCTGAACAGGTCCCCTGTTGCCCTAAGGATTTCAACAGTAGCTTGAGACTACTTCAAACACACAAAGGGCGGTTGGTTTTCAGCTGAGGAGTTTACATTGAAGAGGACTTCTTCAGCATGGACATGACTTTGATTTTGGTCACACCCATTAAAAACCTTCAGGCACTTCATTAGGGTTACTCTAAGGATATTCCCTTGTATTTCCTTGCAACCGGAAGGTGTTTTCTCTTTGTGCTCTATTCACTCAGATATCTCATATCATTATATTCTGCTATCAGTAGGCAGGAAGCTTTAGCGAAGGAAAAGAAAAGCTATGAATTCATCATTCCTGAGAAAAAGACCTTTAGTTTTAATTTAGAAATGATTCAGTTCTGTCATGGGATCAATGTCCTACACAGATAGACTGTGCTGGTGTGATACTGTGCAGGTCTGGAAAAATACTCTGCAAAGAGAGTTTTTGAATCCTCCAAATTGAACTCAAATACGCAGCCTGCCACAAATGGCAAATTAAGAAAATAAAGGGTAATACAACATCCAACTAATGAGAACCCTAGAGTAGTGAATACAACCAATTTAAACCAAGAAGTCAATGGCAGTCACAGATTTAATATTTCTGGAGACATTCAAATATTGCACTGGGACAGGAGACATCTTCAGGAACTTGTCTTTTATCATAAAAAAGTGAAAGCCAAAGAATAAGCCCACTTTCCTCAGTAATAAGGAGAAGCAATAAGAACCCGTTTCACTTACAAAGTAGCATAATAGGGAAATTTGCCAACTTCACTTCAGAAATACAGAAGTAGAGAAAATTATGTTACATTACAGCAGCACATGTGAAACAGGCCAAAATTACAACCCAAAACAGAAGAGAACAGGAGAATTTACTTCCTAAACACCCTCAGAAATGATTCCATGTCTTAACAAGGTCAGCTTTAAGCAGTGAAAGCAGAACACAGAAAAGCAAAAACAGAACACAGAAATCTTCTAAATGTCCCACACCTCAGGCATCCCTTCCAGTTATGTGGAGTACCTGGAAGATGCTGCCACTGTGAATCAGCGTCTTGCAATTCTACTAAGCTGAACACTAAGCAGTGAAGTAGAGGATCAGGTCCTCAGGATCTAAGATTCAAGATTTCAAACTTCTTGCCAAATCCAGAATTAACTGTATGTTTTTAATTGCTATATAAGGCTTTCACAAGATACTAAATCCAGAAGTAAAAGAGACTGGAATTGAATATTTGACAACCATGAAGGATGCTTTATAATTTTACCCATTCTCTTTTGTCTCATTGTCATATTTCAAACTGTATTAATTTTTGATTGTAGTTATATAAATAAAACATAGGTTTATGTCAGTGCTAATTCTAATGCTGACTTGGAGTTCTCATCCTTCAGAGATCTAGTACTATCTCTGAGTGATAAGAGAGAACTGTAGAAATTAAAATCTTAAATTTTAGCCTCACTTGAACATAAGCTTCAAAACAAAGAGCGGATTTAAAGAAAAAGATTGCATATGTCTCTTTAAACATCCAAGTACTCCCTTTTGCTATTCTCAGATCTTGACTTTTTGGAATACATTAACAAAAGCGATGTGCCTTCAGGTTTTTTGGTTAAGTTTTGACAGTTTGCCATCTCCAGGTGTACATATTTCTTGAAAACAAAATCTTGAATGATTATCCATTCTTTCAGTACAAATAGTTTACATAAAAATAAGATAAACCCACCCCATTTTGTGCAGGAGTTTTTTTCCCTGCTTTCTCATTCTCTTTAAAGACGGTCCTTAGAAAAACTGTCATTAGCATGTTCCCTGTCTACACTAGCTGTCTCTGGAGTTTTTACAGCGTACGAAATTCTTCTGGAGTTATAAATTTAAGTTAAATATTTGCTTGAGACAAAATTGCCCTTCTGCTTTCTGGGGGAGAGAAAGGCAAGCTTCTACTTTGAATTAGCCTAACATATTTTATAGTTGTTAATCCAATGAATTGCATTGTTTCCCGCAGAGGTAAACTGACTCAGGCCACTCCAGCTTCTGGCCTTTCTGCCACTCTCAAAAGAGCCTCTCTATCTATGTGAATCATAGTACCAGTGATGTAAATGAGTTTTCTTTGTCATTACATGCGGTTTTCAGAATATTCCATTCTGAGGACATTTTGAGCTGTTTAAAACAAAATTAAAGTTTAGTCTAATTTACACCATTATTACAAAGTAGTCAAAGAAATATGCACTTATTTAGAAACTGACTCTAACATAGTTTTCTTTCTTTGCCAGATGATCCACAATTAAAGCAAACATTTTACAACTTTTTACTCATTGCTATTTCAAGATTAATTTGTGAGAGAACAAGAATTTTATTTTTCAAATTAAAATATTTTAATTAGGATAATATTAGGAATCTATTCCTTCCCAATTAAAACTTAAAATTCATTACTCTCTACTAAATTACTTAAATCCAAGCATCAAGAGGATTTGACCTTCAAGAAAGTAACTTATCTGCTTCTACATGTTTGATACACAATTGTAAGTAGCAGAAAGTAAAGCTTGTTGATGTTTGCTACACTGTTGAAAATGCTTCAGGAACCTTTCTTCTCCTAATCCAGACTTGATGCAATTTTTACTTGAGCTGCTGAGGATATTCAGAATATTAAGTACATCCCCAGTTATATAGTATTGTGAATATGAGTTAGTCATATTTGACCAAAGGCCAGTATTCATATTTTATATTTGACAGGAACAGGTCTGTTAGCAGAGGGGGATGAAACAAAATAATTATCTCTAAATCCAATAAAAAAAAGAATGGGATGCTTCTTTTGTTAATGTAACCATGTTCTTTTTGAAGCTTATCCCAAAAATCGTTGAAATTAAAGGTAGTCCACGTTCTCCTGAGCCTTTGAATCAAAGCACTGTATTTGGATTTTTCACAATCAGCCTACTATTTGTCCTATTTATTTCTGTATGCTTATTTTAAGTGCACTCAGTCACATGCTTTTAAAGGTTCTCTGTAGAGTTACTAGAAAATTCTCCCATTTCCCAGTACCCTTAATTTAATAAAACAATCGTTACTTGTCAGTTTAAGATCCTAAAGAGTGTGTTAGAAAGAAAAACAGAATTGAGAATTAAGTATATTCCCATAACACAGAAAAGCCCTTCTGAGCCCAAGACCTCCCTTTAAGAGGTATTTTTACTGCTTTTTTCGTTGCAACATGAACAGCGAGAAATTACCTGCCAACATGTCTTACATATATAACCAGAGATAAACATGAAACACAGACAAAATCTTCATGCTTCTCTTCTTTCCCTGAAGCCTTACTCAATCATTCTCTTCCCACTCTGCAACATAGAAGTAACCCTGATTCCCCAAGGGATGCCCCTTCCCTAGCAGGGCTGTGTCAGGAGCTTGCAGAGAGCAAAGGGCTGTGACCGCCTCACCCTGCACAGTCTAAAAAACATTTTTGGGTTTATCTAGAATGAGCCCTAGGTGGGATCACAGCTCCTGTCCTTTCCTCAGCCAAAGGCAAAAAGGAAAGGGGAGGTTAATACCTACCTGGGGCTTGCTCCAGGGAAAAGTGGGGAAGCGGCCAGGACAAGCATCAGCCCCACAAGCCCAGATGTGAAAATATGGGCTGAAAGTATCCCTTCTTTTTCTCTTGCTTCCTCTTCCTCACACATATATGTATGTGCTTGCAAATAAGACCCTAAGAGATGAGAGACCATGTACAGGCACTTCCAGTAATCATAGAGGGAACTTACTCTTTCCAATGCATATCATACAGCCTTATCATAGGTCATAAAAATATCACATCTATATTTCATATTTCTTCAAACACTTTAGGCAGGGTCTGGCCCTGTTTCTCAAACAGTAAAACATTAATTAAATGAGACTTCATACGACATGTATCAGCTTTGCTGAGAAGAAAAAATGAAAAATGCATTAAAGTTAAAAGCATATTTCATTTTTAAGTATTCCAAGTATTTTTCAATTTTTTCAGTTTTAAGTGTTTCATATTTTAAAAGTGCATTTCTTTGCTTAAATCTGTTGTGAACATTTAAACGTATTGATATATATTGACATCTGACCATTTTACCCTTATTTCTGTGACAAATGATTAAAGGTATTTGAACTACATTTAAAGAGTTGGTTTTGTTCAGGTGCTCTAATTGGTAATCTATCTTAATAATATGGAGCAAATACAGACAATGTATTTTAAGGACAAAATCAAATTGATATTTCCGTTGGAAGAAAGAAACTCCAGCTTCTTTCATGTTTATGTATAGGTTCTCATATTTACTATGCAAAAAGTACAAGCATCTAGGCAGACAAAGAGGTTCTCAAAAAGGAAGTTTAATTTTTAAAAAAAGGGGGAATTTATTGGCAATTGAAAACCAAAGTCACGCTCTTCTGTAACTGTGGCCAATACTCTGACATTTTCTACTGATGCATTTCTCCTTGTTGTGCTAATATAGAGTGGTAAAAGGGGAACTGGTATAGCTTTTGCAATATAAATAGTGGGCACCAGAATTTATATAATGTTCTTCTCTCTCCCTCACAGGGTATCATGAAGGATGTAAGAAGTGTGAGAAGCAAAGAGCCCGAAGCATCCTTCATGTAAAATTAAAAGAGAAAGGGGCCAGTAACGACAATACCCTATCATTATCTCCTCATAAAAAATTACAGATATTACCAATTCAAAGCAACTTATTACATCAAGGACTTCATAATTGTCCTGTGCTTAATGAATCATCCTTTCATCTCCCTGTCTGATATGGCACCAGTATGTATTGCAGCAAATTAGAATTCATATGAACACAGGTGAAAACCAGAATGCAAGTGAAGGGTGAATTGCTTGAGGTTTCAACACGTGTGTGAATAACAGCACAGACAGACATTACTATAAAGCCCACAGGTTTTCCTTCTGTGTTCTTTCCTTGTCTCTCACATCTCACTTTTCTCCCCACTGAGTTATTTCATATCCAGTCCTGGCAAGAGTCTGTTTTTGACCCAGTCACACACAAAGATGATGGGATTTCTGTCTTCTTTGGGTTAAAGAAGTCTGTGCTGGACACAGACATTTTGTAGTTGCAGTTTCCTGTTCCTGTTCCTGCTATTAGCCCCACATCCTTGTTTTCCACCACAGACACGGTTCTTACCCTGTGTATCTCTTCCTGTGGTCACCTGTGTTGCTGAAAACTAGGATCAGAGGTGACCAGAGGAAGCTGGGGCCTGACAGACTGCTGTCAATCTCCGCTGTACACATCTGGCACAAATTTCACCATACTGCACTGCCCTTTCTACAACTAGCATCCTTCACAGATTCAAGTGACACCTCCTGAGTGAATCTCCTAATCACTCCTTCTGTTTTATCCTTCCTTCATGAGCTCATACCACTTCAGCACTCACACAAAGGCTTCAGGAGAGTTGTTCTGGCAAAAATTTAAAACCTGCTCTCCATGAATGCCTCTTAAAGATTCTTCCCCTTTCAGCCAACATTCGTGTGTTCATACATTGATTACTCATATAGTCATGAAATTCACATATCCAGAGTAAACCCTAGTAACTGTCAGGGTTTTGTCCTACTAGAGAATTTTTTTTTTTAAATTTATGTGACTATTCAAAGATAAGCACCACAGGAACCGCTGAGATCCAGTCATAACTTGGCATGTTTGGAGGAGTTTTGCGGCACAGTGATGGGATACTTTGGTTTTATGGATGGTAATTGCTAAACTGATAATGCTGGCTAGCAGTGGTTGAGCTATGAATCTATAGTCATACAAATATGTGGTTTTAATTTGCAGCAGAAGAATGATTTACACATTCTCATCTGTGTTGTAAAATATATGAGAATGGAACAACTAAACTAACTTGCAAGTGCAAACAAAAATTAGAGTACTTAACTATCCTTTCTGTACACATTACAGTCAAGAAAAGCAAAGTATTTTACAAAATTAACAGCAAATATGTAAAGTTTGTAAATTCTCTACAGTGCATAGGTTGGGGAACTAATCATCAAAATATGTCAGAAAATTTTACTTGACATTACATGATGTTTATGTGTCATAAGCATACAATTCATGGACCAAATTCACATCTCTTGAGTCAGCTATTTGTTCAGATAATGAACTTGCTGCTTGTTTTATAAGGAAGACATCTGATCATGACAATGTGGGGAAAAAAGCTTTTCCTTTACAAACCATCATTGCTTCTTACGCAGATACTTATGAAGTGATTAAATGGGTGATTTTCTTTTTTTTTGTAAGAAGTCAACATTCTGCCGTTCTGAAATACTGTGACAAGATAATTGTAAATCCTAAGCCTGAAATAGAAAACTGAATGTGAACCCAGCATTAAATTATTATGCATCCTAGACTGCTAACGAGCTCTATAGCATCCTGACAGGTATAGATTAAATATGCAACATCTAATTCATTGCTTCAGTACTTACAATAAATAGGTCTTAAATCCTAAACTGTTTGTAGTAAATACATAATGTGACAAATAATGCTATAAACTTCTATATCCTGGGAGGATACGGATTTCAGACAAAGTTCTCAAAGAAAATCCATGTATTAAAATGTATTTCCTACAAATTACATTGATCACACACCAGAAAAAGCAAAAAAAACATGTTTCTCATACTTGGTGATGTTATTTCTTAAGACCCAGGTCATGTCAAAGGATGCAACATGGGGTTTCACAGCTATTTATGATCTTAGTGAAGTCAGTGGGGTCATACGTGCGCCTTTATGCCCTATGCAAAAGTATAAGCTCTGCAAATTGCAGAATTCATGTTTATGGATTTGTCTCCACTTTCACATACTACTAACCGAAATTACTATATTTATAGCAAGACAGGAAACATCTGTTCGGGTTTCAGTAAGTGTCCTTGCATAGGTGAATAAGTTTATCCTCATGAATAGCAAAATGGCATACAGAAAAAAACTAAGAAATGAAATGTCATGAATAATTGCATTTCTGTTTATTTGTTTTGTTTTTACTTAAAGTTGTTTTGCAAGAATGCTCAGATTTTTCTACAATTACCTGGAATTTGAATAAAGAGAAGATTCTATTTCATAACTTTCCAGTGTTCCTCACTTAATGTGTTTGAAATTAGCCTGATTTACTTCACAGAATTAAGTGAAAAAATGCTGATAAGAGCAAGGAAATACAATAGAGTCTCTTGTCCATAAGTGAACACAAAGAGAGAGAATTCATTGATGGATTTTTTTTGCCTGGCTTTATTCAGGTTGACAGGAGACTCTAGGATCAAAGGCAATACTAAATATTAAGATAGCAGGAGCCATAGAAAAGGAGGTGAGAGGAACTGATTGTCAGCAGCTGAAGACAGGAACTCAGATGGGAGCTGAAGACACAAAAACTACAATAGACAGTAGTTTTGTTTGCAAGCCCAGAAAGGAAAGCAAACATGGCTGACGGGAGTGGGACAAAACTTGCAAATAAAGACCAAGAGTTAGAAAAGATATGAATATACAACCTTTTTATATCATTTTGTTATGCGTGAAATGTAACTTTGAGTGAGTAAAAAATTGTATGAATAGATTTACAATCATGATAATAAATACATTTGAGTGAATAAAACACAATTTCATTTTGAAAAAGCCGGTGGAGAGAAAGTAATCAGAATTGAAGAATTTTGGCACATGAAAGTTACAGAAAAGGAGGAACTAAAATAAGGAACAGAGATCAGTTAATAGGTAAAGCTAGCAGCTGAAAGCAGAAATGGGAATACAACAATAAAAAGGTTCCAAATAAAGAACAACCCAGGGAGAGGCAAGAAGAGCAGGGCTAGGGAGAAAGTATTCTGACCACAGAGAAAAAGTACAGTGAGTGCTGGTTTTGAGAGACAGGGTGATGGCTTCACATTGTGGATAACTGTCAAGACACGGCAAAATGGATCTGACTGAATCAGGCAAATGGTATTTTTCACGTCTCCACTACATCCAGAACCTTGCTGTCCCAGTGTCAAGAGATGCGGGGTATTTGGTGAATGGACTAGAGGGAAACAGGCATTTTCTAGTAAAGATACTAAGGAACAAAAGGAGAAGCCTGGGTGATTTTCCCTGTTCCTTTATCAGACTATTAGTATTGGAACATGTTAGGAAATTTTATTTTACTTGAAAATTTCAATTGGTCAAAAATGGAACCTTTCATGGAAGCACACTACTACTGAGGGGTGGCATCATTGCCAAGAAAAATAAAAAGGCACTGAAAAAAAAAATGTTCAGAAAAGTCAGTAGATCAATGGGCTGAACTAGGCAATAGTCAACCATGATGTACAAAGTGTTTTCATATTCATTCCTCCACGTATTTTCTTTAACTACTACTGCCAATCTTTCTACTGATCCTCTTGTTTTAACAGTGTCTGTGTATATGTGTCCTGAGTTCAGCCAGGGTAGGGTTAATTTTCACAAGCAGCCAGGAGGGCTGACACAAAGTAGCCATTCAAATATGATATTCAATACCCTGTGGTCATGCTCAGTATTTAGGTAGGGGAGCTGGCTGGGGAAGGGTGAGTTGCTACTTGGGAGTGAGCAGAGCATTGGGTGGTGAGAAAATTGCACTTGTGTATTCTTTTTGTCAGTATTCTTGCTGTTATTTTCTTCTCCATTTTCTGTTCTGTTAAACTGGTTTTATCCCAAACCAAGAGTTTTGCCTTTTCCTTCTGATTCTCCTCGCCATCCCACCGGGAAGGGGGGAGGAGTGAGATATCGACTGTGTGGTTCTTTGTTGCTGGCTAGGGCTAATCCACAACAGTATAAAAGGAAAAGCTGAGAACGGATCTTAATCAGAAGTTATAAACTATAGAAAACTAATAAGCAATAAAAAATTCTGAAAGAGAAATCTTTTGTCTTTGAGTGTTAAGAGTAATGACAAGACTTTTCAAGGATATTTTCCCTATACTAAATGAAAATGAACTACTGTCAACAATAGTGTGGAAAACTCAACCTTTCCTATAAATATTTGTGTTGAATATTTCATGAAAAAGCCAGATGATACATATTATGAAGTGGTCTCCATTACAGCAGTAACTAGGGAAAATGTTAAATATCTGTTAAACATATTGAAATTCTTATGTCAATATATCTTGTTTCTAAAAAAGTTTCCAGAGCAGACTCTGGAGCATTGGAATTTGATTCCAGCAGGTCCTGGGGCATGGCAGGCATTGTGGTAGATTGGAAGAAAGCTGCCATTACACCGAGCTCTTAAAAAGTGGGAGGGACTGAAAATTACTGTAAGATTATTAGTCTAACAATGGATCCCAAATAAAATAACAGAAATGACATGAGAATTAGCTATTAAATACTTTTAAAAGTAAAATGCATTCAGTGGTCAGCTCACGTTTACAGAAGATGGTTCTTTGTCAGACCACATGTTGTTATCATCTCTTAAGCTACGTCAATGGGGCAGATTGCCTGATCTGTTAACCTCCCAGGAGTAGTTCAGTTGCCTTGTCCTGAGAAGATCAGCCCTTTCCTGCCCAAAGCAGCTCTTGCCCCCTCCCTCCCTCCCTCCTGCAGCAGCAATCCTTACATGCACCCTGGTTCCTCACAGCAGCAGAACCAAAATTTCCCATTCCCTAGGCCCTGCTCCAGCTCATTCTCCCATTACTTCTTCTTTCTTCCCACATCATATTTTCTCATTGCTCCTCACTCTGACTCTGCCCACAGGCTCTTCACACTTGATGTATCCCTCTTTCCTCTCCAATCAAATGACCAGGCATCGCCTTTAGGCATTTTTGTCAAAATTCGAAATTACAAATCAGAAGTTAACCCAGTGCCTGCACCTCAATGTCAAAAAGGCAAGCAACAAATTGTAGTGAAAATCACTTTCAAACCTCAACCATAGAAAGAAATGGCTCAATTAGGGCACATGAGCAAATCATCAGCAGAGAATAACTCACAAAATGAACTGCTTTTCCTTGGCTGCTGCTGTAGGTTTGCTAAGACAATGGTATTGGCATGAAAAAAAACTTCTGTAAAAGAGAAAGACTAAATTAAGGAGACACCTCTGTATCACAATTTTCTTTTATTTTAATTTGAAACTCACACCCACGCTATTGTGAAAAGATTTTCAATCCTTTAAACTGAAGGTTGCTAAGACCTCACTGTTTTGAGGTATGTAACCTACGTTTTAAGTCACAGACAACTCAAATGAGACACTGGTTCTGGTCTATTTTTCTTTTGACTTCAGGCTCTAGAGTGTTCATTGCAAAAATATCTTGCAGAGTGCTGGCTGATCTGAAAGGGTGTTTTGGGTTTAGATCCATGGTATTAACATGCAATTTCCTCCAACTATGCACAGAGCCCAAGGGAGCTGAGACATTCTCCACTCAGTCATTTGGATTCTGGTTTCACTTAGCCATTCAGTTTTTGTCTTGATAAAGTCCAAACGGCCACCTCAAATACCTGAGGCTGCTGATCGGTTCTCTCCTCTTTACAGCTAACCAAGAAGATGACGGCCTGTACATCCAGCTGACAAGAGCTAGGTCACCATCCTACGTCTAGCAATACCTTCTGCCTCCTCTGCCTGACAGACTGAAGAAGTAAAATCTTAAGTGGAAAGTGAAAAAAAACCACTTAATGGTGAAAACATAAAGCAACTCAGCTGACAATCCACTTGGAGGATAAATTTATAAACCTGGCCTCCTGCTGATAGAAGGAGGCTGCACACATACATAAGAACCAATAGAGTGGCAACTTTCTGCACTTTTTGGATGCTTGTGTCTTTAGGCTCAGGTCTTAGTGCTGTTAAAACCTCTAGGAGTGATTCTAAGAGTAATAACATACAGTCCTGTGTGAACAGGGGCATTGGTTTTATTATTACCTATTTTCTTTATTTTCTAAGTCATGAAAATACATTATATATTTTGCCTCATAACCTGTGACAACACAGTGAAACTCTCATTGATGAAAGCTAGTAACAAAACCCCATGTCGTCACCCATGTGTACTGAGGTTGTGTGAGCATTTGTTAACGTCTAAATCCCTTTTACAATGTTACTAGTGAATAATAATATGTAAGAATGAATGTAAAATGCAGTCTTCTTTATTATGAATTTATTAAATTATTTACTCTTATGTAAACAACTCTTTCTTTGCTACCAATATAATGACAATATATGTTACAATGTATTATATTATTACCAATACGAAGCAAGATCAACAAGAGGAAGAGCAAAGACCTATACCTGAAGAGGAACAACCCCACGAACCAGTACATGCCGGGGGCCCCCTGGCTGGAAAGCAGTGTGGCAGACAAGGACCTGGGGGTACCGGTGGACACCAGGTTGAACATAAGTCAGCAATGTGCAGAGAAGGCTAATGGTACCCTGGCACGCATTAGGAAAATTGTTGCCAGCAGGCTGAGGGAGGAGATCCTTGCCCCCTCTTCAGCACTGGAGACATCACACCTGGAGTGCTGGGTCTAGTTCTGAGCTTCCCAGTAGAAGAGAGACATGGACATACTGGAGAGAATCCAATGAAGATTGTTAAGAGATTGGAGCATCTGATATATGAGGAGAGGTTGAGACATCTGGGACTGCTCACCCTGGAGCAAATCAGGGGAGATGTCATCAATGTATATAAAATACCTCAAGTGAGGGTGCAAACAGGACAGAGCCAGGCTCTTTTCAGTGGTGCCCAGTGTCAGGACTGGAGGCAGTGGGCACAACCTGAAACACAGGAGGTTCCTTTTGAACATCAGGAAACAGTTTTTCACTGTGATGGTGACCGAGCACTGGCACAGGTTGCGCAGAGAGATTGTGTAGTCTCCACCCTTGGGGATACTTGCAAGTCATACGGACAGGGTCTTGGGCAACCTGCAGTTGATAGCCCTGCTTGAGCAGGAGTCTGGACCAGATGACCTCTGGAGGTCCTTTCCAACCTCGTCCATTTGGTGATTCTGTGATACGGCCAGTGTCACACTTACTATGAGGATACAAACTTCTGTTTTCAAAACACTTCAATATACAGAAAGAGAAAGAAGAAATTTGAACTGTGCAGTGTCTCACAGAGCAGAGGTTGCTGGTGAGGGGAAAGGGTCCAGGAATGACTGCTTCTTTTTACTGAGCAACACCTCCATAAGGATTTCACAGTCCGCTTTAGTATCTTTGCTTGGATACACACAGCAATACACCCTAAAATTTTTCTCACAGCCCTGTGGATTGTCATGGTTTAATGTGAGCTGGCAACTAAGCACCACACAGCTTCTTGCTCACTGCCTGCCAGTGGATGGGGAAAGAATCGGAATGAGAAAAGTGAGAAAAAACTCCTGGGTGGAGACAAAAACTGTTTAACAGGTAAAGCACACAAGCAAAGAAGAACAAGGAATTCATTCACTACTTCCCGTCGGCAGGCAGGTGTTCAGCCATCTCCAGGAAATCAGGGCTCCATCATGCATGACAGTTACTTGGGAAAGCAAACGCCTTCATTCTGAATGTCCCTCACTTCCTTCTTCTTCCCCCAGCTTTATATGCAGAGAGTGACATCATACAGCATGGAATTTCCTTTTGGTCAGTTGGGGTCAGCTGTCCCAGCGGTGTCCCTTCCCAACTTCTTGTGCACCCCCAGCCCACTCACTGGTGGGGTGGTGTGAGAAGCAGAAAAGGCCTTGACTGTGTAAGCACTGCTCAGTAGTAACTAAAACCTTTCTGTATTAACAACACTGTTTTCAGCACACCTCCAAAACATAGCCTCATACTAGTTACTATGCAGAAAATTAACTCTGTCCCAAACAAAACTAGCACAGGATATAAAGGGACGTTCACCATGTAGTAGCTGAAGCATGCTGACCTTACACTGGTGGAAGTGTGTGTGTTTGTGGTACGTAAGAATCAGAAAGAGAGTTCACTTCAAAACCAAGTTGTATTTGCAGAGTGGAGGGAAGTGTCCTGACAGTGCCACTGGAAACACAGTGCCTGAATGCCAGGCGCAGTCCCAGATGCCACTGCACTCAGTGGGAGTTGTAGCTATGTGCTTTACTTCACTTTTTGGCCTTGCATAGGATCACTGTAAGAAGATCTCCAAAGCAAGCATGATGCCCAGGCTACTGGTTCTAGTGGGCAGGCAAGCACATTGGCAGTGCAGCCGGGGGTGTGCAGGCAGATGGCAGCTCAGCAGCCTGCCAGCACCCACCTTTTGTCCTGGGCTGAGCAGGTTACATCTGTTATACACCCAGCCAACAGCGCATCATGCCACTAGCCTATTTGTATGTAGATCTAAAGGTCTGAGGTATCTTCAGCCTATGCTATTGTGTCACCATATGCTGACGTTTGCCACACAGCTGGTGCATGTTCATTCACTGAGGAAGCAAGGGAAAGCTGAATCACAAGCATCCCCCAGCCGCAGACAGCTCAGTGCAGCAATTATGCCAAAAGTTTATTTATGTGATTCTGAGATCATCATCAGCCTTAATCTACCGTACCTGACTGTAATCAGAGATCCCAAGACAAAGGTTGCCCAAGTACTGCTCTATAAACAAAGTCACAAGTAAAGCTTCAATTTTCATTAGCGTGTTAGAAGAGTTTTTCTCAGAAAGAATTTCTTAATTCCTGGTTCCCTCAAATAATATATACAAACTCTGACCAGATTTTGTAAGTAAAGGCATAATTTACAGCTAAATTATAATTAAGGGAGTTAAGACTCATCTGACAAGAATGAACTGACGGAAATGAAAATATAATTTTATCAGCTATACAGGCACAAAGCCTCTTCCAGTTACCCACGTGTCAGATGTTGCCACAGATTATATTTTCATTCATTACCGTTACACCTTCTTTCTCCCTTGAATCTCTTTGTCTGGTTCCTAAGCAACCACACCAAGGCTCCTCTTCAGAGAGCCCCTTTATTCATGACCCCAGAATGAGATTCCTTTAGGTAGATCAGAAACGGTCCTGGGAATTTCAAATGCCTGCCCCAGCATCTCATCAGGAACCAAGTGCCTCACATTAAAAGTGTAAACCAGAGACTCCAACACTCAGTGAGAAGCTGAATCCAGAGGCTTTTCCCAGATTATGCAAAGGATATACCTGCATCGGCTGCTTAGCTATCTGCTGTAGCATAACTTTGTTTTCTCCCAGACTAAAATTGACAACTCATTTATTTCTCATTTACTTACTACATATGTTCACAGCCACCCAGAAAGTGGCTGTTCAACTGAATGTAAGCTGTAAAGAAAGATAATTATTTTAATGATTGATGAGGAGACAAGATTATGAAAATCTTTACTCCAAAGCTGTCAATGGCTGCCGGTTAGGATTTGAAATAGTTATTCTCATTTCCCATGTCTCCGTTCACTATCAAAAAGTCAAATACTACATTTTCCTACCTCATAAGGATTATATTAGTAACTGTCCATTGAATTCTTGAAGTTTCCTAAACAAAGACAAGATACATCTGAAAAAAATACAAATGAGAAATGTTATCAATATGATAACAATTGATCTTTTTGATTTCTTCTTTTAATACACAGATTTGATGTTATGCACTGTCAGGCTGTTTTGGTCTTTGTTTTCTAACAATTGACTAATAAAGAAATGAGTTTTGCTTTGAGAAGTTGGTAAGACGCTGTTGACCATGAAGTGAGAAGACAGAATGTAGCCTTCATGGGCTCTTTTTTGCATCAAAAATACTCTATACACGAAATGCTAAAATCAGTGTTAGCACTCATGAAGAAAGTAATTCCTGCTTGTAGATTGTTCCATCCTTCTGGAACCAGAAGACCTGTCACACTTACACTTGGGAATCACAGAATCACAGAATCACAGAATGTTCGGGGTTGGAAGGGACCTCTGTGGGTCATCTAGTCCAACCCCCCTGCCGAAGCAGGGTCACCTGCAGCAGGCTGCACAGG
>Ga0065711_1033738_pt1 | contig 24908 bp, 11 predicted proteins | sample Hoacrofraction12_FD_59098 | JGI IMG/M metagenome (GOLD analysis project Ga0065711, IMG submission 59098) | Hoatzin crop microbial communities from Cojedes, Venezuela - Epithelial fraction 12 v2 (version 2) | ecosystem: Host-associated > Birds > Digestive system > Esophagus > Crop | place...
AGCCTACTGTAGGTGACCCTGCTTCGGCAGGGGGGTTGGACTAGATGACCCACAGAGGTCCCTTCCAACCCCTACTATTCTGTGATTCTGTGATTCTGTGATTCTGTGAGTTTACTTTGCTGATGATGACAGGACTCAGCCTCCGAATCAGCAGTGTAAGAGGAGTATGCTGAGAAAAGACAACCATAAAGATAAAGGTAAATTATGAAATCCAAATGAGACCCTGGGGACTAGGAAGATAACGATGGGTACATCAAATCTGAGATGTGGGCTGAGGCATAAATATGTAGGTGAAAAGGGGAGCTTCAATTTGATACAAGAAAAAGGGAATGTTCGAGCCATGATCTGCGTGTTATATGCAGCCACAGAGAACAATTAATCCATCATGCAGGCCATTGCTGGCAACTTGCTTTCCCTGGGGCATTAATTTGATGGTAACAGCCTGCCCTTAGCTGTCATTTGTACCAGGGCTGAGAAGCTTACTCCTATCGCACTGAGCTTGTTGCGCTTGCCTGACACGCTGCATGCACACAAATAGGTGTCTGCCTATGCTGGGCTAGAGACAGCTGCTAAGAGCAGGTGAGAGCCGTTAATTTGGCCATTAAAAAACTCTTTGTCTGCTCCCAAGATGACCCTAGGAAAAGGGATCTGACTGCTTTGACGACTGCAACCATCTTCCAGCCGTCGCGTGTATTGATTCTTGTAGCACAGGAGCCTACCCTGGCAGCAGATGAAGTGATGGATCCTGCCCACCGGATTGGTCTTTGCGTGGTAAGGTGTGTGAAAACAGATTAAATAGAGCAATTTAAAACATCAGAAATCTGGAAAGAAGCACGTGTGGACTGATGGCTGGCAGGAAGGTTAAATAGACAAATTAGTGAAAACCAGCTTAAAACTTCCAAACCGTAAAATAAAGTCAAACGAAAAGGAAAAATTAGGAATGAAAGGAAGGAGAGAAGGAAGAAAAGAAACTAGAAGATAGCAGAGTGAAGGTTAGGGTCCTGTTCTGGATTAAAAAAAGAACTTCCAGAAGACTTTTTTTCCTCATTTCCAAAAGCTCTATTCTTGTTTGCACTGTAAACTCCATGTGTACATGATAGTTTTAATTCCCTTTCTTCTGGAAAGAGAGATGAAACATTTATGTCCTGCTTTGGAAAGGTTTGACGACTTCATTGTGATCTTCAGCCTAGGAGTTTTACCAGTAAAGAAATAAAAAATGGCTCTTTTGCGCATTGACCTGAGAAGTTAGTGGGTTCAGGTATTTACGAAAAGCCATGGCCCTCTGAGAACTTCGTAATGCTACACCTTCCTAATAAAAGCCAAGATACATTTATGTGAAACTTGGAATTTGCAGTAGAAGGCTTGACCTTTATTAGTTTTTCTTCCTAACCTCAGCTGTACGATGTCTAGGAGATTCCTGCTGCCTTGAGTCTTTTCCTCCGTTGTGCCTCAGAGTACAAGAGCGGGGACAGTTAATGCTGATCCATATATTCAAACCATTCAAGAACCAAATATCTTTCCGCTTTGGGATGAAGATTAGAACTTTTTTAGTGTAGACTTTGATACAGTTATCTGTTTCTTGTTGAATTCAATTACCTGTAATACATGCCTCATGAGAACTTTCAAAAGGCACTGTTTGCACAGGTCATAGCCAGCACACCACCTTACTCCTTCGCCAAAGAGAGCACTCACTTCCTGCTTACTTCATGTGCCATTCTCCGAGAGTGATTCTCATTTTCTTATCTTATTTTGCTTCGGTATACTTGTGCAGAAGCCTGTGGTTTGCGAAGAGGCAGTATTCTTCATCATAAATTATATATAACTTCAAATAATCAGTGCCTGTAGCTTGGAAAATATGCACTTCCAATAAATGAAGCAGTATATAATTTATATATTGCTTGTTCCCATCAAAGTTATTTCCTTTTTGTGGAGAGACTGATTTTGATGGAAGTCCCTAGAAGCTGATGGTAAAAATTGAAGTAACAAGTTAATGAAATGGAGTACCACAGAATATTGTGTGAAATATTGAAAGCTGAATTGCAGAAAACTATGTGGATGTATGAAATATATTTATTGTTAGTGGTAGGTATTTCGGGACCGAAGAAAGATTTTTTGAGTTTCTACTTTCTTTTATCTTTCTGTGCATGCCCTTGGACAAAGACAATTTAGAAACTCAGGTTTCATCTCTTTTTCAGATGAGTGTCAGGCTGCTTGATTTCTTCCCACTTTCATTTTGAGAGCAAAGTTTAAGGTACAGCCTCAAGATTAGCTTTGAAGTCGCAGATGGAGGTCACTACATAAATGCATGCATGATTATTGGTGTCAAATTAAGGATTTTTACCTACTAGAATTCTCTCACACATGGAATAAATGGTTGAATAATTTACTTGGAATAACCAATGCCTCTTACTAAATTCTCTTTTTTCTTTTGCTAATGAATGTATTTTCTTTGGAAATAGTTGTTAAAGCTTGTATTTGGATCAGCAGATAATTTAAAACATGAGGGTTACTTTGCTGTAAAGGCGAATAGGGGAAGGGAGAAGTTTCTTCCAGTTGATTTGTGGAAATTCTGTTCCAAGCTATCTGAATAGGGGGCATTTTAGATAACATTATGAGGTTTTTGTACTCTCAGATCACACCTGAGTTTAATAGTCTCAGCAAAATCAGTGGCAAAATTTTCTGTTCCTTTAATGGAGCTACAGTTTCTCACGGAGAGGCTTGGGTGAGTAAAGGAGACATGAATGAGCTTTGTAATTAGAATTGTTACATGATAGTCTGACTTAAAAATAATTCACAGCTTGTCAGAGAAACTACCAATTAACTGTGAACTCTGTAAAATCTCCATCCTTAAATATAAAAGAGAAATCTGTTCAATTTGTAATTATCTTTAAGGACTTTAAAAATAGGCTCCAGAAAAAGAAAAAAGTAGAATTCCTTTCATTAAAAACCAGGATTTTTATTAGATGGAAAGGGCTTTACTGTGAAAATGTTGGTCAACTTAAAACCTCAATGTGATTCTGTCAGAAAAAAACATATTTCTATTTATTTATAGATGTATATTTATTTATAATTTTTCATTATTTGAAATTCCTTCAGCATGTACACAACAGAGTCACAGGAGGGATTTTGCAGGAGCAGAAGCTGCCAAGAAAGGTTTGGAAGGCAGCAGAGGGAAGGTTTTGTGGAGGGAGGACACTATGTCACTTAGCCCAAAGTGAGCTGAGGGGGGTTGCAGACTAAAGATTAGACATCAATAAGAACAGAAACACAAGCTGAAGCATTTTGGACAGGCTCTGCATCTCTTGGTGCCTTTGGAGTAAGACACTATCCAAGTAAGACCCTGACCTTTCTTCATCCTGTGACATATCATTGACCAAAATGTTAGCCTAGCAGGACTGATCCAGATTCTTCAGAAAGATCTCATTTTCTACTCAAGAGTCATTTTCTAACAGCAAGTATTTTGCTGCCTTCCAGGAAAACATGTTTAAAAGAATTCACGTCGTTTAGTTGCACGATATCCAGTAGGAACATTTGAATTTGGAAGACTGGAATATCCCAAGCTCTGTTATAAAATTAATTCCTAATAATATTTTATGAACATAATTGCAATAAATCAAATATCTGGGAGACCCTGGCCTGATATGTAGGCCCTGAATGCAAAATCACAGTGATGTCTTTGGACCAAAACTGATTTCAGTGAAATTTTTGAAACGAAATTTATAAGAGTGGGTCTGAGGGGAGTAGAATTACCCTCCTTATGTTTGGAAGAGTCATGGCAAAAACACCTGTCATTTTTAAAAAGGTCAGCAAAGCCAAGTTGCGTTAAGGACACCTTATTGGTCAGTTGAAGGTATTATATCTTTGTTTTGTTTTGTGTGTGACATGCACTAGTGTGACTCGCAGAGTCATATTTTTTTGACATAATAAAGCTCACTATTTATGGATAGCAAAGTAGTATTTTTATTGTACATGGGATATTTCCAAACTGTTTTGATTTTGCAGCATATTAGTTTAGGGTAGTTGGACAGTGATTATTTATTTTAAAAGACCGTTTTAAACAGTTACCTAAAATATTTTTTTTCTTACTGTTCAATTAATTTGCAGATTTTTACTGTAAACTGTGTTTTAGGAGACAAAAGTATGTATTGTTTGGAAGTTTCACCACAATGTTCATGCCAGTGAAGTCTTGGCTGCCTATTTTCTCTGCAGACTTATGTAAATTTCTAGGGACCTTGTGTGAATGGACAGAGTCTGAATTTGTGTCCATGGTAATCTGTTCAATGTGTAGAGGAAGTTACAATGTCATTAACCCATGAAAAGGATCAGTTGTTTTCATGGAAAGCAGTCAAGACATGCTTTGAATTCAGATAGTCAACTTAATCAGAGCTGGACATAATTTTTTAAGGGTTTCTCTTTGAAAGAGCTTCATGCTAGTCAGCTGCTACAGTCAAAATACATCGTTTATCTGTAAAGAGGCATAAAAATTTAACAGCGGAAGAATGCGTACATCTGTGAAACAAAGAAAAAAAAAATCCTGCAGTTATTTACAACTTCTACTTGGGCAACTAGAAGCGTGAAAATGCCGTAGTTGTCGTGGCTCATTACCTGCCTTCTGCCACTGGGAGCTGTGGGAATTCATATGATGCGTCTTGCGGACTGGAAATTCAGCAGCACCAGTCTTCACCGCCTTCCTGGGAGCGGTGGGGGTCCTGCCAGAGCCAGGGTGGCCAACTTACCCGAGAGGCAGGACACAGAGGGGCATAAGCAGATGTGGTGATTCAGAGTCTTACATGAACCTTCAGAGGAGGTAACAAGAATTCAGGTCTAGTCCCTCACCTCACCTTGCTTTTCCTCAGACATAAATGGTTCTGCTGGTACAGCTGCCCTGGTAAGAAGAAGGTGATTGAGACTGTGTTCACCTTTACCTCGACCAGAAGAAATCCTATGTAGCAGCCTCACTTGAGTATTTCTCCTGCATTTAAATTAAATTACAGTACAAGGAAGAGTAGCATTAGGCAACTTGTTTTTATTTGGCTGTTCAGCAGAGATTTAATTTGCAAGATTAAATAATACCTGTCTCAGCTTTATCTGTTTCAGCTAGTGAAAGTAAAAGATCCTTCTGCTCCATATCTTAATTTTTGCTACAGGATATTTCCGTAGTTTCATGGTAGACTTGTATTAGGGATGGCTTGCTTTTGATGAGGAGGAGGATGGCAAGGTTAAAAATAATAAATTCAATTAATGTAAGAAGAAAATAAGTTCAGTGTCTACAATTCATGTAAGTTTTTTACAGTATCTGTCTAGTGCTGCTTGAATGTTTTATACCAGTGTGAGCTAAATGAATTTGCTGTATTACTGTGTGAAGCTGCATTTAGAAGGCATTGTAATTACATTTTCTGGCCTTCCTTGAAAATGGCATTACCCAACAGTTTTCCAGTAGGAAGAGGCAGGTCTTTCACTGCAGAGCTCTGAATTTACACAGCAAGAACAGCTGGTACTTGCTCCTAATCCAATATAAGAGCTACAAGTTCCTGGAATTATTTTCATAAGAGCTACTGTGCCCTGTGCATGTTCACCAGTGGAGGTGTTTGGACATGAAAACTATAATGGGAGACATGGTAACTGCTCAAGGCATAAGGGAAAAGACCATTGGTGAATGATCACGGTGTAAGCAACAGCATCATCTCGTCAAGACAGAGGAAGAACGGTTAGGCAAGAGCTGTAGTGGCTGGCATTTCTACTGAACATTTAAATTGTCATTCTCCATGGGAGCAGACAATAGCAGCAAGGATTTTCTTACAAGTTGCAACAAAAAGTAAGAGAATAGACAGAAGTATACTGTTCGGGAGCATCTCTTGCCTTTACAGGAGGCATATGGGTCAATGGCCAGACCAGGCTATTCTTCTGGTTCTCCAGGTCAAACACAGTTAGATAAACCAGAATGTCTAGAAACTGTCCAGAGGAAAAAGCAGTATTAATCATAGCGGTGGTCACCAAAATAAGCCTTTGCAGAGGAACTGGGTTTTGAGGATGAGCTGTACAGTGGGGAATCACATAATTGTGCCATTTGAAAATACCGTTGCCCACAAATTTATAGAAAGTGTGTTAGACCAAAATCTTGTCTATCCTCATCTCTTACAAGGGGAGTGCAAGGCAGTACTGTCTAAAACCAGGATTTGCTCTTTGAACATGGTGGATATTGCAACACAAAAGTCACATAATGCCCAGTTCTGTAAGGAAGCTGCAACTGATGGATCTGAGATTTTGTCGGTTTGTTAGGTATATCAGTTCACAGTCATATTTTGCTGTCCCTGACGGAATTTCAGACTGTTAAGGGAGACATTGCTAGAAAGCATCTAACGACACGTTCCCTTGAAATCAGGCAAGGGAGGAGTCAGCCATGTCACTTGCTCCAGCCAACTTCTCAAAGTTAGCTTTGTGGCTTACCTGGATGCGCGTGTCTGTTACAGAACAGGAAGTGATGCTTATTTGAAGTTTTAATAGTAGCTGCATTTCATCTAGGAGAAGTACTACCACTGTTGCAAATGCCGTGGATCATTTATGTGTAGTATGCAAATAGCAGGAATAACCATGCTGGGCCATACCCGAATTTGGTATTGTCTGGCAGAGGCCAGTGCAGATGCTTGAAAAGAGCAGGCATGAAATCCCACAGAAGACAGTGAGATGGTTCCCCAGTCCTTTCTCACACATCTCATCTATGCCAGGTGCCTTTCTAAATGTATTGTGGTAACTTCAAATATGCTTGATATCTTTATAGCTATTTCAGTCTTCTTTGAGACGTTAGCCTTAGTGGTTTCCTGCAGTGATAATTGCCTAGATGTGGAAAAAAAGTGTATCCTTTCACTGGCTTTCTTACTTTCAGCCTTCTCATTAATGCCCCCGGGTGTTCTTGTCCTTCTAGAGAGAGGGAGAACAAAAGTTCCCAGTCTTCATCTTAGCAACATTCATTATTCTTTATATTTGTTTTCTTCACAGAATAAGCATTCTTAACCTTTTCCATCTCCCTTTATTTGGAACTTTTCCGTGGTCACTTTCTTCAGTGTTCCCTCCCACCCATCTTACTGTGCTGAATTGTTTTTGAGAAGGCAAGACCAGCACAGAATGCAGTTTTCCAGATGAAGCCACACTGATGATTTGTGTTAAGGAGCAGTAATGTTCTTTCTTCGCCATTTCTGACATATTTCCAAATTTCTGCTTGGACTCCAGCTATACACTGAATGAAGAACTTGATCTACCTGTCCAGGGATGCCCTGGTCTCTTCTTTCAGCTGGTACAATTAATTGAAAACCCAACAAAGTGAAAGCAGTTTAGTTTTTCACAATGCCTTTTTTCCAATTATTTTTGCTGCTACATCTGTCAAAGATGAACATCATTTGGCGTTGTTACACATTTACCTTGCTTTTTGTAGCTCTTTGAACTTCTTTGAAACCATAGTCCCACCCAATCTAAATAACTGAAACATCAGTGTATCACAACATTTGGGCGTATCCTCTTGAATCTTTTAATTTAACAAACTGTTTCCCATTCTGGAAAATTAGTACACGTTTTGAAGACTTCTAAAAAGTGGCATTGCTATCAAAACTGGAAATATTGTGCATTTTATTTGCTGAAGGTTGTTGTTAGGGTACTAATTTGGCACCCTTGCTGTCTCTTGAATGTCAATTCATATTATGTTGCAGTCATCACTCTGTAATGGCTCATCTGCTGTTCACTAGGTGACATGCCTGCTGTGCACGTTATATGAGTTTCTCAAGAAAGGCCTCTGCTCATTTGTGTTCAAGAGCTACTTTTCAGATCTGCACCTGTATTGTTTCTCTAAGCTTTGTCCTGTTGGGCCATTTGGCCATTTTACATATGATAACTGAAATCTTACTGGTTTGTTGCATTGTGCTGATTGTTTCATCCAGTTACCACTTAGGAATTCAGTTTGCTTTTCTTTGCTAGACTCTGTGGTATAGCCATATTTATATATATATTTTTATATATATATATATATAATTAGGGCTCAGAGTATGTTCTAGTGTAAAGCTATGTATTCCTCTCCTCTCAACAGTTTTATTTTCCCCAAGGTGTCCTTCCTCCAGGGCCTGGAAGTTTAAACCCTCCTTGCTCTTTCAAGGAAGGGCGTTTCAGCACCCAGTTCATTTTGCCTGTTTGGGCTTGCACCCTTAACTGGGAGCATTTATAAGAATACAGACAGTGACAGAGCTTCTTCTAAGTCTATATGTGAACTTCCAAGCCATCCCCTATTCACAGCTCTGCGTTACTAGGCATGATGTGAAAGTCAAGCTTCCTCCCTAGCACAATGGCAGAAGTGTCTAAATGGCTCTAGTACAAAGCATCCTAATTAAGTGCCCAAACAATTTTCACAGAAGACACTCTGAATCCTACTGAAGTTTTTCCCTATACCATAAAACCTTTATATAAATATTCATAAGGGAGGGGGAGACAGGCAGACACACTTCAAAGGCTGCTAATTAATGCCTTTACCCAGGATTTTAGTGCTCCACACCTAGACCAAGGGCAGGGTGTCTGTTTATTAAGAGCTTTGAGGATTTTTGAGACCCTGCAATGGGAGTTTGGTGTTAAAATTCCTTTCTAGTACTAATTCTTCATCACTTAAGAGCCCCAAACCCTTAGTTCTATTGGGAGTTGATACCCAAACTCACAAAGAGTTAATTAAGGGAGGTGAATTCCCAATGTGGGGAATGACTTTATCAGTCCTGGTGTACGTTCACAAGTCACTTCAGGTGCATTGAAACCTACTTAGAAGATTTAAGCATGTTCAAGCCATTAACTCACTATACATTTTTAGATAATGTTTTCCCCTGATTCTCGTTGCCGTTAATTGACAGAGCAATTCATTACTTTATTAATTGACAATAAAAATAATTTAATCCTGGTAGGTGACTCATTGCAATTAACTGAAAACAAATTTAATAGTTAGGTATGATGTATTTAATTTCTTCATGTTACAGTGTTTAGTTTGTAGTAAAAATTTGCCTATGAATTATAATGACATTCGCAGGCTTCTTGGTTTTTGTTTCAAAGATTTCTTACTGCTAGAAAGTCACAGTCAATTTGCAGTTGGTTATTGAGTGTTGACAGCTGACTGCCACAATATATGAACTTTCAGTTATATTGAACTAATCTGAACCTAGGAGGATTGCTGCAATGAGATTCTCAGTTCAAACTCTGTTACACACTCAGTGTAGGATTGCAGGTAACAAGAGGTCAGAACCTCCATTTTGTGGTTCAGTGCACAAATTAAGGCGCTTCATGGAGTGCCACCGCCACCTGAGACCTGTGAAGAGGCTTTTTGCTGCGCTAGTGAAAGGTTGGATTATATGGGGAAATGGTTATTGCGGTAAGGTGAAATTTCATGTTTACAATGATTGATTAAACCATGTATCTGTCATCTTATGGGACAATTATTTCCACATTTTAGGTCAAACCTTGTTCAGCTAGGTTTATGTCTGCTGACAGAATTCAACAGTGATTAGAGCTGGAAGAATATAAACTAACAAAACAATGTTGTGGGGTTTTTTTCTGAAATCACAAAGCTGTGTTCTGTCTCCTATTACTGTTACGTGAAATGTGAATAAATTAGATATTAGGAGGATGGGCGGGCAAGGGATGTATGCCTTCTGCATACATATGGGCCTTATATAGCTTCCCAGGCGGATTTACCTCCCCCCTCCAAGATGAAGAGCGTATTGATTAAATGCAAATGAGCAAGATACATGACTATATAGATCATGTGAAATATCTGATCAAAACATCTGAGTTTCCACTTCCAAATATTATTAGTGTCTGAGTTCCAAAATCATCTGTGAAGTTCCAGTTTTGTGGGTAATGTGGGACAGGACTAGGATGGGACTCCTATTTCTCTCGTGATACTCTCTTAGACATACATAAAACATGAGACAGAATGTGACCTCAAAACTGTATCAGGTAGATACAGCATAGATAACAAGATACTGAAGAGAATAAAAAGTGAAGTTAGGAAAGGAAATGTGGAGAAAACAGATTTTAAATTGGCCTGACCTTATTTTATTTGATATCTCCTATATTTTTTCTTTTAATCTGATGGAGAATAAGAACCAAGTGTTAATATTGCTGTAGTTAGCTACAATAAACAATCACCTCCAGGAGCAATCAATGCACCTTTTTTGTTTTAAGCAGTCTGTGAAAGTAAAAGTACTGTTCTGTAGAATAGTATACCACATTTGTGTATGATTGATGAAGCAGAGGACTAGATACTGACCAGTTGCTTTTCAAAACAAGAGTAAAACATGCAGGCTAGCAAGAGCTTAGTGTGAGCACCAAGTGCCTGGATGGTGTGAAAATACAGCTGTGGTGTGGTGCTCTGCTTATGTGGTGCAGGAGTTGGCAAAGCGTGGAGGGAAGCCCAGACCATCTGCTTCCCTGGGGAGGTACTGGCCTTCCATAAACCCTCTAAAACCCAGGATTAAATCTGGTTTCCTTAAGGGACTTGAAGATACTGCCATTATTTGGTACTCTTCTATTTTTCTATGATATCTTTTCCCAGAGAACTCAGAGGAAGCTAGAACAATGGTGTTTGATCTGTTCATACTGACTTACAAATTTTTGAAATCGATTTCAGAATTGCTGGAGTGAAATGATGAGTTATCCCACCAAAAACAGAGGCCTCACTAATTAAACTTGGGGCTGTGTGTCCCTGGTAGGCTGTAAGGTCTGGATGAGGGTTTTGGGAGCCCCAGCCCTGTCCAACAGCACCAGTCCCCCAACAAACAGCCAGCTCCTTCTCACTGCCATCATCTCCGAGCAAAGCTCAGAGGTCTGGGAAAAACTCTGGCTGAATGGACTACAAATTTTTTTCTGGATCTATGTGACCTCTTTTTTCAATCATTTCTAGTTTTAGGTTGTGCCATAGTGGTTGAATTCCATATACATTCCAAATATGTCAGGGTGAAATCTCTCTTAGTATTAAACTGTACTTAGAGTCAACAGTTATGGTTTGGCCAATTCAACAGTGAGTTTTCCAACGGCTTTTGTACTTTTCAGCAGCAGAAGTCAGACTGAGAAGTGAAACTTAGGTAGAGTACAGATACTCAAGTCCAAAGTTATGCCAGTCCTGAAAATACTGAAAAAGAGTTGCCTGACTTCACAGATACCCCAGTTCTTGACCTGAAAATGTCCCAAATGCTTAAAATTCTGTTTCAGAGTTTGCTGAGAATTTCTCAGTCTGGATGGTGTGTAGCAGTTTGGAGCCTATTTCATATCTAAAATATGCTTCTCATTTAAAGTATTAGTGATCTTGCAGGCACCCTTTCAAAATTAAACTTCATCAGAACATGTTAAAACACACATTTGTAGCGTTAAGTTCCATGTAAGTTATTACTGATGCTAATTCCTCTTTCTGCTACATCCTGCTGGCTTGAAAACTCCCTGGGCATCATGAGACAGGTTGGCTTCCTTCTTCTGCCTGGGGAGGTGTGACTCTGCATGGCAGTTGCTCCTCAAGAGCACCCAAAAGGCAGATACAAGCTATGTATGGGAACAGGAGGGAGGCTGCTCCCCTGCGCTCCTCATGAAGGGAACCCGAGTGAAGTGGGACAAAACACAAGTGGCCACGTGATATCTCTAGTCCTGCAGTTGGAGAAGCTGTAGGGAAGGAGGGAGCATAGATTTTAGTTCCTCACCCCAGGGTATTTTGAAATACAGTATTATGAATGAATTTAAAAGCAATTGCAATTATTCTGATTATTTTATCTGTGATCTCCCTTATGCCACTGTATTAATAGTTCTGCTGTATTCAAGTAAAAAGAAAATTATTTTAAAAAAAAACACCCATACATTAAGTCTCTTTGTTTTGCCTTCGGTTTGTGTTTTTAGCATGCCAGCATTTGTGACATTTTTCTCTGTTGTCTCTAGCAATTGTGAGACACTTCGGGTTTTTCTCCAAATGATACATTTCTGTAATAAGCTGCAATAAGGAAATGGCTAAAGGAAAAGAGTAAACATGAGATTTCTAACATGATACAATCCTAAGAAATTGCAATATGTATGTGTATATCTTTATATACCCCTTTTTGACAAATCCTTATAGACATATCTGGACATACCTATGCCTATATACAATATAATTGTTAGGTTTTGTCAAATAATGTCAGTTCTACATTTGTTTACAAGTTTTTCATAGTATTCTTTGCATTATGTTCATATATTTTTTAATAAAATAGAGATGCCTGTTTTTATAGATGTGCAGTTGATATCCGGTGTCCATGATGAGCTTTGGAATTTTTCGTCTTGATGTTGTGAGTGTAGAGCTTTCTCAAGGGGGTAGAATGTTTTAGGTATGATTTTATAAAAGGTATGTGGCATGGTCCCTAGATTTATTTGAATACTTATACAAAAATCATCCAGGGCAACCTCTCTCTTCCTCTTTGTTATTGAAAAAAGAATTTCACCAAGATGTTTGAAGTAAATACCGCCCTGAAGCAAAAGAAGATATTGATGTCTGAAGAGCCACCTTTCAGGAAACTTACTGTAACATGGCTTGGAGGGATACTGGTTGAGTAAAATTTGCAATTCCAGCATCAAATAAAAGAAAAATGAAAATATTTGATAATTAAAGACTTCCTCTCCTTTACAGAATATATTTCTTTCAATATCCCCCCCCCACCAGCACCTTCATAGGAGTCAGTCTAAGGCTGTTCATTAGGGTCCACAAGATGATTTTAACTATTGAAATATTTTGCAAAAGAGGACGTTTCTAACAGCTTGACTCCACAGGCCCTACTGTGCTAAAAAGCATTCATTTCAATAAATGTTCCTTTGGGATGACTTGCGTAAGGTCTACTCTCAAGAGTTTTAGACAGATATTACCAAAGCTGTAGAGCTTTGCTGATCTGTAGCTGTTAATACTAACAGGCAGACAGGCACTGGAGAAATGTAGTAAAGATTTTTAAAAACCTTCCAAAAGCCATTTAAATTTGAATTCTGAGATTTTGGGTGCAGGAGTTAAATTTGGTTTATTTTTCGTTGCACTTCTGAAATGTCTATCGCAGTGTTTCTTGTTTGTTGGAAAGGGAATTGTAGATGTTTTTACACTTAGGTGCTAAATTTAAGAGATAAAGTACATATTCTTCATTCCTGATTATATTTATTACAGTTCTTGACACGCAATTTTGCTAGAAATCAGAATAGTAAAAGATTTTCTGTGGAATACCCAGAATCTTGAAGAGGATCATGCAAATAAAATAAAGTTGCTATTACTATTTATGTTTAAATGAAGGCCAGTTCTCTTCAACTCTGTCTCTTTCCTACTTCTGTGGTACTGCTAACAGAGAAGTAAATTGATTTTGAAACCAAATGCCTATAGTTTCACTGACTTGATTGAATTTTTCTTTGTTTATGTCTGGTCTGGATTTACTTGTTATTTATATGATTCCATGAATTTACATGTGTTGTGTTAAAAGACTGTCTGGGTATGGGGAAAGGAATCCGGGTAGCAGGAGAGTTCTATAAAAGCGTGTCCTAGTAATCACTGCTTGAAACCTGCTTTTTTGAATAGCAGGTCCAATTTCTAGTATAAGCACCAGTTTGCCTCATTTCATACATAGGGCAATAGTGTAACATCTTTGGGGAGCTTATAGTCCTCTTAAGTCCCTTCTGGTTTTGGCTTTGGACACCTAAAATCCATTTAACATCTTCAGCAGCAAGCCACTCATGTAGGTTTTCTGAGTTATCTAGTTCTGTAGGTTCTTAAATTACTGAGATTATTTTATGTTTAGCCCAAGAGCTTCGCAGGCTTTAAATTTCACTCACCTGGGCATGTTGAGAAGCATCCATTCTGGAAAGATAAGCACCACTCTCCCGCCTAAAACCTGTACTGTCAGCTTGGTTTCAGTGAGCAGACACTTGAATGCTACATCAGTTACCAGAGAAGCCTTAAAACTTACTATAGACAATGCTTCAGCTACCCACTGATGGCTGTGTAGGAAGCTGAAGTCTATCAGACCGTTTAGCTCCATCTTCAGATCATGTCTAGTGCACGAGAACACAAGTGGAAGGAGACATCTGACGTTTCCTACTGTTTTCCCTGTAGTCACAGGGAAGGTGGAAGCAGGTCACTTAAGCAGATTGGATCATACCCCATGGTGTCCTGAGATCCCTCCCACTTTCCACTGGTGCTTAGGAGTTTCAGGGGGCTGTAAACTCCAGGCATGTAAATTTCCATTAGGGTAGAACATAAATTGGCCAAACTGGAGTCCTTGTTGCTTTTGCATATACAAATGCACTGGAAAATTGTGGTTAAATGTGATATGTAAACCTTAGCTGATATGATAGAGATTATCCTTTTAATTCATGGCACTATTTGCTGTAAAGTTGTGACAGGTTGAGTAAGCAAAGTGGCTATTAATATCCTTGTGCTGAATGATAACTGCTTTTAAAGGAAACCAATCAATCTTTTTCTTTTTTTTTTTTTTTTAGATTTAAACACAATTTGTGTTAGTAAATACACAGGACAATTGTCAAATTGTAAGAGGAGTTTTGTTTTGGCTTTATATTTAGTGCAGGGAAAGTTTCACTTTTTCAATCTGTATTGGAATGAGCAGCCTACACTCAAGCACAATGAAGGGAACTGACTCTTTATAGATACCCGAACATCTACCAATGCCTAAAATAAGCCTACATAGAAGGAACTGTGGATAAAAGAAGATTTTAAAATTTCTGTAAGGCTATGAGAATTCTCAGACCCATCTTGACAAAAGATTGAGGCACTTCAACTTTCAGAGAGAAAGAATATATGAAATTGTAGAGGTGGGCTATTAAAGCATTTTGGTGATTTTAAGGATTTTACACATGACATTACAAAATTGAATAAATTCATAAGAGAGGGGCCTTACTTGGGCAAATGTAGATCGTTCTCTTAAATGGATTTATAGCTAGCTTCTGTCAGTTAGAACTTGAAGACTGTTAGCAGGTTTTGCTCTGAATCTTTTCATTTCCTCCGTCTGTATAAATCAAGAATTATTTCAGCTGAGGCAATGAAGCTACACAGTAAGATGAATGAAGGGTATAGAAGTGGGTCCTGTGACCTTACTGTCAATGGAAGGAGCTAAAATAAGGAAATGACAATTGTTGAAGAAGCACTCCATTTATTATGAGAGGTGATTTCGCACAGTTTTAGCTGTGTTTAAGGTTCTGTGTTTACTTTCAAAAGTAGAAATGGCATAATGAAAGGCTTTCTGATCTATTTAATTGTGTTCTTTTCATATTTGAACAGCACTGAGCATCTATTTTGCTAATCACATGTAACTTCTTTGTTTTGAATTTATTATTATGCCAGTTTTGCAGTTTGTCTTCCTCTCTTTGACTTTGCAGCAACTTTGTCTGGTGTCCTACTTCTTAGCCACTAGCCACGTACAGATTTTCTTTCAGCTACCCTGTGTAACCATTGTGCCTATCATACCGTTTCAGTTGGTTCTGTGAGTCCTAATTCCTCTCCAGTGAAGACATTTGTGTCTTAATCAAAAAATCTGACTTTCAATATGTTTTACAATATATAAAAGTGCTGATGAAGAGTAGAGCTAGTAGATAAAGTAGGGCATAAAGACTGAGCTACCTCACACTATTTGAATGAGCAGCATCCAACAGATTCGCATTTAGACCGAAAATGGTGCATCTCAGCAGCCGTCAGTGGAATTGGGTCAGTTCATGTCATGGAAAAAACTGAACCTGAGTAACTAGTTCTTTGTCCTTGTAAACAGTTTGCTGAGTGTCTGAGCAAGCACAATATGTTTTTGAATAAATATTTTAAAAACGCTTTGCTAGTTCAAGCCACCTGTTTGATAACTGGTCTCGGACAAGAACCTATGGCAAATGCCTTGGCAAGTGCATTAAAATAAGGCAAATGCGGAATGATAATTTTCCGGTATAATCCTCCCAGTTTCATCAGTGGACTTTGTGAGCCAAAAGTGGTGTCACTGCGTTGAAGAGATGTTTGTGGATTTCTCCTTCACAGATCTTTCAAATCTTTTCCAAACCTCTGTAAGCTTCTGGTATTTACAGCTTCTAGTTTCTTCAGTGCCAGTAATACAAATGTACATAGCAAAGATCTCATGAGGCACAATTTTGTTTAAAAGGAGAAATGTTGTATTTCTCAGAAAATTTCCACATATTTTCAGTGATTGCTCACAGCCTTGCTGGCGTCCTCAGAGTTCCTGTACTCTTAGTTCCATAGCCTAAGAACCACAAGTCGAATTCTGCCCACGTAAATTGAAGTTGCCATTGGTTTTAATGCCAATACAGCCTTTACCTCCATGACTGTAATGCATTGCCATTATCCACTTATACTAGATGAATGCTGATGACTTCAGAGTCTATCCTCTTTTCTCCCAATTAGATTTTGGGACAGGAGGAGAATGTTGAATGAGATGTGACTTCCCAGGACCAAACCGTGTTGGCAGTCTGAATGCATAGTTAAGAGTGTCTACCCCTACAATAAGCACAGAACATCAGTGCCCCGTTTGTAGAAAATCTCACAAATGTAGACACAACCTGTTACCTAAATGTGTCCCAATTCCCATAAGTCATTCGGATGTCAGAATCTTGTAGATGCCGGCTCCACTGGAGGTGCAGCTCACAAGTCCAGGCTGAGTGGAGGCAAAACCAAAAGGACATTGTCCTTTTGTCCTCTTGAGTCAAGCAGCTGATATCTTGACACCACCGTGGCAAAAGGGACAGGCATAAAAGGCTGGTAAAATTACAGCAGCAGCCTGGTATAAATTACAGTGCCAGATTACGCCTGAGCTTGTATCCTGCATAGCAAAGCAGGGTGTTGAGCTAAGCATCCCCAAACATCCTTTGTGTCTTGGGCACTGTTCTCAGAATACCCTTTTTATCGAGGCTTAGGTGAGGGGTCTCTAGTGGATATTTGGGGCTTGTTGCCTCAGCATCTCTCAGAGAATTTTCCCCATCAGAATTTAGAGGTTTAAGGTCCCATTTCCACTTCTCTGACTTATTATCCTGGCACAGAGTGCCAAATCGAGAGGCTTTCCCTCACAGACATTTCTTTCTGTTACTCTGTAAAGCTATTCATTTCTTACTTTTACATATGAATAAATACACGTTGAGGAACTGAATGTTTCATTTACAACGGTAAATCAAAAGCAACACAAATGAGGCCGATAAGTGCAAAAGGAACGTCAGATTCATGTCAGGAGGAAGAAAACCTGGTTATTTATACTTTTTAAACAGGAAAAAATATCTACAAGATCTTATTACTTCCAGAACTATGCTTTAACCATAACCTCATCTTCTCTGTTTCACGCTTTGACTGAACGTGAGACAAGGTCAGCAACACATCAGTCAGCCCTGCTGCCCCTCGTGAGCAGGGGAGCATTCACCAGCGTTACTCCTGACTTCATGGGCCTCGGGCTGTGCGCTGTTTGGACAGAATATAGAGAGAAACAGCTCTCATAGCCTCAGACAAAAAACTTTGGCTTTGAAAGAGGGCAGAAAAAGGGAACCAAAAGCATGTAATGGTATCTTGCATGTCTCCTTGACAGGTGTAGAAACATAACCATAAAACTGTTTAAAACATGATGCCGCAACTGAGCTGCCTTGTTCTATGAATAAATCAACAATCTGTGGAAACATGTTCAACAGCTTCCTGGAAGCAGAAGAGAACATTAAGGATTTTCTGCCTCATAAAGCAGCACCTCAACCAGTAAGATTCAAACTATTTTGGGAACTGGATGGAGATGTCAGCCAGTGTCACAGAAGTCATATGCTGACTGTCAAGCTGATCAAGCTGAAGTATCAGTATCATAGATTTACATATAAAACCACAAGTCTGACGTCTTCTTTTTTGTGAAGATGTTCTCATAATTACTATATTCATTTAAAGAAAATGGAAGGAATTTAAATACACTATTTAAACAGAAGTACCTGCTGTCATAAACCATGAGCAAAAAGGGTTGACGATTTGTTAATGCTAAAATAAATAAACAAATAAGTAAAAATAAAAATAAAATAATTTCCTTCCAGCTGATCTCTACACTGGTATCTGGTCAACACTGACAGTTCACACTGCAGTGCTTTATAGGCTCCATGGTTTTGGTTTGCCAGGGCCGTTTGCACAAGCAGCTCCAAGGGAGAATTGCTGTGCTCACTTGTCCTCATACACTTGCACACAGCTTTTATCCAACATCCATGGTAGCTGTGGTTTCTTCAGTCGCTTCCTTTCCCAGATGAAATTTGCTTTTCCTTCCCCAGTTTTGCCACGTATTTATAGTGGAAAGAGGCAAGACCGAAACCACTGACAATCCCTGCAGATGTGAGAAGGCACACGGCTGTGAGTGTGCTGTGAAGGGGCTGTGGGAGCACAATAGGTGAATAGCAGAGCAAAGAAGGTGTATGAACTCCTCACGTCTCCTGGCATTTGTAAAGACTTTCCATAAGATTTACTATGTCTATGAGTGTGTAATGCACCAAAAAAAGTGAACCTTGGCCCTTTTTTTCTTGTTCATTGAAGCTGTCACTCCTTGTCCATCAGACCTCCATGTGGAATTTAAAAAGTGGTGGGACGCTCTCACGCCCAGACCCTGCTTAGTTAGCATATGAATGATCAACTGATTGTTTGAAATAACAATTAGGAGGACAATGGATAAAGGAGGAAACTGGAGACAGCAACTAACACCTGTGAATCAGAACTTAAACAGCTTTCTTTTACATAATTAATTAAAGAAGCAGGCACAATGCACATTAACTTGAAAATGTGGTCCAAAGACAATGCTGGCCCGTGTAAATCCCTTTTCAGTGCCATTACTTACATGTAAGATTTGATCTTTTTGTAAAAATCTTAGTCATGAGTGAAAGTAGCCAAGTGTTGCAAGGGTTTTTTGTTTTGGTGGGGAGGGAGAAAGGAAAGAGAAAAATATTTAAGGGCAATCGCAATTTCATGGAGGCGGCAGAAGTCCTGATGAAGTTATTAAGATGTATGGACTTCAGATAGGTAGCAGAAAGTTGTTGTAAGACACGGAGAATTTCTAACCCTGCAAACAGCAATTACGATTTAACATCCTGTAATCAGCACTACATACGTTTCTGCATTAAAGAAAAAGAAATGAATGCTATGAAACTGTTTCATTAAATTGTTTTTATTGCAGAATGTGAGCAGAAATCTCTGGCGCTTTCTCAAGGAAGCAATCCATACGTGTGCTCAATGTGCTCATATGCAATTATTTCTTAAATAGGTTATGTTATGCTTCTCTAGAACAGTATTTAATGAAGCTAGTTAACATTATGACTCTTGAAATGACAGTCTCAAAAAACCTATATCTGCAATTTACATATATTAAGAAGTATTAGGGCACATAGTCATCTATTTGCACACATTAGTAGTGTTACTAGAGTTGTACTGGCATAAAAAGGGTAACGGTGAAGGTTATTCAGTAGTTACAATGAATTGATGAGTATTTATACAGTTAGTTCTTTCTCTGTAGAGAAATATAATGTCATTAAAAAGTATCTAATATCTAGACTTTTCTCTCCAAAAAGTTTATGGAGATACAAGTAACTTCACTTACTCCAGCTATAATATTTCTGATGACAGTACACAGTGAAATGACATTTTAGAATATTTTTTTCACTATCTTTAAATGGTATTACTAGTACAAAGTTAGAGAAAATATGTAAAGTCCTGACCACACTGAAGCAGAAGTTTAACTCGCATTGAATTCCAAGTGATCTAGATGGTTGGTTCTTTGTAAAGGACACCACAGAAGGTGATTTCTTCTAGGGGGAGTTGTATTAATTCTAAGAGGGAACGTATGGTTGTGATGAAAAATGGGGGAGGGAGAAGGAAGGAAGGGAGGAAGGAAAAGAAAATAAGAAAATAAAATAGAAAGAGAAAAAGAGGAAAGAAACAACGAGCATGAAAAGCTGGGTGGAACATAAAGAAAATAGACATAATGTGCACATAGAGAAGGAATACTGGGTGGAACGAAGTCGGGGAGAATAAACCGTTAGTCCTACCAGTATACATATGTCAAGTCTTAAGCTAAGAGTTAAATAACAAATTACATTCAGAGAAACTGAAAAGCAGTTCTGTTTGTTTTGTTTGTGACATTTATATGCTACAATGCTGATGTTATTTGTATTCTGTTTAATCAGTACTTACCTTTTGAGGTCCAAGATGAGGACAAAGTAAATAATTTGTCAGTAATTAAAACAGTGACTATCTTGTTGGGGGGGTGGGGTGTCATCTACACTTCATGTTCCTGTTAGGCTTCTGGTTTTTATATTGTAAATTCATTGCTATTTTGCAGATTTGGTGTACGGATACTACAGACAACAGCGGAAATTGATTGAAGAGATTGATTGGTCATACACAGGTAAGCAGATGTGCCTAAACAATTGCTAAAGTAAAAAAGTAGGAAATAGCTTCTGAAAAAATGCAGGAACTTTACAACAAGACAGAGTATTTTCATTTCTTAGATATGTTACTTTTGGAAAGAGAAAGTTCTCATCCTTAAAACCCTTACTCTGAGACATGACTTATTTGACGAAGGCTGGGCTAATAAATTGTTAGGTGCTCTTTCATCATCTGAATATTACTGTTTCGGCCAGTTTCAAAAGCAGACCGAAAGGCTGAAAGAAGGCACAGCATATCATGTGGGTAAGAGCATATCCGTATGTTACATATGAACTTATGAGCACCGGAGCATCCTTTCCAGCTCCCACCCTGATTCTCCTAAAAAATCAGTCATGTGGGCTCTTTCATTTGCAGAAGTAAGAAAGGTATACCCTTAAATTCTGCATGACCTTTGCCTTCTCACAGAAGGACTATGGGAAATTCACCATTTGCCTCCTAGATTCTTCTGTAAAGTCAAACCACTTTCAGTAATATTGAAAAGGTAACTTTGTCCTAAATAATAGGTACATTTTACCCAGAATATAAGAAGTGACTTCCTGAGGATGTGCATAGACTCTTACTTTTTTAATGATTTAAGTTACTCTTCCAAAAAACACCATTTTATGAAAAGCAGTAAGAACTGTCAGATTTCAGTGTTTCATTTATTTGGTTCAAAATATGTTCCTGTGGTTAAAGTTACACCATCCTTTTTCTTTCTCTCACTCTCTTTCTCATTTTCAAGACAGTTTTTATCTTCCAGGGTAAAACGCGTGTAACAAGTTTTGAGCCTAGAGAGAATTGAAACAGGCTAGTCATAAACCCTGCAAAATGAGATTTATAATGAAAACTCCCACTTACACACATTGCACTGCAAAATCCAAGCATAAGATCAATCAGTACAATACTTCGAGTTCAAAATCCGTCCGTTTTAATATTACAGTTAGGGGAATGCAGGGATAAGCCTCCAGGCTTACAGGTGACCAGAGGGCAATTTATGAGTTTAAAGAGTAGCAAATGGGCTTTACATAGGAGGTCGGCAGACAGAGCTCTTCCCTAGCCTGTACAGAGCACCCACACGCTCTGTGGTTGCGTTTGCTGGACATTTTGGATGGCGAGACAGCACAGACACTGCAAGCTGAAGGATCCAGACCTGTTGGTTCTCTCCCTTATCATGTGAGATACCTTCGCGTAGTCTTCTCGATTCACGTGGCTTGCCCTAGTGACTCTATTGTTGGCCAAGCCTTTCTACCCGTCCGGACCTGGATAGTCAGGTGCACGAGGTGCATGGGGTGGCCACAGAATTCTCCAAGGAATTGGAGAGGAGCACTGCTCAGCAGCGTGTGCCCTGCCCGGCAGCCCCCTGCCCCGGCTGCCCCCTTCCCTGGCAGCGTCGCAGGCTCCATGCGCTTGTAGCGCAGCTGTTGCCATGCGTGGTCACACCTGGATTTTCACAGCTTTTTTGGGGGACTGCTTGTAAATCAGGTGCTTGGTGTGTAGGGCTGGCAACTGTATTGCGAGCTGTCTGGTATGGGTTGCTTTCCTGAAATACCGTGTAACTGGTTCATGGCATGACGGAAATACACAAATTCAGCTTTCACTTAGAAAAACACAGTCTTCCTGAATGTAAAGAAAAATTACAAATCTTAACGTTGTATGTTGGAGGCACAGAAGTCTAGAGGCTGAGGCATATTGATTTTTATCTCCTTCATTTATAATAATTTATTTATTTCATTCTCACCATCTTATTTCTGGAGCAAATGATATCAAGTACGGTAAGTACAGCTGCTATACCTAGCTCAGACTTACGGTTTTGAGGCATAGACCACCATGCACATTGCTGAATAGATGACCTATGTTTTGTCATTTCATCCTTTCCTCAGACACCTGTTCTGTCCTTCAGTCTTATAACCTGCTCACTGAAAGACCTGAAAAATTAGCCTCTGTGTGCCAATGAAGTGTTATGAGTGGGCCCTGGGATGCTGCAACCACAGAGTTTAATCCACCATAACTAAGAAAAATGTAACAGGCTTGGTAAACTAGCCCAAGTTTCAGCTCAGGTCATTCTCTATATCAAATAAGAAATCTCAGATACATTAGCCACAGTGGGTGAATACACTCCTTTACCGAGATGGTGATTAGAAATGAAGGTAACATGGAACTAGAGAAATACCTTGAGTTTACCTACTGAAATCATGTAATTTCTGAAGGTGAAGTTTCATGATAAAGCAATTTCACTTACCGTAAGTTATGTGACTCATCATTGGATTTTGACTCTTGGATAAATATCTAGAGAAGGTATGAATGTTACTGGAAACATTTTGTAGTGCTTCTGAAGGCTCTGTTTTAAGCAATAGACAAATTCTGCATTTGCAAGCATGAATTTATTTTTTTGTGTCCTAAATTTACATATATTTGCATAAACAAATACAGTGTTAAAGAAGTGGAAAGTGCCAGAGCACATTACAGATATCTCCAATGTTTTCAGGGATAGGTGGCTCCTGCAGCTAGTTTACTGATAAAATTACTTGATTTCAACAACCTTTCATAGTATTTGTCATTAACAGTGATAGAAATAAAAATTTGATGACATCATTAATATTTTCAAATTATGGCATACACTAAAAGTGAATCCAGCCATTTTTGTTGCAGAAAAAACAAGTGTAAGAGAAAGTTCATTTCCTCAAAGCAGTTTCATACTAGTTGATGACAAAAGATCGCTTAGACATTGTTTAGCTGCACCATAAAGGTTAGGCAATCTCATATTATTTCAAACCATAAAGCAAGCAATATGAGCTTCAATTATTTCTGTATCATACAGATGAAAGATTAATTTTTATTGATGCTTTGTTTATCTGCATTGTTTTTGCCAGATGGAATGATATAATGCTGTTTTCCAGTTGTTCTTGTTTAACATGGCTGGTTGATGGTAGTCAGTGGAAACTCCAAGTCTGAATGTTCACATGGAGAACTATCAAATGATACCACAAAGAAGATTTTTCTTTCTCCGGTGAAATTTCTTTCTGTTGAGGTTTTTGCTCTTGGAATTTGAGTTCTTATTCACAACAGACAAGTTATGTGGTTTAGGGGCAAAACCAGACTGAATTGTGCTAAAAGCAAAACAGCCTTCCAGGAACTGCAAAAGCTGAGGGGTTTAAAAAAATTGAATTTACTATGTAAATGAGTAACACAGCCAGTTTAGTGTTCTTTGTTCTCATCATTCATGGGTATTAAGTTCAGTTTGTGCTGCCATTCATTACGCGATACGCTGATACACAGTGGCCTTATAAATACTGGCAACTCTGATATGAGCAAAGGGCGATTTTATTATAAACTGTTGGGTCTCCGGGTATTCAAAGAATAATTTTGTTGTTTGCAAGCAGAACATGGATCGTATTTCCTTTTTCTCTGAGGAGAAGGATGGTGAATCATAGAATCACAGAATAATTTCAGTCTGAAGGGGCCCTTGGAGATCATTTGGTCCAACCCCCTGCTCAAAGCAGAGCAAGCTTCAAAGCTGAAGCAGGTTGTTCAGACATTGTCCAGCAGAGTTTTGAAAATCTCCAAGGAGGGAGCTGCTGTGACCTGCCCAGTGTGCTCCACTGTCATTTTGAAGATTATTTTTTCATTTACCTAACTGCAATTTCTCTTACTGTATCTTGTGACTACTGCCTCTTGCCCTTGCCGTATGCACTGCTCTGTATATTGCCTTTACATAGCAGTAGACTTCAGCGAGGTTCCCCCTCTCTTATCCAAGCCTCAGCAAACTCAGGTGCCTCAGCCTTTCCTTGTACGTGAAGTGCTCCAACTCCCTGATCATCTCAGTGGGCCTTAGTTTGCTGATACCCATCTCATAGTGGCCTGGGGAGGAAGTCAAAATGGGACTCCGTGTTCTAGGTGTCACCTCACTAGTGTGCAGTAGAGGGACATAGTCATTCTCTTGTCCTGCTGGGTGCATGGTTGCTAGTGTAGCCGAGTATGTTGGTGGTCTTCCTGGCTGCAAGGGCACACTCCTGACTCACACGTAACTCATTGTCCATCAGGATAATTAATTACAACCTTTTCAGGTAATTTTGAATATCTGCTGTATCTCAGCAGTAAAACTTCGCAGTACGTTTTTGAAGTTGGCAAGGGATGTCAAAAACAACAAGAAGGGCTTCTTCAACTACATCAGCAGCAAAAGGAAGGCTAGGGACAATGTGGGGCCGCTGCTGAATGAGGCGGATGTCCTGGTGACGGAGGATACAGAGAAGGCAGAGCTACTGAATGCCTTCTTTGCTTCAGTCTTCAGTGCTAAGACTGTCCCTCAGGAATCCCAGGCACCGGAGGTAAGACAAGAAGCCTACAGAGAGGATGACTTTCCCTTGCTCGAGGAGGACTGTGTGAGGGATCGCTTAAGCGATCTGGACACCCACAAATCCATGGGCCCCGATGGAATGCACCCACGAGTGCTGAGGGAGCTGGCGGATGTCATTGCTGA
>Ga0065711_1008283_pt1 | contig 24907 bp, 15 predicted proteins | sample Hoacrofraction12_FD_59098 | JGI IMG/M metagenome (GOLD analysis project Ga0065711, IMG submission 59098) | Hoatzin crop microbial communities from Cojedes, Venezuela - Epithelial fraction 12 v2 (version 2) | ecosystem: Host-associated > Birds > Digestive system > Esophagus > Crop | place...
CTGTTGACTCTCTTGAGGGACAGGAGGCTTTGCAGAGGGATCTGGATAGATTGGAGCACTGAGCAATGATTAATGGGATGAAATTTGACAAGTCCAAATGCCGGATTCTGCACCTAGGACAGAGTAACGCTGGGAGCAAGTATACCCTGGGAGAGGGATGGCTGGAGAACAGCCCTGCAGAGAGGGACCTGGGGGTGCCGGTCGGCTGCGGGCTCCGTATGAGCCGGCCGCATGCCCTGGCAGCCCCGAGGGCAAACCACACCCTGGGGTGCATCAAACCCAGACCAACCAGCCAGTCAGGAGAGGGGATCATCCCGATGGATTCAGTGCTGGTGCGGCATCACCTCGAGCTCTGGGTGCAGTTCTGGGCCCCACAATTTAAGAAGGAGGTGAAGGTGCTTGAACGTGTATGGAGGAGGGCAACAAAGCTGGTGCAAGGGCTGGAGGGAATGTCCTGCAATGAGCAGCTGAGGACTTTGGGCTTGTCTAGTTATGGGAAAAGGAGGCCGAGGAGTGACCTCATTGCTCCCTGCAGCTACCTGAGGAGGGGATGTGGAGAGGGAGGTGCTGAGCTCTTCTCCCTGGGATCCAGTGACAGGACGGGTAGGAATGGTTCAGAGCTGCGCCAGGGGAGGTTCAGACTGGACGAGAGGAAGCATTTCTTTACCGAGAGGTTGGTCAAACCCTGGCACAGGCTTTCTGGAGAGGTGCTCGATGCCCCAAGCCTGTCAGTGTTGGAGAGGTGTTTGGACAATGCCCTTAACAACATGCTTCGACTTTTGGTCATACCTGAAGTGGTCAGGCAGTTGGACTAGATGGTCGTTGTAGGTCCCTTCTAACTGAAATAGTCTAGTCTTAACACCCTGAAAATTTCTGTCATGATCTGGAAGCCTGAAAATTCTGGAAAGCGTTTATTGCATTAAATACGCAAGTAATAAAGCCACACACTAAAAGCCTGCAAGGTACGCATCTACCCAGCTCCCTCAGGATCTTGGCTGATCTCTTTTCTTCAGACCATGCTTCTTGACCGATTCCTCTTTTCTTTTCTCATCCTCCTTCCTGCTGTTTTCTCCTATTAATGAGCTCTCCCACCTGCCTTGCTCCCCAAAACACTTCAGCACTCGACCATCTGTCACTGCTGCTGTGCATCCTTACTGTTAGAAGAGAAAGTATCGACCTTGAGCTGGAGTGTGTGAGCTGTGATAAATAGCTTACAAACTGGCAAATGAACCAATACTACAAATAACTTGCTTTATACATTGCACACGAAACAGCAAGAAATGTGGAGGCTGCTAGGTCTAAAGTACAGTTCTGAGAGAAAGACGCATCCAGTAAATCTGCAGAGATTTGCAGCATGACCCGTGGATCCGTGCATGTTCACTGGGCAGTGAGAATCATACCCTGCCCTAATAATGCGTTTGATGTAGGAGTTGACCTTAGTTATTAGCTGCAGCTTTACGTGGAGCTTTTGCAGGCCACTTTGCAAATAAAAATTTGTAAAATTGCTGCGCGAGTAGAGTGAGGCTAAATGTATTTTCCAAGAAAGATTATTTTTGGTTTGCTTAAGACGAAGTTTAGTTGAATCAGCAGAAATGCTTTTTGACTTCCTTTCTCTGTGTAATTATAAGCTGAAATTCTAAATCAGCTGCTTAGTCATGGTAAATTATGAAAATTATGCTGTTCATTGGCAAGATGTTGTTATAATAAACACATTTATTGCTTGTTTTTTTTCTTAAAGGATGTTTCTCTTGAAACAAAAAGCTGAAGAGTAACTTAAACTGCAAGAACCCGTGTTTTTCAAAATACCTGTCAAAGTATAGGAGAAGTAAACGTGACAGGTGTTCAGAGTCTTCTGACAGGTTAATTTTATCCAAGTCATTTGCATGTTTTAGAAAACTTGAACCCAAGCTGAATCCAGTCTGTTACAACTACAAAGCAAGATGTTGCTGTTTGCCAGGGGAAGGGGTCTATATGCTGCTGGGTTAGGCTTCCAAGTGTAGGTGATCTTCATGCCAAAACTTGTCCTCAGAGCCCATGCCCCATAACGGAAAAGATGTATTGAACCGGTAGGTGTTGATTGCCTAAATCCAGCGGGATGAAGAACAGCAGGAGATAAGGGAGTTCTGTTTCCTTGGCATTTAAGGAAAATTGGAAGTGGGCAACCACTGAAGAGGTCTGTTCTCTGTGGGATGAAAGTAAGTCAGTGGTCCTGCCACGGCAAGTCTTTGTGACCTGACAAAGTGTGTGATAATTCTAAATTATTAATGACTTTTTTTTGTTGGGGGGGTTATGTTTTAACAGTTTCATTCCTTGGCTCCAATGTACTACCGAGGTTCAGCAGCAGCTGTGATAGTTTATGATATCACCAAACAGGTAAGACCTTCTGTACGCTTTTTGCCTGTGTTAACTCCTCTGCTTGGGCCAGAGTTGGAGTTAAAACCCACAAGTGCAGAAATGTTTATGTGTTGATCCCTGTTCATGTCAGTGGGGTTTATATGCTTTGGTAGTTTGTGTAGATTTGGATGGAGGTGTCCAACTGCCTTAAAAAATTGAATACAAAGTCCTGCTTCTGTGTTCATCATAGAATCATAGGTTGGAAAAGACCTCTAAGATCATCAAGTCCAACCATCCACCCAACACCACCATGCCTACCAAACCATATTCCGATGTGCCACACCTACACATTTTTTGAACACCTCCAGCGATGGGGACTGCACCACCTCCCTGGGCAGCCTGTTCCAACACCTGACCGCTCTTTCAGTAAAGAAATTTTTCCTAATATCCAATCTAAACCTCCCCTGACACAACTTGCGGCCATTGCCTCTCATCCTATCACTAGTTACCTGGGAGAAGAGACCAACACCTGCCTCACTACAGCCTCCTTTCAGGTAGTTGTAGAGAGTGAGAAGGTCCCCCCTCAGTCTCCTCTCCTCCAGACTAAACAGCCCCAGCTCCCTCAGCCCCTCCTCGTAAGACTTGTTCTCTAGACCCCTCACCAGCCTCGTTGCCCTTCTCTGGACACGCTCCAGCACCTCAATGTCCTTGAGGCACAAAACTGAACACAGTACTCAAGGTGCGGCCTCACCAGTGCCGAGTACAGGGGCACAATCACCTCCCTGCTCCTGCTGGCCACACTATTCCTGATACCAGCCAGGATGCCGCTGGCCTTCTTGGCCACCTGGGCACACTGCTGGCTCATGTTCAGCTGGCTGCCGACCAACACCCCAAGATCCTTTTCCGCTGGGCAGCTTTCCAGACACTCCTTCCCAAGCCTGTAGCATTGCATGGGGTTGTTGTGACCCAAGTGCAGGACCCGAAATTTGGCCTTGTTGAATCTCATACAGGTGGCCGCGACCCATCGATCCAGTCTGTCCAGATCCCTCTGCAGAGAGTGTGTTGTTTAAACTTCATCTAGACAAGGGGTTGGAGACTGCATTTTGTCAAAGTTTCTCTGGATTTCCTCTGGCTAAGCAGACAGGATAATATCCTGCAATACCCCCTCTCACCACCACCACCTGTGGTCTCTGTGAGGAATTGAATTGTTACTACAAAAAGCAGCTGGACACTTTATCAACTGAACAGAAATTCATTTATTTGCATATTACTGATTTTAAACAAATTCTTTTTGACTAAGCGTATCATCCGGGACTCCTGTGTTAACTTTGAAACCGGTAACAAAATAATAAGTCTCTGACCTTTTGTCTCAAGATTATTCATTTGGAATGAAAATTGTATTTTCAGACCCTAAGCTGCTCTTGCCCATTTCTCGGGCAGAGGAGGGTGGGAGGCTGTAGCTGAATGCCTCTTCCACTGCTTTGTAAAGAAACCTCTGCTGATAAAGCTGAGTTAGAGGAGACATTAATGGATGGATGGTCATGACAGTTCACTAGCATTTTATTCCTTCCTGCCGACTGAATTATTTACTACTAGGCGGAGAGGGCTGGCTTGGTTCTCCAGTGCATTAGTGTAGTGATCTGTGGCTGATGATGGTAGCCACTGTTGCACAGCGGTGCTGTTCTCCGTTGTTAATTTGCCAAGAAAAGATGAGGAAGAGTGAATCGTGCTGGATTGATGCTGGTTTTTAATTTAAGTATCTTACAGTTGATCTTTGTAATTCATTGTATGTGGAACTGCTCTCAGAATAAAGAGGGGAAAATAGGAGAAGGAAGGTCAATGTGTATTTCACTCTCTGATGCTTAATATTCAGTGTTGATCATTAAAGCAGAACGGATGTTTTTTTCCCCAAATGACTGATAGCGCCCTCCCTCCAGCGATACTGATAACAGCTATTGCTGATTTAGATACAACTCTTACATGCATTTCTGAAGGGGAAAAGATGATTTATAATCTATTTGGGAGCTCACTTTGAGTTTCAGTAATAATTTCAACCATGTGTTATAATTAGAATCTCGAGGAACAAAAGTGATTTTAATGCTATTAGTTCATTAGTGTAAAGAAATAGAAAATGTAGTAGTAAAAGGTAGGTGACATCAAAAAGTGTTTGAATTTTGTACTTGGAGGGAAAAAGCCCAGTGAATTGTAACCTGTTTCTTTGGTTCCATGATGAGTAAATTGAGTTTTACTAGGTCACAGATTCAGAAATGGGGGGGGAGGGGGAGGCTGTGAAAGCTCTCCTGAATGTTACCAAAAATATGACAGTGGTTGAGATGGCAATCCACTGGGCAGAAGCTGAAATTAGGCAAATGAAGCTCACAGTAAAAGTGAAGGAAATTAGCTACTAGCCAGACTTTTAAAAGAGTTGTGGTAGTTTCTTCATCACTGAAAATGTAAGAAAAACATTCGGTGCTGCTTGGCGGGAGGTGGGGAGAGCAAAGGGGCAAGTGTCCAAGATCAAGAATTAATTTGAGGAAGTCTTATGACCTAAAGTTTGAAAAGCAGATTACATAGATACAGCAATCTTCTGGTCTTGTGATCTGTAAAATTATTATTGCATTAGTACTGTTAAAGCTGTGTTCCTCTAACTTCAAAAAATGAGCAACTACATCAACAGACACTAGACTGTTAGCTCACTTGTTGTTTCTCTGACTTAGGATTCATTTCATACATTGAAGAAGTGGGTGAAAGAACTGAAAGAACATGGTCCTGAAAACATCGTAATGGCCATTGCTGGAAACAAATGTGATCTTTCTGATATCAGGTAATACATCCATTTTTGTTGTTGCTTTGATTGCAGAACTATATTGTTTCCTTCCTTCAGGCAAACAACGTGTTTCGTTGTTGTAATAGTGTATAATTTTGGTCAGCTGTATTGAACCTTTCCTAACACCAGTGGTTCTACCAATGTACAACCTCATCAGCAGCAGTACAACTTGAATTATGTACTTTTTTTAACCTCTTTTTTACTGCCCTTCCTGTGTATTTGTACGATCTACACTGTTTAGCTGCCGATTCATTGAGAATGGAAAAGTATTCTCTTTTTTTCCTTCCATTCATGTTAAAAGGTGCAGAACGTGTTAAGTGATGAGCAAAACCAGCAGTGTAATGCTAGAAGGATGGGCCTGAGGTAGATTAATGTTATTCACAGAGAAGCTTTGTGCCTTGCAACAACTGAAACTATCCCATAATACTGGATGTAGAAAGTGTATTTTTGGGTTTTTTTAGGAGTGTAACCTCAAGTAAAACTTGTGTCACTTGCGTAAAGCAAAGAACCTTCTGGGTAAAAAGGGGGGGGAGGGGGTTGAATCTGCCCTCCTGCAGAAGAGCTGAGATGATGCTATTTGGGATAAGGGTGAAGCTAGAGTCACTCTTCTGCTTGTTAGCTCTATTTTGGATTTGCATTTATCCTTTCTGGAAATGGAAGCACATTCTGCTGTACGGTAGCGATCCTTTGTGTCAGTCCATAACTGTTATTTATTGCTTCAACTGTAAGCACAGACTCAATGGCCGTATTCGATGCGTTCCCCTTAGGACCTCGTAGGCTCTCATGGTTCTTTGAATATGTCCCTCTGTTGTTTTATAATGATTACTTTGACCCAGGTTCACCAGAGCCCTGAAGCATGTGTGTAACTTCAAGTAAGCGATGTGGTGCCTTGCATCAAGGCATATAGAAGGATTGGACCTGTGTGGTTTTTTGGGTGTTTTTTTTGTTCCCCACCCCTCATCAGTCATGAACCAACGTAAAACTGTGAGTCACTGCTTCCTGTAAGAGCTGATGGTAGAAGACTCCTGGTTTCTGTTGGGCTAAGAATCAGGGACATGGCTAGTGTATTGGCATCTCCTACATGATATTGTGATCTGCTTGTTAGCCTGGTGAAACTGAGTCCTGTAAGACAAAACTGAAGGTTTCCAAATATGAAATAGAAAAAAAGAGGAAAGGACGATTACAAAAATAAAACCAAAAACCGGTTAGCATGAATTGGAGTTTTCAGTGGCCCTGAGAGTCACTTTAAATTTATTGCTTGAGTGTTCCCAGCAATACAATTGCCTGATTAAATCAAGGGTAATAAGTCTGGAGACTGTGACAAATGGCACCAATTGCAAATGAATCCATAGCCAGCCCTCCCTCTGCTTTTGGTAGCATTTGCCGTGGCAGCAAGCTTTTAAATGCTGTTCCACAGGAGGCAGGTTGACCTGCAGACATGAAGAAAAACCTGCACCGCAGAAACATTGTGAGAATACTGGGGTTCCTCAGAGAGCGACTGTGATCTTCCTACCGCCTTATTCTCAAACACTGCCTGTTGTTTACTGGTTGCTGATCATCTGTTTCTTGCTCCCGTTCAGCCAGTACAGCTCTTCCATGCACAAAATGTTCTGGTGTTTGCATGGTGCTCATTGCCCGCAGTGAGCTAATGTCGCTTACTCTTTTTTTTTTTTTTACGGAGGGAGCTTTTTTTGTCCCCAAAATTATGAATAGTTTTGAGACTATTTTTTTTTTCATGCAGTTATTCTTTCTGCATCCCCCAGCCTTTTTCTCTTTCTAAAGTCATCCAGTGATGTCCAGCTAAAGAGATTTTGGTGGAAAAATAGAGAGCAGACTATCTTGTACGTGATATGTTTTCACAGTTCTCCCAGAAATCTGATTGTTTATGCAATGCATGCAGCTGTGTGCATTCTCTGGCTGCTTTATGTCTTCGGATTTACTTCGGTAAAAATGAGTTTAGGTGAAATGTGTCACCAATCTATTAGATTGTTTCCAATGAGTAGAAAATACACATGCCTTTGGGCATAGAGAATTTAAAAATAAGACGATGTGAGCATGCAGGAGCAAGCTGCTGTTTGTATGCATTTTTGGCATCTCTCTTTGGTTTTGTAGAACTTTTGACAGATGTTTTTTGCTGGATATCAGAGACAGCTGCTTTTAAGACCGAAGTGAATAGAAGCAAAACAGGACACGCTGTCCAGGTCCAAGCTGGTTTGATTCTGCTATCTCTGTGACTGTAGGAGATAATGTAAGGAGGAATGAATGGAAGCAATAAAAACTGAATATTTTCCTCTGCGAAAAGACTGGCACTGTTTCTCACGAGCATTGACCATGTTACCCTTCTCGTTTAGCATCTAAAATTTGGTTTTGAGCTGCCAAAATGGATTAGGGACACTCGGGGGTCGTGCTGCTGTTCTCACTTGTTGTTAATAGACTATGAGCAGTTTTTAGCACTCGAAGTAAATTTCTTCTTCACTTTGAAGGAATTTCTACAGGTAGATAGGCAATTTTGTTTAGTATAAATCTTCGTCTATGTTATAGTACTGTCAACTCTAGTACTGTTGAGTGTTTGGCATACTTTTAAGTAGTAGTAATAGACTTTTCCTTCTGATATGTGTCCTGTCCTTCTGACAGGTCATTTAAAAGAAGTTTCAACGACGGGAGCTGAGACTTCAATGTTAAAATGTTCTAAGTGTCCAAAATATTTTTTGAGCATTACAGAAGTCAGTAATCATAACAGCAACTAAGAAGTGTATACTTCCCTAAAAATACGGTGCACCTTAACAAATCGTGTTCACTGGAAATTGCCAGATCCTTGGTTAAGCGAATTCAGCAGAATTTCATGCTTAGACCTTCCCTCTATGCATACCGAGTATTTCTTTATTCAGTAATTATTCAGAAAATCTCAAGGGAGAGTGAATCAATAGAGTGATTTGGAAAGGATAAAATGAAATAATTTTTCATCTTTCAGAATAGGTTTTCCTCTAACTTTCACTGTAGCCCTGGAATAACACTTTCTCAGCACTCCACTGATGGGAAGAAGGCAAGAAGCTCTTCAGCCCGTCTTGTGTGTGTTGCATGCATCTCAGCTTAGAGTTCAAGCTTTTGTGCTTTTCCTTTGTAACAAGATAGCATCTTAGCAATGCTGGCATCCAGATTATGGTAATTCCACTTGATGTATGCAGCCTTCTTGGTGCCGGCAGAACTGCATGGCATGATGTGTGTTGCCCATGTGCTGTAGACGTTTATAGGCTTCCTTTAGAAATGTCATCAGGGAAAGCTAGGAAGTTTTGTGACACTTCCTTGGAATGTTGTCACTTGCTGCTGTTTTACCTTTTCCTTGATTCCTGAAGTTTGCTTTGTCACCTAAATTATGGCAAGTTGAAAGTCTTTGTGACGTCACTCCGTGCTGTCAAATTTCTTCCTTTACTGTTGCTTGAATATTATGTTACATAGTTAGGTTCCTTTTTTCTTATCTCCAGGGCCATCTGCAGGTGGTGGTACCTTTCATAATAAAGGTCAAGGTGCCATTTCAGAAATAGTAAGGGGAATGCTGCGTTCCCTGTGTCTTCCCCGATATAAAGATTGTAATACAAAGAAGCAAGTAATGGAAACAAGCTCTGGATCCAGATTCTGGAATTGCAGGCTAAATTTCTGAAAACCATTTGTAATAAATCAGGCAATTGTTCTGCCCCTCTGCATGTTTCCCATGAGCAGCAGATCCGATTTATTTATAATATGTACCTCCGTAAACTAGTTGTGAAATTGCATTGCTGTGCTCCCACCTAGGTACCTTCTGCTAAAGCCTAAGGCACTCATACTAGGAGGAAATTGTACGTGGAGTCTCTGTATTGGTACATCAGAGCTGCGGGGTGAAGGAGTTGGTGCAGATTCTGCGTGTGCGACAGACAGCTATAAAGCCACACGAAACACACCAGTTCATGTATAGAACAATTGGAAGAAAAATAGTGCTGGCAGCCTGGTGTTTCAACGTGTGCTCCCCTGACCGGGTGTGATTTGAGTGCCTGTTAGCATGTTCAGTCTCTGACCCTGAGCTGTTGCTCCAAAAATCAGGAATAGTGGCGGTTACGGACAGCAGCAGACACGGGTAGGTTCAGCTTTGCCACCTGGTTGAGGCAGATACAGGGTCAGCGTGGGGCTTGCCTTGTGTCTGAAGCAGAGGTCTTTTGCATGTTGTAAACTGCATTTACCAGCTTTTGGCATAGGAAGTGTTGGCCTCAAAATGAGGATGTGCTACTGGTGATTTTAAGACGGTGTCACTTCGGTGACGTGGCGCAGAATGGTGGTTTTCCCCCAGTGAATCTGGCACTCTCAGATTGCTCTTGCCAGTAGCTTTCATATTTATTTCAGAATCTCTGGTTTTCTAGCTGCTTGCAGACAATTAGACACATGATGCTCTTACCGTTTTCTTCCACAACAGCCATACCCTATCTTGTTTGAACACTTGCTGTGGACAGTGCTGGTTGCTGCCTGGATCAGCAGAGTTGTGTATGTCTTTGTTCTGGTGTTTTAAAGCTTTTCTTATCGGAGTCAGGTTTAAAAAACAAATGAATGGGGTTTTCATTTAAATTATCTTCTTTTTTTCAAGGCATGGATTCAGGAGCAAGTCCAAGAAATCTGCAGATCACTGGTGAAGTCTTGATGTTTTGAATATGATGATCTAAATGCCATACAAGAAAGAAAGATAGTACTGCTTTTGCAAGGAAGAAGAGCATACTAATGCTTTTCTGATTAGGCTGTGTTTGAGGTCCTTCTGCCCCACTCCATGAAAATTAAATGATTTATTAAAAATTTGGTTTCTTTTATTTGTAATTTGAGGGGGGGGGTTGTTTGTTTTTTGTTTTTGTAGGGAGGTTCCCATGAAGGATGCCAAAGAATATGCAGAATCTATAGGTGCAATTGTTGTTGAAACCAGTGCAAAGAATGCTGTTAACATTGAAGAACTTTTTCAAGGCATAAGTAAGTAAATGCTCCCTTTATTTATTTGTTTGTTTGTGATTGTTTGGTGGTCTTCTGAAAATAGCTTTTGGGTCTAAAAACCTTCTTTCCCAAGGACATCAAGAAATCCACTGGGCTAGTAGTGTGGCTGGTGCTTATGCAGATGTGAACTAAGAATGACTTTGAATACACAAGAGAAAAACATAGTAGATAGTAGATATGGGTAAGCCTGTTGCTTCTAAATCTGTATAGAAATCCTGACCTGGGTCACATCATCTGTTTCAGACCAAGCCTGCTGTGGAGGTGATACTGTTGATCTTATCATGTTGATAAAAACTAAATGTTGATAAATGTGCCTGGAGGCCTATGATAAGTATAAAATAGTCATTGCAGTGGAATCTGTTTAAAAAAAAATAAATTATCTCCAGATCTTTTAAACAAGATGAGACTGACATTCTTCATGAGAAGAAAAAATGTCTTACTCAGTTTGCCTTCTAGGATTTCCAGATGTGGTCTCTGGCTGCAAACGGGAAGGACCTTGCAGGCTGGAAGGAACTTCAGGAGACCTTCAGTCCAACTTCCCACTCAAAGCAGACCCGATAGTGAACTCAGACCAGGTTACTCGGGCCGTGGTCTGGCTGGACTCAAGAGCAGAGGTTCCACAACCCCTCTGCACAGCCAAGTCCAGTGTTTAAATAGTCCTCACAGCAGCATCTCCCCCTCAGTATATCCAGTGAGAACCTCTCCTGATTCAGTTCACAGCCACCATCGCTCATTGTCCTGGATGCACCTCAGTAAAGAGCCTGGCTCTGTCCTGAAAGGAGGCTGTGGTGAGGCAGGTGTTGGTCTCTTCTCCCAGGTAACTAGTGATAGGATGAGAGGCAATGGCTGCAAGTTGCATCAGGGGAGGTTTAGATTGGATATTAGGAAAAATTTCTTTACTGAAAGAGCGGTCAGGCATTAGAACAGGCTGCCCAGGGAAGTGGTGGAGTCACCATCCCCAGAGCTGTTCAAAAAATGTGTAGGTGTGGCGCTTTGGAATATGGTTTGGTAGGCATGGTGGTGTTGGGTGGATGGTTGGACTTGATCTTAGAGGTCTTTTCCAAGCTTAATGATTCTGTGATTCTTCACGACCTTCCCCATAGGTACTGAAAGGCAGCTTTGCGTTCCCATAAGCCATCTCGTCTCCAGGCTGAATAGACCCCATTTCCTTGGCCTGTTCTCACAGGGCAAGTGCTCCAGCCCTCTGATTGTCTTGGTGGCCCTCCTCTGAACTTGCGTCAATTTGTCAATATTTTTCTTGTATCGTGGGACCCAAAACCGCATGCGTCACCTAGCTTGTGTCAGGCCACGTCTAGGAGGGGATAACCACTTCACCTGATCTGCTGGCTTGGTTCTCATTGGTATGGCTGGGGATGCTGTTGGCCATCTTTGCTTCCAGGGCGCGCTGCTGGCTCGTGTCCAGCTTGCTGCCCTCACGTCCCTTTTGGCAGAGCTGCTTCCCAGGCAGGCAGTCCACAGCCTGTCTCATAGCCAGGGGCTTTTCCTTCCCACAGCCAGGGCTTGGCAGTTGTCCTTTCCAAACCACGTAAGGCTCCTGTTGGCCCATCCCTCCCTCCAGCCAGCCTGCAGCCCTCTGAACAGCAGCCCTTCCCTCAAGGGTAGGGTACTATCTGACAGCTGAAGTGGGTGCATGTTTTTTTCCCCCTTCAGACCTCTCATAGAAGGTATTAAGCAAGGTACTCCACTTATAACTGGCCTACAGGTAGATACATACTGTTAACCACTGGCCTGTAAGCCTGATGATCCATCCAGTTTTTCACACAGCTAATAGTCTGCCTATCTAGACTAGAACATCCCAACCTGGATATACCAGGATGATGTAGCAGAAAGTATCGAAAGCCCTGCTAAAGTTGTGGTAGACAACATCCAATGCTCTCCCTCAATCACAGATCCAGTCGTATTGTCATGCAGGGCAACCAGGTTGGTTGGACATGCTTTACCTTTGGTTAAGTCCATGCTGACTGGTCCTGGTCACCTTCTTCACCTTCATGTGCTCAGAAGCAGCTTCTGAGAGCATTTGCTCCATGGTTTTCCCAGGAAGCAGAGTGATGCTAACTAGCCTGTAGATCCATGGTTTGTTACTGCCCTTTTTGAAGACAGATATAACAGCCACCTTCAGTCACAGGGGGCCTCGCTCGTTCCCCACAACCTTTCAAAAATGATAGGGATGGTAAAGAATGGCCTTGCGGTGACATTGGCTTGCTCCCTCTGCATCCTCAGGCTTGTAGGGGTTGAGATTTCGTAAGAGCTCCATGACATGATCCTCTTCCACTACTGATGGTTCCTCCCCTCCCTGAATCCTGTTCTGGGGTGCAGAGGCCTGGGAGACAGCATGTCCAGAAACTCAACTTTGTTTCCCCAAAGTCTTTATTTTGTTTTATTTCACGTACTTATAATCAGCTCACATTATCTACCACACTTTGCCTGCGATGGGGCCTGTTCAAGTGTTTGCTTCGCTTGCATAGGATCTATTTGAAATGGTTAAATAGAACCGATATTCCTAGAATATCCTACCTTTCTTTGATCCTCTTTAAAAAAGGACGAGCATGCAACATGGCTTTCTGGAGGAACTGGTTCTTCCTTGTGATAGTTTACTTGATTGTCTGTGTCTGGTGGTTGTGAATGTTCTCGTGGAGGAACTCATCCCTGCCACGTAATTAGATAATTAGTTTCCATCTTTGATAGGCAATGCTGCAGCTGGCAGTGTACACTGTCCCTAATAATGGATGTAATAGATGAGGAAAATCAGCTAAATTAAGTTTAGTATGAACTAGATACCCAGGCAAGTGCACTTAATTCCACAGGCAATTATTTCTATATATAGAAATATTTGGTCTCAGTGGATGTACTCGTGACCTTATCAAGTACTCAGCGGAGAGAAAGGAGAGAGTTGGTAGTGTGTGTTTATAGGAATATAATGGAAAACAAGTGAAAAATGCTTAAGTAGCAGGAGAATTAATTAGTATGATTGTGACTGAGCAGAGGGTATGCATAACTTTCTGATGTTTTACACCACTTCAGTCTTTGTGCCGTTTCCAAAAGAGTCTGTTTATGCCCAAGCTGCGTGGCAGCATTTCTGCCTTTTCAGCGTCTGAAGTCCCTCTGTGTGGCCGTGTCTCATACCCCATTGACTAATTTTATTTGTGTGGTGCCCGAGCAGTCATGCTGCAGCTTGAGTTTTGCTTTCATGCCGCCCAAGGGTTCGTGCCCTTCTCTTTGCACTGCTGTAGAAGGGCATGGTGCAGCTCCCCAGCTTCTGAACGGGGGGACAGCAGCTCCTGTTCACCTCGGATCTTGTGGGCAGGCTGAATGTGTTGTCTGTTTTACAGCCTGGATTTGGAAGGATATTCCAACATGCGTGGAGAATTTCTCCATTAAAAACCTTCTTGAAATCGATACCCCAAACAGAAAGGGTAGATTACATTTTAATTTAGCTAAAAAATTTACCTCTTGCTTGCTTATGCTTTTCGTTTCCCAGAGGCATTTTAACATAATGATTTTTCCTTCCAAAGGTGTCTAACAACTGTCTCTTTTCTAGGGAAAACGTTGTGAATGGAGTGAAATAGTATAATGGGGAAAAAATTACTCACCATAATGATATAAAGGAGGTGGAAAATAAGAGGGGAACTGGGTTGTTTTGCTGACAACCAGATAAATCTTGGAAAAATTATAGAGGTTGTAGACAGATCACTTCATTTTTAAGGTTATTATATTACATTGTTTTAAAAAGATATCTTAAAGTAAGTTTCTCTCAGGATCTGAGGATTTGACTGCTTTGAGGGATGTCTTAATAACGCAGCCTCAACACAAATCCATTGTCCTTAATTCTTCTCAAGAAAAAACAAGAAGTGAAAGACTAGATCAGTAGAAGTTTCTGATTTTATTGAAGATGGGGCAAATCTGGCAGGAGAGGGACTCTGCAGTTGGTGTACTCAGGCAAATAGGGTTGAGGAGGCAGACTGAGCTCAAGAGTCAGTAAAGTTGGTATTCTCCAAGCTGGAGAGTTTTCGCTGAGCTGCATAATGCAATGCAGCTCCTGTCTGCCTGTAAACAAGAAAAGAATATTTTTAGTACAGTTGTATATTCCCCACTTGGTCTAAATATTTCCCAATGTCTTTCTTGAAAGGTTTTTGACATAAAAAGGGCTTAAGATTATAGTGGTTTTTCATGTGTTCCAGTAGTTCTTTTTTAATAGCTGAGTGCCTATAGGATCAATTGTTATTAATTTTTTAATTCCTAACCTTAGAAGAATCATAGGCACAGCAGCTCCTTGTTGTTGGTTTATACTTCAGCGGCAGCGAAAATGCCAGGAATGTATTCTACGATAGCAGTGTAATACAGTGTAAAGTTGTGCCTGTGCAGGGGCTCATACCGGTTCTGTATTGCCCCTTCTGGGTTGTGGGGCTTTAGTCCACTGACCACTGCTTGTGCCTGGGCAGGCAGCTTACCCATTCCAACTGGCTGGTTTCCAGTGACGAAACCAGCTGCCCCAAGTGTACTGTCATTTAGTAGCAATCACACCCTTGCAATTTTCAGACACCCGTTCATTTAACAACTCACATAAGCCTTAGTTACCTTATTCAAATCCAGTGCACGCCCAGCTGCCTCCCTTCAGCCTGGGTGTATCGCCTGTTACCTTAGCGTGAAGGTGCCCCAGATACGAAAGAGAAGATTACATAAAAGCCATCCTCCATAAATGATGGAGCCACGACTGTGCCTCCCAGGTTAATTCCAGTCTGCGTCAGCAGGTCCAAAGGTAAACAGGCAGTGGGACGAGCAAGCTGCTGAAGAATGCCTAGCCAGGTGAAATACGAAATAAACTTGTGCTTAAACAGGAAAAAAAAAAGGAAAAATGGGGCATGTGTTATTTTTTTGAAGTCTGGCAAAAGGGGCAAGATTGAAGCATTTCAGCATCTTCTGTTGAGGGTGAGAGGGAAATGAGGAATAAGATTATCAGAATCACTCTATGGAAAGTGTGTAAAGAGCTGTTAGCCTGCTGAGTCTTACTGATGCTAGTACTACGAGAAGGAGAGACAGGCTGATGTTTAAAAATCCAGATAAGGATGTTCTTCCTAGATGAGGCTTTCTAATTAGAGCAGAGAGTTTCTGTCTCAGTGTACAACCTTTCATGTGGTAAATGCTCAGTTATAAATGTATGAAGCTATTGATTTTCTGATGCCTTGCCAGCAGCTCGTATATTGAATATTTAATGTAACCCAAATACTTGTTTCCTAGAAATACTGGGAGATTAAAAAAAAAACAACAAACCCAACCTCTAGAGTTTACAGTTTAACCAGTTGTATACTGGACAAACTAGAGAAGAATGTATGAAATGTCTGTCTCTGGAAGAGGGAGGGATCCTTTCCAGCAGAATTTCGATGTTTGCACTGACTCAGATGGACTTGGGTGGGTGGAATTGTTTTTCATCCTGTTATCTGCTGATGTGTGGGTATCTGTGAACTACTGTGAAGAGGTCTATGAAAGATATTTTGAGAAAAGCAAGTTTATGTTGCAAAGCAATTCACGCATGCCATTTTTAAGGCAGCCCAAACTCATAACTGAATTTTCGTAGGGGATGTTCACCTGCTGTGAAAGGATAGAAAAACATTGCCCCAGCTTGTAAGTATTTGAGATTATATTCTTTACAGTTTATGCTCCCTGTATTTCTAGGATTAGCTCTCCTCTTGCTTTCAAATTTTAATAAATGAAGCAAAACTCACTGGCCTTTGGATTACTCTGAATTTAAACTTCTGAGGTCTTAGATTTCTCTCGAACCATAGGAGAGCTCTGCAACATAAACTAGTAAATAAACCATAACAGCCCAAAGTTAATTACAGCAGGACCTCAAGTCAAGGTTGGATCTCTTAATAATGAAAGTCATTAGGAATTCTGTTGTTTACTTTGATGCGTGTAAGATTTAAATCTTGGTGAGATGTTTTTCCCTGCAGATTTTAATTAAATAGGCAAAAATTAGTTGCATTGCTGCTTCCCGTAGCAAGAACTTCAGTGTCAGCAGTCTATGCTTTTGCTTTAAAAAAGAAAAACACAACTCTTTTTTTCTTGCATGGAGATGCTATTAGAAGTATTAAAATAATTGCAACTTAACTATGTTTAGTTATTCAGTATCCTTTATTGTAAATATGTGCTACTTGCGTGAAAACTTACAACATGAGGTAAACAGCAGTCATCTCTGTCAGTTGGGGAAATCCTGCTCCACTGCAAGTGTGGGGGAGAAAAAAAAAATAGAGACTGACTAGCAGGCCAGGCTTTATAAACCATGTGAGAGATATGGGGAACTTCTACAATACCAGTGAAACTGGTTTCAAAGGATGAAAGGATTTGGGGAGATAAGACTTGTGACTGTCCTAAAGGTTCAGAAAGAGTCTTGTATGCAAATGCCAAAACTGCTGGATAAGATGTGCCTGTTTCATTCTGCCATGCCTTCACAGATGGCTCTGCTTTATTGTCCTGGTTTCGGCTGGGATAGAGTTAATTTTCCTCCCAGCAGCTGCTGTGTTTTGGATTTAGTACCAGAAGAATGTTGATAACACTGATGTTTTTAGTAGTTGCTAAGAAATCAAGGACTCTTTCCAGTTTCTCTTATTCAGCTAATGAGCAGGTGTGCAGGAGCTGGGAGGGAGCACGGCCAGACAGCCAGCCCAGGCTGGCCAAGGGAAATATTCCATACCATGGACGCCATGCTGAGTTTGTGAATGGGCGTTGGCTGGGGGCAGGAATCCTCTTTTATTCTCTTTTTTTCTGTGAGTTCAGTCATTTTTCCATGAGTTTGGCAAGTTCTGCTAAATTCGTGAGTTGGGCAAAATCCGTGAAATTCATGAGCTCTGGGAAACCTGAGGGTTCCGCGATAGCTGCTTGGGGACTGACTGCGAATCAGTCATCAGGTGGCGAGAAAACTGTATTGTGTGCTGTTTGTTTTGCATATTCATTATTATTATTAGTAGTAGTAGTATTTTCCTGTGTTTTACTGAACTGTCTTTATCTCAGCCCAGAAGTCTTACTTTTGTCTGTTCTCCTCCCCATCCCACTGCGGGGGAAGGGGAGGGGTGAGCGAGCGGCTGTCTGGTGCTTAGTTGCCAGCTGCTGGGTTAAACCATAACATTCATTAAGGAGTTTTATGGAGAGCAGTGCTTTGCAGGGGCTCACCTTGCTATGATACAGCCAGCAGTTCTAGGAGGAGGTTCTGGCCGTTGCATAGCTGTTGTACCACTACTTGAAGAAGTCTGGCTTTTCTCTGGTGAGCCACAGCAGTCATATCCCCAGTATGCCACGGCATTTGTCAGGCTGCTGCTCCGGGGCGAAGTGAAATGGATTTCACATCCTGCACTGACAAAAAACTCCCCTTCCCTCAGTCCCCTAAAAAAATAAAAGTTGTACACAGCTTTCAGACAGAGGAAGGATGGGACCGTGATTGACTCTTACCCTTAGGAGAATTGTTGTGGTTGTGTTAGATGTTAGGACTGTGCTTCTTTTGGACTTGGACTTCATCATCTGGAAGTGCCAGCTCAGGTTGATTGCATCACATAGGTTTTCCTTTCCACTAAGCACTGAAAGAGCATCTGTTCAGTGCACTGTTGTGTTTGTCTCTTTGTCAGCATAGTAACCAGTTGGGTTTTTTCCTTACACTCAACTTTGAGGCTGTTTCCAACCTTTCACGCAGTCTTGTACAGGTCAATAATGGAACTAGTTTAATGTTAAAAAGCTAAACAAAACCAAAAAGCCCAACTCCAAGCCTGATTTTTCTAAGTTAATGGATGTCACAGCTTATAACTGGAGCATCGCATTCAAAAAGTAACAAAGAGTGGATTTTATTACTGTGATGATGCATTCTGCTTCCAGCTGCAGCAGAGCAGTCCCCATCTGCCTGCCTGCAAGTTCTGCATGTGGAGCTGTCATCCAGTCCCTGTTGTCTCTCTTGCTGCCCCGCTCCAGTTTTCATTTTTCTCATTGCTCATACTCTGTCATTGCTGAGCTGGATGTCAGGGCACTGCTGCCCCTTTCTGACATCAACTGCATGAAAGAAATAGCATAAATTAGCAGTGCTGTAGGTTATCCAATACAGGAGTATTTTTTATTGCTCTGGAACAGAGACTATGTATGCCAGTGAGACATACACTTTAAAATGAGTGTATTCTTTCTAAATTAATTCAGTTTATGACCTCTGTTGATCCTGATTCCGTGCCAGCTATATTTGAGTTGGTGTCAGCAATATGGATCCCATATTTATCAGGAGCTGAATGACAAGATGTGATGATCATGGTGCTTTGAGGGAGCAGCAGTGATTGAGCTGGTTTAGAAGCGGGAAGTGCAGATGCAGGGTCAGCATTTCACTGCTCATCCTGAGTGTTCTGCTGCTGCTGAAACCTTTCTCTCTTACTGCGTCTGCTGCGAGACTGGCTGTCGAGGAGACCCAGGGAAAGAAAATCGGTCAAACAGATTTCTACTGATCATTTTTATCTGCTTCCCTGACCCTTGGTGAAAAAACACTGTATCATTTGCTGTGGAGCTGATTCTGAGGTGTTAGACTGAGTTTTACGCTCCAAGAGGGTTTTTCTTGTCAACTGTGCGTCAGATGGTAAAAGCTGCTTGGGCAGGGATAAATCTTGTTACTAAAACTAAAATGGTGTAACTTGGTGGTTTAGTAAATCTGGTAGTAAGTGAGAGAAAACTCACCTACTAAAAAAAAAATCCTTAACCTTGAAAAACTTCTAGACTGATTAAAGCTTTATTTCCTTGGATTGAATTCAAGGGGGGGTATACAAACAGCAGACAACATGACTAGTTAATGACAAACAGTACTTAAGTTCAAAGGCCAGAATAACTAATCAGCAAACATTACGTCTAGAGATTTTTTTCTCTTTATTATTTGTAGTTTGTTATCTGTGTAGGTTTTATCGTTTTGAGCAATGAAATAAATCAAGGTGGTTCTTAATGACATATATTGTGTCCTGCTCTGAACTGGACAAAGTGCTCAATGACCTTGAAGCCTGCTATGTTTTTGCTTCAAAGATAAGCTTGCCTGCTTCTTTGCATACGCCTCAAGAGTATTTTAGAAAAGACCTGAAACTCACAAGAAATACAAAACATGGAGTGAAAAACAAATAGAGGTAACATAGTTGTTTAGTGTGGACTTCTAGAATGAAAGTTAAGCTAGTTTACAAGCTGTCTTTTTCCAAATTTACTGTTAGAAGAACCAAATGTTTAGCAAGTATTTGGGTGATGGTATGTAATGGAGAGAAAACACAACAGAACTAATGCATGGAAGAACTGTGTCTATAACCACCCATCCTGCTTTTGATTTTACTTTGGAAGGGCACTTACAAACATTAAGCCCAAACATAAGGTGAGCAGGGTGTGAGGTTGATATTTTAGTGACTTAGAGTGCAGCATTGTAATGTCAGTGCTTACCCATGCTTCGGCCCTCGAGATATCTGTTTCTCACTCTGTTGGACCAAATACAGTATCTTTAGTTTAGTAATGTGAGGAATTTTCCGCCTCTCATTCAGTTGTACAAACACCCAAGATTATCTGCTTCAGAAGTCACACTTTTGTTGTATCACATACCTATTCAGAACTGACTGAACAAGAGAGGTGGAATTTCGGTGGGCTGGACTCAAGGTAATGTAGGGACAAGTTTTACAGCTGAAGTTTTGCTGTTTGATTTCATTGGGATTATGTTTTACCTGAATGCTTTTAACTCACCCTCCCACAACCACCTCCCCAAGCAATTTGTAGGACTCAGGCTTCAACATATACATACATAATTCATAGAATGTTTGGCAAGAGAGAGAGCTGTGAATAAATGCAGCAGAGGATGGGGAAATCTAAACTGTAAAATCCACCTGGATGTGATGAGCTATTCACAGGAACTTTATGCTCTCTGAAAGTGGCATGTAACAAACAAATGTTAAATATTTTAATTCTTGTTATTTAACATGAGTTATAGTAAAACCAGGAGTAATTCACAGTAAGTAGATTCAATTTCAGTAAAAATTTCCAGCAAATCCACAAGGTAGTGAGAAAATGCGTTACCATGACTGTAAACACTCCAAGATACCGAGGGAGAGATCACTCAGTGGGTTTAATGGAAAAGCCAGGCCCACACCAGAGACTCAGGATAGATTGGACCTGGGAAGATCTTGTTTTTCAATTTATAATTCTGGTTATTAAGCACACTGTATGTTGTCCATGAGTAGGAAGCCAGTGAGACAAAAGATGCGGCAGTTCTAAAAGGGCACACGGGGGAGGGAGTTGGAGCAGTGCCTTCTGCCGCTGGGAGACATCTCTAGCTCTCCTGTGATGGCTGAAATTCTTTCAAACACTTAAAATAATCACCCCATAAGATGATTAAAAAGTCAGGAGAGTTGGGGGGGTGGTGTTAAGTAATCAAAGCTGTCAACTGGAAAGACATGGGTACTCCTCAAGGGAGGGAAGGATTCAATGAAAAAAACAGATTTGTTTTTCAAGTATAGGCAGCATGTGTTTAGTTATAGTGCTTTGTAAAACCCTAGCATACAAGGACTAAATCCCATGCAGATTTAGGACAGGCAAGATCTCATTAAAACTAGCACCATTCACATTTAAGTGGAATTAGGAAAAAGCCAAGAATTTTCTCTTCCTTAGTTGTAAGGTGCCAGTAAGATAACTGTTTTTTTAAACACAGAATTTCAGTGTACTTTATGCATTCTCAATAGCTATATTCCATATATTTTTTTTAAATGTGAAAATCATCTTTCTTAAGCAGGATGAAAGGAAAAAGATTGAAGGCACACAGGAGACGGTTGTTTCTGGTGAACTTTCACAGATGTAATTCTTACATAAGCCAAATCGTTCTGTTATCTGCATGTGTTGTTACTACATCAGGAAAATTGAATTCACTGTCTCCTTATGTGTTTCAGGTCGGCAAATTCCACCCTTAGATCCTCATGAAAATGGTAACAATGGAGCAATCAAACTTGGAAAGCAGACTTCACAGATGGGTAGGCGGTGCTGCTGACCCAACTTGATCTTTTTAGGTTTACTTGAAAACAGCACCATTTACTTTTTCACTGAGAAAGGACTTTGTGATCTCAGTGACATGCCTCCTTATCTTGAAAGCAGTCATTCCAATACTTCCCAGGAGCAATAATGCAAGGACCAGAAGCAGCAAGCTTTACTTCAAAGGAATTTTGCAAAACCAGTTGGAAAATCCTCTCTAATATCCTGTCAAAATTACAATGTCAAAGTACTCCAATTCTCTGTTTAGGCCAATGACTGTTTGGTTTTTTTTTTAATAAAAAGACCCTTTTATATATAAATTTTAGATTTGCTGCAAAAACTTCTCTTCTTACATTGCAAAGTGGACTTGGCATGTTTTTAGAGTTTTCTCTGTAATAATACAGTGAAAAAAACCCATAAACCCTGAATTTTGGCTTATAGTTTCTCTGTCATCTTTCTAGCTGGACTCTGCTTCTGTATTTTTCTAAGTCTGTAGCTTCATCTCCTACTTCCAGTAAACATCAGCAAGAAATGGACTAAATCTGCTAACTAGAAAAAAAAATGGATCCAAAGGATGAGCAAATTAAGTTTTTACAGGCTAGAAGTCAAAATCTGTGTCAGGAGGTGCTGTGTATGTGAAAGGAGTTGTCACGAAGGAGGCTGCTGGACCCCATGCAGTTCCCAGTCTGCTCCAGAAAGAAGTGAAGACGCAGCCACTGTGCTTTGCCTGGATTGATTCCCTTTCCAGGGCGTAGGCTTCATTAATTACTGAAATTGTAAAAAGAACATCAATGCCAGCTTCATCTTCCGCTGCTTACCAGGTTTCCTCCAAATCTGTGCCCCAGACCAAAGTTGTCTCCGCTCAAAGATGCCACTTCCCTGGTTGCTAAAAGAGAGGGCCATGCTACCCCACTCCTTCGTGGTCTCGCTTCAGTGCTCCAAGAAGTCTTCAAGTCAGAAGAACGGTATTTCTGTACAAAACCAGCTTCAGAGAGCACAACAAAATTTGAGGTCAAAGGCTGGAACCTAGTAAAACAAACCAGAGCGTTTCTTTACAAATGCAATTTTGTGAATTTGTGGAGTCGTCTCCTCACCCATGTGGGGATGCGGTATGGAAGACCCGCTGCATGATACCTTTGAAGCTCGATGCACTTGAAAATAGAGTGTAGAAAAAAAATTCTAATAGGTGGTTATGAACTAGAAATAATGCAAAACTCTATGTATTCTCCACTTCTGTCTTTCATGAATGTGTGTGACTGAAATGATAAAATATGAATTTATCTTCTTCATCAGTTTCATTGGAAATCAGAACTAGGGTAAGAAATGCAAGCTTGAAAACCAAAGCCCAGCCTGCATTCCACAACGTTAATTTGTTCTCTTATGAGGAAAATAAACCTCACTGCACATTTGTTGGGGGACTTTCAAAAAGCAAACACAAGGGAAAAACAACTTTCCACAATCATGAACAGGCAGGCTAGAGCTAGGTTTCCGTGTTTATACATAAAAAACAGAAGTTATTGCTTGGTGGTGAGATTGCTTTGATAAAACAGCACTAATTGTTAGGGCTTGAAACAAAGCCAGATGAAATCAACAGGAACATTTCTTTGTCTTCAGAGGGCTTGAAGTAGTTATAGGTGGGAAACATCCCACGGGATTTTATTCAAGAATCTAAGCTGCATCGTTTTTTCATGTATAATCCATTTCTCAGATATTTTAGACTCCTTTGAAAGCACTCATACTGGGAAGTATGCCCTTGGATAATACACAGACTTGGGCAGCTACCATGAGAAAGTATAATTCAGGTAAACTTTCAGTTGTCACCTGTGCTGATGTATGAACCACCTCGCTGCTTCACTGCAGCAACTATTTTACAGATAATCCAGGGTTATTTAAATGAAAATTTAGCAATCATCGTTGTTGATAGCTGGGGAGGAGACAGGCTCCTTTAGGGAACGTTTCATCCCATCCTAGTACAAGCAAGTCTGTCAGAGGTGCCTGGCTCTTTCACCTGGCTGTGGAGGGAGGGGTTAACCTGCCCTTCAGCACTTAAGAAATAGCACGGTTACCAATATCACATTCATATAATTTATGGGATGTGTGACCCAAGGCTGCAAGAGGTCTGGTTCTTCCTAAATAAAACCAAGTGAAAGGCTAGAGGTGTTACCAAGAAAACAAGGTGATATCGAACCGATGTTTTGAAAGGTGTCATAGAGTAGTTATGCATAACTGATTTTTAAGCTTTCATAAATAGTTGTGGCATACTTCCTTTTTTTAACGTGATGTCTCAGAACTCCTTAAACCCTACTTGAGATGTTTGAAAGCTTTGTAAGACAATTCTACCAGTAGCTTGTATACTCTAATTTGTGCTAGAACTGGCAATTGATGCTGATCTGTGCGGAGCAGATACTGTCCTGAGCAACCAGCTCTCAAAGATGCCATTGAGCTGTATGTGAATCAGAACAGGTTTATGAGCTGTATGTTAAAATAGTTCAAAATTGGAAGTTGTTATAATGGATCTCTGGCAGACTTTAAAATTAAAATGCTGGGTAAGTAGGCTCAAAGATATTTCTGTGTTTGGTGGGCCAAATCTAAATCACCTTATTCTGCTTCTAGTCAAGAAAAAGATGTAAATGAATACGGATTCTGATTGTGTAAGTTTCTGAGATTTGGGTTATGGTGAGCTTCAGTAGGGAACTCTGAAGTCACAGGTGAAAAAATAACAGGCCACTGTGCTGTGCGGAGCAGCTCGCATTTTCTGTGAAGACAGGGCTCATCTGCGATGATGATGATGTCTCTGCTGTTTGTCAAAGCTGAAGTGCAGCTTTAACCTGCCTCTTCAAATGGGGGAATGGTTTGTTTTAAAAATTGTGATTTTCAAATGTAAAATTCTTGATTTCTACTTCCTTTTGTTGCCTGTGTTGCTTGGAAAGTACCACCAACCCTTCAGAAACAGCCAGAAAAATGACATACAAAAAACGCCCAAACCTGGAGTCAGAAGTTTCAGCAGCAACCGGAATTCCTCTTAGTAGTTAATGGCTGGTGAAAAGCTAAATTGCTGTACAGGAGCACCTGACTCCGTAGCTGATCTGCTCGAATAATAAGAAGAATAATAATAACGCTGCAGTTCTTGGTTGGCCAGCTGGTGCTGGATTTGTCCGAGACTCGTTTTCTCAAGAGAGCTGGCCGCAGGACTGAAGCACAGGTTGCAGTGCCAAGGATGTTTGGTGGAGCTTGTTTGCACCGTGACTCAAGGCTGTGACTGTCCAGTTGTGGGTGACTTGCTTTTCTGGCTCGCCATAAACTAGTTTAAAAACGAGATAATGAAGGAACGAGCTTTCATATATGCTCTGCATATGGGTGTGTATATAAGTACAGTTTTATATTGTTATGCTGACACGTGGTGTTTTTTCACTATGTCTGGTTCTCATATACTGCACATTGTATTCTGTAAGTACATTTTTTTGTTAATGATCATTTCACCTCTATGAACTTAAAGCTACAGACCGAAGGTAGCGAGAAGATGGAGATGCACATAGGTACAATTCTTGACTTGCCATTCTTATGCATGAAAATGGCATATTGTAGAAAAAGTTTGTCTAGCAGACTGAGAAATCTAAAAAAGGCCATTACTATCCAGGAATTGGGACTCAGAAGTATTCAAGTTACACTGCAAAAAAAAAAAAAAAAAAAAAAAAAAAAAAAAAAAAAAAAAAAAAAAAAAAAAAAAAA